>Ga0207695_10000962_pt1 | contig 51331 bp, 36 predicted proteins | sample KBSC54metaG_FD_184354 | JGI IMG/M metagenome (GOLD analysis project Ga0207695, IMG submission 184354) | Corn rhizosphere microbial communities from Kellogg Biological Station, Michigan, USA - KBS C5-4 metaG (SPAdes) (version 2) | ecosystem: Host-associated > Plants > Roots > Rhizosphere > Soil...
CATCCGCCTTACGCTGCTGACTCGTCTCATTGGCAGCAGCATTCCGCAGATCGAAAGACAGCTGATCCAGCTCGATACGCTCCAACAGGTCATGAACCGCTTCAGCACCCATTTTAGCGATGAACTTCGCAGGATCCTCGTCCGGCAGATACTGATTGTCCTTCGGCAGGGTCTCCAGGATCTCCAGGTACTCTTCTTCCGTCAGCAGATCTCCGTAATTCTGACCCTTGTCCGTACGGATACCAGGCTGAATTACCACATATCTTTCATAATATATAATGCTCTCAAGCTTCTTCGAGCTCATCCCCAGCAGATAGCCGATCTTATTGGGCAATGACTTGAAATACCAGATGTGAACTACAGGAACCACCAGCTTGATGTGGCCCATCCGCTCACGCCTTACCTTCTTCTCAGTGACTTCCACCCCGCAACGATCACACACAATCCCCTTATAGCGGATCCGCTTGTATTTGCCGCAGGCGCACTCATAATCCTTAACAGGCCCGAAAATACGCTCGCAGAACAGGCCGTCTCTCTCCGGCTTGTACGTGCGGTAGTTGATGGTCTCAGGCTTCAATACTTCCCCGTAGCTCCTTTCAAGGATGCTATCAGGCGAAGCTAATCCGATAGTGATTTTTGAAAAAGTGGCTCTGGGACGATTTTCTTTTTTAATAGCCATATTGCAATATGCGGTTTTTATTCTTGTTCCAACCTCATCAGGCCTTCCGTCAACTGAAACGTATCCAATTCACGGCCAACCTCTTACACCTTAGAAACAGGCACACCGGCTCACAAATAATGCCAATAAACCTAATTTAAGGAGGGCAAAGGTACGAATTTAATCGGAAAAAACTTGTTTTCCAAAATTCCACCGATGCCCTGAACTTTATTTATCCACCTGAGCCTCCCACCAATCCACCCACCTATAACACCCCCCGACCTCATTTCGTTCACCTCCCGATAGAAAAATCCTCCCCTCCGCCAGGAAATCCACCCCCAAAACCTCTCCCTACCTCCGCTAAATTGCCTCAAAAACACCCACGTATCATGAAACGTCTTCTTTTCCTTATCCCCGTCCTTGTCCTCGCCGCCTGCAGAAAACACGATACCCCTCCCCCTCCTCCCCCCACCTGCCTCATCAGCCAGGCCACCTTCTCCGGCGCCCACATCAACCAGGGACCTACCAGATATACCTACGACGCACAAGGACGTCTCGTTCGCTCGGTAGAAAGCGACACCGTCATAACCACCTTCACCCGCGCCGCCGACAGCATCGTCGCCATTACTACCGTCAAAGGACTCGCAATCACCAGAACAGTGATCACCAACAATAAAGATGGCCTTGCCTCCAATATCCACGGGACCCTCGACGCAGCCGGCGAGCTATGGTTCAATATAGACTACGAATACAGCGGGCAGGAGCTCACCAGGTCCACCTTTGTCAGCACCACATTAACCGACGCCATCGTCACGAATTTTACCTGGTCCGGCGGCAATATGGTCTCCTTCTCGAACGACACCACAACAAGCCACCTCGAATACTATACCGACCAGCCACGCCAACAGGGAGATGCCTTCTTTTTCGACCAGTTTACAGGAGGATTCGAAGTATCCCGGACCAGGAACCTGCTCAAATCCCGCTACGGGCTGACTTACACCTATCAATTCAGGCCCGACGGCAAGATCACCTCCGTAACAGCGAAGGACACCGTCGGAGAAACCTTTATCACCAAATACGATTACGAATGTAATTAGGCAGAACCCGCCTCAGGGCCGGCTCACCAATTCCGGCCCCTCTCCCTACCTCGGCCTCATCTCCGTAATACCACCCATCCATCATCACCGTGAGACGAGTATCGTTATTCGAACCGGACGAGGTATCCGCCCCTGAATTCGGACCCGGCGACGATCCGCTCCCCTGCTCTACCCCCTCCTTTCCCCCTCCAAATATTTCTTCCTTATCACATCCTGCACCGGCACATTCCGGATCTTACTCTCCATCCACGAAATGATATCGAGGTACATGAACGCCCTCGTCTCAAATCGGTTCCCCTCAAACTTCTTCAATCGCTCCACCAATTGCTCGAAAGCCGGCCTCAGCTTCCCCGGTGATAGCCCAAACGACCTCCGCAAAAACCGGAAGATCTCCTCCTCCACCCCGCTCAGATTCCCCATCTTCGCCATAAATCGATACACGGATTTGATCAGGTACTCCATCAGATCAAAATTCCCCAGCTCATAATGCGCGATCAGATGCAACAGCCGCGAATAACACTGCAGATCCGTCCTCAGATCCACCTTCCAGTTGATGATCTTGTTCAGGTAATCGATCGTCTTCTCATAATCCCCGCTCCCAAAATACAAGCACGCGATCTTATAGTAGAACACGAGGATACGATGACGATCCAGGTAGATCCAATACTCCTTCAGCTTGTCCTCGATATAGGGCACCAGCGTCACACCTTCCGTGAATGTACCATCGATAAAATGCTGGTTCAGCTTGGAGATATACAAATAGACGAACGTCTGTATCCTGTTATTGATATTGTTCTTCACAATATCCGACTCCGAGAACTCCTCGAACTGTCTCAGCGTCTCCCTGAACTTCTCGTCGTTCAGCAGATCAAAATGAGCTCCCAGCAGATTGTGCATCCCCTTGATGTAATGCGAGGTCTCCGTAACCATCATAAAGGGCTCCCGGTCAAAAAGATCCACCCATTTCTGCGTATACCGGTAGTACATCAGAAAGTCCTGCCGGATATAAGCATACCAGGAAAAGCTCTGATACAGATATAATTTCTGGTAAAACCCCTGACACTCGGTGATATCCGAAGGCAGCTGCTTCTCGAAGAACTCCCGAACCGCCTCCTCATCCTTCTCATTCCTCGCCACCCCATTTCGGATATACCAGCTGTATAGTTCGAGCGAGAGATTAGACAACCGGCTGATCATTCGCAGCTGCTCGTTCACCGCATCAGTCTCCCCCGCCAGCTGATCTGCCCTGTCCTGCATGCTTCGGGTAATATGCAGGGATTCGATCGTCTTCTCGAAGAACAGCACCTGCAGCAGAAAAGTCACCTGGTTGTTCGCCTTCGCCATTTCCTTGATCCGGTCCAGCGTCTTCAGGCTCTGCAGATAAAGTCCCTTATTATACAGGATACGGGCGTAATCCAGCTGTTCATGTAATTGAATATCAATGTTTTCCTCCTGTCTGATGAGCCGAAGGCTGCTTAGTATCTCCCGGTAGAGGTGCGCCTTGGCGTTGGACAGCTGAGCCTTGCGCAGATTTTTGTTCTTATTTAACAGTTGTACCTCGTCGTACTCCTCCATTTTGTCCAGAGCATCAAAGAGTTGTATGCTTTTGAGGTCCTCACTGGAAGAATTACGCGTAATGTAGAGCTTAAAGTTCCGTTTTTCGGACTTTTCCAAAGATTTGATCAGCTGAAACAGGGCGTCTGACGAACGGTTGGGCATCGTAATTTAAAACTTTAAAATCCTTGTCAGCAGTGGGTTCTGGCTCATTTTCCCCCCTCTAAAGGGTGTAAAATCAGTCCAATTATAGTTTGAGTTCGATAAAAAACACAACTATTTTCGAAGGTACGGGTAAATCATTAACTCATCATCAACCCGCCGCTAAACCGTCAATTTCGAACCTTTTTAAAATACACTAATGACCGACAAGAAAATCTTCATCTTTGACACCACCCTCCGCGACGGAGAACAGGTACCCGGTTGTAAGCTGAATACAAAAGAAAAGATCCAGCTGGCTCTCCAGCTCGAAGCCCTCGGCGTCGATATCATCGAAGCCGGCTTTCCTATATCCAGCCCGGGCGATTTCACCTCGGTCAATGAGGTGGCGAAAATTATAAAGAACGCGACAGTCTGCGGCCTCACCCGCGCCGTACAAAAAGACATCGAAGTGGCCGCCGAAGCCCTGAAACCCGCGGCAAGACCCCGCATCCACACCGGCATCGGCTCCTCCGACATCCATATCAAATATAAATTCAACACTACCCGCGAAGACATCCTCGAACGCGCAGCCAGGGCCACCAAATGGGCCAAAAACTTCGTCGACGACGTAGAGTTCTTCGCCGAAGACGCCGGCCGCGCCGACATCGAATTCCTCGCCCGACTGGTCGAGACCGTTATCGCCGCCGGAGCCACCGTAGTCAACATACCCGACACCACAGGCTACTGCCTCCCCCACCAGTACGGCGAAAAAATAGCCTATCTGTTCAACAACGTCCCCAACATCGACAAAGCCATCGTCTCCTGCCACTGTCACAACGATCTCGGCCTTGCGACTGCCAACTCGATCGCAGGGGCCATCGCCGGCGCAAGACAGATCGAATGTACCATCAACGGCATCGGCGAAAGAGCAGGGAATACCTCCCTTGAAGAAGTGGTGATGGTCATCAAACAGCACGCCGCAACACTCGGCCTCTACACCAACGTTCGCACAGAGATGCTCAACCCGCTCAGCCAGCTGGTATCCGACACAATGCGCGTCCCCGTCCAGCCCAACAAAGCCGTAGTCGGCAGCAACGCCTTCTCCCACTCCTCCGGCATCCACCAGGACGGCTTCCTGAAAGAATCTACCACCTACGAAATAATGAGACCCGAAGAGGTCGGCGCAGCAGGCTCCAGGATCGTGCTCACCGCCCGCAGCGGACGCTCTGCCCTCGCCCACCGTTTCCGCATCCTGGGATACGAGTTCGACCGCGACGCAGTAGACGTCCTGTATCAGCAGTTCCTGCAGGTAGCAGACAGCAAGAAAGAGGTCGAGGACAGCGACCTGATCCAGCTCGCGGAAGCATACAACAAAGCAGCCGTAACAGTCTAACAAAATTCTTATATCCACCATGGCATCTACATTATTCGAAAAGATCTGGAACCGTCACGTCGTCAGAACTATTGATGGCGGACCTTCCGTGCTCTACATCGACAGACACCTTATCCACGAGGTCACCAGTCCGCAGGCCTTCAAAGGCATCGAGAACAGGGGTCAGGAAGTCTTCCGTCCCCGACAGATCGTTGCCACGGCAGACCACAACGTACCTACCATCCACCAGGAGCTGCCTATAAAGGAGGAACTCTCAAGAATGCAAGTCCAGAAGTTGGTAGAGAATTGCAAAAAACATCACATCGAATTATACGGCCTTGGTCATCCCTACCAGGGCATTGTTCATGTTATAGGACCCGAACTCGGCATCACCCAGCCCGGCATGACCATCGTCTGCGGTGACAGCCACACCTCCACTCACGGCGCCTTCGGCTCCATCGCCTTTGGCATCGGCACCAGCGAAGTGGAAATGGTCATGGCCACGCAATGCCTCATGCAAAGCAAACCCAAATTGATGCGCATCAATGTGGAAGGCGATCTGGGCAAAGGCGTCGTCTCCAAAGACATCATCCTCTATATCATTGCCAAAATTTCGGCCAGCGGCGCCACCGGCTACTTCGTCGAATTTGCCGGTTCTGCCATCCGCAACCTCTCGATGGAAGCCCGCATGACGATCTGCAATATGAGCATCGAAATGGGCGCCCGCGGCGGCATGATCGCCCCCGACGAGACTACCTTCGAATACATCAAAGGACGCGAGTTCGCCCCCAAAGGCGCCGAATGGGACAAAAAACTTGCCGACTGGAAACAACTCTATTCCGACAAGGACGCGAAATTCGACCTCGAGATAAATATCGATGCCGCCGACATCGAACCCATGATCACCTACGGTACTAACCCGGGCATGGGCGTCAGCGTTGCGGGTCAGATCCCCGTTTCCGCCGACCCTAAAGCGCTCAACTATATGGGCCTGCAGGCCGGCACTGCCATAAAAGGCAGAAAGATCGACTACGTCTTCATCGGCAGCTGCACCAACTCCCGCATCGAAGACCTCCGACAGGTCGCCTCTTTCGTCAAAGGAAAGAAAAAAGCCGACAACGTAGAGGTATGGGTCGTACCCGGTAGCAAACAGGTAGAACAGCAGGCTATAAAAGAAGGCATCGACAAGGTCTTCGAAGCAGCAGGCTTCAATCTCCGCCAGCCCGGATGCTCCGCCTGTCTCGCCATGAACGAAGACAAGATACCGGCAGGAAAATACTGCGTATCTACTTCCAACCGCAACTTCGAAGGCCGCCAGGGCCCCAACGCCCGCACACTGCTGGCCAGCCCCCTGACCGCAGCCGTCGCAGCCATCACCGGCGAAGTAGCCGATATCCGTGAATTCATTTAAACCACCACTGTCAATACCATGAGCAAAAAAAGTATAAATAAGATCACCTCCACCGCCGTTCCCCTTCGGGAAGAGAACGTCGACACGGACCAGATCATACCCGCCCGCTTCCTCAAAGCCACCAGCCGCGAAGGATTCGGCGAGAACCTTTTCCGCGACTGGCGCTACAACAGCGACGGTAGTCCCAAAAATGACTTTGTCCTCAACAACCCGGTCTACAGCGGAAAGGTCCTCATTGCCGGAAAGAATTTCGGCTGCGGCTCCAGCCGCGAACATGCCGCCTGGGCCATCAAGGACGCAGGCTTTGACGTCGTGGTCAGCAGCTTCTTTGCCGACATCTTCAAGAACAATGCCCTGAATAACTTCCTGCTTCCCGTCACCGTTAGCGAAGAATTCCTCGAAGGCCTTTTTACTACAATCCAAAAAGACCCGAAAGCAACGATCACGGTCGACCTCGAAGCCCAGACAATATCTAATGATCTCGGAAACAAGACCGAAAAATTCGAGATCAACAACTATAAAAAGACCTGCCTGCTCAACGGCTATGACGACATCGACTACCTGCTGAGCATCCGCGGCGAGATCGAAAACTTTGAAAGATCACACGCATAAGAAAAACCCATACCCAAATATTCTAACGTATGCAAAAAAACATTGTAGTAATTGAAGGTGACGGTATCGGCCCGGAGGTGACACGGCAGGCCATCAAGGTCCTCGACGCGGTTGCAGAACAGGGAGGACATGAGTTTACTTACTCCTACCACCTCATGGGCGCAGACGCGATCGACAAGACCGGCAACCCGCTGCCCGACGCGACCATCGAAGCAGCCCTCAACAGCGACGCCATCCTGTTCGGCGCCATCGGCCACCCCAAATACGACAACGATCCTTCCGCCAAAGTACGCCCCGAACAAGGTCTGCTCAAGCTGAGGAAGTCGCTGCAATTGTTTGCCAACATCCGCCCGGTAACGACCTACCCGGCCCTCCAGCACCTGTCCCCCCTGAAAGCGAAAATTCTCGAAGACGTAGACTTCGTCATCTATCGTGAGCTCACCGGCGGCATCTATTTCGGTAAAAAAGAGACCAACGCTGACGCTACACAGGCCTCCGACGACTGCACCTATACCCGCGAAGAGATCGAACGCATCGCACACCTCGCCTTCAAAGCGGCGCAGCAACGCAGGAAAAAGCTGACCCTCGTCGACAAAGCCAACGTGCTGGAAACCTCCCGCCTCTGGCGCAAGGTCGTACAAAACATTGCAGGCAGCTACCCCGACGTCAAGGTCGACTTCCTCTTCGTGGACAACGCGGCAATGCAGATCATCCTCAATCCGAAACAGTTTGACGTCATTCTTACCGAGAACATGTTCGGCGACATCCTCAGCGATGAAGCCAGCGTGATCAGCGGCTCCCTCGGCCTGCTGCCCTCCGCCTCCATCGGCAAAGGCGCAGCGCTCTTCGAGCCTATCCACGGCTCCTATCCCCAGGCCACAGGGAAAGATATCGCCAACCCGCTCGGCAGCATCCTCTCCGCAGCCATGCTCCTCGACCACTTCGGCCTCCACGCCGATGCGAATAAGGTGCGTGAGGCTGCCAACTGGACCCTGCAGAATGGCTTCGTAACAAAAGACATCGACCCTATAAATTTCTATTTCACCTCCACCATCGGCGAGCTCATCAGTGACTACGTTGGCGGAAAAATTCCCGGCGATATTCACAAGGGGAATATCGAGCTGAGAAAGTCGACGATCATCTAGCACCCGATACCCGGTGGTTCACCCATCCACTGGCCGAAAGTGCTGAATGATCACAGTGACAAAAAAAAGTTCTTTGTTTGTTCAACAGGCGGACGTATATTCGTAGTACGAATAACATCTTCTTCGTGGAATTACGCAGTTTAAATATAATTACCAAGCGAGTCTTAACCGCAATCGCGATTGTGGTGGTGGTGATTATTATTCCTGCAATTCCGGGAGGAGGGTGGTAAATTAAGTACAAACAAATAAAAATACCAGAGACCCGCCTCCCAAAGGCGGGTCTCTCTTTTTTAACAACATGGCAAACTACTACAACGAGAACACAGTTCTCTGGCTGGACGGCAAGCTCCTCAAAGCTTCCGAGACAAAGACCGACCTCTACAGTCAGTCCCTCCACTATGGCTATGCCGTATTCGAAGGCATCCGCTCCTATCGCACAGCAGCAGGCGAAACAAAGATCTTCAAGCCCGTCGAACACTACGAAAGACTGGAGAACTCCGCGAAAGCCCTCAACATGCCCTACAGCTATAGCACCGGCGAGCTCATCGAAGCCACCTACCAGGTTCTCGAAAGCAACCATCTGCAGGACGCCTATATCCGGCCCGTCGTATACAGCCCCGCCAACATGAGCTTCAACCTCAATACGGAATCGTATACCGTTATCCAGATCTGGGAAATGGCTCCCTTCCTCGGCGAGCGACTCCTGAAAGTAATGACCTCTTCCTTCCAGCGCCCCAATCCAAAAGGCTTTAAGATCGAAGCAAAAGCATCCGGTCATTACGTCAACTCGATCCTCGCCAGCCAGGAAGCAAAGGGACAAGGCTACGACGAAGCGCTCCTGACCGACATGAACGGCTTCATCGCCGAAGGACCCGGCGCCAATATGTTCTTCGAAAAAGACGGCAGACTCTTTACTCCCGCCACCGGGAACATCCTCCCCGGCATCACCCGCGCCACCGTGCTCGACATATGCCGGGAGCTTAACATCCCCGTCGAAGAAGGACAGTTCACCCCGGCCCAGCTAAAGACCGCCGACGCAGCCTTCTTCTGCGGCACCGCGGCCGAAGTCATCGGATGGGCCTCCATAGATAATTATACATTCCCGAAACCATGGGCGTCTACTCTTAGCCGTAAGATACAGCAAGCCTACAATGACATGGTAATAGAAAAACAATATCAACTCGAAACTATTTAACCCAAAATGGAATTAAACAAATACAGCAAGACGCTCACTCAGGATACGACTCAACCCGCCGCACAGGCGATGTTGTATGGCATTGGACTGACAGACGAAGACCTTAAGAAAGCACAGGTGGGCATCGCCAGCATGGGCTACGACGGCAACACCTGCAATATGCACCTCAACGACCTCGCCGCGATCGTAAAAAAGGGCGTTTGGGAACAGCAGCTCGTAGGCCTCACCTTCAATACGATCGGCGTCAGCGACGGCATGGCCAACGGCACCGACGGCATGCGCTACTCCCTCGTCAGCCGCGACGTCATCGCCGACTCTATCGAAGCCATCTGCGGCGCTCAATATTATGATGCCCTCATCGCCCTGCCCGGCTGCGACAAGAACATGCCCGGCTCCCTCATCGCCATGGGCCGGCTCAACCGCCCCGCCATCATGGTCTACGGCGGCACCATCGCCCCCGGCCACTACAAAGGACAAGACCTCAACATCGTCTCCTCCTTCGAAGCCCTTGGACAAAAGATTGCCGGCAAGCTCGACGAAGCCGACTTCCAGGGCATCGTCCGCAACTCCTGCCCCGGCGCAGGCGCCTGCGGAGGCATGTATACCGCCAACACCATGGCCGCCGCCATCGAAGCGCTGGGCATGAGCCTCCCCTACTCTTCCTCGAACCCCGCCCTCAGCGAAGAAAAAAAGAAAGAATGCCACGCCGCAGGAGCCGCCATCCGCCTCCTGCTCGAAAAAGATATTAAACCCCGCGACATCATGACGCGGAAGGCCTTCGAGAACGCCATCACTACCATCATGGTCCTCGGCGGCAGCACCAACGCCGTCCTGCACCTCATCGCCATGGCCCGCAGCGTTGACGTGCCCCTCACCCAGGACGACTTCCAGGCGATCAGCGACAAAATACCCGTCCTGGCCGACTTCAAGCCCAGCGGCAAATATCTCATGCAGGACCTCCACGACCACGGCGGCATCCCTACCGTAATGAAATACCTGCTCGAGAAAGGACTGCTGCACGGAGACTGCCTCACGGTAACCGGCAAGACACTCGCCGGGAACCTGAAGGACATCCCCTCTCTCGACTTCAAAAAACAAGATATCATCAAGCCCCTCGAAACGCCCATCAAGGCGACCGGCCACCTCCAGATCCTCTACGGCAACCTCGCAGAAGGCGGCTCCGTAGCCAAGATCAGCGGCAAAGAAGGCGAACGCTTCGAAGGCACCGCCCGCGTATTCGACGGCGAACACGAGCTCATCAACGGCATCAACACCGGTAAGATCAAAGCCGGCGACGTAGTGGTCATCCGCTATGTAGGCCCCGTAGGCGCACCCGGCATGCCCGAAATGCTCAAGCCCACCGGAGCCCTCATCGGCGCCGGACTCGGCAAAAGCGTTGCCCTCATCACCGACGGTCGCTTCAGCGGCGGTACCCACGGCTTCGTCGTAGGTCATATCACCCCCGAAGCACACCAGGGCGGCACCATCGCCTTCGTCCAGGACGACGACATCATCGAGCTGGATGCCACAAAGAATACGATCACACTAAAGGTCAGCCCCGAAGAGCTCGCCAAAAGAAAAGCTTCATGGAAACAGCCGGCCCTCAAGGCAACCCGCGGCCTCCTTTTCAAATACGCCAAACAAGTCAAAACCGCCGCCGAAGGCTGCGTAACCGACGAACAATAAAAAATACGATATGAGCAATACAACAACAACTCCCACCGCCGCTAAGTCCAAACCCACAACAACACCTACCCCGGTAGTGCGGGAGTTGAGTGGCTCCGCAGCCGTACTCGAAGCCTTCCTGGCCGAAGGCGTTGACACCATCTTTGGCTATCCCGGCGGCGCCATTATGCCGATCTACGACGCCCTCTATGACTACAGCGACAAACTGAAGCATATCCTCGTCCGGCACGAACAGGGAGGCATCCACGCCGCCCAGGGCTACGCCCGCGCCTCCGGCAAGACCGGCGTCGTATTCGCTACCAGCGGCCCCGGCGCTACCAACCTCGTCACCGGCCTCGCCGACGCCATGATCGACAGCACCCCGCTGGTCTGCGTGACCGGCCAGGTCTTCGCTCACCTGCTCGGAACCGACGCGTTCCAGGAAACAGACGTGATCAATATCACCACCCCTGTTACCAAATGGAACTACCAGGTCACCGACGCCACCGAGATACCGGCAGCACTGGCTAAAGCCTTCTATATCGCCGGCAGCGGTCGCCCCGGACCCGTGCTCATCGACATCACCAAGAACGCCCAGGTCCAGAAATTCAACTACGAAGGCTACCAGAAATGCGAGCACATCCGCAGCTATCGGCCCAAGCCCATCGTCCGTAAAGAATATATCGCCGAAGCAGCAAAGCTCATCAACGAAGCTAAAAAACCCTTCATCCTCTTCGGCCAGGGTGTCATCCTCGGCAAAGCAGAACAGGAGCTCAAGGCCTTCATTGAAAAAAGCGGCATCCCCGCAGCCTGGACGATCCTGGGCCTCAGTGCCCTGCCTACAGACCACCCGCTCAACGTCGGCATGCTCGGCATGCACGGTAACTACGGCCCTAATCTCCTTACCAACGACTGTGACGTGATGATCGCCATCGGCATGCGCTTCGATGACCGCGTCACCGGCCGCCTCGACAAATACGCCAAACAGGCTAAAGTGATCCACCTCGACATCGACCCCGCAGAGATCGACAAGAACGTCAAAGCAACCGTTCCCGTCTGGGGCGACTGCAAGGAAACTCTTCCCCTGCTGACGGCAGCCATCGGGAAAAAGACCTACCCCGAGTGGCTACAGCGATTCAAGGACGCCTACCAACAGGAAGAAGAGATCGTCATCAAGGACGAGCTCAATCCTACCACCGACGAAATGACCATGGGTGAGGTCCTTAAAACACTCAATGAACTCACCGGCGGCAACGCGATCATCGTCACCGACGTCGGCCAGCACCAGATGGTTGCCTGCCGCTACGCCCACTTCAACCAGTCCAAAAGCAATATCACCTCCGGTGGCCTCGGCACCATGGGCTTCGGCCTTCCCGCCGCCATCGGCGCAAAATTCGGAGCCCCCGATCGGACGGTCGTAGCCATCATCGGCGACGGCGGCTTCCAGATGACCCTCCAGGAGCTCGGGACCATCATGCAGTTCGGCGCAGCAGTCAAGATACTCATCCTGAACAACCGCTTCCTCGGCATGGTGCGCCAGTGGCAGCAGCTCTTCCATGACAAACGCTACAGCTTCGTCGACATCACCAGCCCCGACTTCGTGGCACTGGCGAAAGCTTACTATATCGATGGACAAAGCATCAGCGATCGAAAGGATTTGAAAGCCGCACTGAAGACCATGCTCGACCACGACGGCTCTTACCTGCTCGAAGTATTCACAGGTAAGGAGAACAACGTGTTCCCCATGGTTCCACAGGGCTGCAGCGTCAGCGAGATCCGGCTTAAATAAATTAGTATGACGACAACGATCAATACCAATTGGAATGCTCGCCTGTACAACGACAAACATAGCTTTGTCTTCAAGTACGGCGAAGACGTTGTCCAGCAGCTGGCGCCCCAACAAGGCGAACGCATCCTGGACCTCGGCTGCGGCACCGGCTACCTGACAAACCTGATAGCTCAGGCAGGAGCCCGCGTCGTCGGCATCGACAAGTCGGCCTCCATGATCGAAAGAGCCCGCGCAGCCTACCCGGACCTCGACTTCCAGGTACGCACAGCCACGGACTTCCATTTTGATCCCGGGTTCGACGCTATCTTCTCCAATGCCACCCTCCACTGGGTCCTGGATAAAGAAGCGGCCATCGACAACATCTACAATAATTTACGCGCCGGCGGACGCCTCATGCTCGAAATGGGCGGCAAAGGCAACGTAGAAGAAATAGTCGTGGCCACCCGCAAGGCGCTCACCCGCCACGGATACTACAGCAACGCCGCCACCCAGGTCTGGTACTTCCCCTCCCTCAGCGAGTATACCTCCCTGCTGGAGAAAAGAGGATTCCGGGTGCGCTTCGCCGCGCATTTCGACCGGCCGACAGAGCTGCAGGACACGGAGAACGGTATCAAGGACTTTGTCAAAATGTTCGGCAACGCCTTCTTCAGCGATATCCCCGAAGCGGAGATCGAACCCATCCTCGAGGAGATACAGGAGGCCGTCAGACCTACCAACTACCGCAACCACACCTGGTACGGCAATTATAAACGACTTCGCATCGAAGCCATCAAACAATAATTATGAGCAAATGCGAAGCATTCGCAAACACCTTTAAAAATCAATTATTACCGTGAGCAAACAGGAATATACCATAACAGTCTATACAGAGAACCAGATCGGCCTCATCAACCGCATCGCCATCCTGTTCTCCCGTAGGAAGATCAATATCGAAAGCCTCAACACCTCCCCTTCGGAAGTGGAAGGCATCCACCGCTTCACCATCGTGATCAACGAGACCGAAGAGGTAGTACGGAAGCTCTGCCGCCAGCTGGAAAAACAGGTAGAGATTCTAAAGGCCTACTACAACACCAACGAGGAGATCATCTGGCAGGAACTCGCTCTCTATAAAGTCCCAACAGACGAAATAGCAGAGAAAGTAAAGGTCGAACGCCTCCTCCGCCAGTACGGCGCCCGCGCTGTCGTAATCCGGAAAGACTATACGGTCTTCGAAACCACCGGCCAGCGCGAAGAGATCGACCGCCTCACCGAAGCCCTCGAACCCTTCGGCCTCATCGAATTTGTCCGCAGCGCCCGCGTGGCCATTATAAAGGATAGCCACGGCTTCCACGAAAAGCTCAAAGAATTCGAGCTCACCGAACCCGGTGAAGAGGTCATCGAGAACGAATTCCTCAGCCAGCAGGACAAAGTATTTAGTATGTAACCTATCGATAGACCCGAAGGGGTCGGACAAATAACTCTAACTAAAACACAATCAAACAACAAAAAAAATGGCAAAACTCAATTTCGGCGGTGTAGAAGAAAATGTAGTTACCCGCGAAGAATTCCCTCTCGCCAAAGCTCAAGAGGTTCTCAAGAACGAGACGATAGCTGTCATTGGCTATGGCGTACAGGGCCCGGGCCAGGCGCTGAATCAGAAAGATAACGGAATCAACGTGATCGTTGGCCAGCGCAAGAACTCCAAGACCTGGGATAAGGCGGTAAAAGACGGCTTCGTTCCCGGCGAGACGCTGTTCGAGATCGAAGAAGCCCTCCAACGCGGAACCATCATCTGCTACCTGCTTAGCGACGCCGCCCAGATCGCCCTCTGGCCGACGGTGAAGAAACACCTCACGCCCGGAAAAGCCCTCTACTTCTCCCACGGCTTTGGTATCACCTTTAACGAACAGACCGGCATCGTTCCCCCCAAAGACGTAGACGTGTTCCTCGTTGCCCCCAAAGGCTCCGGCACCTCCCTGCGCCGCATGTTCCTGCAGGGCCGTGGCCTCAACAGCTCTTACGCCATCTACCAGGACGCTACCGGTAAAGCACATGACCGCGTCGTCGCCCTCGGTATCGCAGTCGGCTCCGGCTACCTGTTCGAGACCGACTTCCGCAAAGAAGTATTCAGCGACCTCACCGGCGAACGCGGTACCCTCATGGGCTGCATCCAGGGTATCTTTGCCGCTCAGTACGAAGTGCTGCGCAAAAAAGGTCACTCTCCTTCCGAAGCATTCAACGAGACAGTTGAAGAGCTGACGCAATCCCTGATGCCGCTGGTTGCTGAGAACGGCATGGATTGGATGTACGCCAACTGCTCCACTACAGCTCAGCGCGGCGCCCTCGACTGGTGGAAGAAATTCCGCGACGCCACCCTGCCCGTCTTCACCGAACTCTACGAAAGCGTAGCAACCGGTAAAGAATCCCAGCGTTCCATCGACTCCAACAGCCAGCCCGACTACCGCGAAAAGCTGGACGCCGAGTTGAAAGAGCTCCGGGAAAGCGAACTCTGGCAGGCCGGTAAGACCGTCAGAAGCCTCCGTCCCGAAAATCAGCCCGCAGGCGCCCAAAAAGCCACTAATGCAGTCCACAACTAATGATAATATGCTCTATACCCCCGGCTCCGCAAGGAGCTGGGGCTTAGATTTCCAGGCCGCTACACACCGCCTGAAGAACGTCGTGCGCCGTACCCCGCTGACCTACAACCACAACCTCTCCAGGAGATATGATTGTAAGGTCTATCTCAAACGCGAAGACCTCCAGGTCGTCCGCTCGTACAAGCTCAGAGGCGCATATAATATGATGATCTCTCTGCCGTCCGAACAGCTGAAAAAAGGAGTCGTCTGCGCCAGCGCCGGCAACCACGCCCAGGGCTTCGCCTACTCCTGTCACAAGATGGGCGTCAAAGGCGTCGTCTTCATGCCCATCATCACCCCCCGCCAGAAGGTCAATCAGACCCGGATGTTCGGGGAGAACAACATCGAGATCATCCTCGTCGGCGATACCTTCGACGACTGCGCCGTCGCAGCCCGTCAGTATACCGAAGAGCGCAACATGACTTTCATCCCCCCCTTCGAAGACCTCCGCATCATCGAAGGCCAGAGCACAGTAGCCGTCGAAGTGCTCGAAGACCTCCAGGGTATTGACTACTTCTTCGTACCCGTAGGCGGAGGAGGACTGGCGTCCGGAACAGGCGCCTATTTCAAAACATTTTCGCCCAATACAAAGATCATTGGCCTCGAGCCGGAAGGAGCCCCCTCCATGCTGGCCGCTTTCGACGCAGGCCACCCTGTTACGCTCGACAACATCGAACGCTTCGTCGACGGCGCCGCCGTCAAGCGCGTAGGTGAGCTGACCTTCTCGATCTGCCGCGAGGTACTCGACGACATGCACCTGGTTCCCGAAGGCACGATCTGCTCCACTATCCTGCGCCTCTACAACGAAGACGCCATAGTAGTGGAACCCGCCGGCGCCCTCAGCATCGCCGCCCTGGACGACTTCGCCAATGATATAAAAGGAAAGACAGTCGTCTGCGTCGTCAGCGGCAGCAACAACGACATCGACCGCATGCAGGAAATAAAGGAAAGGTCCCTCCAGTACGAAGGACTCAAACACTATTTCCTCGTCCGCTTCGCCCAACGCCCCGGCGCACTCAAAGAATTTGTCAACCACGTCCTGGGCCCCAACGACGACATCACCCGTTTTGAATATATCCAGAAACACAATAAAGAGACAGGCCCCGCCCTCGTCGGCGTCGAGCTGTCTTCAAAAGACGACTACAACACCCTTATCCGTAACATGGTCCAATATAATATCACGTACACCGAGCTCAACAAAGACGACACCCTGTTCGGATACCTGGTCTAACACACCGGTCAACCAACGTCGTCCTGACATCCGATACCCCGAACCACCAATACCCTATCCGGCTAACCCCCGGTCAACCATTCCCCCGGTTCACACGTTTAAACAAACCGGGATATTCACAAAAATTGCAACCCTGTGACAAACTAATTTTAGTTAATATCACTATAAACCGGGATTATTTCGTATTTTTATTTGCTTGATCATTGCAAACGCCATAAGAAAATCTAATTATTTATGTATTTTTTTGAATAACGTCTAATCTTGCTAGCAAAACATGATCAAAAAAGGTCTTTATTCCCCTGAGTTTGAACGCGATGCGTGTGGTATCGGATTCGTTGCCAATATCAAGAGCAACAAATCCCATCAGATCGTCTCTGACGCCCTGACGATCCTGGAGAACATGGAGCACCGCGGGGCCTGCGGTTGTGAGAACAATACCGGAGATGGCGCCGGTATTATGATCCAGACGCCCCACGAATTCTTTTTTGACGAATGCGTTCGTCTCGGCATCCACCTCCCCCCTTATGGCAAATACGGCGTTGGCATGCTCTTCTTCCCCCGCGATATCCGCCTGAAAGAAGAATGCCGGGACATCTTCGCCCGCTCGGCGGAGAAGCTGGGTCTCGAAATTCTCGGCTACCGCAAGGTACCCGTCAATCCCGATGGCATCGGCCCCACCGCCCTGTCCGTCGAACCGGAAATGGAACAGGTCTTCATCGCCTGCCCCGATCATATCAAACAGCCCGACGACTTCGAACGCAAGCTGTTCCTGCTGCGCAACTACGCCAGCAATACTATCAACAACTCGATAAAAAAGGACGCCATCGGCTTCTACGTGGCCTCCCTCTCCTATAAGACCGTAGTTTACAAAGGCCAGCTCACCAGTGGCCAGGTAAGGCCCTATTTCCCGGACCTCGGTAACAAGCGCGTCGTATCCGCATTCGGACTCGTTCACTCCCGCTTTGCTACCAACACCTTCCCGTCCTGGAAACTGGCTCAGCCCTTCCGCTACATCGCCCACAACGGCGAGATCAATACCCTTCAGGGTAACCTCAACTGGCTGAAGGCAAGCGAAAAAAGCTTTACCTCTCCCTACTTCAGCAAGGAAGAGATGGACATGCTCCTTCCCATCATCTCAGAAGGCCAGTCCGACTCTGCCTGCCTCGACAACGTCATCGAGCTGCTCACACTCTGCGGCCGCTCGCTGCCACACGTCATGATGATGCTCATCCCCGAAGCTTGGGACGGCAATGACCACATGGATCCCGTGAAAAAGGCGTTCTACGAATTCCACGCCTCCATCATGGAACCCTGGGACGGCCCCGCCTCCATCTCCTTCACCGACGGCCGCATCATCGGCGCAACACTCGACCGCAACGGCCTTCGCCCCTCCCGCTACTGCGTCACCACCGACGACCGGGTCATTATGGCCTCGGAAACCGGCGTTCTCCCCGTCGATCAGTCGATGATCAAGGAAAAAGGCCGCCTGCAACCCGGCAGGATGTTCGTCGTAGACCTCCAGCAGGAACGCATCATCAGCGACGACGAGCTCAAAGCCTCCATCTGCTCGCAGCAGCCTTACGCAGAATGGCTCAACAAATACAAGATCCGCCTCGAAGAGCTGCCCGAACCCCGGGTCCTCTTCACCCACCTGGAAAGCGAACAGATATTCAAATACCAGAAAGCCTTCGGCTATTCTACCGAAGACCTCGATACGATCATCGCCTCGATGGCCATCGACGGAAAAGAACCCATCGGCTCCATGGGCACCGACGTGCCGCTGGCCGTCCTCAGCGACCAGCCCCAGCACCTCAGCAGCTATTTCAAACAGCTGTTTGCCCAGGTAACCAATCCGCCGATCGACCCCATCCGCGAACGACTGGTTATGTCGCTGGCTACCTTCGCCGGAGGCAACAGCAATATCCTCGAAGAAGACCCGCTCGCCTGTCACAGCGTAGCCCTCAAACATCCGGTTCTCGGTAACCACGAGCTGGAAAAGATACGCTCCATCGACACCGGCGTCTTCCAGGCCAAGACACTTCAGACCTACTTCCGCGCCGACGGCAAACCAGGCTCGCTCAAGGCCGGTATCGACCGCCTCTGCCGGTACGCAGTAGACGCAGTAGAAGACGGCTTCGAAGTGCTCGTCCTCAGCGACCGGGCCATCGACTCCGACCATGCTCCCATCCCCTCCCTGCTCGCCACCGCCGCCGTTCACCACCACCTCATCCGCAAAGGATACAGAGGACAGGTCGGCATCATCGTGGAAGCAGGCGACGTATGGGAAGTACACCACTTCGCCTGCCTCATCGGCTTCGGCGCCACAGCCATCAATCCCTACCTGGCCCTGTCCAGCATCCGGGATATGAAGCTCAGCGAAAAGCTGCAGACACCGCTCGACTCAGAGCAGCTCAAAAAGAACTATATAAAGGCAGTCTGCGACGGCCTGCTCAAGGTTTTTTCGAAAATGGGCATATCTACCCTCCAGTCCTACCAGGGCGCCCAGATATTCGAGATCATCGGCCTCAACAGGACGGTCGTCGACAAATACTTCACCGGCGCTACCTCCCGCATCGAGGGAATGGGACTCGACGAAATAGCACGCGAAACACTCTCCAAACACTTTTTCGCTTTCAGCCGGAAAGACATCCCCGTGGAAAGACTCCCCGTAGGCGGCATCTATCAGTGGAAAAGAAAAGGTGAGTTCCACCTCTTCAACCCCACGACGATACACCTGCTGCAGTATTCCACGCGCACCAACGACTACAGCACGTTCAAAAAATATTCGAAGGCCGTCAACGAACAGACCGAGAAGGCAGCAACCCTTCGCAGCATGTTCGAGTTCAAGCGCAACCGGCCCTCGATCTCCATCGACGAGGTCGAACCCGCAGAAGCGATCTACAAAAGATTTGCAACTGGCGCCATGTCCTTTGGCTCTATCAGCCATGAAGCTCACTCCACGCTCGCCATCGCTATGAACCGCCTCGGCGGCAAAAGCAATACCGGCGAAGGCGGCGAAGACGAAATGCGCTATGAGACCCTGCCCAATGGCGACAGCATGCGCTCCGCCATCAAGCAGGTCGCATCCGCCCGCTTCGGGGTCACCAGCTACTACCTGACCATGGCCGACGAGCTCCAGATCAAGATGGCACAGGGCGCCAAACCCGGAGAAGGCGGCCAGCTGCCCGGACACAAAGTAGACGAATGGATCGGCAAGGTGCGCCACTCCACTCCCGGAGTAGGCCTCATCTCACCGCCACCACACCACGATATTTATTCCATCGAAGACCTGGCACAGCTGATCTTCGACCTGAAGAACTCCAACCGCGCCGCCCGCATCAGCGTCAAGCTGGTGTCCAAAGCAGGTGTAGGCACCATCGCCGCAGGCGTGGCAAAAGCGAAATCCGACGTCATCCTCATCGCCGGCCACGACGGCGGCACAGGCGCGTCCCCGCTCAGCTCTATCCGCCACGCAGGCCTGCCCTGGGAACTCGGCCTGGCCGAATCCCACCAGACCCTGGTTAAGAACAAGCTGCGCAGCCGCGTCGTCCTCCAGGCAGACGGCCAGATGAAGACCGGCCGCGACATCGCCATCGCAACGCTGCTCGGCGCCGAAGAATGGGGCCTGGCCACAACCGCCCTCGTCGTAGAAGGCTGCATCATGATGCGCAAATGCCATCTCAACACCTGTCCCGTTGGCGTCGCCACACAGGACCCCGAGCTGCGCAAACGCTTCACAGGTGATGCCGACCACGTCGTCAACTTCTTCAAGTTCATTACACAGGAACTGAGAGAGATCATGGCCGAGCTCGGCTACCGTTCCATCGACGAAATGGTCGGTCAGGTCGACAGCCTGCAGATCAGGGAGAACATCAGCCACTGGAAATACAGCAAGCTCGACCTCTCCCCCATCCTGTACAAAGAGCCGGCGTCACTCTACACCGGCCTGCACAAAATGGAAGAACAGGACCACGGCATCGCTGACGTCCTCGACTGGAAATTGCTCGAAGCCGCCAAACCGGCCCTGCAACACCAGCAGAAGGTCTTCGCATCGTTCGACATCAAGAACACCGACCGCACCGCAGGCACCATCCTGTCCAACGAGATATCTAAAAAATACAAGGGCGCAGGCCTCCCGGAAGACACCCTCCACTTTAAGTTCACTGGCACCGCCGGACAAAGCTTCGGCGCCTTCAATACAAAAGGGGTAACCCTCGAGCTCGAAGGCGACGCCAATGACTACTTCGGAAAAGGACTCTCGGGAGCACGCCTGGTTGTCTATCCTTCGCTGAACGCTGGCTTTGTCCCCGAAGAGAACAGCATCATCGGCAACGTCGCCTTCTACGGCGCCACCTCCGGTGAAGCCTTTATCCGCGGCAAAGCAGGCGAACGCTTTGCCGTCCGCAACTCGGGCGTCAGAGCAGTAGTAGAAGGAGTGGGTGACCACGGCTGTGAGTACATGACCGGAGGAAGGATCGTCATCCTCGGCGAAACCGGCAGGAACTTCGCCGCAGGCATGAGCGGTGGTATCGCCTACGTCTACGACGTCCGCGGAAAGTTCGCATCCCGCTGCAACCGCGAGATGGTCGAGCTCGACCCCGTCGAAGATGGCGACATCAGCGACCTCAGGGACATGATCCAACGCCATTACGCCTATACCGGAAGCACCGTCGCGAAATTTGTGCTCGATGACTTCGAAAATCAGCTGCAGCATTTCGTCAAGGTCTTCCCGACAGACTATAAAAAAGTATTACTGGAAAAATCCGGCCGTCCGCAGAGAACAACTCATAAGTAAGAAATTGAGAACGCGGAGTAGGCTCTCATGTGTGACTCAGCCACTCCGTTGTTCTCTGCGGCCGCCATCTTCCAACCTCAAATTATCAACATATCGATCATGGGTAAACCCACTGGATTCCTTGAATATACGCGCGAACTACCCTCCAAACGCCCCGTGCAGGAGAGAAAGAACGACTACCGCGAATTCGTGAACACCTGGTCCGGCCAGGAGCTCAATCACCAGGCAGCCCGTTGCATGAACTGCGGCATCCCTTTTTGCCACAGCGGCTGCCCCCTGGGCAACGTCATCCCCGAATTCAATGACGCCGTATACCGCCAGCAATGGCGGGAGGCATACGAGATCCTCAGCTCCACCAACAACTTCCCCGAGTTCACCGGCCGCATCTGCCCCGCTCCCTGCGAAAGCAGCTGTGTCCTGGGCATCAACCAGCCCCCGGTAGCCATCGAGGAAATAGAAAAACATATCATCGAGGTCGCCTTCGATAAAGGCTTCGTAAAAGCCAATCACCCGACCGTACGCACCGGCAAAAAAGTCGCCATCGTCGGATCCGGCCCCGCCGGACTGGCCGCGGCAGACCAGCTCAACGCCGCAGGCCACACGGTCACCGTCTTCGAAAGAGACGACGAACCCGGCGGCCTCCTCCGCTACGGCATCCCCGACTTCAAGCTCGAAAAATGGGTCGTCGCCCGCCGCGTACGCCTCATGGAAGAAGCCGGCATCACGTTCAAATGCAACTCCGAGGTCGGCGTCAATGTGGGCATCAATGACCTGCTCCGCGAATACCACGCCATCGTCCTGGCCGGCGGCTCTACTGTCCCCCGCGACCTGCCGATCCCTGGCCGCGACCTCAAGGGCGTCCATTTCGCCATGGACTTCCTCAAACAACAGAACAAGCGGGTCTCGTCCCTCCCCGTTCAGGGAGAGGAGATATGGGCCACCAACAAGAACGTCGTCGTCATCGGCGGCGGAGATACCGGCAGCGACTGCGTAGGCACATCCAACCGTCATAAGGCGATGTCCGTTACCCAGTTCGAGCTCATGCCCAAACCCCCGCATGCCCGCACCGAGTTCATGCCCTGGCCGACCTACCCCATGGTCCTGAAGACCTCTTCTTCCCACGAAGAAGGTGCCGACAGACACTGGGCCATCGCCACAAAAGAATTCATCGGCGACGGAAAGGGTAATCTAAAAGCCCTCAAGACCGTCAAGCTGGAGTGGAAAATGACCGAGGATGGCCGCGCCGCCAAATTCACCGAAGTACCCGGTAGCGAAGTCGAGCTCCCCTGCGAACTCGCACTCCTCGCCATGGGCTTCGTACACCCCCAGCACCACGGCCTGCTCAAACAGCTCGACGTCGAACTCGACGAAAGAGGCAACGTAAAAGCCAGCGAGAAGAACTACGTGACCAATATCGCCAAGGTCTTCACAGCCGGTGATATGCGTCGCGGACAGTCCCTGGTCGTATGGGCCATCAGCGAAGGCCGCGAATGCGCCCGCAAAGTCGACGAATACCTCGTAGGTACCTCCCTGCTCGAACGCAGAGACCAGAGCCTCATCGCACTCTAGATCACTTCTTATAGACATAGAAAGGCCGGCTTTGGTAAGCCGGCCTTTCTTATTTGTGATTTCCCCACCCCAATTCCAATACGTCGCTTTTACACATTAGCTTTTCGCCAATTAAATAAAAGCCTGATTTTTCGGGCAATTTTTTAATAAAATTAATATTTGAAATAGTAGAAAAAAACCACAAAACTTCCTAATGAATTCTATATTAATTTTTTAAACACGGTTAACGCTGTTAGATTTTTAATATTATAATTCTTCATATGTAATATAATATCATAGTTACTGCCATTAATTTAGTATATTAGCATTACTAATTATCACTTGTGATTTTTTTTAATATGAAAATCCCGTAACCCTCTTCCCCGCTCCAATTTTTATTCATTAACCAAAACATTTCTGCAAATGCTTAGGACAACCTCGTTTTGCCTTATCGTTACCTGCTTATCCCTCACTACCTGGGCCCAGACACCTGCCGCGCCAGCCGACACGACCAAACCAGCAGCAGCCGCCACACCCGCCCCGCCCGCGCTATCCATTACCGGCTCGGCCGACGTATACGCCCGGTACGACTTTAACAAACAGGTCAACAACTACACCAGCTTCACCGGCAGCCACGGCCAGGCCCGCATAGGCATGGCCTCCCTCAAGCTGGAGCACAAAACATCCAAAGTTGACCTGGTAGCAGACCTGGGCTTCGGTCCCCGCGCAAAAGAATTTGCCTACAATGACTCCGGCATCTCAGCAGCCATCAAACAGCTGTATATCAGCTACACCGTCAACCAGTACCTCAAATTCACCGGCGGTACCTGGGCAACACATGTAGGCTACGAAGTTGTCGACGCATATGCCAACCGCAACTATAGCATGTCCTATATGTTCACCAACGGGCCATTCTCCCACACCGGCGCAAAAGCCGATATCACCCTGGGAAAGAGCGGTATCATGATCGGCGTCTCCAACCCCACCGACTGGAGGATCGTCCCCTCTGGCTACACGGATAAAAAGAACCTCATTGCCCAATATAGCTACGCGCCCAACGATAATCTGAAACTCTACCTGAATTATGTCGGCGGCAGGAACGTCACCGATGATAAGGTACACCAGTACGACCTCGTCGGTACCGCCAAGGTCAGCAGCCTCTTTAGCCTGGGCATCAACGGCACGGTCAACCAGACCAAATTTTCCTCCGAAGACTATGCAACAAGCCACACCTGGTGGGGATCAGCCCTCTATCTCAACCTGGATCCCAAACCCTGGTTCGGACTCACCCTCCGCGGCGAATACTTCAGCGACAAGGATCATGTGAAAATCGCCACCGACAACGTCTTCGCGACCACGCTCACCGCTCAGTTCAAAGTGGACGGCTTCATCTTTATGCCCGAGTTCCGCCTGGACAACGCCAAACAGGAAATATTCATGAAGAGCGATGGCGTCACAGGCGCCAAGAGCTCGGCCAGCGTCCTGATCGCCGCGATCTACTCCTTCTAACCATCTGCCAATATAAAACTCAATTCTTTCACCAAATAAAAAAATCTAACGCAACATGGGAGTATCCAATTTCATTAAAAGTAGGCTCATGCCGGGAGGAACTGCGACCCTTCCCGTCATGGTAAAGATGACAACAAAAGAAAAATGGCGCATCGCCGGCGGCATGTTCGCCGGTAAGCTGATAGGCCTGTTCCTGGTCCTCGTGGCCATAGGATTCGCGCCCGCCATCATTATGGGCACCCCCGTTCACGCTCAGTCCCCGACCTGGACACCCCACGAGACCACCCTGGTTAATACAGCCAATACCATTTGGACCCTGGTAGCCGCCTTCCTCGTATTCGGAATGCAGCCCGGCTTTGTATTCCTGGAGGCGGGTTTCGCCCGTAAAAGGGAAACCGTCAACGTATTGATGGAATGTATCTTCGACACCTGTATCTGCGGTATCCTCTTCTGGGGGATCGGCTATGCCTTCATGTTTGGTCAAGGCAACGGCTTCATCGGATGGGGAGGCGGAGCCCTCGCAGGCGGCGACGCAAAACCATGGTTCTTCCTGCAAAACATCCCCGAGACCTATGGGGCAACAGGAGTTCCCATCATGGCCCACTGGATATTCCAGTTCGCCTTCGCCGATACCACCTCCACGGTTACTTCCGGCGCCATGATTGGCAGGACCAGTTTCCGCGGCGATATTCTCTATAGCATCGGCGTCACCGGCTTCATCTATCCCATCATCGGCCATTGGGCCTGGGGACCGGACGGCTGGCTCGCTCTGATGGGTAGCAAGGATCATTTCTTCCCGGGCCTCGGACAAGGCTTCCGCGACTTCGCAGGCTCTACCGTCGTACACACCATCGGTGGTATGGTATCCCTCGCTGGCGCCATCGTGCTCGGCCCACGCCTGGGCCGCGTGTTCAAACGCGACGGCGGCGGCATGCCCGCACCCCACAACCTCACTATCGCAGCCGTCGGCGGCTTTATCCTTTGGTTCGGATGGTACGGCTTTAACCCCGGTAGCACCCTCAACGCAGTCGATATGCAAGGCATCGGCCGGGTAGCGACCAACACTACCCTGGCAGCCTGCGCAGCCGGCATATCCGCCATGTACCTGGCCCTCTGGGTCGGTGAGACAAAAGGTAAGTTCGACCTCGGCTATACCACCAACGGCTTCCTCGGCGGCCTGGTAGCCATCACCTGTCCCTGCTATTGGGTATCGCCCCTGGGCGCCATCCTCCTGGGACTCATAGCCGGTATCGTCGTATATCTCGTACTCAACCTGCTCGAATACCTTCGCATCGATGACCCCATCGGCGCGGTAGCCGTACACGGCGGTTGCGGTATCTGGGGAACGATTTCTCTCGGTCTCTTCGCCAGCGGTCAATACGGCGTCACAGGTCCCACCGGCGCCGATAACTCCGCGCCCGTAACAGGCCTCTTCTACGGCGGCGGCGCCAGCGTACTGGAAGCCCAGTTCATCGGCAGCATGGTCATCACCATAAGCACCTTCGTCGTAGCCCTCATCCTGATGTGGGTGATCAAACAATTGCCCTATCCCTGGAAGCTTCGCGTCGAACCCGAAGGCGAAACAGGACCGGGCGGCCTCGATATGTTCGAACACGGCATCGAAGCCTACCCCTCACAGGCATAAACTCTCTTCTTCACTGCAAGCCCGGGCCACTCGCCCGGGTTTTTTTGTTCATTAACAAAATTTTTTAAAAATATTTTAAATCATATTGCCAAAAAACATAATATATTTTACAGTTCTCATATCATCTCCCCTTCTCATCACATCTCTGAAAAAAATGATCTTTTAGAATTAATCCCTCCCTTTTTTGCGGGCAACCATTCGCAAAACCCGCGTTTTCATTTCACACCTTCGCGTGAAACCCTTGCCAGTAAAGGGCTTCAGCCGACCGCCCGCTTCGCGCACACTATGTTTCGAACAATATTCCTCTTAACTTTACGTCATAATTTAAATTTCATCTATAAAGCAAATCCACAATTATGACAACGATCCTCTCTTTCGCCGTTCTACTTATCGTGTTGCTGGCCCCTCTCGTAAAGAAACCCGCACACTAAAAAATAAAGAGGTCCGCCAAACAGCGGACCTCTTTCGCTTTAAGCCGGCTCCTCCCACTACAACCTGAATAAAATAGCCAGAATAACCCTATCCTCCGTCTTCACCAGGTCCGGTCTCCAATCCGGAGGCAATGGCGTCGTCGTATATCCATTGGGTGAAGTCACCCCACCACGTCCCGCGAAATAAGGCACACTAGCATGCCTGTGCACATACTCCAGACGGACAGTAAAACTCTGATTAGGCATCCAGTCAAAATTGGTCGAGCAGTCCCAGGCCTTGAATTGATCACCGGGATTAGCGCTAAAAGGGAACTTCCCTTCCGTCTGCGTAGGATTGTTAGGATCAGGCAACGGGCTCGCCTGCCCGGTAGGATATAGGACAAGATATCGCCCCGGATTGCTCATCACCCCACCACCAATAGTCCACGCGAATTTATTCCGCGCCAACCATATCCGGTTATACACCATCGCGCTCAGAAAATATTGAGCCGGCCCCTGTGCAGAATCGCCGTTCTTAAACCCGTTCACACCACCCCCTTTTTCAAACCCGATATCGCCCGTCACCGAAACAGCCATCCGGCTGACCCCCTTCGAAGAAGGATTGTTATAATACCTCACCAGCGCGCTGTTGTCCGAATGAAATCGTTTCCGCGAAGGAATGCCAGCCGCATCAGAGCCATAATAATCGTTCGTTAGTACCCTGAAACTACTGGTCGGGTTCCACGTGACATTAGCGCCAAATCCAGGCATCGAATTGAACTTACCATAGCTCTGCCATCCGTTGATAAGCCAGGGCTCGATCTTGAGATGCTTCGTCGGAAATATCTGGACCCTCACCCCATTGAAGAACCACGGCGTATTGTCCGATGTATAAGAGGCCTGATACTCCCAGTTCTCCACCTGGTAATAGGAATTGAGCCCGATATAGGAGAGGAAAAGCCCCGCGTCGACATTAATGCCATACCATTTGTTGAAGTGGTATCCCGCATATGCCTCGCTTAAATAACGATACACATCCGCCAGCTTATATTGTCCCCTGTAAGGGCTGAGATCATTGCGGGGAACGACCTGCGACCTCGTCCCCATCTGCAAAGAGACCTTGGCCCTGGCATTCTCATAGTTGAACTCCCCACCAAGTATCAGATGCGCCAGCTGGATCTCATTGTCCCGCGCCAGCGCCGTTGACCCCACCACCGTATTATCGATCGGGTTCCTGAACGAATATGTATAGTTCACATCCACCATCAGACTCGGAGTAAAATACTTGCCCGCAAAAGGAAGCGAATCCCTCCGGTCACTACCATTCTGCCAGTTCGTTTCAATATCATCAAAGGGAACCTTCGCCTTGGCGGAATCCTGCGCACGCACAACGGCAAAGGCCAGAACCAAATTAACAACTGTAAAGATCTTCTTTTTCATTTTTTTCACTTTGAGTTGTCTACCAGTGGTCAAATGCTATTCCTATTGTTAACTAAACGTCAAACCCCTATCCTTCAACTATTTAAAAAATCAACAACCATAAAAACCCCTTCCAAAAAAATAGACTATCCTTCCAATTTGACACAGTCACCCCAAAAAAAAGAGCCACCGTTAGGTGGCTCTCCAAAAAAGAAGCAATAGCTTATAATACACCCTCTTCAACCAAAGGATCATACATCATCGCCGTACAAAGACATTTCTCCCGGCGATTCGCTTCCAGTATAGGATAGTTCACACACTGCTTACACTGATCCCAGAACCCCGCGTCCTTCGTGATCGAAGAATAGACAACCGGCTCAAAACCCAACCGGTGGTTCATCTTCATGATAGCCGCACCGGTCGTAATGCTGAAGATCTTCGCATCTTGGTAACGCTCACGTGCAACCGCAAAAACTTTCTTCTTGAGCATCGAAGCCACCCCATGGTTACGATACGCCGGATTGACGATCATCCCGCTGTTCGACACGAACTCCCCGTTGCTCCAGACTTCGAGATAGACGAAACCGGCCCAGTCACCATCCTCCGTCAACGCAATAACGGCCTTCCCGTCATAGATCTTCTGACAAATGGATTGAGGCGTACGCCTTGCGATACCCGTACCACGGGCACGCGCAGAACGCTCCATCTCTTCCAATATAAGATATACATATTTTACGTCTTTAGGCTGTGCGATACGCACCTGGAATTCAAAACCATCTGAATCTTCTTCCATTGTAATAACATTTTGCCCCTATAACGCTAACCTCATTCCAAAAACACAACTGTCTGGCAATCAACCACAAACCCCAAAATACCCCGCATCATTTCAGTAACCATCCTTCCAAAACGGTAAGCATAACCCCCTCCCCCAAACCCCAATATCCTCATACCCAACAACTTAAGAAATCCGGCATTCCCTTTGGCCTATCCACTCCCTATAAAACCAACCCATAAAAAAATGACACCCATGTCAACGATCAATCAGTCCATCCAGGAACTGACCGACCATACCAAAAAAATGGCGCTCGAACACAACTATAAAATGGTGAAAAAGAACATGAGCAAGGCGCACCAGCTCTATAATGACGGCAACGCCCTCGTCCGCGGCGCAATAGAGAACATCTTCATCTATTCCTTCTCCACGCTGATGACCCGCTGCAACGCCGTAGAATGGCGTATAGTCCAGTCCTACATGCCGTCAGACCTGTACCAGGTATATATAAATCAGGTCCTAAACTCCCGGTAACTACGCACTATTGCGGGCAGCATTAATAATCCCAAAACTACTCCTTATGATCAGCTTCTCATAAACCTCCTTCATCGGCTTATTATCCCCGCTCTTCTCCAGCGCCTGGAATTTCGTCAGCGCATATTGCTGTATTGTGCTCAACGGCAGCACTATCCGCTCACGCATCTGTATCGACAGCTGCTCCACAGGATAATCCGCCATCAATTCTGTCTTCCCCGACAGCTTGAAGATATATTTCTTCGTCAGCTCAAATTCATCATAGATCAGCGTCCACAATTCCCCATACACCGGGTGACGCGAAAAATGCTCCGTCAGCGGGAAAAAACACTTCTTCATCGCCATCTCACAGTTGTCCAGCAGCGTCTTGAAAAAAGGCGAGTTGGCGTACAGCTGCTTCACCGCCTTCCATTTACCCTGCTTGTCCATCGTCTGCAACGCCGTCCCCACCCCGTAATAGCCCGTTACATTCTGCTTCAGCTGCGACCAGGAACCCACGAACGGGATCGCCCGCAGATCCTTCAGCTCCAGCCTGCCCGAGCTCTTCCGCTTCGTAGGCCGGCTCGCAATATTGGTCTCATTGTAGAATCTCAGGGGACTAACCTCATTCAGATAAGGCAGGAAATAAGGATGTTCCTTCAGCGCGATATACGCCTTATAGCTGTCTTCCGCCAACGCATGCAGCAATGCTTCCTCCCCCTCCTGCAGCGTCTCCTCCTTGGCGGAGAAAAGATCATTCGAGATACCCGCATTCAGCAGCTGCTCGATATTGAACTGCGCCGTGTCGATCGTCCCGAAATTCGAGCTCACTGTCTGCCCCTGTATCGTCAATTGTATCTGCTTGTTGGCAATATTCCTGCCCATCGACGCATAGAAACGGTGGGTTTTTCCGCCACCCCTCGCCGGAGGACCACCCCGGCCATCGAAGAATACGACATCGATATCATACTTCCTGGACATCTGCGTCAGCTCTTCCTTCGCCTTATAGATCGCCCAGTTAGCCATCAGATAGCCGCCGTCCTTGGTGCCATCCGAAAAACCCAGCATGATCGTCTGTACATCCCCTCTTTTCTTCAAGTGCTTCCTGTAAGCGGTATTGGAATAAAGCTCCTCCATGACCGACGCCGCAGCCTTCAGATCATCGACGGTCTCGAACAACGGGACAATATCCACGGTCAGAGAATCTTTGGAAAAACCGCCCACCAGCAGCAGACCCATTACCTCCAGCACATTCACCGCGCTGCTGCACTGGCTGATGATATAGCGGCAACAGCCTTGCTCCCCATTCAGCTCCTGGATCGTCCGCATCGCTCCTACACTCTCGATCGTATCCCTGATAAGAGGGTCCTCATACAGCTCCGGCTGAGCCTTCCCTTTCAAAGTAGGAAGCAGGGCTATCTTCTCGTCATCAGACAACCCATCATAGTTGGCTGGCAACAGCTGCTCACGCGCGGCAATAGCTTTGAGCACATTGCCGTGAACACTGCTGTCCTGGCGAATATCCAGAGTCGCAAAATGCAGCCCGAAGATCATCACCTTACCGATCAGGTTATCTACCTTGTCCACAAACAGACCATTATGCTGATAGATAATGATCTCCTTTATCTGGTTCAGCAGATCCAGCATCTCTCCCTTGGAAAGATCGGTCCGCTGGTTGGGAACAAAAATATTATTGTATAGTTTCTGCTCCAGCTCGGCAAGCAGCACATCCACCCCCTTAAAGGTGAGCCGCCGTTTGAGCCGCCGGACATCGAAATAATAACAGCGGATGATCGCGCCCCGCAATGCCTCCGCAACACGCAGCGTCGTCTCCGACCTGACAAAGGGATTGCCATCCCTGTCTCCTCCCGGCCAGAAACCCATCTTGATCACCGGGTTCTCATTGCTCAATGCATGAGGGAATTGCTCACGCAACGCCGAGATGATCCGTCCGCTCGCCTGGTAGAACACATTCTCCAGGTACCAGATCAGGCTCACCGCCTCATCATAGGGCGTCGGCTTCTGCTTCTTTAAGAAAGGCGTCTTACCCAGCTGCTGCAGATAAAGATTGATCTCCGACGCATTGTTCTCGATCACCGCACGCGACAGATCATTGATGATCCCCAGCACCGGCCCGGGATAGAACTGTGTCGGGTGCGCCGTCAGCGTCATCAGGACCGAATAGTCCTTCAGCTTCTCTGCCAGCTCTTCTTCCTTCCCCGTCCTCACTACCTCCGAAAGCAGGTTCTTCAGCGTACCCGGCCCGCCCATATCATTCACATGCCGGAAAGCCGCATCCTCCAACGCATCAAACAGGACGATCTGCCGCTCTACATACTGCACGAACCGGAAAAGAACATCGACCTTCTCCCGCTCTCCCCCCGCCGCCGTATACTTCTTAAAAAATTCTTCCAGTATCTGCTCCGGACTCTGCTTCTTCAGATACCCCTCTTCACAGATCGTCAGCAATAACGACAACATGATCCCCGTCTTCTCAATTCGATGAAAAGGCAGAGAAGTAAAAAGACTGTTGTATAATTGAAACTTGATACCGACCAGATTCTTAAATTGCTGCAACCCCTGGGATGGTTGATAGTTCATAACAAGAATTTAATGCTGTTCAAAGAATACACCTAAAGCGCAGTAGTCCTTCAATGGAGGCCCGAAATTACTTTATTTTACCTAAAGAAACCGTCAATTTTTGTTTTTCCATTCATTTCACCTATCTTGCGTGTAGATTTAAAAGGTGATAAAGAGAACACACGATACAATCCTCTCCTCCTGTGCGACCTCCAAGGCCGCACAATTTACAACAATTATCACCTCCACAACCCGTTAAGGGTTGTACATTTCCATATTACCTCCTGGGCTCAACAAGCTACCTTTCGCAAAACAAACAATACTATCTATAAATTTATAGAGCATGCAAGTTCTCAAATTCGGAGGTTCCTCCGTAGCAAATGCCGACAATATTAATAGAGTAATCGACCTCGTCAAACAAGCAACCGCCAAAGACAGAACAATCCTCGTTGTCTCGGCCCTCGGCGGCATCACCGATATGCTTATCCAGGCCGGACAGGCAGCCGCAGCCGGCGACGAATCCTACAAGGAAAAAGTACAGGAGATCGAACGCCGCCACCTCGACACGGTGAAAGCCCTCCTGCCCATCACCCGCCAGAGCAGCGCGCTTAGCCTGGTAAAGACCCGCTGCAACGAGATTGAAGATATCTGCAGCGGCATATTTCTGTTGGGTGAGCTCTCCGCCCGCACCCAGGACAAGATCGTCAGCTATGGCGAACTCCTCTCCTCTTTGATCGTCTCAGCCCGGCTCACCTCCCTGGAGATACCCCACCAATGGAAAGACTCCCGCGAGCTGATCCGCACCGACTCCCGGTTCGGATACGCAGCTGTTGACTTTGTCACCACGAACCAGCAGATATTCGACTATATGAAAGGGGCAGCGACAACGCAGCTGTTCGTCCTGCCCGGCTTCGTCGCATCCGACGAAAAAGGCATCACCACCACCCTCGGCAGGGGAGGCTCAGACTATACTGCTGCCATCCTCGCCGCAGCAGTAGATGCAAAGGTCCTCGAAATATGGACGGACGTGTCCGGCATGATGACGGCGGACCCGCGCCTGGTTTCCAACGTAAAGCTCATCCCCCATATCTCCTACCAGGAGGCCATGGAACTATCCCATTTCGGCGCAAAGGTCATCTATCCGCCAACCATCCAGCCGGTCATGCGAAAGAATATCCCCGTCTGGATAAAGAATACATTCGCTCCCGTTGATCCCGGCACGGTCATCGCACCCGAAGCCGCCCACAACGGTAGCAGCATCCGTGGCATCTCCAGCATCGGCGGCATCGCCCTGCTCAGCCTCGAAGGCAGCGGCATGGTCGGGATACCCGGCTTCTCCCGTCGCCTCTTCGAAGCCCTGTCCGGCCAGCAGATCAACGTCATCCTCATCACCCAGGGCTCGTCAGAGCACTCCATCTGCGTCGGCGTCGACGAATCCAACGCCTCAGCCGCCAAAACAGCGGTAGACAGCGCCTTCACCTCCGAGATCAACACCGGCAAAGTCGAACCGCTCATCATCGAGACAGGCCTCTCCATCATCGCCCTCGTAGGCGAACACATGAAGAGCCACCCTGGCGTCAGTGGCAAAATGTTCGGGGTCCTCGGCCGCAACGGGGTCAACGTCCGCGCCATCGCCCAGGGCTCCTCGGAAAGGAATATCTCCGCGGTCATCGCCACGGAAGACGTGAAAAAGGCCATCAACGTCCTCCACGAAGAATTTTTCGAGACCTCCTACCGTCAGCTCAACCTCTTCATCACCGGCACTGGAAATGTCGGCTGCCGCCTTATCGACCAGCTGCTCCAGCAAAAGGCCTTCCTCGAACAGCAGCTGCGCATTCAGGTCAGGATCATCGGCCTCGCCAACAGCCGCAAAATGGTTTTCAACAACAACGGCATCGACCTCCACCAATGGAAGCAACAGCTGGAAGACGGCGAACCCATGCAGCTCGACAAGTGGATCAGCGGCATCACCGCCCTCAACCTCCGCAACGCCGTCTTCGCCGACGTCACCGCCAACGAAGAGGTAGCCGGTGTATACGGCGCACTGCTCCAGAAGAGCATCTCGGTCGTCGCCTGCAACAAGATTGCCTGCTCCTCCCCCTACGGCAACTACCGCCACCTCAAGGACCTGGCGCGCGAATACAACGCCCGCTTCCTCTTCGAGACCAATGTAGGCGCCGGCCTTCCCGTCATCGGCACGCTCAACGACCTGCTGCGCAGCGGCGACAAGGTCCGCCGCATCGAGGCCGTGCTCAGCGGCACGCTCAACTATGTCTTCAACAACTACACCGGCGAACGCCCCTTCTCCCTGATCGTCCGCCAGGCCCAGGCGGAAGGCTACACCGAACCCGATCCGCGGCTCGACCTCAGCGGAACGGACGTCATGCGTAAGATCATGATCCTCGCCCGCGAATCCGGCGAGCACGTCGAGATGGAAGACATCACCAACAACTCCTTCCTCCCCGCTTCCTGCATGCAGGGCAGCGTCGAAGACTTCTACGAGGCGATGATGAAGGAGGAAGAGCACTTCAAAAAGCTCTATTTAGCCGCTGAGAAGGAAGGGAAGAAACTGAAATTCGTAGCGCGCTACGACAGCGGCAAAGCCTCCGTCGGCCTCCACCACGTCGGCCCCGACCACGACCTCTATCACCTGTATGGAAAAGACAACGTCGTCCTCTTCTATACCGACCGCTACTCCGAACAGCCGCTCGTCATCAAGGGCGCGGGAGCAGGCGCAGAGGTCACCGCATCCGGCGTATTCGCAGACATCCTCCGAATCATCAACTCATAACTTCCGATAGATACATGAAACAGGTCACCGTACAATGTCCCGCCACCGTAGCCAACCTCGTCTGTGGATTTGATATCCTGGGAATGGCCCTGGATAAGCCCTATGACATCATGGAGGTCCGCCTCCTCGACCAACCCGGTATCCTGATCACCAGCAAGGATGGCTTCCAGCTGCCCGCCGATCCGGCCCAGAACACCGCCGGGGCGCCGCTGATCGCCATGCTCGAAGAGATCAACGAGCCCATCGGCTTCGAAGTCATCATTCACAAACACATAAAGCCCGGCAGCGGCGTCGGCAGTAGTGCAGCCAGTGCCGCCGGATCGATAGTCGCAGCCAATTACCTGCTGGACAACCGCTTCTCAAAAGAAGACCTCGTCCGCTTCGCCCTCTTCGGCGAAAAAGTAGCCTCCGGCGTCAAGCACGCCGACAACGTCGCCCCCTGCATCTATGGCGGCATCACCCTCATCCGCAGCATCTTCCCGCTGGACATCGTATCCATTCCGGCCCCCAACCTCCACGTCACCGTCGTGCACCCGCAGATCGAGGTACGCACCTCCGACGCCCGGCAGATACTCCGCAAACAGGTGCTGCTAAAGGACGCCATCCGGCAATGGGGAAATATCGCAGGCCTCGTCGCCGGCTTCATAAAGGAAGACTATGACCTCATCGGCCGCTCACTGGAAGACGTCATCATCGAGCCCGTCCGCAGCATGCTCATTCCCGGCTTCGACGAAGTAAAAACAAAATGTAAGGCCGCAGGCGCCCTCGGCGGCGGCATCTCAGGCTCCGGCCCTTCCATCTTCATGCTCAGCAAAGACCACAGCACCGCCCTGCAGCTCGAAGCCATCATGCACGAGGTCTATACCCGCATCGGCCTCGACCACCATATCTATGTAACCACTATCAACCAACAGGGAGTAAAACAAATACTGCAATGATATGATTTATTATAGTCTCAACAACCCATCCGATAAGATCACCTTCAAAGAAGCCACCATCCGCGGACAAGCCCCCGACCGGGGCCTTTACTTTCCTGCGTCCATCCCTACTCTGCCAAAAACTTTTTTCGACAACATCGCAAACCTTTCCCGCGAAGAGATCGCCACACAGGTCATCCGTCCCTTCGTCGGTGACACCCTCCCGGAGAACGAGCTGCAACGCATAGTCGCAGAGACGATCAATTTCGACTTCCCCCTGGTGCGCGTTACCGATACCACCTGGTCGCTCGAGCTCTTCCACGGCCCTACCCTCGCCTTCAAGGACGTAGGCGCCCGTTTCATGAGCCGCTGCCTGGGCTACTTCGTACGGGGAAATAACAAGCCCGTGACCGTCCTCGTCGCAACATCCGGCGATACCGGCGGCGCCGTAGCCAGCGGATTTTATGGAGTCGAAGGCGTAGAAGTGGTTATCCTCTACCCCTCCGGAAAGGTCAGCAGCGTACAGGAGCTCCAGTTGACCACCCTCGGAAAGAACATAAAAGCATTGGAGGTAGAAGGCAGCTTCGACGACTGCCAGCAGATGGTAAAGGACGCCTTCGCCGATCCCACCCTCCAGCAGCAGCTCTTCCTCACCTCCGCCAACTCCATCAACGTCGCCCGCTGGCTGCCCCAGCAATTCTATTACTTCTTCGCCTGGCAGCAATGGGTATCCCAACACGCGGATTCCGCCCCCGGCAACCAAACACCCCAACCCGGAGGCCAACCAGCCCCACCCGTGATCAGCGTCCCCAGCGGCAACTTCGGCAACATCTGCGCCGGTCTCATGGCCTGGCGCGCCGGCCTCCCGGTACAACACTTCATCGCCGCCTGCAACGCCAACGACACCATCCCCCTCTTCCTCGCCACGGGCCAGTACCGCTCCAAGCTCGCGCGCCCCACACTCTCCAACGCAATGGACGTAGGCAACCCAAGTAATTTCGTTCGCATCCTGGAGCTCTTCGGCCAGCAGCTACCTCACCTCAAACAGACACTCAGCGCCTACAGCATTTCCGACGCCGAAACAGTAGAGACAATAAAGGACCTCAACACCAACTACCACTACCTGGCCGACCCGCACGGAGCCGTCGGCTATCTCGCGCTGAAAAACTACCTCGACTGGCACCCGGGCGAAAAAGGCATCTTCCTCGAAACGGCACACCCCGTAAAATTCTATGATACGGTAGAAGAGGTCACCGGCGAAAAGATCGCTCTACCATCAGCGATAGCTCCGTTGTTGAAAAAAGAAAAACAAAGCAAAAAAATATTGCCGCGCTATGAAGAGTTGAAGGAATTCCTGCTATCTTACAAATAGCATTTTATTCCTCATATTAGTTTTTCTTTCCTGTGCAAACCGGCGCTTCCCTCAATCGTTTCGCCGGCCTGGACCACCTCCGGGCCCTGGCCATCATCCTCGTGTTCATCTATCACTATGGTATTTTCGGCCACCCGGAGGGACTGAGCTTTATCGGCCGCTTTGGCTGGACGGGAGTAGACCTCTTCTTCGTCCTCAGCGGCTTCCTGATAGGCGGCCAGCTCTTCGCCAAAATGGCCAGACAGGAAAATATCTCCTATGGGGAATTCTATTTCCGACGATTCCTGCGTATCGTCCCCGCCTACCTTTTCGTCCTCGCCCTCTATCTCCTCTTTCCGGGATTTAAAGAGCGCAGCGAACTTCCCCCCACCTGGAAATTCCTCACCTTTACGCAGAACTTCGGCCTTGACATCATCCACCAGGGAGCCTTCTCCCAAGCCTGGTCGCTCTGCATCGAAGAGCAGTTCTATCTCGTCTTTCCACTGTTCATCATCGGCTTCGCCAATAGAAAAGCCAGCCACAAAGCCGGCTGGCTCATTCCCATAGTATTGTTGTTCGGCCTGGCCGTCCGCCTGGCCAGCTGGTATCTCCTCGTCCAGCCCAGCTCAAGCTTCGGACTGGCCTACTATCGTTATATCTATTACCCTACCCATACCCGCCTCGACGGCCTGCTCGTCGGCGTAAGCCTGGCGGCACTCTACCATTTCCGTCCCGGCAGCTGGCAAAAAGCCACCCGCTATGGCAATCCCCTCCTCCTGGTCAGCCTGCTCCTCCTCATCGGCCTGTGGTGGGCCGACCACAACGACTACCAGTACAAATTTGCCGGCGCCGTCTTCGGCTTCCCGGTCCTGTCGATCGTTTTTGGCCTCGCCGTCCTCGGCGCCCTCAGCCCCTCCAGCCTGCTCTTTCGCTACTCCTCCCGCGTCATGCGCCTCATCGCCACCCTTTCCTATTCCATCTACCTGACCCACAAACAGCTGATCCACCTCACCCACACCGTCCTCGAAAAATACGGCATCAGCAATGACAGCTACACCGCCTTCTGGATCGCCCTCATCGCCTCCTTCCTCGGCGGCTGGCTCCTGCACCTGCTCATCGAAAAACCCTTCCTCCGCCTCCGCGACCGCTTCCTCACCCGCCGCAAACCCTCCCTGCAAACCGACCCACTTAAAGGCTGACCCCGCCGCAGTCGCTGTCCCAAAAAAAGGCCACCCATCTTCCAGGGTGGCCTAAAAATTTCTTCATCTCCTCAATTACCCAAGCTTCTCCAGCCGGAAATCCAGCCGCTTATCCTTCTTAAAATATTCCAGTATCATCACATTCCCCGACTTCGCCGGGAACACCCGCATCGTGCTTGCCTTTGACTTCAGCTCGATCTTGTCGGTCGTGAATTTCTTGCCGTTGTAGTGGATCGTATTAAAGGTTTGTCCCTTATAGTCCGAGCTCCGTACCCAGTCGCTATAACAGACTGAGAAATTCGTATTGTCCTCGTCCCCGGTGGTGAACTCATAGTCGAACGCCCCCGTCATCTTGAGATAGGTGGCCAGCAGGTGCTGACTATTATAGTCGCTTACATTGCTCCAGGTAGCCGTATTGTCGTTCTTGTCATAGATCTGGGCATAACAGATCTTGTATTTCTCGTCGAACTGCATGATGACCATATCCGTGATCATGATCTTCGTGACACCCATAGCGCTGCTCCTGGTCAGGACCGTTGCCGCGATCCCAAGCGCGCTCGCCGTCCTCTTATACCCTTCCCCGACGAGGAAAAGTTTGTGGTCAGGAGTACGAATGACCTTGTGGATATATAGATAGCCGATATCATCGATCTTTCCCTTGCGGTTGGTAGGCAGATATTTCGCAAAATCTCCCGCCCAGCTGTTATAAGCCTTTGTCAGGATTTTTCCCGAAGTAGTTATTTCATATACGGCCATCCCCTTGGAGAAATCCTTGTCGATATTATCCCCCTTGTCAAAATAGGACCCGATGATCATCAGGTTGTTCGTCCCTTCCAGGGGAGCCACGCTACAGGGCACCAGTATCTGGTCTTCGTTCACATAGTCTACATCGAACTGTTTCTTCTTGGTGATGAAGTTGATCCCGACGATATGAGAAGAGGACTTCCCGCTCATGGCGTGGTTGCGCTTTTCTACCTGGAGGATGATCAGGCTGTCCGTGCATCCCATATATTCGGCAAAAGCATATTTCTCGGCGTCATCCGTAGGCACATAGGTCCACTGGCTTTTATTGACCGAAGAATAATAGTCCACTTCATAGGTCCGCTGCTTGCCGTCACGCATAGGCAATACGGACACATAGCCCCGGTCTCCCAGGTCAAAAACGTTCTTGTTCATGCCATCGTCCGTATGACGGGTCTCATACTCCTTCATCAGCTCGTCCGTCTTCTTGTCGAACTCACGGCTATAGCTATACTTCAGCTTGCCGTCGAAGTCATAGATCTTCATGTCCAGCGTCTTGTTATCCTCATTCTTGAAAAGAAAGGAGATCGTATTGCCGTTGTAAGAAGACTCCAGGAGGCTGAGCTTCTTCGAATCCTCGAATTTGATATCCTTTACCTTGTTCAGGTTCTCGTCCAGTATCTGTAAAGTATACTGGTTCGTGTGCCTGTCTATCTTATCGCTTTGATAGAGAAAGAAATAGCCCTTGATCTGGTTCTTGGCGATGATCGACCCGCTGTTGCGGAGATAAGCAGAATAGACCTTGTCGATGCTCAGCTTGCCGTCACCCGCCCGGACAGCCTGATAGAACAGGCTGACAGCAGCGGCCAGCAGCATCGAAAAGCCTTTTTTTGTTGAATAGCGCATAGTATTAGGGTTTAGTTATTAAGCGTTTCTTTATTGCTCCACGTTCCTTTGTTCCTCCGTGTTCCTCCGTTCCTCCGCGTCACTCTATTGCTCCTTTACATTTCGTGCGCTTTCCTCATAGGCAGTCTTGAACAGCGCCAGCCGATCCAGCTGCGGATGATACGGCTCCAGAAAATAATAGCCGAGGGACGCGATATCTTCCAGGTAAAGATTCTGGATGAACTGCAGCAGGGAATTATAGTTCGCGGGATAGCCGGGAGATGGCATATCCACCACCTTGCTCAGTCGGTGGGCCTTCTGTGCCCGGTAAATTCCGTTCATCACCCTGCCGATATTCGCCACCAGGTAGCCGTCCGCCGGCCTGGCCTGCAACAGCTCCATGGAAAGAAAAAGACTCTCGGCATAATCATCGGACGCATAGGCATATTCGACGACCTCATATTTGAACCGTTCCTTAAGCGCCGCAAATTTGGCCGCGTCAACAACCGGGCCGGCGACCGCCGCGGCCGCATTCCCTCCCCCACCAGCTGCATTTCCCCCCATACCTGCGCGCCCCGCGGCCTGCACCATCGGCGTCAGCAACTTGATCCTCAACGGGCACGACGGATGCGTCTTCAGCGAATCACTCGTCTCCTGCTCCTGTAGCCGGGCATGTCCCCCCAACAGTCCGTTATCCTGCTTCAACCATTTCTTTTTAAAAGGATAGTCCTTTGCATTGAACACTTGCTGCAGATCACTCTCGAGGTCAAATCCGTCCTTGTCCACTCCATCCAGCAGCGCCAGCGTTGTCAGCGCGCCGGCAGGATCATACCGGGTAGGCCGCATCAGCACTACCGCCATAGAGTCGGCCTGGGCCTCGTGATCGCGGCTATGCCGCCGGCTGTCGAACGTAAGCCCCTTGACCAGGCTTTCCAGCTGCTCGTTCTTCCGGTATTCCGAACCCTTTATCTTGCGCAGCCGCGACTGCACTTCCTCTGAATTGATCGTGGTAACGTATTTGTTCATGCTGTTCTCCTGGTGGTGCAGGATATAGTGACTGATCTCATGGCATAGGATGAACGCCGCCTCGCTCTCATTGGCAAGGCGGTCAAAAAGACCCATATTGAACAGAATGATCCCTTCTCCGATATAGCTGGCATTGGGGATATAGGACCGGGAAAAATAGCAGTGAAAAGGAGTGGCCGCCAGCCCGGGGTTGGCCCTTACGACCTCGCCTGCCAGCGCATCGAGATACTTCTGCGCGTCGGCATCGGTATAGATCTCCCGCTTGTCGAATTTCTCTTTGATGTTCTTCCAGCGATCGCCGTAGATCTCCTGGAAATCCTTCTTGTTCGTAGAGGGCAGCTGATTCAGCTCCTCCTTATAATGTTGTTGATAATTTGTACAGAGCTTACTTAATAGGACCGTGTCCTGGGGTGCAGGAAAGAAATCCCTGGTTTGAGATCGGGCGACCAGGCTACAGCCGGCAAAAAATAGCAGGGAGAAGGTGAGACGACGGACATAGGAAGGTCCGGGGAATAAAAATGACAAGGCAGGGGCTAAAAGCCTTTCCATAACATATTGGATTTTCAGGTCGCGGTAAAATAAGGAGTTTTTTTAATCCTTGCAAGCACGCCGACCCTTTGCCCCTTAAATTAACAAAAAAGCCACCCCGTTCCCGGAGTGGCTTTGCGTATTTATTCATCAGTTAGCGGAGCCAATTGTAAACCGCGGCCGGCCTTCGCCAGTCCGCCTGTGGCGGCCTCTAATCGAACTTCAGGTCCAGACCTAAGCCCCTCAGCTCGTGCACAAGCACGTTGAAGGATTCAGGGATACCCGCCCTCGGGATATTATCACCTTTCACGATCGACTCATAGGTCTTCGCACGGCCGATAATATCATCCGACTTCAGCGTCAGCAGTTCCTGCAGGATATTCGATGCGCCATAGGCTTCCAGCGCCCACACTTCCATCTCACCAAAACGCTGGCCACCGAACTGGGCTTTACCACCCAGCGGCTGTTGCGTGATAAGACTGTATGGTCCGATGCTACGGGCGTGCATCTTATCGTCAACCATGTGGTGCAGCTTGATGATATAGATGATACCAACCGTCGCCTTCTGGTCGAACCGCTCTCCCGTCTCACCATCATAAAGATGGGTATGACCAAAGCTCGGCAACCCGGCTTTCTGGATATGTTCCGCGATCTCTTCGACAGTAGCACCGTCAAAGATCGGAGTTGCAAATTTCACACCCAGCTTCTCGCCTGCCCAGCCCAGAACCGTTTCATAGATCTGACCCAGGTTCATACGGGAAGGTACACCCAGCGGGTTCAGTACCACGTCAACAGGCGTTCCGTCGGCGAGGAAAGGCATGTCTTCAGCACGAACGATCTTCGCAACGATACCCTTGTTTCCGTGCCGACCGGCCATCTTATCACCTACCTTCAGCTTACGCTTAACAGCCAGATAGACTTTGGCCAGCTTCAGTACACCTGCAGGCAGCTCGTCACCGATCGAGATATTGAATTTCTCGCGCTTGTAACGGCCCAGCTCTTCGTTATACTTGATGCTGTAGTTGTGCAGCAGGATGTTGATCGATTCGTCGGTCTTGGCATCACCAGTCCAGCCCAGCGGATTCACGTTCAGGTAGTCGATACCGGCCAGGTTCTTGGCGGTAAACTTCGCGCCCTTGCCGATCTGCACTTCGCCGAAGTTGTTGTTGACACCGGCAGAGACATGCTCCTTCAGCAACACGGTCAGCTTGCTCAGCAGGATCTCCATCAGGTCAGAAACGTTCTTCTCGTGTACCTTCTCGATCTTTTCCAGCGCAGCCTTCTCACGAACCTTGGCGTTCTTGTCCTTCTTGGCCCTCTGGAACAGCTTCTTGGAGATAACCACGCCTTCTGTTCCGCTCGGGGCCTTAAGAGAAGCGTCCTTGGCGTCACCTGCCTTGTCACCGAAGATGGCGCGCAGCAGTTTTTCTTCCGGAGTAGGATCGCTTTCGCCCTTCGGAGTGATCTTGCCGATCAGGATATCGCCTTCCTTGATCTGGGCTCCGACACGGATGATACCGTTCTCGTCCAGGTCTTTGGTGGCTTCTTCCGATACGTTGGGAATATCAGGCGTCAGCTCTTCTTCCCCAAGCTTGGTATCACGAACCTCCAGCTCATATTCAGAGATATGTACGGAAGTGAACAGGTCTTCCTTAACCACCTTCTCGCTGATCACGATGGCATCCTCGAAGTTGTAACCCTTCCAGGGCATGAACGCCACCTTCAGGTTACGACCCAGCGCCAGCTCACCATCCTGAACCGCATAACCCTCGGTCAGGAAGTCGCCTTCCTTCACGCGCTGGCCCTTCTTAACGGCCGGCTTCAGGTTGATACAGGTTTCCTGGTTGGTCTTGATGAACTTCGTCAGCCTGTATATCTTCAGGTCTTCTTCAAAAGAGACCAGCTTCTGTGCTTCGCTGCGCTCATAGCGTACGTGGATCTCGTTCGCGTCTACGAATTCGACCACACCCTCGCCTTCTGCGTGCACCTGGATGCGGGCGTCACGGGCAGCCTTTGCTTCCAGCCCGGTACCGACGATCGGCATCTCGGGACGGATCAGGGGTACCGCCTGACGTTGCATGTTCGATCCCATCAGCGCACGGTTGGCGTCATCGTGCTCAAGGAAGGGGATCAACGAGGCGCTCAGACCTACGATCTGGTTCGGCGCTACGTCCATATATTCCACCTCGCTCTTGTCGAGGATGGGGAAGTCGCCCGTCTGACGGGAGACGATCTTTTCTTCAACGAAATTACCCTTCTCATCCAGCGCGATATTCGCCTGGGCGATCTTGGCAATATCCTCTTCTTCGGCGGAGAGATAAGTGAGCTTCTTCAGATCGACCTTTCCTTCGGCTACCTTACGGTAAGGAGTCTCGATAAAGCCCATCTCATTGATCTTCGCGTGTACGCAAAGCGTAGAGATCAGACCGATGTTCGGACCTTCCGGGGTCTCGATCGTACACAGACGGCCATAGTGGGAGTAGTGTACGTCACGGACTTCGAAGCCGGCGCGCTCACGGCTCAGACCACCAGGTCCGAGGGCCGAGATACGACGTTTGTGCGTGATCTCGCTCAAAGGATTCGTCTGGTCGAGGAACTGGGACAGCTGGCTCGTACCAAAGAAAGAGTTAATAACAGACGACAGTGTCCTGGCATTGATCAGGTCCACCGGGGTGAACACCTCATTGTCACGCACGTTCATCCGCTCGCGGATCGTACGGGCCATACGGGCCAGACCTACACCGAACTGCGCATACAGCTGCTCACCAACCGTACGGACACGACGGTTGCTCAGGTGATCGATATCGTCGATCTCAGCCTTGGCGTTGGTCAGACGAACCAGATACTTGATGATCTCGATCATGTCTTCCTTCGTCAGGGTCTTCTGATCCAGCGGCTGGTTCAGGTTCAGCTTGCGGTTGATCTTGTAACGACCAACTTCGCCCAGGTCATAGCGCTTGTCGCTGAAGAACAATTTATCGATAATACCACGCGCAGTCTCGTCATCCGGAGCGTCAGCACCGCGCAGCTGGCGGTAAATATGCTGTACGGCTTCCAGCTCGGAGTTGGAGGTATCCTTGTTCAGCGTGTTGTAGATAATGGCATAGTCGCCGCCGACATCTTCCTTCTGGATGAAGACGCTCTTCACGTCCATTTCCACTACCATGTCGATGGCTTCTTCGTCGAGGATCGTATCACGCTCGAGCACGATCTCGTTACGTTCAATTGAAACTACTTCACCCGTATCCTCATCCACGAAGTCTTCCACCCAGGTACGAAGTACGCGGGCAGCCAGCTTCTTGCCGATATATTTCTGAAGGGCTTTCTTGTCGGCCTTTACTTCGTCGGCCATACCGAACAGCTCCAGGATATCCTTATCTGTTTCGTAGCCTATCGAACGCAGCAGCGTCGTAACCGGGAATTTCTTCTTCCGGTCGATATAAGCATACATCACATTGTTGATGTCGGTAGCGAACTCCATCCAGGCGCCCTTGAAGGGGATCACACGTGCAGAGTAGATCTTTGTGCCGTTGGGATGGATAGACTGCCCGAAGAATACACCCGGAGAACGGTGTAATTGGGAGACGACCACACGCTCAGCACCATTGATAACAAAGGTACCGCGGGGGGTCATATAGGGAATATTCCCCAGGAACACGTCCTGAACGATCGTCTGAAAGTCCACGTGCTCCTCGTCGTTACAACTTAAACGCAATTTGGCCTTCAGGGGGACCGCATAGGTCAGACCACGCTCCATACACTCTTCGATCGTGTAACGGGGCGGATCAATGAAGTAATCCAGGAATTCCAGCATGAAAATGTTCCGCGTATCAGTGATCGGGAAATTTTCTTTGAACACTTTGAACAAACCCTCGATATTACGTTTGTCCGGCGTGGTCTCTAACTGAAAAAACTCTTTAAAAGATTGGATCTGCACTTCCAGAAGATCAGGGGTTTCGGCAAGGTGCTTGATTTTACCGAAATTGATCCTGTTTTGCAATTTTGTTGAAGACATATTGTTTAAAACCGGTTTTTTAAATTCGAACTTCAAAATCGTCTATGCAATTTCATCCACTATATTCATTGATTATCATCGTTTTATAAATATAAACAATTATCAATGAACAGGTTAGCGCAGGGAAACGGACCGCAAATGTAGCAAATATTCGGATACTACACAAATAATGCGTAAAAACCAAAAAAAAGCCAAAAAACCCCGGCAAACGCCGGGGTTGATGCATTATGATCGCAGGAAATTACTGAATTTCTACATCAGCACCGGTTTCCTTCAGCTTGGCAACGAGCGCTTCAGCGTCGGCCTTGCTTACACCTTCCTTAACGGGCTTCGGAGCGCCGTCAACGAGGTCCTTGGCTTCTTTCAGACCAAGACCGGTCAGGTCCTTAACAACCTTAACAACGTTCAGCTTGTTGGCGCCAGCGGCCTTCAGGATAACGTTGAAAGAGGTCTTCTCTTCAGCAGCAGCAGCGCCACCACCAGCAGCGGGACCAGCGGCAACGGCTACAGCAGCAGCTGCAGGCTCGATACCGTACTCTTCCTTCAGGATCTTAGCTAATTCGTTAACTTCTTTTACAGTCAGTCCTACTAACTGCTCAGCAAATGCTTTTAAGTCTGCCATAATTGTAAATTTTTTCCGCCTTCACGGCTTTTATCTGCTCCGGCGGAGGTTTTTAAAAAAATTCGCTCTTACCAAATTTGGCCTCAGAGCCTTGTCTTAAAATTTGGCCATTCGGCCAAAATATCTTTTTATCTGTCCTTCGGACGACCCGACCGCGTCGGGCCTCGCAAGCCCCAGATCCTGGGCTTTTTATCGTTCGACCAGCCGCGGACAGGTATTTCTCCCCCGCCGCGCGGATCATTAATTCGCAGCGCGATCTTCCAGCGCCTTGATCAGACCGGCCAGCTTGTTGCCGGCATTCAGGCCGCTGATGACATTCTTCGCCGGAGACTGCAGAAGACCGATGATCTCGCCAATAAGGTCGTTCTTGCTCTTCAGCGTGGTCAGCGTCTTCAGCTGATCGTTGCCCTCGAATACATCACCATCGATGAAGGCAGCCTTCAGAATAGGCTTCTCCGTATTCGCATCCTTACGGAACGCGCTGATGATCATAGCAGGCTCCTTGGCGTTCTCAGAGAACAGCAGGGCCGTAACGCCATTCAGCGACTCGTACATCCCGCTGAACCGCGTGCTGTCGATGCTTTCCAGCGCCTTCTTGATCAGGGTGTTCTTAGCCACCTTCATCTCGACATTCTTGTCGAAACAGATGCGGCGAAGCTTACCAACCTGTTCTACAGTCAACGACTCCGTGTTGGTGACGTAGAAGTTGTTATATTGATTGAACTTGTCTTTCAACAGCTCAATCACTTCATTTTTTTGATCTTTGTTCATATCACTTGCTTTGTAGGTCCCGGCTCACACCAGGCCCGGTGAAATCATTTTTTTTCAGTCCCTCCGGCAGGCTTTACACCCAACCGTCAGGGATCTTATTGGATAAATGCTTTTGCGTCCAGAGCGATCCCGGGGCTCATAGAGCTCGCCATGAACACGCTCTTCACATAAGTACCCTTGGCAGTAGCCGGCTTAGCCTTGATGATGGCGTTGATCAGCTCCTGGCTGTTCTCCTGCAGCTTCTCGGGAGTAAAGCTTACCCGGCCGATAGAAGCATGGATGATACCAGCCTTATCCACCTTGAAAGCGATCTTACCACCCTTGACCTCATTGACCGCAGCAGCAACATCATTCGTCACCGTCCCGGTCTTGGGGTTGGGCATCAGGTTCCGGGGACCCAGCACCTTACCTAATTTACCGATCTTAGGCATGACAGAAGGAGTAGCGATGATAACATCCACGTCTACCCATCCGCCTTCGATCTTCTGAATAAATTCATCCAAACCTACGTAGTCCGCACCGGCATTCTTTGCATCAGCCTCCTTGTCAGGCGTGCAAAGCACCAGCACCCGCTTGGTCTTACCCGTACCGTGAGGCAGGTTCACCGTTCCACGAATGGACTGGTCAGCTTTTTTGGGATCCACACCCAGGCGGATATGAAGATCGACAGACGAGTCGAACTTCGTAGTATTCACTTCTTTCACCAGGGAAGAAGCTTCCTTCAGCGTATAATATTTGTTCTTATCAACCTTCGCTGCAACTGCTTTTCTTTTTTTCGCGATAGCCATCTCGTAATGATTTAATAGTTAGGAATTGTTCGCGGGCACTTTGTCTTTTCAGCGGTGCTCACGAATCGCCTTCGGCGATTTAATTGGCCCAGGGAGCTGTTCCCTCGACGGTGATACCCATGCTACGGGCAGTACCAGCAACCATGCGCATCGCACTCTCAACAGTAAAGCAATTCAGGTCAGGCATTTTGTCCTTCGCGATCGCTTCTACCTGCGCCCAGGTCACTTTTCCAACTTTGTTACGATTCGGCTCCTTCGAACCACTCTGCAGTTTAGCGGCTTCCAGCAGCTGCACAGCCGCCGGCGGAGTCTTGATAATAAATTCGAATGATTTGTCGGTGTAGACAGTAAGGAGAACAGGAAGGACCTTACCCATCTTATCCTGGGTCCTGGCATTGAACTGCTTGCAGAACTCCATGATATTCACACCCTTAGAACCTAACGCCGGTCCGATAGGAGGTGCAGGATTGGCTTGACCGCCCTTAACCTGCAACTTAACATAACCGGAAATCTCTTTTGCCATGTTACTTTTTTTTGGTGTTAACGTCCCCGCCAGAGCGTAAAAAGAATATCTAAACCCGGCAGGAACTCCCAAACCAACTCTTGTAAGAACTTTCTATTTGGGGACGCAAAAGTAGTAATTTTTCCTGATCCCACCACCATTTTCCCCATTTTTCCCAATATTTCCCCCTCCCCAATTCCATTCCTCCCCGATCCCATCCCCAAGCCTTTTCCCAACCTATCCCCCCACCCAAACCCTACTACACCCCCACTTCGGGACCAGCCTAGGGCCTGCGTCGTGTGCTGCGTCCGCCCGCCTTTCGTCCGTCGCCCAACAAAGAACCTCCGCCGATCCCCACCCCTGCCCAACAGTATCCTACCGTCGATCCATAGTAGGACGAACAGCGGCGGCGTAGTTCACACGAACGCAGGCCCCCAACAAGTCCCCGCAAACCCTCTCCCCACAAGCCTTCCCGTGGTACTCCCCCCGGCAACCACTATCCGGAATGCACATCCCTCGCGAGTTTTGTGAAGAAATTTTTAGCCCATTTTTTTATTTTTGAATTTTTCTGACTAACTTTTGCATTCATAATCCATTACAATTCACATAACATCTTAAAACGCTCAACACACTATGTCAAAGTCTAAGAAAAAGCCGGCAAAAAAAGCAGCTCCTAAAAAAGCAGCTAAGAAGGCTGTCAAAAAAGCGGTAAAGAAGGCTGTTAAGAAGGCTGCTCCTAAAAAAGCTGCAAAGAAGGTCGCAAAGAAAAAAGCAGCTCCAAAGAAAGCAGCTAAGAAGGCAGCTCCCAAGAAAGCAGCTAAAAAGGCAGCTCCTAAAAAAGCAGCTAAGAAAGCCGCCAAAAAAGCTCCCGCTAAAAAAGCACCTGCCAAAAAAGCGCCGGCTAAAAAAGCAGCTCCTAAAAAAGCCGCCAAAAAAAGACCTTCGGCACCCAAGCCAGCCGTAGTTGAGCCCGTTCAGCAGCCTACGACATCCGAGCCTATGTCCAGCGCTTACGACGAGCCCACAAGCACACCCACTTTCGACTTCGATAATGACAATGACAGCAACAACTAATCTATAGGTGCATATAATCGAAAAGCCCTCCTAAAGAGGGCTTTTTTTATCTTACGTCCCTCCACAAAAGAGGGCTTTCTTAATTCCTTATATCAGCTACCGCTAAGCGATCTTTTCTACCTGCATATAGTTCAGCTCCACCGGCGTGCTGCGACCAAAGATCTTCACCGTCACCTTCAGCTTCTTCTTCTCATCATTCACCTCCTCGATAATACCATTGAAGTCATTGAACGGACCTTCGATGATCTTGATCGTCTCCCCGATGATGAACGGCTCGCTCATGCTCATGCTGCCCGACTCAGCCATCTCATCCATCTTACCCAGCATCTTGTTCACCTCAGCCTTACGCAAAGCGATCGGATTCTCCTTCCCTAAGAAATGAATGACACTATTCGTATTCTTGATCGTTTCTTTCAGATCGTCCCCCAACTTCCCATCCGTTACCTCCACCATCACATAACCGGGATAATAGTTGCGCTCACGCATCACCTTCTTACCATTCTGCACCTTATATACTTTCTCCACCGGCAGGAACACCTGCTTCACGATCTCGCTCCAGCCACCACGGGAGATCTCCTTATCCAGGTATTCCTTCACCTTACGCTCCTTACCACTTACCACCCGAAGAACATACCACTTGGTCTCCGGCTGGGGCTTACCTTCCGGTTGGGTCTTGGCTTCTTGATTAACAACTTCTGTCATAAAATAAGTTTTGCAAGCAAAATCACCCCTTGGTACCAAACAGCGAATAAACGAAATGCAGGATCGAGCTGGAAACAAAGTCCATGATCCATACAAGCAACGTGATCAACAGCGTCGCAACCAACACAATGATCGTCGACGACTGCAATTGCGGCCAGCTCGGCCAGGTCACTTTTTCCAGCAACTCCTTATATGACTCGCGGAAATAGGTCGTGATTTTGTTCATGTTTTTTGTTTTTTCACCGGCCCCGTCAGAATCACCCTTCCTTCCCAACTCAGAACCGGCCTTTACTCAAAAGACGCCTTCGGCGTCTTAAGCTGCACGGGCACTAGGATTCGAACCCAGATCTAAGGTTTTGGAGACCTCTATTCTACCTTTGAACTATGCCCGTATGTTGTGACTTAAATCAGACGCTGCCCGATTTAAAGTCTGAAAGCTATCCCGAAGGCAATCGGAACAGCTTTCAGAACTTCACAAAGATATAAAAAATTGACTACTTAGTTATTCTGATCGTCATCAAATTACTTGATGATCTCAGTTACCTGACCGGCACCAACCGTACGACCACCCTCACGGATAGCGAACTTCAGACCCTTCTCCATGGCGATCGGCTGGATCAGAACCACGTGCAGGGAAGTGTTGTCACCAGGCATAACCATCTCAGTACCAGCAGGCAGAGTAACTTCACCCGTTACGTCCGTAGTACGGAAGTAGAATTGGGGACGGTACTTGTTGAAGAACGGCGTATGACGGCCACCTTCTTCCTTGCTCAGTACATAAACTTCACCCTTGAACTCCGTGTGAGGAGTGATAGAGCCGGGTTTGCAAAGAACCATACCACGACGGATCTGAGTCTTTTCAACACCACGGAGCAGCAGACCTGCATTGTCACCAGCTTCACCCTGATCCAGCAGCTTGCGGAACATTTCTACACCGGTTACGGTGGAGTTCAGCGGCTGATCCTGCAGACCAACGATCTCGATAGGCTCACCTACCTTGATACGACCTCTCTCGATACGACCCGTAGCAACAGTACCACGACCCGTGATAGAGAATACGTCTTCAACAGACATCAGGAAGGGCTGATCGACCGGACGGGGAGGCAGAGGAATATAGCTGTCAACAGCTGCCATCAGCTCGTCGATCGCTGCAACCCACTTGTCTTCACCAGCCAGGGCGCCAGTTGCAGAACCCTTGATGATCGGAGTATTATCACCGTCGAAGCCGTAAGAAGACAGCAGTTCGCGGATTTCCATTTCAACCAGTTCCAGCAGCTCAGGGTCGTCCACCAGGTCTACCTTGTTCATGAAAACAACGATACGGGGAACACCTACCTGACGAGCCAGCAGAATATGCTCTTTCGTTTGAGGCATCGGGCCGTCAGTTGCAGCAACTACCAGGATAGCGCCATCCATCTGAGCAGCACCAGTGATCATATTTTTTACATAGTCAGCGTGACCGGGACAGTCCACGTGCGCATAGTGACGGTTAGCCGTCTGATACTCAACGTGTGCTGTGTTGATGGTAATACCCCTTTCCTTTTCTTCCGGAGCTGCATCGATCTCATCATATTTTTTTGCCTGCGCCAACCCTCTTCCAGCCAGAATAGAGGTGATAGCAGCAGTCAAAGTGGTTTTACCATGGTCAACGTGACCAATCGTACCAACGTTAACGTGGGGTTTGTCCCTCTTGAAGGTCTCTTTTGACATTGTTATCTGTTTTTAAAGTTGTGTTTAAAAATT
>Ga0207695_10000969_pt1 | contig 51168 bp, 71 predicted proteins | sample KBSC54metaG_FD_184354 | JGI IMG/M metagenome (GOLD analysis project Ga0207695, IMG submission 184354) | Corn rhizosphere microbial communities from Kellogg Biological Station, Michigan, USA - KBS C5-4 metaG (SPAdes) (version 2) | ecosystem: Host-associated > Plants > Roots > Rhizosphere > Soil...
GGAATACCACAACAAAATAACCATTCCCCAAAACGCTATACGAAACGGCCAGCGGGCAAGACGTACGAACGAACTAAGAGACGCGCCAATAACCGCAGCAAGAATAATTGTGAGAAACAGTTTCATAGTCAGCCTTCCACATAGCCTAAAATAACGGCCAACATCGCAATCAGTGCCCAAGGGAAAAACGGAATTTTCTTGCCGGTGTTGTGTTGACCTGTGCCAAACCCTAAAAGTAGGCTACCATACGCGATGAGCATCTTGTGCAACATACTCAACCCTCCTGTGGAACCGCAGCCTTTTCCATGGCTACAACGAATTTAGCCCATGACTCGTTGCGCTTGTCGTCACAAACACCGGCTGTCCAGAAACCGTTTGTTTCTCCTACGGTGATGGCGCACATCTCGGTCACAAAGGTCAATACCGCTAGAAGCGTAGGATCTTTGTTACCCCGCACTATAGCGGCTTGGATTTCCTCCGGGCTCATTTGCGCACCAACGTCAACCGGGGGGCTTTTGGGGGTGGCGCCGCGTACACTTCGCTGATGAGCGCGGCTTCGACATAAGCCCGCACTCGTTGTGTGCGCTCCAGCTTACGCAGAAACGCAGACTTCGGAGTCAATCGTTTCTGAATCTCTGGGTCCGCGTATCCATGACGAAATCGTTTCATACATCACCTTGTGTAGCGTTCAAGGGTGCGGCACTCGTGGGATGAGCCCGCACCATTCAATGCTACTTGATTACTGAGACTCCGGGCTCACCCAGCGTAACACTCCCATGCACGTTAGGAAACGACCATCGGTTGGGTTCTACCTGTACAGGGATCGTTTTAGGACCACCCCCTTGAACAACTGTAATGGAATCCACGAGACGGTAGACGTATGTGATGCCACCCACGGTGCGGAACAAGCGAAGCTGACTCAACGAATACCGAATGGGCCGGGATCGGGGCGGCTCCCGGTAGAAGTCATCCATTGGCTTTCACCTCCTGTATCTCAATCCGGTCACCTACGGAGAGAACCCATTTCTCTGCATGCATGACAGCCAAGACTTCACGGGCGCAGTCTTCGGGGTTCTTGGCTCGAAACTCCACACGGTCAAGTTCGGCCCCGTGGGAGCCAATCATCACCAGATTTAACGTTTTCACGTGCGCTAACCTCCAATAAACAGACAGTGATTGTTGAATACTATTCTAGCGTACACCATGGTTCGGACCTGTTTGGGGTACGCCGTAGCCAGGAACTTCAACGCTACTTTTTTGGATACCTCCACGTTGCCCTTGATTTCTAACCCGCGTGTGGTGCCGGCGGGTGCACCTTCCTGATTGATACTACGGGCGAACCAGCCGGCCCAGATATACATCCTACGTCCTAGAGAGCATTTTACCAGTCTCTCCAGTTCAGGCATGGCCACCTCGAACTCACGCAACGGGTCTGAAGTGATCATTTCCCCCTCGATGGGCTCGCGCGGTATTTCGCGCCCTACCGGAACAAGGGAGTTCCCGAAACGTCTCACGGCAACAGGCTCCACTTCGAGCTTGTGCGCATGATATCCACGCGGTGCGCGAATCTGAATCCGGAGACGGTCGTATTCCGGAACGCGGCACGGACGGCAAACACCACAGCGGTACGAATGTTCATTTGGGCAATCTCCTGTCGGTCTTGACGGGTACGCCAGCCCATGGGTCGGGGCGGGCTGGCGTTTGGTTGTAGGGGTCGCAGTTCATGGAGAGGAAGTATACTGACGCTTTGGTCAGATTTCCAGAACTACTTCACAATCCCGGTACATCGAGCGCACCGGGGATACGCAGCCCGTACTGTTTGCGATCGAGTTTCAGGTTATTGTAAACATGAAACTCCGCAGCTTTCGCAGTACGGGAGCGGAAAGTTCTAACCGTCTGGTCGGTTGCGCGATCAAAGACCTCGTAGAGCGGCCAAAGGTCTTCGCTTTCCATGTTCGCATCGTTGGCACGCTTCGCTTCGGCAGCGGCCCGCATGAGGTCTTCGTTGGCCGTCTGATTCACCGCCATAACGACTTCCCTGGTAACCAAAATGTCATGCCCCAGGCTTTTGCAGCGAGCTATGAAGCTGTTGGCAGCTCTCTCAGCGCGGGCCTCGCTGGTAGCGAAACCGGTCTTCCACATGATTGAACCTTTATGGCAGGTGGAGCGATTCCGGCTAGCCTCAGCACGCACCAGCCACGCGTGGGTGTACTGGGCATCACTGGTGCGTTCCTGGCAGAGGCCGGTCGAGAAGTTCGCGGTAAACTTGGACTTGCTCATGTGGATCTCCTTAGACAGTGAAGCCAGTATACTGACGCCTTGGTCAGTTTTCCAGAACTACTTCACAGTTTCAGGCTTGAGATACGGTCTTGGCCAATACCGCACGGTCTCAGGCAGGGCGTAGGGCCTCAGCGCATTCGATATGCGGTTGGCGGCGTTCCAGCACGCCCGGCTGACCGATTGGAAAGTACCGGAGCAGACCGCGTAGTATGCATCCTCCGCTTCCTCACGCGTACGGATAATGAGACGCGAAGAGGAACGCTGGGCGACCACATGCACGTGGGATTCCTTAGGCCGGTTTCGTGATCGAATGAGCAGCTCGTCTTCATATGAGCCGCGTTCACACTCGATCAGCTCTTTCAGCACCGCGGCACGTACGTTCAGAACGATGCATGCGCCATTCGCAGCATTGATCCTGTCGCAGTACGCCTGGGCACGCTCCAACGTCGGGTGGGGTTTATGGGCATTCCAATCGACTGCCCTCCACATCATTGGATCGAGAGTGACGCAACGACGGATTTCGTAGCCGGCATCCTGCCAGGAGCCGCAAGGGATTTTCCCAGGAAAGAAAGTATCAGGTTTCAGAAATGTCATGTTGCACCTCAGTCTGTGTTGCGGGGGTCTTCTACGGACGCCCATTTACCAAGTTCTTCTATCTCTTGCATTGCAGCTTGCAGTTCCACCCTGGCGTTAAAATCCAGATCGCCCATATTCGCGCGGATGAATTCAAAGATGCAATGTTGCAAATAAATACGTAAGGCTATGCGTTGCGCCTTGGAAAAATGGGTAGCCGTCCAAAGGTGGTTATTTGTAAACGGTACAAGCTTATTAGTCCAAGGATTACGTCGCACTTTAATCGTGTAGTTGAGGCAGGCAACGCAGCCCCCGGTAGAGACGTAGCGTTTAGACATGTGGCCTCTCTTGCAAGGCTTGCCCGTGTCAAAAAACATCTCTCCTTTATCTGCTGCAACTTGCCTGAGGTTATTTCGCTCGGAAGTCATATCTCTCCCCTCCTCTTCCTTTTATCTGGATACTTATTTATACCCCTTCTTAAATAGATTTGCAAATATTAACCGCGTGAGAGGAGGGAAAGCACCCCCTCCCCATTTGCAGCTTGCAAGTTCCAAGTTGCACGCAGCTTGCGGTATCGTGGGCGAGCTTAGGCGTCGTTGACCCCCGTCACGCTTTTAAGATATTGTGTATTAGAACTTTATTAGCAACCGTAAGTGCAGACTTACCGTTAGCGAGGACTTACCGATGTCGAGACCGAGGAAAAAAATACCGCGTGTGCCCCAGCCGGGCGATACACCGTTAATTCCCGTGGGAACTACCGCAAGTATTCCGCGGGGAAATCCTACGTTGCAGGAGTTGCAAAAGCCTCTTACTGAACAAGAGGAAACGTTCGCACGTTTGTTTACGCTTTACGGTAATGCAACACGTGCGTATATCGAAGCTGCGCAGTACGAGGGGCCGCGGCACATAGCGCGTGCCCAGGCGTGGGGGCTGACTAACAAACCTCACATACGCGCGCGTATTCGTGAGTATGAATCCACCGCTGCGGCGGCAACAGTCATTGACTACGCGGCTATCCTGGAGCACGACAGAGCCATTGTTGAGGGATACAAACACGCGGATCAGGTTACACAGTACCTACATCAGTGTTGCAGGTACTGCTACGGCAAGGAGCATCGATATCAGTGGATTGACTTCGAGGAGTACTTGGGCGCGCTCGGGAAGACAGAAGATCTGAACGTGCGTAGAGCGGAGTTTGGTCAACGGTCGTTACCCATGCCCAGTGATGCGGGAGGTTACGGCTACGATTCCAACGCGGAGCCTAACTTGTTCTGCCCACGTTGTGAGGGGCGGGGTCATCAAGTTGCAGTGATCGCCGATACAACCAAACTTGAAGGGCCAGCCAGGGCGATTGTCAAGGGGATCAAGGTAACATCCACCGGCACCGAGGTGCTGTTTCACGACATCGATAAGGCCAAGGAGCGGCTCTTACGTGCCGGGGGCTACTTTGGGGACGATGCTGCCAGCGTGGCTCGTGGAGCGGCGGCAGGGGCGGCGGCGGGGGCCGCTGCGGCTACGGTGGCGGCAGCGCAGCGGGCTAAGGATATGACGTTGGACGAGGCGCAGCGTCTGTATCAAGAGCTTGCCTGAGGCATGCTGCGCCTAAACGCACAAATTGAGCCCGCAGTAGCACAAGGCGCAATGCTCGGGCTGCTGCGGAATAGTTCATGTCTTCGGCGCCTCTTTGGCGTCTTCGTAGGCCAGGATTTCAAGCCCGAATTGAGTCAGTTCGTAGCTCTTCCCATCGATGGTCCGCTGGATGAGGCCGCGTTTCTCCAGCCAAGCCCGATGTGCTCCGCGGGCCAAAAGCGCGTTGCCGTCTCGTATGTCGCGCAAGGCTTTGACGGAGGCGGCCTTGTAGGTGTGCGCGGTGACTTTTCGGATTTCCATGGTCTAGTAGTCCGTGTGGATGGCGTAAGCTGCACCGGGATAAGAGGCAACGGCGCTTTCGTTATCGCAAGCCCAGGCTTCGCCCAGTAATGCGCCAGTGCAGTCGTATACGTAGTAGAGGTGATGCATGTGGATCTCCGTAGACAGTGAAGCCAGTATACTGACGCTTTGGTCAGGATACAAGACTTGCTTCACAGTTTGGTTAGATGGGTTCGCGGATGGTGAAAAGGCCCGACACGCAGAATGTGCTGTTGAGTTCCGCAAGCCGTTTGAGCATTTCCGTACGGGTCTTGAAGTGGCCCATGATTTTGTTGTCGGTTGTGCGAATGATGCTAAACATTGGGCGGGCTCCTTAGCGAATGGGGTCAGTATACTGACGCTATGGTCAGTTTTCAAGAACTACGTCACAGTTTCATCATGAACGCCGTACGCGACATAATCGATGCTACCGAAGTCAAGGCTGCTTTTGACTACCTTAGCCCGGATTACACCTCTATCTGGCAAGCTCGAATAGTCAAGCTGGCCAAGCTGCGCAATCCGGAGCCGGACCCCATTACTCACGTGACAGGCCCGGAGTACCTGCAAGCTCTGCGCTTGTACTACCCCACGCATAAGGCCGACTTCATACAGGACTGGGGTGTAACGGTGGACCCCCGTAATGTTGGAAGCTCCAGGCCCATCCTCATGCCGTTCGTGTTGTTCCCCAAGCAACGCGACTTCGTTGCCTTCGTAGATGAGGGGCTCGTGATGAGCCAACACGGCTCGGGAGACGGCATCCTGGTCAAATCCCGAGACTGTGGCGCCTCCTGGCTAGCCATGGCGTATGCGGTTACGTTGTGTTTGTTCTACCGTAACATGACTGTTGGCTTCGGTAGCGCCAAGGAGGATAAGGTAGATCGATCCGGCGACCCTAACTGCCTATTCTACAAAGGCCGCCAGTTCCTGCGCTACTTGCCACGTGAATTCCGCGGATCGTGGGATCACAAGAAACATACAGCTCACATGCGTATCGAGCTACCGGATACGGAGGGCGCGATTACGGGCGAGGCAGGGGACAACATGGGGGTTGGTGGCCGTGCAGCGTTGTATTTCGTTGATGAGGCTGCGCTTGTAGAACGCCCGAAGCTCGTAGACGCAGCGTTGTCCAACGTAACACGCTGCCGCATAGAGATGTCCAGCGTACGCGGTATCGACAACGTGTTCGCCCAGCGAGCCCGTGGGGGAAAGATTCGGCGATTTGACTTCCACTATAGCTACGACCCGCGCAAGGTGAACCTCAGCGGTAAGACGCAAGTTATAAAACATGTCAGCAAGAAGGGCGTAGTCAGTGACGTAGAAGTGAAGCCGGGTGATAAGTACCCCGATTTCAAGGAATTCTATGAAGCCATGGATGTTGCCATACGCAATCAGGAGATGGAGTGCGACTTCTTGGCCTCTATCAGCGGTGGCGTCATAGAAGCCGCCTGGATACAGGCAGCTATTGGGGCGGCACAGAAGTTAGGCATTATCCCCACGGGGGATCGTTGCGCCAGCTTTGACGTTGCGGACCTTGGTAGTGACATGAACTCGGTTACGATCCGTCACGGCGTAGAGTGTTTGCATGCCGAGGAATGGTCGGGTTCTAACATAAACCCCATGATTTCCATACGCTACGCGTTTGATATCTGCGACCGGTACAACACTAAACGCCTGAAGTATGACGCTTCGGGTATGGGCGGCACTTGGCATGAGTACTTTGCTCTTGTAAACGCGGAGCGGGCTGCAAGAGGCAAGCATGAGATACAGGTGGAGAAATTCCAAGGAGGGGCTACGGTCATGGACCCCGAAAGCATTGCTCCTGGTACGGATCGCACTAACCTGGATTACTTTGAGAATCTCAAAGCCCAGTGTTGGATGGCGTTACGTATGCGGTTCATGGAGACCTATAAGGCGATCGCAGGGGAGGAGTTCGATCCGGAGGGAATTATCTCGATTTCGTCCGATATCCAGATCCGTGATAAGCTGATTTCTGAGCTTGCTCAGCCCACGCGTAAGTGGAGCAAGAACGGCAAGCTGATGATAGACAAGACACCGGACGGGGTTGCAAGCCCCAACAACGCGGATTCGGTCATGATGAATTTTGGTTACAGCCGGCCGCCTTTGGAATTCTCAGACGAATTATTGGAGCTTTTATGACCGCCCGCAAACTTGAAGATATGTGCACCTTGGAGAAATTCTGGGAGCTGTTTCTAGCCGCATGCCCACCTCCCACGGAAATGCCTCCCGAAGTCGTTGCATCCTATCGCAGGTTTTATGCGGCGGGTCTCGGTTGTGCGGTTACGCTGTTGAAACGTCTGGAGGAGGAACCCACGGAGCGTAGGGCCGCCATCCTTGCTCAGTTAGAGAAACAATGTATTGAGGCTACGGGAGCATTGCTAAATGGTTAATTTTTTCACACGCGTGCGTAATGCATGGCGTGTACTTTGGGGTCCTACGGCTGTTGCTGAACCCGTAAAGCCTGAACCGGCCACGGGCTTATCCTGGGTTCGGGCCATCGTGGGCAAGGATGATACGGGCTTCGACCCGTTGCCCGGCGGAACCCGACAGGAATACCGATTGCCCGAGGACCTCCCTGGAGTACGGCCGGCAAAGATGCCGCTGAAGGGCGACGGGCACAACGGTACGGTCACCTTGGCCATGGATGGCGGCTACGAGGAGCATCTTGCAACAGATTCATCCCCCGACCCTTCCTCATGGGGGTTCGGTGGCTCCGGTGCGATTGGACCAGGACTCGCATTCCTGGGGTTCCCGTACCTCGCCGAACTACAACAGATAACAGAGTATCGTACGCCATGCGAATCGCTGGCTACGGAGATGACTCGACGCTGGGGCAAGCTCAAGAATGCGGGTAAAAAGGATCTAACTGAGAAGATCAAGGAAATAACCCAGTGCTTGGATGACATGAAAGTCAGGGAGCACTTTCGCTGGGCTGCATATATGACGGAATCGTTTGGCCGTTCTCACTTGTACGTATCCGTCAAAAACCAGGATGACGACCGTAACAGACAGCTTCCTTTGACGGAAATAAGCAAGGGGTCACTGTTAGGTTTTCGCACCATCGAGCCATATTGGGTGACGCCATATTCTTGGAACGCAACACACCCTGAACGGCCGGATTTCTACAAGCCCAGTTCGTGGTTTGTTTTAGGCCGCAAGACGCATTCAAGTCGTCTGTTGACTTTCATTTTCCGTGAGGTGCCCGACCTTCTGAAGCCTGCCTACAGCTTCGGCGGTATTGCCTTGACGCAACTCTCAATGCCTTACGTCAATCGTTGGTTGCGTACGGCCAAGAGCGTCAACGACCTCATCAACATCTTCTCGATTGTTACGCTATCCACGGACCTTGCGACTATGTTGCAAGCACCGGTTGACGGTAAGGGGAGTTTGATGACTCGCCTTAAGGCGTTTACTCAGACACGGGACAATCGCGGTGTCATGGCCATTAACAAGAGCACTGAAGAACTCTCAATGCAGAATGTGCCCTTGGGTTCGTTGGATAAGTTGCAAGCTCAGGCCCAGGAGCACATGGCAACGCCCGCGCGTATGTCGCTGTTGAAATTCTTTGGCATCACCCCCAGCGGTCTCAATGCAACGGCTGAGCCGGAAATCAATGCGCAGAACGATTACGTACATTCCATGCAAGAGCACGGTTTCAACGTCCACATGCGATTCGTCCTCGATAGAGTGCAAGAGCACCTCTACGGCGTGATAGAGCAAGACCTCCTGTGGGAATGGCTGAACCTGTATGAGCCCAACGGTAAAGAGAAAGCGGAGATACGTAAGGCTGATGCGGATCGGGATGCCGTGTACATCGAGAAAGGTGTTATAGACCCCAACGAGGTGCGGAATCGTCTCCGCATGGACCCTGAGAGCGGCTACGACGGCCTCGAAGGAGATGCCCCCGGCCCGCAAGAGATGGAGCCTATGCCGAGGGAGGAAGAGGAAGTTGACACTGAGGAAGGGCCGCCCAAGAAAGACGAATGAAACCCCGGTTTCCCAAGGTGTTGGTATGACTCCCACGTTTCAAACACGGTTCGGGGCCAAGCGTGGCAATTGCATGCAAGCTGCAACGGCCTCGTTTCTGGATGTACCTATAGATACCGTGCCGGACTTCGGTCAGCGTGGCGGTTGGGGCGCCATGCGTGAGTTTTTCCGAGGCTATGGTTACGTCCTGGAGGAACGCAAGGTAGATTTTGAGCCCCCAGGCTACTACTTTGTGGTAGGCGTAAGTACACAGCTCCATGAGCACATAGTCGTTTATCAAATGGGCCGGCTTGTCCATGATCCGAATCCGCAAGGTCGAGGCTTGATTATGCGTCGATTTGTGCTTTGGCCGCGACCCAGTTGACGCCTTGGTCAGTTTCGCGTAGCGTTTGCAGTGAGCCTTGGCTACCTGCTTTGCTCCTAAAGCCCGACTAAAGGGCAATGGAAAGGTAAGAAAGCGCCAACCCGGGCGCGAGTTTAGCGTAGGGTGCCTGGGGATAGCTAAGACAATAACGCTACCCTGTAATCACACTGCAAGGCGAGTTTACCTTGCAGTGCGGGCCAAAGGGGTCCGCATGACTAAGATGCAGTTTCCGCAACGGAGGGGTAAAGGTGCAAGGTCTAACAGTCCAAGGCGTAAGTCCGTATCGATTGACCCCCGTCGCAAATCCAGAAATATCGTTGACCCCCGAGTTTCGCGCGAAACTCGCAAGAAAAAATCTCGTAAGGACGCTCATAGAGCCCAGAACTGTTATTGCTCTGGTTGGCCATGGTCTGCAGCCGGTGGCCCTCACCGTAAGGGCTCACGTGCGAGCAATGCTTACTATGAGCGGACTGGTGCGGACGGTTGCGAATATGCAAAACCGCGCTACGTCGATCCCGAAACCGGCGCGCCTTTCTGATGACACCGAAGTTGAACTCGACGGTGTGGCCTTGGCCGGCATCGTAGCTGGCGAGCCCGCAGCTATTGAGGTCGAGCTATGACCCTGTTTGAAAAAGAGTTGCGCGACCATTTGCGGGAACGGGTGTTAGGTGCCTAAACTCCGCAACACTAGCCGCAAGCGCAAGATTCTGCCCGCTATTCACCCTAACGCGGGGGTGACCGACTGGTACGCGGGTGTGTTGAAAGGCATGCTCAACGAAGCGTTTACCGATGCGGTCATGATGTTGACTGCAGCTCTCCCCAAGCCATTACCCGTGGGGATTGCTACGGATGCGCCCAGCAATGTTACCAAAGTTGACCGGGCGCTAAAGAAATGGGGGGACAAATGGCAAAGGAAATTCGACAAGCTCTCAAAGGACGTATCGAAGCAGTTTGCAAAACGTTCTTTGGGCAGCACCGATGTGGCAATGAAAGCAGCGCTAAAGGCGGCGGGCTTTACAGTCTCCTTCAAACCCACGAGGAAAAGCCTCGAAAGTTACAAGCTAGTCGTAGCCGACAACGTAGGGCTCATACGTAACCTGCAACAGAATCTCTATAACAAGATTCAACAGGACACGTGGGCTAGCGTACGGGCTGGCGGAGACATGGCCGCGTTAAGTGAGAAGTTACATGTGTCTTACGGTATTGAAGCTAACAGGGCTGCTCTTATTGCTCGTGATCAAAATATTAAAGCTAAAGCGACGATTGAATCGGCGCGGCGCCAAGAGTTAGGGCTCAAACACGCCATCTGGCAGCATTCCAGTGCGGGGAAAAAACCTAGACGGGTACATGTTGCATGGGGTCGCGAAGCTAAGGTATTTGAAGTTGACAAGGGGCTGTTTGACCCGGATGAGGGGCAATGGGTGCTACCCGGCATTCTCATCAACTGCCATTGTACAAGTCGCGTTATAATTCCGGGGTTTGACGATTACGAATAGTTCCCGTAGGAACTAACGGAGCTAACATGACCGTAGAAAAAAGATTAGCGGACGAAATCAACAAGGCGCTTAACGAAGCGCATGTGCCGGACACTCAAACTCGTGAACAGAAACTGGAACGCGCTATGCAAGGTATTGCCTCCTGCGCAACCCAGTGCCCTTGTTGCGAGATGCACCGTCAGGTAGCGGAACGCGCCCTCGGTTACAAAGTGGAGATTGTGACCGACAAGCTGGACATTTGACCTATTCTGTGGTGAGCCCCTATACTTCGGGGCATGCCCCTAAGCTCCGGAAAATCCAAAGCCGCGTTTTCGCATAACGTTGAAGTCGAGATGAGTGCAGGCAAGCCTCAAAAGCAGGCTGTTGCCATTGCATACTCGACGCAGCGTAGTGCGTCGGATGACCTTACGGCCGCGCGAGCTGAGCTGAAAGAGGCCATGGCGTCGGGGCGTAAAGAGGCGGAGCATCAGAAGAAAGCCGAAGGTGAGCTTGCGGGGGACGCCCGTCCTCGGCTTGCCATGGATCGCGCGCCCACAATGCGCACGAAAGACATCAACGGATGGCTACATGTCAAGGATTGCCGTATTTCCAAGGCCAACGTCTGTCCCTACGTTGGCCGTGAAATTCCGAACTCAGAAAAGCTCGGGCTTGATCCGGATAAGGTCTACTACCTCTACCGGGATGCCGCAGCTCTCGAAGCTTCGGCGGCCTCGTTTGAGCGCGCGCCTTTGATGTTGGAGCATCTTGGCGTTACTGCGCAATCTGCACAGAATCCTGACATCAAGCGTAAGATTATCGGCGCGATTTCCAACGTGCGTTGGATGGCCCCTTACCTTGTAGCCGACCTCACCGTGTGGGATGGCGAGGGAATCGAGGCTATCGAATCCGAACGCCAACAAGAGCTTTCGCCGGGGTATCACTACCGACCGGAAATGTCCCCAGGGTCCATGCATGGCAACCCTTATGACGGGCGCATGCTGGAGATAGTTGCAAATCATTTGTGTATCGTAGACACTGGTCGTACTGGACCGGATGTTATGGTTAACGATAAGGCACCCTCAGCATGAAACTTGCACAAGTTATCGCGTTGGCCGCCGCTGGTGGATTTCTGGCGACGGACAAGAAACCCGAAGACTTGACGGCCTTCCTTTTGGCCGAAGACAAAAAGGCCAAGGATACCAAAGGCGCGTACGACCGGGCTCGCGACGAGGCCGAGGAAGCCGAGGACGCCATGGGCGAAGCCTGCGATTCCAAGGCGGAAGCCATGGACGCAGAGGAAGAGGAAGCCGACAAGACCAAGGGCGAGGACAAGGCGGCGAAGGATCGTAAAGCCGCCCGCGACGCCCGCAAATCGGCTCGTGATTCCCGCAAGAGCGCCCGCGATTCCCGCAAGAGCGCCCGCGATAAGCGCGCGAAGGACGCTGCGAATCTGGACCCCGAGGGGACCAATGATAACAGTCTCGCCGAGGCGGAGACTGGCACGCCGGCCAAGACCGGCAAGAGTGAGCCCGGTGGCATGGACTCGGCAACGGTGTCCAAGATGATTTCCGACGCGGTCGCGGCTCGTGACGCGCTGCATACCGCCGCCCGCGAAGTTGAGCCCATCGTGGGCGTGCGCGCTTTCGACAGCGCGGACAACGCGTACAAAGTCGCGCTCGAAACCCTTGGGGTAGATATCGCGGGGGTGCCGTCGTCCGCGTATCGGGCGCTGCTGACTCTTGCGAAAGACCGGCATCAGACCGCGCCGCCAAGCTTTGCACTCGATCAGAGTGCGTCGGCTGAGATTGCGACGCGTATCCCCCACCTCAACCGTCTGTAATTTTCCTACCTCCAGGAACCAACGAATATGGGTTTTCAGACAACGATTAACGATTATCAGGCACCTGGAGTTCCGGGGGATTTCGCCTCGCTGAACCCGTTTTCATCGGTGCTTGCGGGTAACAATGCCCTTGTGGCCCCGGCCGGCGGTCTCATCGTCGGTAATTTTTTCTGGGTTGGTCCGGCGGGCCAGACCTCGCAGTCATTCGTTGCGGGATGGCAGATTGCCTTCCTCGGTCGCAACATGCAGGCTCTGATCACTCAGTTCCTTGAAGAGGCGACCATGGTCGTCCCACAGGGATTCATGGTGACGGGCTTCAACGGCGGCGACTTCTTTGCGAATTTCCCGGCTGGCGCCGCTGTCGGCGATTACGTATTCGCGGACCCGAATGAGGGTACGCCAGTTGCGAATACCACCAACAGCGCGCCTACGCTGGGCACCGCTACGGCCTCGGCCGGTTTCAGCGGCACGGCAACGCTCGTGAATGGCTCGCCCACGATTAACGTGACGGCGGTCACTCACGGTATCATCAGTGTCGGCGATCTGATTGCGGATTCGACCACCGGTGCGAATATTCCGGCGGGCACTACCATTATCGCCCAGGTCGATGGAACGGCCGGTGGTATTGGTCACTACACCATGAGCGCCAATGCTGGCGGTGCGGGCGTTGGGGATACGGTCACCACGACCTCGTCCAACATGCTGGTCACTGCGGTTGCCTCGGGTGCGCTCAACATTGGCGACAAGTTCTCTGGCACCGCGGTTTCGGCTGGTACGGAAATTATCGCCCAGGCCACTCCGTTCTCAGGTGTCGCAAGCACCACCAATGCGAGCGCGAATCTGACCATTACGTCGGTTCCGGCTGGAGTCGATCTGTTGCGCAAGGGTGCGACAATCACGGGCTCGGGTATCCCCGCGGGTACCACCATCTCGTCTCAAACGAGCGGTACGCCGGGCGGCGCGGGCGTGTACGTAATGAGCGCCAATGCTACGGCGACAGCGGCCGGTGTTCCGGTTACCACGACCGATACTCTCAGCGGCACAGGTCTATACTCGTTCACGCCGGGTCCGCAGACTTTCGGTGCCGCGGCGGTTCCGGAGACCATCACGGTTGCGGGTACGGCCCAGGCTACCGGCTTCCGAGTTCGCGGTACCTACGCCGCCCCGCAAGGTGCCGCCGTTGCGCCGAATGGCGTGTGGAAAATCAGCGCGCCGGTTGGCGGCTAACGGCTAACCCCGAGGCTTACACGAGACCACCATGACAGTTAAACGAATTGCAGTTGACACCGCGAAGCTCGAACGTAGCTACGGAATCGTATTCATGGGTCGCGATTCTCGCGCGCCCATGTTCTACGACAGCCCAGAGCGGCTTGCGTTTGACGCGCAGCCCGGCCTCGTGACCACGGCAAACGCCGGCATCTTGTCGCTGTTCACGACTTACGTGGAGCCCGAGGTTATCGAAATTCTGGTACGCCCGACCAAGGCGGCGGAGCTTTACGGCGAGACCAAAAAGGGCACGTGGGTTTCGGACACTATCGCCTTCATTCAGGCGGAGCGTACTGGCGAGGTCACGAGCTACGGTGACTTCAGCAATGACGGGATGTCGGACGCCAACATTGATTTCCCGCAGCGCCAGAGCTACCACTATCAGACCAACACCCGCTGGGGCGAACGCGAGATTGCGCGTGCTGCTGAAGCCAAGGTGGATCTGGCGAACTGGAAACAGCGTTCGTCCGCTTTGGCCATCGAGAAGTATCAGAATTACGCTTACCTGTACGGTATTGCGGGTCTGCAGAATTACGGCGGCACGAATGACCCGTTTCTCCCTGCGCCGATTGCCCCCACGCTGAACTGGTATGCGCAGACCGATCCGACCGCGATCTTCGGCGACTTGCTGCGTCTTGTGCAACAGGCTATCGCACAGGGCAACGGATTGGTTTCGACCAACACCAAGTTCCGCCTCGGTATCAGCCCCGGCAACGAGTCGAACTTCTCGAAGACGAACCAGTTCAACTACAACGTCAATGACCAGATCAAGAAGAATTTCCCGAATCTGACCATCGTGACGGTGCCCGAGTTCGCAATCAACGGCGGCGGCGCCGTGGTGGGCGGCACCGAGTTTGTGCAGCTCATTGCCGAGATTCCCGAAGGCGGAAAGACGGTTGAGGCGGCGTTCACCGAGAAGATGCGCGCCCATGCGATGGTCGTCAAAGCGTCATCCTGGGAACAGAAGAAGTCGGCCGGCACGTGGGGCGTGGTGTTCTACCGCCCGGTGCTCGTAGCCGCAATGCTCGGATAGAGTAGTCATGCGCGCCTCGGGCGCAGTGTACGAAGGGGCGTTTGCTTCGAGGGTATTAGCTCAAAACCTCGAAACACTCGCCCCTTTCGCGTCTTCGCTGTCCGGCGCGGGCTCATGGCGCGCTCCTCCTGGGGGATTGTTACAGGGCCGTTTTGGCTTTGGCGACTACTCGACTGGATTGGTGTATAACGCAGCCCCCGCCGGCCCCTACGAACTCGGGGTTGTTGTCCCCCTAGAATCCACAAACAACGCCAACGGTAATGTCGTCGGCGGCCCCGCGCGTTTCGGAGGTCCGTTAGCTCGATGGACGTGGGAGACCTGGGATAAGACCGCGAAAGCATGGCGGTTACGTCAGGGTCTTATGACTACGCTGATGCCCAATGGTAACTTTTACCTCAGATTTGCTGGCGGCGCGAATTACGGGGATACTGTTTACGCGTCACTGATTGACGGGACGGCTATCTCGGGATCGGGCGTTGTGAATACCGTAGCGACCGCATTTAAAATATGCGCCCCTGGTGCCCCTGGTCAATTGGTTGTTGTTTCGTCATCCGCAAAATTTACATGAGGTGAGCTATGGAAACCGTATCGGTTGGTTGCAGACTTCCCAATGGCATCCGGTTGGAAGTCGGGTTCAGCGTCAGCGAGAAAGGCAATGGGGGAGCCCCGTTCGCCATGGTACGCAAGAGCGAAAACTATCAGTCTTTTCTGATCAAAGGTACGAATCAGCATTTGATCGTGCGTGATCAGACGCGCAAACCGATTGCAGTATTGCCCAATCAGGCGAACCGTGAGCCCTATGTCAATTCGGTGCCCAAAGATTTTTGGGACCGTTGGGTTAAGGACAACTCAGACAAAAACGGTAAGCCCACTTCGTGGCACCTCACGAGCGGTAACTTGTTTGTCATTCCAAAGAATGACGCGAGCACCCTCAAAGCCGCGGTAGTGGATGCGAAAGCAACATCAGCCCCCATTTTCGAGCCATTGGACCCCAGTAAGACAATGAAGCTGGAGAACAATGCCATTAGCCGGCGGGAAGAAGAAGAGTAACCGCCGTGCCCGTCGTCCCCTGTCCTTCGCCGTGCCCCCCGCCAGTACGCGGGGTTGTGCAGTTCAGTGCAACCGAGTTCAACGCCCTGTATCCCGAGTTTTCGGGGTTATCTTCGACGGTGCAGCAGAACTCATTCAACGATGCAACGTTTGATCTGAACAACACGTGCGGGTCAATCGTATGTGATGCCAATCAACGTATGGCGTGGTTGTATACACTGACCGCCCACCATCTGTTGCTAGACCGGGGTACAAACGACGGAGCGGGCAACGTTACGCCCGCACAGGGGATTGTAGGGCGCATTGACTCCGCTGCAGAAGGTTCGGTGAGCGTTAGTGCGTCCTACAACAACGAAGTGACTCAATCCGAAGCGTATTTTATACAAACGAAGTACGGCGCCAAGTTCTGGCAACAGACCGCGCAGTATCGGACCGCGTTTTATGTTGGGCCGCCTTCTTGTGGTCCGAACGGCCCTGGCTTTCCGTGGCAAGATAGTTTCCTGGAGGAGTGAAAGTGGCTGACAAATTTGTAAAAGTCTACTGCTCCCTTCCTCACGGACCCGTATTGGAATTGAACTCTCCTGTTCCGGGAAAACCTGCCTCCGACAATTATCAGAGTGTTGAGCTGGTAGGGGTGTTGAAAGCTGGCCCTTCAGCGAAAACTCTTCCCTCTCGTAAAGGGGAGAAGTTTGGGCTCACTCTTGTGCCCGCTGAGTTTTGGGAAAAGTGGCTCGCGAAAAACAAGACCCTTCGGCTCGTCATTGACAAGTCGATAGTTGTAGCCTAGAGATATGGCAACGACATCGTTCAGCCGAAGCGAAGTTAAGGGCGGAGCCAAGTTACAGAAGTATCTGTTTAACGTAGCCCAAAAGCTTGGCACTGGCGGCACAGTCCGCGTGGGGTTTCTCGAAGGTGCGACATACCCAGCACAAGATAGAACAGCGAGATTACGCGCGGGCGTGGCGCGTCTTAATGCTGTTGGACCTGTTAAGCCTGGAACTCGTGCTTTCGTCGGGCCACCTAAGCCGTCTACTAAGGCGCCGCTACCGGTAGCGACCGTAGCGTTTTGGAATAACTTCGGAACGAAAACTGCTCCCGCTCGTCCGTTTTTCTCGAACATGATTGCGGAGGATTCGCCCACGTGGGGGAGGCGGCTCGCGTCAGTGGCTAAAGCGACAAACTACGATACGAAATTGACTCTTGCTCGTATGGGTGAGGGTATCCAGGGGCAGCTTGTACGCCGCATTGTAGAGTGGCCGGCGGATAATGCTCCGTTGACTATTGCTATCAAGGGGTTTAACAAGGGGTTGATTGATCAAGGTATCATGCAACATTCGGTAGGTTATCAGGTGGTAGGTAAATGACCATCGGTAACTTACATGGTCTCGTGCGTGGTGCGATAAATTCGGTAAACCCCGATGTTGCCGGGCAATGGCTTGTTTCAACAGGCAACACGGTTGACGACGCAGGTAAGCAAACGCCGAGTTATGCGACTGCGGTTCCGGTGAAATTACAGATTCAGGCTATTCGCGGTTCGGATCTGAAGAAATACGCATTTCTCCAAGCGCAGGGAGTATTTCGCGCGGTCTATATGTTTGGGGCTCCGGATGCCATCAATAGGTTAGTGCAGAAAGGTGCGGACCTTCTGACTTTTCCACAGTACCCTACTGGTCCGGTTTGTACATGGTTGGTATCGGCTGTTGATGAGCCCTGGACTTCGGCTAACGGTAACTTGTCATGGACGCGTTTGGTTGTAACCTTACAGCTTGACCCCAATAATCCGGTAGCGCAACAGTGAGTTACGTTCCTAGTATTGTTGAGCGGCAGATTTACGTTGTGGTCAAAGCGTTTCTTGTGACTTTGACGGGGCTCGACCCTGCGCTAATTCTGCAAGGTTTGCCAAATCGTGCCGCTATGCCTGCGGCTTCTCCTGGCTTTGTGACAATGCAGCTCACATCAGGTAGCCGGCTGAACTACAATATTGATACTTGGGACCAGACTAATCCCGCCCCCACGGGAATCCAATCCGAGACTCATTGGAAAGAAAAAATTCAGATTGACTTTTACGGTTCCGAATCTGGCGATTGGTCTCGGGTCTTCGCGGGTCTGTGGAAAGATGAGACCGCTTGTCTCGCGCTTAAGCCCGTCTGTGATCCGTTGTACGCCCATGACCCCATGCTTGCGCCGCTGGACGACAGCGAGCAACAGTATGAGGCTAGATGGACAGTCGAGGCATTTTTACAATACAATCCGGTTACGACCGTTCCCATGCAATTTGCGGATACGCTGTCTGTGACTCTCACAAACGTTGACGAGGCTTTTCCCCCATGACCTCCATCCCCATGAGTCAGCTTATCGGATCAGACCCCAGCGTATTAGGCGCAGGGGGCAATCCGCTGTCACCCAACGGCGTTTTCCTGACCAACGATCCGTCCATCCCAATTGGCTCGGCTCAGGGGTATACGAGTCTTTTGGCCGTCCAGAACTGGTTTGGGGTGAGTTCGCCCGAAGCTATTCTTGCGGGGGTGTATTTCAGCGGGTTCATTGGATCAGACGCGCTACCCGGTACCGTCTATTTTTACCAGTACAACGCCAATGCCGTCTCGGCGTATCTGCGCAGTGGCTCTCTGGCGGCCCTGACCCTTACCGCCCTTCAGGCACTCACCGGCACAGTCATTGTCTCGATTGACGGGCGACAGGTCACTTCGGCGGCCATCAATCTCTCAAGCGCAACGAGCTTCAGCAACGCGGCGACATTGATCCAGACCGGTTTGCAAACCACCGGCAACGTCTGGTCCGGCACTCTGACCGTCACGAATACGTCGACAACGGTTACGATCGATACCACGACTGCAGGACAGCTTCACATCGGGGATGTCCTGGTAGGTACGGATATCCCCGTGGGTGCGACGATCGTGTCGTTCGGGACGTACACGGCGGGCACCGGTACCGGCACAGTTGTCATCAGCGCAGCGGCGACGGGCGCGGCGGGTCCTGAAGCGGGCACGGTCACCTTACTGCCAACGGTGACGTACGATACCCTTCGTGCGGCGTTTGTGGTCGAGTCCCCCACGACAGGCGCTACGAGTTCTGTAGGCTTTGCCTCGGGCACGCTGTCCCCCGATATCTTCCTTACCCAGGCGACGGGGGCGGTGCAGTCCATCGGCGCCGCTGCGGCGACGCCAGCCGGCGCCATGAACGGGGTCGTAGCCTCGACCCAAAACTGGGTTTCGTTCACCCATGTGTTCAGTGTGTCTACGGCTACTGCACTGGCGTTCGCTCTTTGGACTTCGCAAACTTCGCCGGCTGGTCAGGAGCGGTTCTTGTACGTCCAGTGGGACGCGGATACCGCCGACGACACCTCGAATCCGTCGAATGGTCTCTCATTCGGGGCGATGCTCAACGCGGCCGGGTATAGCGGCACCATGCCGAACTATGACCTGACGAGTGGCCAAAAAGCCGCTTTCGTTATGGGCGCTATCGCATCTCTCGATACGAACGCGATTGGGGGCCGTATTACGCTGGCGTATAAAGGCCAAGCGGGGCTTAAGCCTGATGTGACCGACGCACAGACTGCGGCGAATCTTGCGGGCACTCCGTACGGTTCGGGCGGTAACTTCTACAACTTCTATGGCTCTTTTGCTACGGCAAATCAGGCTTTTCAGTTCCTACAGCCGGGCAGCATGCCGGGGCCGTGGAAGTGGGTTGACGCGTACGTCAATCAGATCCTCATGAACCAGGATTTCCAGCTCGCATTGGCGATATTGGAAACTCAGGTTAAAAGCATACCGTACAACACGGCGGGTCTTACGCTGTTGCGCTCGACGCTACTCACGCCCATTACGAAGTATCTCAACTTCGGGGCAATTCAACCGAATGTGCCTTTGTCAGCTTCGCAGGCTGCACAGGTCAACGCAGCGGCCGGCGTAAAGATTGACGGTATTCTGTCCACCGTGGGCTGGTATCTGCAGATTCTACAGGCGTCGGCCCAGGTACGCGGTTTGCGCGGATCTCCCCCGATGAAATTTTGGTACACCGACGGCGGCTCGATACAGTCGCTGTTGCTTGCGACTATCGACGTACAGTAAAGGCACAAACATCATGGGAACAATTACCTCCACCAACGCAAGCATCGTATTGTCTATCCCGTCAGTGTTTGCGGTAGACCAGATCCTCTCGGGCTTTGCGGCAGACGATGCATTTTCGCAGCAAGCGTTCAAGATGACTGAGCAACGCATGGGGGTTGACGGCAAGTTGTCTGCGGGCTATACGCCGAGTCCGAAGCCCTTCGGCATCACCTTTCAACCCGACAGCCCTTCAATTCTTGTATTCGACGCGTGGGGCCTCGCCCACATCGCAGCCCGAGAGGCGCTTGAAGCGTCAATGATCATTACCTTGCCCAGTGTCGGGAAGGCGTTCAATTTCAGCGTCGGTTGGTTGGATGATTTCAAGGCGTTGCCCGATGGAAAGAAGGTGTTGGAACCGCAGTCCTATACTATCATTTGGCAAGACATAACTCCGATTCCCCTCTAGTTCCTACGGGAACTAACGCACTGACACAATGAAAAATCATGGCACGAAAAACAGAACGATTGACTATTACGACCGAGGGACGGGATAAGGGAAAGACCTTTATTCTAACGGAGATGCCTTGCGACCAAGGTGAGCGGTGGGCGCTTCGAGCGCTATTGGCGCTTACCAACACGGGCGCGGCAATCCCCGAGGAAGCTCTTGGTGCCGGTATGGCGGGTCTCGCCGCCGTGGGGATTCAAGCCCTTGGCATGCTTGATGCCGTACAGGTGCAGCCGTTGCTCGATGAGCTTTGGCCGGCATGCGTACGCATTGTGCCACCAAATGTGAAGCTTATGCCCCAGGAGATTTTACCCGGCGTAAACTCTCAGATTGAAGAGGTTAAAACCCGACTGGAGATTTACCGGGCGCTGTTCATACTTCACACGGGTTTTTCGATGCCCGCCGAACTCCAGACTTCGGATATAACGGAATCGGCGGGCAAAATCGAGGAAGGCTGGATTTCATCAATGTCCCGCGCATTGTTGGGGCTCTTGTCGCGAATCGGCTTGCAACGCTAGTAGAGCTACAAACGGTTTTGGGTGTCGAGGATGCTTATAACCTGTTAGAAGTTTTGTCTGTCGAGAATTACAACAGAGCCAAAGTCAAATGCCCTCTACCATAATTGACGCCCTTGTAGTAACGCTCGGTCTCGATGCTCGCGGCTTCAAGAATGGGGTTCGTAAAACTCAAACTGACTTAAGCGAAAGCACCAAGAAGTGGACGGATGAGTCCAAGAAAAACGTTAGTGGCCTGACTGACGCCTTGGGTGAAGTAGCGCGTAGCGCTGCGTTGATGGTTTTAGGATTCGAAGGTGTCAAAGGGGCTATCGGTTATTTTGCGGGCCTCAATGCCAGCACTGCCAATTTAGGCCGATTTTCAGTAAATTTAGGTGAGTCGGCCCATGAGGTCGGAACCTGGAGTTCCGCGGTTGAGTTAGCCGGCGGGTCGGCTCAAGATGCGGAGAAAGACCTTCAGGCGCTATCGGGTTCCCTTACCGCGTTGAAGTCTACAGGAGAGGTTTCATCCCTCCTGATGCTGTTTCAGCGGATGGGGGTTGCGATTTACGATGCTCAGGGCCACACCCGTAAGCTTACGGATCTGTACAAGGACCTCGGGGATAAATTACGTCAGTACAACCGTGCCGACGCTTTTAACCTAGCGCAACAAGCGGGTTTGAGCGCGTCAACATTCAATCTCATACGTTCGGAAGCTAACGAGCGGGATCGTATATTACGCACCGCGGAGGCCAACAACTCCGTTACTGATGAGGCCGTAAAGAAAGCCGAAGATTTGCAGGAGCAATGGCGCACTATCGGGCAAACGATTAAGGGTGTAGCGCTAGGGCTGCTAGGCGATATAACCCCCGCAATCAAACTTGTATTTGATTGGGTACAGAAGATCTTTACGGGTGTGAAGAATACCGGATTTTTGCAAGGGGTATTCACCGCGTTAGGGGGCGCCATTCGGGTTGTAGTGGACCTTGTGCGTTTGGCGTGGTCGGGACTATCCCAGCTTTTCAACTTGTTGGCGGATACTAAGCTCGGCAAACTCCTTACCCGCCTTTGGGGTTTTGCGAAAGGATACGGTAAAGAATTTGTTGAGCAAGCTGACCGTATGGCGGATGAGTACGCACCGGAGAAAAAGGCAGCAGCACAGCCTACGGTGGCGGTAAAGCCTAAAACGACTGCCGACTATAGAGCGAAAATCGCCGAAACCGAAAAGGCGTTGGGCATCCCCACGGGGGTGTTGGATAAGCTCGCGCGTACGGAATCTAACTACGACCCCAACGCGCGTAACAAACGTACGGGAGCCGCGGGTATCGTACAGTTGCTTCCGAAATATTTTCCGAACGCAGGAAAAGACGCGTTCGCGGATATCGATACTGGCGGCAAGTATCTCTTGCAACTCTATAAACAATTCGGATCGTGGGAACTAGCTGCTGCGGCCTACAACACCGGTCCGGGCAGCTTAAAAAAAGTCCTGGCGGGGGCGAAAGCCTTACCACGGGAAACCAAAAATTACGTGGGCTCTATTTTTGGCCCCAATAATAACGCGCTTGCGGCGGCTCAATTTGCTACAGCTAACGCGGGAGCTGTAGGGGCTTCCGGAGCGGGAAATACTTCCACAACTACAATTGATATTGACACGATCAATGTCAATGCTCCGAATGCACGTAATGCGGCGGATATCGCGGCGGAATTTCCTGGTGCCTTGAAGCGCAAGGGTATTGTAGCGCAAGCTGACTCGGGGATGAGCTGACATGTCTTCTGCTTTTATTCCGCTGCCTCCGTTTCCGAATGTGCCTTTTTTACCGGGGGTTCCGCAACTTGTACGGTCAGCGCTGTTTCAGCCGGCTAATACTATTACCTTGGGGTCTCAAGCTCAGCGAGGTTTATGGGCGTCGTCTCAGATAGTCTCCGTATGGGGGATCTTCGACAGTAATGGAAATGAAGTTGTTGTACCGGATAACATCTACGCTTTCAATGACCGACAGGAATGGCGGGTATCGGACTATCCAGTAGAAGATGGGGGATTTGGCAGTTACAACAAAGTGATTGTCCCCTTCGAGAACATGGTACGTCTGACTAAAGGTGGTTCGCTATCTGAACGCACCGCGTTTCTGAAGTCTATCGATACGATCGCGCCATTGACTACTTTGTATCAGCTTCGTACACCGGAGAAAACGTATCTGAATGTCAACGTCCTACGCGTGGACCTAACACGTCGGAGTTCCGAGGGGGCGTACTTTCTCGAAGTAGATATAACCTTTCGTAATGTCAGGCAGCAGAACCCTCAGTATTCTTCAACGGCGGCTAACACTGTAAAGGCCCAGAATCCCGCTGCGCTGCCTGCGATAAACCGGGGCACGGTACAACCGTCTTCGATCCTATCTGCTCAGACTGCAGCGCAGGCTACAACGGCTTTGTTAAAGGCGCCTTTCTAATGCAGGTTATACCTCTCAGTGCCGTAGCCTCTCAGACCTTGCAATTTGTTGCGGGTGGTCAGAATTGTCAAATGTCGGTGTACACCAACGACGGATTTGACTACAACGACCCGTCATTGAGCACGGAACAGAAATATATAGCTATAGATTTTGCGTATAACGGCATACCGGTGACCAATACGCAGAATTGTCTGATTCTAACACGACTGCTAAAAAACCGTCAGTACTTAGGGTTTGTCGGCGATTTTATGTTCGTAGATACCCAAGGATCGGACGAGCCTCAATACGCCGGTCTTGGGACTCGATGGCTTCTATTGTATTTAGAAGCTTCGGATTTAGCATGACTACGTTTACCGTCAAGGACCTCCGTTTCACATTCACGTTATCCAACAACGCGGTGTTTCGGTACCCTGATAACTCAAACGTATTACAGGTTCACGGTTTGCGTGATTCAGCGATACTCAAGGGAGGCGGCCTACCCGCATTCCCCGAAGCTGAGCTGACTGTATATGGGTTAAGTCAGTCGGATATGAACGCCCTGACCTCTTTGGCGTTTCAGCCTTTAGCCATGCAACGTAACTCGGTGCTCGTTGAGGCAGATAATGGGGATGGTCAAGGGTTCTCCGCCGTTTTTGCGGGGCAGATTATTACCAGCGGGCCAGACTATAGTCATCTTCCGAATGTGCCGTTGAAGGTTCACGCCCGCATTCTGGGCTTTGAATCTTTAAACCCCGCCACGCCCACGAGTTACACGGGACCTACAAGTGTTGTAAACCTCGTCAGGGCCATTGCAGCAAAAGCCGGCTACGTAGTAGAAGACAATGGGGTAACCGCAATCCTCAATAACCCCTATTTCCCTGGTACTCTTGTTGATCAATTACGCGCGGTGAAACAGGCATCCGGCATACAGATGTTTGTTGAAAACAATGTCATTGCCATATGCCCACCGGGAGTGCCCCGTAATCAGCAGCCATTTACGCTGAGCCCTACATCGGGCCTCGTGGGATACCCTAGACTAGACTTTCAGCGGGGTTTTGTATGGGCTAAAGCTATTTATAACCCGGCATTCCGTTTCGGGGGTCCGATTAAAATAGAAAACAGTACGGTACCGCTGGCTAATGGGTCTTGGGTTATAGGGACGGTTACTCACTCGTTGGAGGCCCAGACCTACAATGGTCAATGGTTCTCCGATATGCTGCTGTATCCGCCTTCACTTGGGGTCCCCCCGCTATCATGACTAGTGAAGTTTACGGCCAACAAGGCGTAGCAACAACTGACGATGATTTCAATACATTGTCGTTTGTTTTTTGGCTGCTCATGCAGAAAGTGCAGACCGCAACTCTGGTGCGAGTAGTCTCTTGTACCAATAACGGGGGCTTAAGCCCCGTGGGAAGGGTTACAGTTCAGCCTTGTGTTAATCAGATAACAGGAAACCGTGTTGGGGTTCCTCACGATCAAATTTTTAATTGCCTGTATTCGAGATTGTCGGGCGGTTCCAACGCAATCATCATGGACCCCAAAGCCGGCGACTTAGGTCTTATGGTGTTCTGCTCGCGTGATATTTCTAACGTAGTAGCTAACGAAGGTCCGGCAAACCCAGGTTCCCTCCGCATGTTTGATTGGGCGGACGGCGTGTTTACGATGAATGTCCCTTTAGGGGTTACGCCCACTCAAAGCATACGGTTTTCGGATACTGATGGTATCGTCATCACCTCTCCAACCAAGATCACTTTAACGGCCCCCGAAATAGACATTGGTCTGACGGGTACGGTTAACATCGGAGACGGTCACACAACCGTAGACAGTCGAGTATTCCTGCAGCATACGCATAGCCCCGGCACCTATAATGTCAGCGGCTCCCCCGTCGTGGACGACTCAGGGCAAGTTATATGAAGACCATTCTACTGGACGTTTCAACGTGGGACTACACTGTAGATGCGTCAGGCAATTGGGCTGTCACGGATGAGCCCTACGCGCTTGCCCAGGATGTCTCAAGCGCATGCCGCCTCATCAAAGGGGAGCTTTGGTACGACACATCTCAGGGGATTCCGTATCTCAATTTGAACGGCAATACGGGTCAGATTTTGGGGAAAACGCCTCCGTTATCGGTGGTGCAGGAGTATCTGGTACAATCGGCGTTAACCGTGCCGGGTGTAGTCTCGGCCGTAGCCGTGATAGAGTCTTTTGACCCGGCTACTCGCCACGTCGCCGGACAGGTCCAGTTCGTTGATTCAGACGGCAATACGGGCGCGGTTTCGTTATGAGTGACACTTCAGTACCCCCGCTTCAATTCACGCCCACGGGCCTTGTAAAGCCGCCACAGTCTGCCGTGCTCGCGGGGGTACAGACTGATATCAATGCCGCTTTTGGCAACCGTCTTAATTTCGGCACGCAGGCACAGCCGGGCGGGGCTCCCCCGCAGATACAGCAAGCGGCCTCCTATGCCGCGATAATCTCGAATAATTATGACGTGTTCGCCGAGTTCGTGGACCAAGTAGACCCCGATAACTCGACGGGGTTCATGCAGGATGCTATTGGCCGAATCTATTTCTTAGACCGCGAACCCGGTACGCCCACGGCGGTGCAACTTGTTTGCGGAGGCGATCTGGGGACGCCCATCCCCGCGGGTGCCCAAGCTCGGGACACGAGTGGCAACATTTATGTTTGCACGCAATCGGGCACCATACCGGTAGGGGGCTCGATAACCCTATCGTTTGCCAATATCGTTGTTGGTCCTATTGCGTGTCCGGCCAACACCGTAACCGCGATTTATCAGTCTATTCCGGGTTGGGAGACGGTAAACAATCCTCTTGACGGGGTACCCGGATCGAATGTTGAAACTCCCGCTGCTTTCGAGTTCCGTAGGCAAAATACTGTTGCAGCCAACGGTAACGGTTCCTTGCCCGCTATTTATGGCGCGGTGTTCAAAGTGCCGGGGGTCATTGATCTGTACGCTACGCAAAACGTTACAGACAACCCTATTACAGTAGGGTCAACTAACTACACGTTAGTCGGGCACTCCCTTTATGTAGCCGTCGTGGGCGGTGCTGCGGCAGACATTGCTCAGGCTATCTGGACGAAAAAGAACGAAGGCTCCAACATGAACGGCAACACAACTGTTGTCGTCACCGATACGAGCGGATACAGTTTTCCGTTTCCCACCTATCCGATTACGTTCAATGTACCTACGGCTACGGCGTACAACTTTATTGTCAACATCGTAAATAGTTCGGCTCTCCCTAGTACGATTGTCAGTGATGTGCAGGCAGCTATCACCCAACAATTCAATGGTGTTACAAATACACCCATTGGGAACGGCATCATTCCCGTTACCAGCGGTCAACGGGTTCGCATAGGGTCTCTGCTACTCGCCGCGGCGTTCTACGGCGCAGTTGCAACATGCGAAGGTCCAAGTGTGCCGGTACAGGTTCTATCGATTTTTCTGGGCTCTGCATTCACCGGTCAAGGCACACTCGTGGGCGGGACGGAAACTCTGACTGTTACAACTGTAACAACCGGTTCCTTAAGCCCTGGCACGGTAATTACCGGAACGGACATACCGGCGGGCACCACTATCGTGAGACAGCTCACAGGTACGCCGGGGGGCGTAGGAACGTATCAGATGAGTGAAAATGCTACGGCTACCGTAGGCGCACCCGAGGCCATCGTAGGGGCCGGCGGCACAGCTCAGCAAATTGGTATTGACCAAGCCCCTGTGATAGGCAATATCGTGGTGAATCTGATCTAAGCCTATGTTGGATACCCGTAAAACCCTTTGCAGTCAGTACGCCAACAGTCCGACACTGCTGCAGCTTATCGAAAACATGAACCAATACATGGACCCTCGGGTTAACATGATTGCGTTCTACAATTATGTATGGAATGTCAACACCGCTGTAGGATTCGGGCTGGATATCTGGGGGCGTATCGTGGGGGTGTCTCGGACTGTTCCCATTCCCGGCTCAACGGGACGATTTGGTTTCGACAATTCAGATACGCCTCCTGATTGGCAAAACTTCGGTAGCATAGATGCTCCGGGAGTAGGAGGGCCATTCTTTGCCGGGGAATCCACCACGGGGGGATATACGCTAAACGATGATTCCTACCGTACGCTCATCCTGACCAAGGCTTTGGCCAATATTTCCGCTACGACAGCCCCGGCGCTGAATCAGCTAATACGGAATCTTTTCCCCGGTAGAGGTCGTGCGTTTACCCAGGACGGCGGGAAATCCAATTCGTCGGCCGGCGGCATGCGCATGTCCTACGTTTTTGAGTTTGCGTTGTCAAGCATCGAGTATGCTATTCTTGCATTCAGTGGAGTGATTCCCCACCCCGCCGGGGTCCTCGTGGGCATATCGGTTGTTCCGCAAGGGATATATTTCGGATTCGAGGAACAAGGTTCCGCAGTCAAGCCGTTCAATGGCGGCGTGTTCTATTTACCCCCCGCGAGTTGATACATGGGCGCACCTATCCCGCAAGTATTGTTAGAAGCTATCGCAAACTCTGCCCCCGCGGGTACGAGTCCGGGCGATAAGACGGAGCCTATGCCGGATGCTCCGCCGGGGGCTAATTTTGCCTCGATTCAAGCGGGTTTTCCGGCCAACACGATGCAAAGTGAAGTGGCAGGAGGTCTGCCGCCATTCGGTCAGGACATGAACGGGTTTCTGTTCCTGATTTCGTCCCATACGCTATATGTGGAGTGCGGACAGCTTTACCAGTTTGATTCGGCGTTGGCCTCGGCTATTGGCGGGTATCTTGCGGGGTCCATTCTTGGAATGGCCGATGGTACTGGCATTTGGATGTGTACGACCAATGGCAACACAAATAATCCGGATACCGGAGGTGCGGGTTGGATACCTTTGGCCTCATACGGCAAAACTACAAAGGCGGTAACGGGTGGCGTAGTAGCTCTGACAGCGAATGAGTCCAAATACAACGTTATCATCTTAACTGGGGTCTTGGTTTCTAACCTGTCTGTACAGTTACCTCAGAATACCCAGGAATGGCTGATAGTAAACGCTACTACCGGAGCCTTTACTACCACCGTCTTGACCGCCGCTAGCGGCTCCGTGGGAGTACAGGTCCCTCAAGGCGGACTTGGGGCACCCACGGGGGTCTACAGTATCGGGGATGGGAATATCTATCCTACAGCTTCGCCTCTAGGGTTTACCATCAGTGTGGCCCCCACCCCCAGCACGGTAGTACAGAGATCAAACCTGGGTTTTGTGCTGGCGACATTCTTTAACATGTCCGGCGGCGTGGATAACTCTCCGCCAGCTACAGTTATAACTAACAACGGGGATGGCACATTACGTCAGAATACCCTCACCAATTTTGAAAGCTTTCTGTTACTTCAGGCCATGGGGGGTCAAGTAACTAACGGTCAAGTGCCTTATAGTGTTGTCCAACAGTGGGTCGCTACGTTCCTGAACAATGCGGCTTTGACGGGTACTCCTACGGCCCCTACAGCAGCATCGGGCGCCAGTAACACACAGATAGCCAATACACAGTTTGTCAATCCAAGTTCTAACCTGACCGGAGCCGGCCCGTGGTGGCGTCAGAATCCTGATGGGTCAATCGTACAATGGGGTACGTTCAGCTATACCACACATACGGGGGCCCACCTTATCTCTTATGGTAGGTCATTTCCTGCCGCAATTCAGACTGTGGAATTTTCTGAAGAGGCGGCAACTATCGGTTGGGATACCTGGATTGTGGCGGGGTCCAAAGGGTTGAACAGTTTTCAAATTAATGACGACGCTCCCGGTGCGAATGCAGTGACAATCAACTGGCGAGCTACAGGACGATAAAGACATGTCAGGTCAACTCTTACCTCCGCGTCTTGTTGAGCCCTTCGCAAATTCGGCCCCCTCGTGCACGCAAGCTGCCCCGGTACCGGGCGGTAAAACTGCACCGTTTCCTGTGGCCTCTCAGATTCCGACGATAAATGGTGCGGCATCTTTGACGGATGGATTTGTGCCGCTCAACATGCAACCCTCGGGTGGCGTGCCCCCGTTCGGCATTGACATGAACGGTATACTATTCGTCATTAGCTCGTGGGCTGCTTATTTTGCCGCGGGCCAGTATCCGGTCTACGACGCCACGCTACAGACTGCAATGGGCGGCTATGCGAAAGGCTCCCGGATTCAACAGGCTGCGAATCCGCTAGCGTTTTGGACCTCCGCCGTAGATGCCAACATGACCGACCCAGACACCGGAGGTGCGGGTTGGATAAGCTCTACGCCGCTATATTCGTCCGCGGCTTTAACGGGGGTCAACAACGTTGTTCTACCCGGACCAAGCGACTATGTCATTGATGTAGACGCTACAGGTGGATCGATTACTTATACGGGATTCGTTGCGCAACGTGATGGGCAGAAAATCACTTTCCGTAAGTCGGACAGTTCGGCCAACGCGGTCAACTTCACGGGTTCGTCGGGTTCTAGTACGGCGGCAAATCGGATGCAAACGGTTTCCATAGGTCTACCAATTCAATACTCGACCTTCACTATTCAATACAACTCGACTCTTGCTCGTTGGGTACAGATATGAAAAAACTACTTGCCCTTGTTTTATCGTTGTTTGCCACTGCTACTTCAGCTCAGGTATTCCAGTACTACGGACCCGCCAACGGCATTCAGAAAAACACGGGCTCTACCTATCAGGATACGGCTGCAGTCTCGGCGGACATAGCGGCCCTGTGGGTGGGCACAAACTGCGGTACATCTACCAACGTGCCATTGTTGAACGGCAATTGCGCAGTCCCGTCAACGGGTAGCGTCACCAGCGTGGGGTTTAGTGATACCTCCACAACTCCCATATACACTATCGGAAGTACTCCGGTGACTACTTCGGGGGTTATTACTCAGACATTAACTACTCAGTCGGCTAACACCGGATTCATGGGACCTACTACGGGTGTTGCAGCCCAGCCGACCTTTCGAGCTTTAGTTTCTGCTGACATACCCCCGATTAACTTGGGCTCTACCGCGAATGGTGGCGTTTCCAGTTCCAGCATTTTACTCGGCACCAATGGCGGCACCAGTAATGGTTTTTTCAGTATTACTGGCCCTGCAACGTCGCTGAAAACTTTCACTTTCCCTAATGCGTCGGCAAATGTTCTCACGGACAATGCTCTTGTGACAGTGGCACAAGGCGGTACGGGGATAGGGTCTCTCACTAACCATGGGGTACTACTGGGGCAGGGAACAAGCGCAGTAACCGCAGTTGCGGCTATGGCTGCGGATACCTTGCTACAGGGGCAAGGAACTACGTCAAATCCCGCTGCAGTCAGTGTCAACAATTGCGGTAGCTCAACTCAAGCGTTGTCGTACTCAACGTCTACCCACACTTTCGGATGCCAGACTATCAGCGCCGGTACGGGTACGGTAACGAGTATTACCGCCGGAACTGGCATAACTGCAAGCCCTAACCCGATTGTGTCAACTGGCACAGTGTCCGTTGACCAAGCATTTTCGCCCACGTGGTCTGGTACCCATACATTCAGCAACGCGATTACGGTCAATGGTGCCGGTAGCTCCCTCAAGGGAGCTGTCACTATAGCGACTCCTACGAGTGGAGTGGCGCTTACCGTTGATGGATTTCAGAACTGGATAACGGCCGGGGCCAACTTTTCTATAACTCCTAACACTTCTTCCGGCTCCAACGGGGTTACTCTTGCTACAAGTTTCACTTCAGGCGGAAATGGTCCAATTATTCTTGCGCCGGGCGGCACTACTTCGCTCACAGATTCCGCCAATGGGAATGTGACTATTGCCGCACCTGCATCCGGGGTTGCGTTATCCGCTTCAGGATTAGCCAATTCCAACGTAGCAACTTTCACTGCGTCCAGCACATCGGGGCAATCCAAAGGGCTTGGGATTGCGGCGGGCACCACTTCCGCCGACTACGCCCTACTGGTTACCAATCAGGCGGCTTCCGCTACCTATGCGGAAATATTCGGGGACGGTCACGGAACATTGGGGCCATCTGCGTCTCTTGGCCTGTCGTGGGCTACTACAGGTGATGTCACAATCGCCGCGCCTAGCAGTGGAACTGCATTTTCTGTTACCGGTGCCGCCAACACCAACACTGTAAATTTCCAAGCTTCATCTACGACCGGCCAGTCGTTGGGTCTGCAGAGTCTTGCGGGTACAAATTCTTCAGACTTTGCCTTTCGATTCTATAACTTCAACGGTACCACGCAGGTACTGTTGGGGTTCGGAGACGGCGGGGTTATAGCGGGCAACCCCACGGGTGGGGACAAGGGCGTGGGCACCATCAACATGCAGGGGTGCTTCGTCAATGGGCTTACCTGTCTTACGACTTCTTCCGGAGCGGCCACGAAGATCGCATCAGGGGTCTTTACCACCAACACCCCCGGTACCATTAACCAGAATGGCGGCGGCATATCCAGCATTACGTTTAACTCTACGGGGAACGTAACAATCAACTTCACCGCAAGTTATTTTTCTACCTTCGCGGTTTGCACTGTGTCTACCGTGAACGGAGCGTCTCCGCCTTTGGTTGCTACAACTCCTGGAACTATCGGCGGTACGGGCAGCGTCAACGTGCTTGTGCGTGCCAGTGGCGGAACTGCCACTGACGGATCATTCTCCCTGATTTGCACGGGTACCTGAGACCTTGACATTCGTTCAGGCATAGTTCAAGTTGAAAGGGCGGTACTATGGAATTGCTAGAATCGAGTTTTAACATGGGTCTTGATGAAACCAGTCGCGCCATTGGACGGTTGGAAGCTTCGCAGGAAGCAACGCAAAGTGATGTTGCTACGCTCAAAGAGCGTACCGAACGAATGGATATAAAGCTGGATAAGCTACTGGCGCGTACCGACCGCATGAGTTTGAAGCTCAAACATTGGTTGATGCTCCTCGTGGGCGGTAGTATCGGTGGTGGCGGGGTTGCTCACGCGCTGAAGAAGTTGCTCGAATGAACCGCGACCAAGCTATTGCGCTGATGATTCAACTCGAAGGGGGTTACGCGGACGTAGCCGGCGATCCGGGTGGCCGTACTAAGTACGGAATCACGCAAACCACTTTAACCGAATTCCGCAGCACAGGGCATCCTGACTTTGCTACGTGGCCAACTGATGTTAAGGACCTCACGCCCGCGCAAGCTGCGTTGATATATGGGGCCACCGACTGGGAACAGATTCACGGGGACGAACTTCCCAACACTCTTGCTCCGTTAGTGTTGAATTGCGCAGTTAATATGGGGGAACCTGAAGCTGTGCGATTGTTGCAAGAGTGTCTCGGCGTACCGATTGACGGAGTCATGGGGCCGCATACACTCGCCGCTGTTGATTCATGGCAGTCCCCCTACTTACCGACCCAAAGATTGGCCGAAGAGTTCGCCGCCCATGTGGGGGTGAAGTACGCTTCACTGTATGCTCGGGAAGGGAAATTCGAACTCGGCTGGCTTCGGCGCTTGTTCCGGGTGTACACTCTGGCGGTTTCCTCATAAAACCGCACTGGAGTAACACTATGTTAAAAGCCGTCTTTGGCTCGTACCTTTCGCACCTCGCAGGGTACGTTATCTCGGCAGTTACGATCGTATCGACGCTATCCCCCGATACCTTTCCGCCGAAATATGCTTTTGTCACCGCTGTCGCCACAGCCATTGCAACCGCGTTTTCCCACGGGCGGGCTGTCCAGGGGAACGCCGGCAAGATCGTCGCTGCCGTTGCGGATGCCGTTACCGAATCGATTTCTCAGCTTCCGACATCAACGGCTTCGGGTTCTACCGTAGCCAAATCGATTGTCATGGGATTGCTGGCGCTACCGGTACTGTTTGCGCTCCACGGATGTGCGTCCGTACAGTCTTGGCTCAGTTCTCCTACGGGGGCCGTCGTGGTTTCGGCCGGCGTGGAAGTCGCAGTAACAACCGCCGAATCGAAAGGAGTGAGTGCGGCTCAAATCAACAGCGTAGCCAAAGCTGTGCTTCAGGCGGATTCGGGAGCCAATGCTACGGTTGCCGCCCTTACTGCGGCGGTGAACGGCGCCGCAGTCAAAGCGGGGGTTCCACCTGGAGATATGGCCGCGTTTCAGATCCTCGAAACCGCATTCGACGCGTGGCTAGTGACCAAGTATGGGGACAATGCCACCGTGCAAAACATTCAGGCTGATGTAGCGGCGTTCTGCGCCGCAGTGATTGCGGATACCGGAGGTTAATTCGTGCGTATTCTGTTGGGCTTACTGGCGGCCCTGATTGCCAGTGTTTCGACTGCTCAGGCTGCAGCCCCTTCAGTTTCAGCCTCGCTCAACGTTGCTTGGACGGCCTCTACGACGGGCTCAAATGGCACGATTCCCTTGACGGGAGCCAATGCCGTCACGAGCTACGAGGTATTCGCTAGCTCGACGCCCTTGACCGCAGTGCCGACCGGAACTCCACTGGCGACAGTGGCAGCGGGGGCGACTACCGCGACGGGTACCTTGACAGTAGCGTCGGGGTCTACGCTGTATGTTTACGTGGTGGCCTGTGATACCACTGGGTGTTCGGGACTTTCCGCCGCAGCCACAAAAACGGTACCTTACCCCAATACCGTTCCCGACATTCCAACCAACGTCACGGTGACCCTTACCATCACCACGGGGTAGGTTCATGTCGTATCAGCCACGCCGGGTTCATGTCGTCCATGGAATTCTAGATCCGGTAGGCAAAGCCGGCTTGCTGAAACTGGTTCCGTACCTGCAGCAAGCCGGCTTCGATGTGCGTGTGCCCGATTACGGGCTCATTACCGCCGTCGAGACCCGCATAGCCAACCCTATCATTGTCCGCACCCTATGTCCCTATATCGAGCCGGGGGACCTCTATATCGGGCACAGCAACGGCTGCGCGATTGGGTACGACCTCATTCACGGGGAGGGGGTTCGGCTGGCCGGCGCGGTCTTCATCAATGGGGCACTGAGACGCGATATAGCGTTGCCTGAACCCACGTGGGCGGACGTGTACTTTAACGCCGGGGATGAGGCAACCGTTGCCGCAGTGACGACTGCAATGCTTGGGTTGAGCGATCCGGTATGGGGCGAGATGGGGCACGCCGGTTACTCGGGTTCTAACCCGCACATTACGAATATCGATTGCGGACAACCGGCGGTTATCTCACTCCCGCGGGTGTCTGGTCATTCAGATATCTTTACGGCGGGTAAAGTTGAACGATGGGCCCCCTACATCGTTCAACGGATTTTGGACCGGATCAAGACTTCGTAATTTGGCGAGGCGGTATCGGTTTCACAGCGTGTCTTGCAGACAGCTTTCTGAGCCACATGGCGGCGGCGCGGTCCTCAAGCTCGCCATGTCTGCGATACTTGGCGTCCAGCCAGAGCGCGCATTGCTCCGGTGTGATCGGGCCATCCTCACCACAGATATGCGGATCGGTGTCAGTCGCTTTCGTCTCGTCCGGCAAGCCATTCGCGCAGGCTATCGCATTATTGGCGACGCTCCACATCCAACGCACTAGGTCTTCCGGTGTCTCGATGTCGCTTTGGCCTGAGATAATCCGTTGGAGAGCTTCGCGATATACACGCTCTTTTGAGGTCCGGTCGCTCATCCAAATCTCCTTACCAAACTATCGACGAGCGGGTCAACGTCGCCGTGGTTGGTCCTATAGTGATTGCAATCGCACCCTTCGCCGTCGCACGCTGCGAAATCGCCATTGCCGTCGTCATAGTGATCGTTCGCTGGATGGCCGCACTTACACGGCAGGAAGCAGCTCTGATCCTTGGTCATGACGCTATCCTGCGTTCGTAAGCGTTCAGCCACTTCACCGCGGACACGATGTCCGCCTTCGACCAAGCTGGACGGGGATGGTCTGCGCCAGTTTGGGTGTCAAGAATCCCCCAATGCTCAGCGTCTATTCGCGCCTGATAGCGCCGCCCAAGAAACACCAATTGATCTGGGTTGGATGGGTCCATGTCAGGCTCTTTTACGGGGGGTTCCCGCTTTGGTGAGGGTTGCTTGGAACTTCAACGCCTTGTCTTGCAGTACTTTCAGCTCCGCATTCGAGGGAAATACGTGCAACATAGTATCGAAGCTAACGTTTAAACCGTAATCCCCGCTTACTAACGTCAACTGGGGTACGCCGTTGACTTTATCACCATACATCAGCCTCGTTATAGTTCGGGGGTTATCGCGCCCGAATTTGTAAGTTTCCCCCACTTTGAACTCTGAGGCGGGTTTGGAAGTCAGCAAGGCGCGCAGGTATTCCAACGCAGCCTTACCCCGTGGGGTGAACTGCACTTTATTACCGCGGCATTTGAAGCAGGTAGTACCGAAGCGTTCGCAGTAGCTGTAGCTACCGGAACCTCCGCAACGTGTGCAAGGCTCAGTTTCGAAGATGCTCACGACTGCACCGTCAGAACGTACCGGCCCTTAGCGTATCCGGCTTGAATGAGCCCGGCTTTAATGGCCCGATGTACAGGGCTATACCCTAGGGCGTTGTTTGTGCCCTTACGTGCCCCAATGTGCAAGTGCTCCGCTACACGGCGCATGCAGCAACCCTGATGCGACAGGACGTAGTTTACTGCAGCTTTCATCTGAGGGCCAATTCGTTTCACGTTCGCAGCTCCGTTAACCATGAGTCAACTATACTGACCAAGGCGTCAGTTTTCAAGAATCACGTCACAGTTTGAATTTTTGCTACTTTTCCCCACGCTTCCGAAGCTGTGGCTCCGTATCCAAGAGAGGGACTTATCTGGTCGTATTCTTCCTTCGAAGGCACCGTGGGGCGGATACCATCGAGAGTTACGCGGTACAGACGAGAGCCCGGCCACAGCTCGAAGCATTTAGCCTTAGGGTATTGGCGCAAGACAATCTGTTTAGCGTTCTTCATGAAGGAACTCCGTAGACAGTGAAGCCAGTATACTGACGCTTTGGTCAGTTTTCAAGAACTACGTCACAGTTTATGGAATCGACGCCAAAAACAGCCACCGGCCTCGATGCAGCCCCATGGGCGAACGCAACGAACCTCAAAAGCTGAACCGCCACTAAGACCGTCACCGCAGACTAGGGTACAGGGTAGGCCGTTCTTGCGTTCCTCGATAAGCTGTTCCCGCTCACTCCCACTTCCCGTATCGGTGGGTTTCGTCTGCGCTAGGTGCTCGCACGGGCCAAGGTCTACCCCAATCGTCAATTGCCCAGTCTTTTCGTCTATTGACGATAGACAGATACTCGTCTGTAGAGCCCTTGCCATTTTCGACCTCGGTGACGTTCTCATCGTGGGCATGATGTACGGGTAGGTAGATACCCGTTTTTTCCAACATGACTAGAGTGTCGGCTTGAAATTCCCGGTGTACCTTGGCAACGATGTTTTGCGTAGCAACGCCGCCGTAGAAATCCATTCGCACCCAGCCGGTTCTTCCTTTTTTGGCTTGTTGGGTGTTCCAACCAACATAGGTCAGAATCTTTTCCCACGGGCGCGCATACTCTCGGGTTGACTGCTCCAGACGAGGTTCGTGGTAGATTAGCGGGGCTCCGCCTCCAGGCGGCATGCAATACAACACGTCGTTGTGTACCTGATAGCGTATTCCGCGATAGGGGTAGCATACGCCCGGATTCATTACGGCTTGCACTGCTGCACCTTCGAGCCCATAGTACTCCTGATACTCATTCGCTCTACGCCCGAATCTATCCCGACCGAATCGATTGCGGGTCTGTCCGCCCCACAGCTCGCAGATGTTGGGATTCTTAGCCCAGGTCATGAAAATGAGTTTCTTGACATCCTCGTCGGACCCTAGGATCCCTTCATCGTCAAACCTGCGCCAACCGCCTATGTAGGCTCCGAATCCATTGGCTAGCGTGGGGATCTTGCCATAGAGTTGACGGTCAGGGTGATGTTTGCCATTGGCTTCCCGATAGTCAATATAGTATTGAACAGGCTTACCCGTAAGCTGAGAGGCGGTTTCCAGGTAGATTTGACCTCCACTGTGGAATACGTCGAGCTGCCACTTCTCTCCCGCCAGTGCTGCAGTAATCACAGCTTGAATAGCGTTATAGTCCGCAGTGATCAGACGACAGCCTGGACGGGCAATGATCATAGACCGTAGACAGTTAGCTATGACATCCAAAGCTTCCATGGGCTTGTTGTCTTTAGAATCCCATGGAGGACCTTGCGCGAATACCTGTTCTACGAATTCCAGATTACGACTGGCCAGGACGCTTAAGGCAAATTCAACTTGTTCCGGCTTGTTGAATTTACCCTTGTACAGGTTCATGACCTGAGGCCCTTGGCCCGCCCAGTGGTGGGTATGGTTTGCCGCAAACGCGAACATGTCCCGCAAACGGCCATCGGGGCAGGTTTGAAGGTACATTCCATTGAGCTTTTTTACACTACCAAAGCTTAGTGTGCGGCGTATCTCAAGCACACGCTTGACTGCAGTGGTGTGATTCTTGGTCAGTTCTTCTTCAACGGTATCCTCGTCTAACTCGTCTAGGTATACTCCCTGTGTCTTCAACCAATCCAGGGTTTTCTGTACTTTGTTGAAGGTATCAACGTAACCGTTGGTTATCCGGGAAAGCTCAGCATTGTACTTGGTTGTGGCCTGTTCAATGATGGCTAGACAATTCTCCACGGATACGAGGTCGATTTGCATGCCCCTATGGTTAATCCGCTGGTCAACTAGCCAACGCTCAATCTCTAGTACTGGCATGTCCGGAATCTTGGAGCTTGCCTCAGATTCCGCCATGATGTCCTGAATATTGTAAGCGTCGAATTTGGCGAAGTCTTCAGGCGCGGTCTCGCGCGTCCAACACCGGCCCGCATCCTTTTTAGTAGGCTCTTTGGGGACGGTCAGTTTGTTGATGAGTCTTTTGCCTTCGGAGTCCTTTTGATTGGATAGCCGTAGAACTTGTCCAGTTTGTTCCAATTTCCGCGGGTAGCCGGCTACGGTAGACTTAGCCATGCAACAACGTTGTTGGTCCAAATATAACGGAGGCCAACCCAGTTTAGGGACGCAATATAGGTTCCATACACACGATTCAAAGAATACGTTCCACGCTTCGAGAAGACCGTCTATACAATCCAACGGCTGGCCGGGGCGGTAGCATTTAATCCAGTTAAAGAGGTCTACGGGATCGGGGAACCCCGGCCGCCAGATTCGTGCACCTTGACCGTTTTTCAGGTTATAGGCGAGCTGAGAGATACGAAACGTTGGATGCAGAACGTAGTTATACGTACCTACAACGGTAAGCCCATACTTACCTTTGCCTGCGTAGCGGAGCCCTTCGAGCGCTACTGTAGGCTCAACCCAAACCTGTTCAGTAAAAATTACGCCCTTGCGTTTGCGGGTGACTTCTTTCCAGTAACCGGGAACATCAACCCATTGGTAGCCAGCTTCACTGTAGGTCTCAAAATCCCCTTCGGGCAGTATTGTTGTAACTCCGTGCATGACGGAGAATTGCTGACCGACCGTAGCTAACATCTAACCCCCAAAGCTCTAACCCGCGCGCCAGCCCCCTAGCTCATCCTGCCTTGACTCCGTTCATGAGGTCGAGGCGCGCGGGCTCGAACTTGTCAGACGTTCAGATGATATACCCGTTGGCGCGCAAGGTCGCATCCGTCCATCCGGCCGCGATGAAAGCCGCGTACGACTGCCCGGCCGCCTTGGGGGTCATTACAGGACCAATCGGAGCGGCCGGAAGCGGAGGAGGCGGGGCAACCCCTGGAGCCGGCGGTGCGCCCACGAAGGCGGCGGCGGGCGTAACGGGCACTTGCGGTACTTGCTGAGGGACCGGTGCGCTTGGCGGCGGAGGCGGCGCAGAGCCCGAAACAGGAGCATTCGGAGGGGGCGGTGCCGCTCCAGGCGCAGCGGGGGGCAACCCTGGAACCGGCGGAGGAGTACCGGCCGGTCGATTTCCTACGGGCGTCATACCCGCGGGCTGAGGGCCTTGGCCGAATCCGGCGGACTTGATGTCCGGACCACCGGTAATGGGGTCCCCGAGACCTTGCAGCGAAATGGCCATGTGGTTCAGGTAGATGCCAGGGGACTTGCCCGTATTGCCGACGACACTGATGAGTGCCTGTACGTAGTCTCCGCACTTCACGGCGCCTTTGTCGAGCAGATACGCAGATCCGTCAGCGTTGCAGAACTTGAAAGGAAAACCACTGTTGAGTGTGAACACCCAATGGCCAGGGTACCCTTCCTTGTCACACGGACGAACTTTGGCTTTGGCCGTCTTGACTGTGGAGTCTCCGTCCTGGACCTTCCAAGAGAAATCGGAACCGCTAGCCGCCTGAGGGTGGTCAGTGTGACCTTGAGCCCAGATAATGGCCCCTTCAGGAGTCTGAGCCCAGTGGGTTTCGCCGGGCTGCTTCGGGATGGCCAGACCGAGACGATAGGAAACTCCTGGCGAACCATCGTTATTGGGCTTTAATGGGTTTCCATCGAAATCCTTGGTGCACGGATCGTACAGACTGTTAGTACCGCCATCGGCCCCCGTCCAGATAATACGGCCAGTGCGAGTGCGGAATTGAGTTGCTTTCATTTGCGATTGTCTCCAAATACTTTTCGCATGCGGGTAGTGTCATCCGGTACCAGACGTAAAGCACCGGGAGGTCTGTGAGCATATTCGTTGAGAACACCTTCGTCAACGCCCGCTTGCTTGCATTGTGTTGGTGTTTTAACGGCTTCGGGTTTACGCAAGTTGATTCCGAACAGATCGCCCACGGCCGCAACTTGTTCGGGAGTAACATCGTCTTTCCATTTCCAACGTCCTTGTCCGGGCCGCAATCCCCAATGCGCAATCGGGAACCCTCCGCGCGCAAGGTTTGAGGCTTGCTCGTATAGGCCGGTGTAGCGAGCTTCAAGGATCTTCAGCGCATCTTTCAGAATACGAAGCTCCGCGCCCACGGCCTCCCGCGGCATTTCGTGGACTTCGGCCGTGCCAGCAAAATCGACTACGCTTGCACCGGCCGTCTGAAGGGTTCTGCAGGCGTGTCGGGCTTGACAGTCCATGCAATGCGGACCTACAAAAGTTGGCGGATTCGGGCCTAAAGCTAACTCAACTCTAGGGGTAATGCGTTCCGCGCAGATACGGTAGATAGTTTCTACCGTAGTCTCCCATTCTCTAACAGCCCCATGGGAGTAGTTACGGGGTTGTACGATAACCAGCTTGACCGGAAAATCCAAAGGCAAGTTGAGTAACCGGGCAACACCGGCTACGTAGGCTACAAGCTGGTAGTGCTCGAACACCTCAACAAACCGGTGGCCGAATTTATAATCGATCATTTTCAGCAACCGCAAATACATTTCCATGATGACCCGCCAGTAATCGGGTGTCCCGAAGCACTGGGGGATATCCGGAATACTAACTGGCTCCTCGTACCGGCCGCCGGGCTGGGCTTCATCCCGGTAGATAGCCGCCCCCTCTACCATGTCTTCATCAATCTCGATGGGCTCAGGATACCCGTCCACCGTTACCTTGCGCCCCACGGGCCACTGGTCTCCGAATCCTTGAGCGTGTTTCAGCGCCACGAGGTGCCCTACGGTACCCTCTGCCTGCTCGTGGGTTGGGGGCGTAGGAACAACTTGCTCCTGTAATTGCAGACTACCTGGGCAAGCAACTGTCAGATTCAACTTGCTGGGCATCACTCGTGCATGCGACATGCTCTACCTCATTATCATAGTACCAACGAGCGCCCCAACTGGTTAGAACAATATACCCGCCGGGGCGCTCGAAAATTTGGATACCGGGGCTTTTCCAGTATCCGCCATCCACTACAGCACCCCTAACGCTGCAGCCTCCACAGACTGTTCGACCGCCGCAATGAGGTGGGACATGTTGTTCAGCGCCATCAATGACGGAGCCCCGTTGAGCTGACAGAGTTCTGAGACCTTGGACGGCGCCAGTTTCTGTTGCCGAATGTATTCGGTGATTTTGTCTATGAGCGCACGGTATGGGCTTGTGCCCACAGCCCCAGCGGCGGGTGGAGGCGGAACGGACACAGGTGCGGCAACTGGCGGTGGAGGCACTGCGGGAGCGGGGGTTCCATTCGCGACCGGGGGCACATGCACGGGATACATGACGAGTGGGATTGCGCTTCCGTTGTCCGGGGGAAGTCGGTTGTCACTGGGTGCGACTGGGGGAAGGGGCACCGGCGATGCCACGGGCGGCGCCGCTCCCGCCTTACGAGCTGCAGCAAGTTCGGCCGTTACAGCCTGAACGAGTCCAGGAGACTTCTCCTCGATTCCCTTGATGAGTTTCCACGTGTTGTCCTTTTTCTTGTTTTTACCCTTCTGATGTATACGTGCATCCCACGGCATTCCTGCCGAGTCAAGTTCAATGGCTCCCGTCGGGGCTGTGGCAGCAGAGACAACATGAGGTGCAGCCACCGCAGTTTGAACAGGCGCCGGGAGTTGAGTCGACTGCGCCGCAGTATTCGCAGCGGGCGGGGGCGGCACGGTTCCCGCTGTTGGAAAATTTACGACGTTACTCGGACTGTCATCATCGTCGCGGTCGTTGGTCGGCACGGCCGGCGGAGAGGGCGGGAGGTCGGTGCAAAAAATAATGGTTGAACCGGGCGCGGGCGGAGGTGGTATCGGAGAAGTATTCGCTACAGCCGAAGCAACGGGCGGCGGGGGAGGGGGAGGGACAGGTGCAAGGTTCTTGGCGTTGGGGAAAAGTTCGGCGATAGTTGCGCCTTTGGCCTGTGTCGAGGCTTCATCTACTACGGTCATTTTCACGGAGGCGTTAGTTCCTTCGGGAACTGTGGTCTCCTCCCCCATGTCGCCGATAGCATGCAGGAGAAAGTAAGCTGCGGCGCGGACCATCTGAATCCGCTTAGGGTCCTCAGTTACGATATCTTCGTTGTCAATACTAAGATGCATTGTGTACTCCGGTTGTGCTGATGAGGGGGCCATATTGACCGTCGCGTCAGTTTCTGTCAAGGTTCACATCATTCGAAGCGGGGCGAGTAATGCTACGGGATTTCCAGGCTGAGGCGCAGAACGGGATTTTCGCCGCATGGCAAGAGCCCAATATATTCAACGTTGGGGTTAATCTACCTACGGGGGGTGGCAAAACTGTCCTTATGGGGGACACTATCGTCAAGATGGATAGGCCAACGTGTGCCATTGCGCATAGGCAGGAACTCGTATCCCAGGTTTCGTTGGCATTGAACCGGGAAAATGTGTCTCATGATCTAATAGCCCCCAAGCTCATACGCCAGCAGATAATTCGTCTGCATCACGAAACCCACGGGTATTCCCGGTACCGTCATAACTCTCCTGTCCGTGTGGCAGGAGTTGATTCCCTACGAGAGTCGGACAAAGATCGTTGGTTCAACCAAGTGGGGCTTACTATCATAGACGAGGGGCACCATGTTTTGCGGGATAATAAGTGGGGTAAAGCGTTTGCTCTCTTTCCTAATTCGCGCGGTTTGTTTCTGTCTGCTCATTTTCTGCGGGCTGATGGTCGTGGCCTTGGTCGTACCGCTAGCGGTCTTGTTGATAGGCTTATTCTTGGTCCTAGCGCTCGTGAGCTTATTTCTAGAGGTTTTTTGACTGACTACGATATCTACTGTCCCGAGTCAGATGTCGATTTCTCTGATGTTCCGATAAGTCCTACTACAGGCGAATACATACAGCCTCAACTTCGTGCGGCCACCCACGAATCCCGGCATCTCGTAGGAGATGTCGTAAAAGAGTATCTGCGTCTTGCGAATGGCAAGTTAGGAGTTACCTTTGCGGTCGATATCGAAGAAGCCAAAAAAATCGCAGCGGCGTACAACGCAGCGGGTGTGCCGGCTGAAATCATTACGGCCAAGACTCCGATTTCTGTTAGATCCCAATTCATGCGCCAATTTAAGGCTCGTGTTCTGTTACAACTTGTCTCCGTCGATTGCCTTGGCGAGGGAGTCGATGTACCCGCAATTGAAGTGGTGTCTCTTGCGAGGCGTACTGCGTCGTTCCAAGTCTACGCACAGCAGATTGGTCGCGCACTCCGTCCCATGCTTGAGGATGTCACATTCAATGGCGCACCGGTATGGGAAGTCTGGAATACATTGACCGATGCACAGCGCATGCATTTTATCGGTGTTTCCAAAAAACCCAAAGCGATCGTCATAGATCATGTGGGTAATACAAGCTACATGTCCCAACGACATGGTCGCCCCTGTTCCCGACAAAACTATGAACTGGCAGATTTACCGCGTAAAGCCAGCGTGTACCGAGGGGATTCGCTCAAGACGTGCACCAACCCGGACCCCCTATGTTTAAAAGCATACGAAAGGTTTCGCACGGAGTGTCCTTACTGCCATTACGTTCCCCCAGTTGTAAGTCGCATGTCCATGGAGCAGGTAGACGGAGACCTTACCCTATTAGATCCCGCTGTTCTGGACGCCATGCGACAGGATGTTGCTAAACTTGATGGACCCCCACCTCAGGTATTTGAGGGGGCTGTCGGGGGAGCTATTCTCAAAAACCACTACAATCGACAGCGGCACCAAGCTGAGTTACGTCGCGTGATGAATCTATGGGGCGGTTGGAGGTTATATCTGGGAGAGACCTTGCGTGAAGGTCAGAAACGGTTTTACCTTACCTTCGGGATTGATGTGATGTCAGCTTGCGCTCTTGGGGCTTCCGAAGCTGACGCATTAATGGCTAGAGTGCAGGCGGATTTGACATCGAATAATGTTGTAGAGGCGCAGGCAGCATGAAACTACGGTGGATAGACCCCCTATACCCTTTGCGTAAACTCGCTCTTTTGTGGTTCGATTCTCCAGCTATCCCTATGCCCCTAAGTTGGGCACCTTGGGTGTTGGGTTTCGGTTTGAATAGCTGGCCTAAACAGGTTAAAAAATGAGTACCAAAGTTGAACAGGTACTTGACCCTTACAGCGCTTGGAACGCCGCGCCTAATGCCGAACCGGTATTTGTGCTACGCGCGGACGACTGGCGGTTTATGCTGCTATTCGCGGCCATATCTACGGACAAGGGCGGACGATTGACGCCTACCGAACTGATGAAACACGCTGTTGAGATGAAAAAGTATAGCGACGAAAACGATATCCCTTTTTAGGAGACTGACATGTTGAAACGCGATGAATTGAGAGACCCTGATTCTTGTCTCAACAAAGCGGATGAGACGGAACCGTTGTTCGTGCTACGTGCCAACGATGAGAACGCCCCGGCTGCAGTTGCCGCATGGGCCAGGGATTACATCGTGTCCAAGGGTGGCTGGGGTGCCATGACCCCCGAACAGCATGCCAAATATGCGGAGGCCATGGATGTTGCAAGCAATATGCGTATCTGGAAAATGCAACAATACAAGAGGTCAGGACGGTGACACCGCTCCAATGCAAAATCGATTCAACGTGGCGGGTCTATGTATTGTTACTCAACGCCCGTAACCCGTGGGATCAGTACCCATGGTATGCTTACGGTTTGAGTCGTACTGTTGACATGTTGATTCTGTTGGGGCAAGTACCATGACCTTCTTTGAGTGGCTCGTGAAGTGGAACATACCCCCACAGGCATTGAAAGAGCTTGCAGACTCCTGCGTATACCTGGGGCCTCCGGAGGAGAATCAAGCCCCGGAAGAAACTGTACAACGCGAACTCCGATTGGAAGCGGCTCGACTGGGCAAATATCTCTTCCGAAACAATCGCGGTGCAGGCAAAATTGAAGGGGAGAGCCGCTTCATCCGTTGGGGGCTTGCCAACGATTCAAAGAAGGTGGGGGATACCGTCAAATCCGCTGACCTCATCGGACTCGAAACGGTGTTTGTTACTGTGGACATGGTGCTCGGCGCCATCAACCAAGGTCTACCTGGGTATAAGGTCGGACGCTTTCTGTCGGTTGAGGCCAAACGCGCCAATTGGAAATGGAGCGGCACACTTGAAGAGGTAGCTCAACTCAAATGGGCAACGTTTGTCAATGATGCCGGGGGCCGGGCAATCATCACTAACCGTACGGGTATTCTTGAGACGTTGACCTAATCGTCAGTCCGCAGTAAGGTAAATGACCATGATTCTGAAAGACACAATTTTGAACGCAGCAGTGACCATCGCCCGCAATTATGGGCTTCGAAGTCTCACACGCCAGACTGTTGCTACTGCTTCAGCCTGCGCCGTAGGTACCGTCAATTATCACTACGAGACCATGGACCTGTTACGTGATGCCGTCGTTGACTACGCGGTAGAGCATGAAGTGATTGAAGTTCTGGCGCAGGCTCGCGCCGAACGACATCCGCGTTTGAAAGGGAGGCTCACTGCTGCGCTGAAAGAACGCGTGGCTGCGCACATTGCCGGAAAGTAAAAAGAGGCCCGCCAAACTGCGGAGAAGGCAGAAATAGCGGGCCTAAGTTCGACACGCACTGACGTACCCGAGTCTAACCTAGATGAATTTGGTTGACCAGCTTGGCCATCTACGGCGTTTTATTCTCTATCGTCTGGAGACTCGGCCAGACGGTAAACTGGACAAGATCCCCACGAATCCGGCTACTGGCGAGAACTCCAACGCTCAGGATTCCTCGACCTGGATGACCGGCCCGGAAGCGACCCTATGGGCACAGCAGTGGGGGCCAAATTACGGACCAGGATTTATTCTGTGCAGCGAGCCAGTAATCGAAGATCGCCGGTTATTCTGCCTAGACCTCGATTCCTGTCGTGAGGCCAACGGGGGATGGCAACCCCACGTGGTGAACTTTCTCGGCCGATTCCCCTCCGCGTATGCCGAGATATCCATCGGGGGTCGAGGTTTACATATTTTCGGAACGTATAAGGGCTCGCTTATACACGGTACCCGTAATAAGTCATATCGAGCGGAACTCTATACCCAGGCTCGATTCATCGCATGCGGCGTGGACGGTCGGGGGGAGTGTCTCGCGGATTGCACGAAGTCCATCGGCGCCTTTGCCGCGGAATTTTTTCCTGAGCATCCTGAGCCCGACCATGGCGTCGAATGGACGACGGCCCCTGTGGCTGCATGGCACGGCCCTACCGACGATGAGCAATTAATCGCTAAGGCAATTCGGTCTGTGAGCCCGAGGGCGGTCTTTGGCGGCGGCGCTGCGTTTGGCGACCTTTGGCGCGCGGTTCCCGAGGTGCTGTCCCGAGTCTTCCCACCTCAGAGCAACGCATCCCCGTGGGATCGTAGTGCCGCGGACCAAGCCCTGGCGAATCATCTGGCATTCTGGACGGGCAATGACTGCGAACGGATGCTGGGCCTCATGCGGAAGTCCGGGCTCGTCCGTGACAAATGGGACCGGCCAGACTATCTCAAGCGCACCATCCTGGATTCTTGCGGAACTCAGCACGAATGGTATGCTGAGAAAACACCCCTCGTGGATAGTGCCGTTGCAGCGGCCGAGTCTGCAAACTCACCCGAGGGGTATTCAATCCCCGCTCCGCCTTCGATTCCTCCTCCGCCTACAATTCCGCCGCCACCAACGGGCACGATTACTGTTGAACTCGGGCTACCTGAGCCTACTGACGGTACGTTAAAACCGGGTGAGCTACCGCCCGTAGGTGTGTTGGTCAATACGTTCATGATGAAGCAGATTTTCGAAGGGCACTGTTATGTGCAGGATATCCACGCTATACAGTTACCCGACGGAACTACTACGACTAAGGAACGGTTCGACGCAACATTCGGCGGACCTCAATACGCGATAGACATGCAAGGCAAAGCTACGAAGAGCGCGTGGGACGCCTACGTACTGTCAGAAATAACCCGTTTCCCGCGTGTTGAGACTCAATATTTCAAGCCGGGAGAGCCCACGAATCATATTCGAGTGCGCGAAGGCAGACGGGAAATCAACATCTACCGGGATATGAACGTGCGGCGAGTTGCAGGCGATCCCACGCCATTCGTGGATTTACTGCAAAGGATGTTACCCTCAGGAAGCGATGCTCAAATCCTGACGTGTTATCTCGCAGCGTGTTGCCAGCATATCGGGCGCAAGTTCACATGGTGGCCGTTTGTCCAGGGCACCAAAGGCAACGGCAAAACGACTATCGGTAAGGTAATGGAGTATTGTCTATCCTATCGCTACACCCACTGGGCGAAAGCGGATCAGTTAGGCGAGAAATTCAACGAGCATTTGATTGGAAAACTGTTGTTGATTATAGACGAGATGTATAACGATGATAGGAGGGAGTTCGAAGAGATTCTAAAGCAGCTCGTCACTGCGGAACGTCTTGAGATACGCCCTATGTACGGCCCTAAGAGTATGAAAGATGTTATTTTCAACGGGCTGTTATTCTCCAATCATCAGAACGGTGTACGCATTGACCTTGACGAGCGTCGCTATGCTGCGTTTTTCTGCGCCCAACAATCCAAGGCTGACAAAATACGGGACGGTCTGACCAAGCCCTATTTTATCTGGCTTAACGACTGGCTGTGGAAACAGGACGGCGCCGCAATCGTATACAACTACCTCATGGACTACGCTATACCTGACGAGCTGAATCCAGCGGTAGGATGTATCGAAGCTCCCATTACCTCAAGCACCGAATTTGCTGCGACAGCGAGTCTTGGCGGGATCGAGCAAGAGCTTATGGAAGCCATAAAGCAACAGCACGAGGGATTCCGCAACGGTTGGATATCATCTCAATCGGTGGATTTTCTCCTGGCCCGTGTGGGGAAGGAAAAGACTATCCCAAGGAATGCGCGCAAGGGGCTTGTGATGTCGTTGGGGTACATTCCCCACCCGAGTTTAGGTACCGATGGAATGCTTGACATCCCCTTGCAGGACGGCACGCGGCCCCGTCTGTACGTTTTGAAAAACCACCCTTGGGCCGTAGGGTATCTGACCCACGGGCAGGTTAGAGACGGTTTCCTGGAGGCGCAAAAGAAATGAGAGCCAAGATATACGAGAAGACCGCGAACGCCGGGCTCAACGACTTGTTACGGCCGGAAGACGCGAGACGGTTACGCGCGCAAGCGTGGCGCCACGTACGGCGGATAAACCCCCGAGTTGCACGGGAGATGCATTCGAAAATGCGAGCACGCGAAGCCCTCCCGGCGGCCTCAGAGTAACCTTCGTGCGGTCGGGGGTTGACACTTCACGAGAGCCAGAATTCTGAGGCCGCCGGGAGGGCTTTACTCGTCGCCTTCCTTCGGAAGCTGATTGAATCCGATGAATGGGGCAACGCACATCGAGACCAGCACCGACACGCAAAGGACAATGACGATATGGGCTATTACGTACATGCCCCTGAAGTATCTACCCGAACTGACGACTGCGTCAAGAGGCTTGTTTCTTGAAGATCCAGTCCGCCGGTAAGACATACCCTCGGGTATCGACCCGACCTACAACGCCGCCGGGGCAAGCGGTAAATTTCTCCAGCCATTCTGCGAGACGGGCTGCGCGCTCTTGATGTGTGCTTGTGTCCATGGGTGCTACTTTAGGTGAAGTGACCTCAGTCATCCATGACCAAGGTCACAGTTTTACTACGCGACCGGCTGTCTCCAGATCCATGCCATACCGGCCTCAAGACAATCAATCTCAGCCTGCGTCGAGTCCAACGCCGCCTGGATGTACCGGGAATCCAGATTCCGGAAACGCTCCAGCTCGTTTTCCAGTATCAGCAGACTGGCGCGAGCTGCGCGTAACAGACAGCCTCTCTGTTCCGTGCTCAGCCTATCGGGCTCCGTTATCGTAAACAACGGCGGAGTCGGAGGCTTGGGAGGTGTCGGGTCTGGCATGGCTAGGTCCCCCTATGCAGTTGCGGGATTCCCACGCGGGTACGCTGCACCACGTGTTCGGGCGGGGGCCTGGGGCTGGCGGCGGGTTCCTCTTCTTCCTCCCCATTAGCAAGACTGTCGAGGACTTTCTGCAGCTCATCCATGATGGCCTCGATATCCTCCTGCGCCGCCTGGGGGTCGGTCTTGGCTTTACGCCCGATGGCGCGCAGCAGAGAGCCTGTCGCGCGCTGTATCTGTCGCTCCACCCGGTCAGCGGGCTCCGGAGGCGCGATAGCCGCCCGCAGTCCGGTCTTCGTGGTAGTGGCGGGATCGAGAGTGCGCAAATCCCCTCCGCCCTTCACGAACGCTGCCAGCGTGCTCATCGATGTTCTGGCAAATGCCGACCGGGTGTTGCGTTCCAGGCTGCGCCGCCGTTGCTCCGTCGAGTCCAGCGAGGGATCGTGGGCGACATCCTCGGTAGTTACCCCGCGCAACACGGCGGCATAAAACGTACTGTGAACCGCAGACAGCACAGAAAGCTGAGCTTCCATGTCCGGTTTAGGGCCTCGGCGAGGCCGTCCGAGTTGCGCCTGAACCGCTACGAGTATCACCCGCAGGTAGGTTCCGTCAATGCTGGCGACGGTTACGGCGTTGGCATAGCGCTCGTGGGCTAGCGTCTCAACGTCGTCCTCGGTCGCGACCCAGTGCCCCTTGATCAGTTTAGCTGCAATTGTAGTCATGTTTGCAATCTCCCATGTTGTACTGACGTAAGTGTCAGTATCCAGGATATTGCAACACGCGTGCCAACTTGAAAAACCGCTAAAACTGATACCTAACTACGGCCAAGCAACAGCTCATGCTGAAAAAACTGACGCTTTGGTCAGTTCCATTTTACAAAGACAGCTCTAATTGATACGGGTTCCATTTACCCGATTTGCTGGCGTTCTGCGCACGGGTGATAACACGGAGATTCCACGGCACGGTAAGCCCGCACACGTCAGGGTGGTTCAGGGGGATGATATGGTCTACGACGTGTTCAACGCCTGTCGCAAGCGTTAGGAATCGGGCGTATTCGTGGAGACGTTTGAGGTGATTACGGTTAACCCACGAGGGGGTAGCCAAGATCGCCTGACGTATGTAGGTGCGTCGTTTGTGAACGCGAAGCCAGTCAGGTTCAACCCCTTGAATCAGCCAGGGCCGAAGCGAGGGGTTGTAGTATTTGGCAACACTCAAGACGGGAGTACGAGTAACGGAGGTCCGGAGGGATACCCCGCCGTACGTTCGTTGAGCCATTCTATCAGGTGTATGGCGTCAACTTCCTCATAGGTACTACGATGGGCCATACCGGGCACGAATGAGAAGTCGAGTTCGCGGCCAAATCCAAATATTCTGTCGTCGCTCATATCACGTATGTAGTGATGCCCCGCGAACTTGGTTACTGCGTAGCGTTTGCTGTCTGATGTCAGCTTCAGATTTTGTTCACTCCACCAAAATTCTACGCAGGAGGTGGAAGGGAGGCGCTTATCAGTAAGTCGTATCATTACTAGCTCCACATTTTCGGCGTACGCCGCGGATTCCGTGTGCTTGATAGGAATGATTTCCGCCTGCATCCCGGAAGTCAAGCCCCACATTGCCGCGGCATGGGGGATGCTGGTAATGGTAACTTTATCCCCTGGTTTGAATTTACTCATAGCGCGCACCCATGTTGTTTGTTGTTGTACACTGCGACTCCCGAATATGTAAGTGACGCTGCATGCCAAACGATTCGGGCAGTGTACCAACCGCTTCCGCGGTACCTCGCTACTTCATCGTCCAGCCATGAGGTGACCATGGTGTGTACGGTAGCCAGAGCTATGTTAGTCAGCAGTACACGTCGGGCACTGGGGTACTCTCCGCCATAGATTCTCACAGCTACCGGGTCTGTTTCACGGTCGCAAGAGTGATATACTGTGGGGCTGCGATCCCTGGCGATATGCATGGTCTGCATCGTGTCCACCGCGTCCAATACCAGCCAAGCACCCTCAGCCATGTTGCTGTTGTGTTGTTCGTTTTGGGGCTGAAACGGTATGGGCAGCATCGCACAGCCTTGGAGGGAATACCACAACAAAATAACCATTCCCCAAAACGCTATACGAAACGGCCAGCGGGCAAGACGTACGAACGAACTAAGAGACGCGCCAATAACCGCAGCAAGAATAATTGTGAGAAACAGTTTCATA
>Ga0207695_10000970_pt1 | contig 51112 bp, 46 predicted proteins | sample KBSC54metaG_FD_184354 | JGI IMG/M metagenome (GOLD analysis project Ga0207695, IMG submission 184354) | Corn rhizosphere microbial communities from Kellogg Biological Station, Michigan, USA - KBS C5-4 metaG (SPAdes) (version 2) | ecosystem: Host-associated > Plants > Roots > Rhizosphere > Soil...
GGGTGCCGACGCGCAGTGCGAGGCGGCGTTCGATGCCGTGCAATTCGACCAGTTTGCGCGCGCGCTCTTCCGTATCGGCGTATTCGATCAACATCGTCGCCTTGAGATTGCTGCCGTCCGGGATCAGCGGATTGTAGGCGTCGAGTTCTTCCTGGATGCCGCTTGCCTCGAAGATGCGCTCGATACGCAACATCTCCTGCACCTGATACTGGATCGTCAACCGATCTTCGAACAGCAGCGTCAGATGCTCGCCGAGATGCACGCTGCGCGCACGTTTATGTGCGATCACGCGGGCGCGAAACGCAGCGCGCTCGCGCGCGTAGGTTTCCAGAGTAAGCAAATCGCTTGGCGTGAGTTTTTGCATGTCAGATTCCGTAGGCCGCGCGCAGCAGGCTGATCGGGCTCTCGGCGCGCGGATTATCGCCGAGCCCGTGCGCGATATGGCTCGCGGCCATCGGGCAATCGCTGGCGAAATGCGTGGGGGCAATCTGCTGCACGCGGATTTCCACCGGTTTCGCGATCTTGCGCGACAGGGCATATGTTTTCGTCTTGACGCCGTAAGTGCCGTCGTGACCCGAACAGCGCTCGATCATCTGGATTTCAGTCCCGGCAACCAGCGCCAGCACGTCGCGCGTCTTCGGGCCGATGTTCTGCACGCGCTGGTGACACGGCGCGTGATACGCGATCTTGCCGAGGACGTTCTTGAAATCGGTTTTGAGTAGTCCGGCTTGATGACGCAGCCAGAGGTATTCGAATGGATCGAAGATGTGGCGTTTGACCAGTTGCACGTCTTCGTCGTCCGGGAACATCAGCGGCAGTTCCTGCTTGAACATCAAGATGCACGAAGGAACCGCCGCGGTGATATCCCAGCCCTCGCGGATCGCCGCCGCGAGCACCGGAATGTTCTGCTTTTTATACTTTTCCACACTGGCGAGGTCGCCGAGCTCGAGCTTGGGCATGCCGCAACAGACTTCGCGTTCGACCAGTTTTACGGCAATGCCGTTGTGGCGCAGCACGGCGGCGAGATCCTCGACCGGCGCGGGTTGCGCGTAGTTGCAATAACAGGTCGCAAACAGCGCGACCTTGCCGCGCGTGCGGCCCGCGGGCTGTGCCTCGCCTGCGCCGTCAAGATTCTTCAGCCGCTTGCGTGCAGTCGGGCGTGCATATGCGGGTACGCGCGCGTCGGCGTGCACGCCGAGAGTTTTCTCGAGCAACTTGCGGCCGCTGGTGCTGCGATTCACGGCGTTGACGACTTCGACGACCACCGGAATGGTCGACAGCTTGCCGACGGCCGTGGTCGAGGAAAGAATTTTGGCGCCGAGCTTCGTCTCGCCGCGCTCGTGCGCCGCCGCCTTCGCGCGCAGCATCAAATGCGGGAAATCCACATTCCATTCGTGCGGGGGCACGTAGGGACACTTCGTCTGGTAACACAAGTCGCACAGATAACATTGCTCGACGACTTTGGCGAAATCCGATTTGGCCACGCCGTCGACTTCCATCGTCGTCGACTCGTCGACGAGATCGAACAGCGTCGGGAATGCCTGGCACAGACTGACGCAACGCCGGCAGCCATGGCAGATGTGGAACACGCGCTCGAGTTCCGCGTCGATCGCACTTTGGTCGTAGAACTGCGGATTCTTCCAATCCAGCGGATGCCGCGTCGGGGCGTCGAGGCTGCCTTCGCGAGGAGAGGGAGGTATTATGCTCATTGCGACCCTGTAGGGGCGCGATTGATCGCACCCGGCATCGTTCTATTACACAAGCGGGCGTGATGAATCACGCCCTACGGTTGCTTGCGTCCGCTCTCAGCCGATTTCGTTCAGAGCCTTGGTGAAACGGTTCGCGTGCGAACGTTCGGCCTTGGCCAGCGTTTCGAACCAGTCGGCGACTTCGCCGAAGCCTTCGTCGCGTGCGGTCTTGGCCATGCCCGGATACATGTCGGTGTACTCGTGCGTCTCGCCGGCGATCGCGGCTTTCAGATTATTGCGAGTGTCGCCGAACGGCAGACCGGTGGCCGGATCACCGCAGGCTTCCAGGTATTCCAGATGGCCATGCGCATGGCCGGTTTCGCCTTCCGCGGTGGAGCGGAAGACCGCGGACACATCGTTGAAGCCTTCGACGTCGGCCTTCTGCGCGAAGTAGAGATAACGGCGGTTCGCCTGCGATTCGCCGGCGAAAGCGGCCTTGAGATTACCTTCGGTCTTGGAGCCTTTCAGATTGCTCATTTGCAACACCTCGTGCTTGTGCTTAAGAGAAAACCGGGCCAGCCGCATGCGCGGCGGTCGAGCGCAGCGTAGCGCTTGCATGTGACTTTTCAAAATTGATTGTTCCGATGAATGCGATAGCGTAGCTCTATCGGTGTTCGACCGGATACGGACCGTCTTCGAATACCTCATCGTGATAACCCTTCGAGCCGATGGCAATCGCCAAAGCGCTGCGCGGGTCCTCGCCGCGTTCGATGCGGCCGATGATTTCGCGAAAATCGTGTTTTGGCTTCCAGCCCAGCAGTTGCCGCGCCTTGGCGTTGACATAGACGCGATCGATGCCGGCAAACATTTTCCAGCCGAGTCGCGCGTACACGTCGGCGTATTCCGGCACACGGCGCGCGACAACCGCGGGCGCGTTCGTGCGCAGTTCGCGCAAGTCCGCATAGTCGAACGGCGTCGTCGCGCTGATGATGAAGCGGTCGAAGCCGATCGCATGTGCTCGTTCGAGCGCGCACAGGTGGGCCTGCACGACATCGTCGATGTCGACGCGCCGATAGAGGAATTCGTTCGCTTTTGCGTTGGCGTCGGTGAACTCGCTGCGTACCGCGGCATTGTCGTCCTGCTCCGGAAAGAAGCGCGATGTGCGCAACACCGGGCAAGCCAGCCCGTGCTTCTTGTGGAACAGCTCGCACAAGCCTTCGGCCGCGGTTTTCGTAACGCCGTAGATGTTCTTCGGCACCGGCACGACGTCTTCCGTCACCCATGCCGCGGGTTGCGTCGGCGGCGGACGCAGTGCATCGCCGAATACGCTGGTCGTGCTCGTGAAAACGAAGGTCTTCACGCCGGCGCGCACGGCTTCTTCGAGCAGCACGAGCGTGCCGCCGATATTCGTGTCGATGAATTCCTGCATCGAGTGCGTCGCGACATGCGGCTTGTGCAACGTCGCGCTGTGCAGCGCAGCGTCGACGCCGGTCATCGCCGCGCGCACGAGTTCGCGATCGGTGATCGAGCCGACCAGCTCGGTGCATGGCGATGGCAGGACATCGATGCCGCGTGCTTCGTGACCCATCACGCGCAACGTGCGCACGAGGGCTTCGCCCAAATGGCCGGAGCTGCCGGTGACGAGATACTTCATCGTGCGGTTTTCCGTTTGGCAGGGGCGGACGTCGGCGGGGCGACGGCGGTGTGCGTATCGAGCAGTGCACGCGGCAAGTCGCGCAGGATGGCGGCGAGCTTCTTCAGGAACGCCGCCATCGCCGAGCTCTTGCGCCAGACCATCGCGATGCGCCGGCTCGGCGCCGTGCCGCGGAAGGGCAGCAGATGCACATTCTCGGAATGCGCGACAGGCGGTTGCACGGCAAGCATCGGCAGCAGCGTGATGCCGACGTTCGCGGCGACCATCTGCCGCAGCGTTTCCAGGCTTGTCGCGCGGAACCCGGTTTTCTCGCTGGCGCCGGCCAGTTGGCAGACTTCGAGCGCCTGATCACGCAGACAGTGGCCGTCTTCGAGCAACAGCAGGCTCTGATCGGAAAGATCGTCCATCTTCAGTGCCTTGCGTTTGCTCAGCTCGTGGTTTTCAGGAACGGCGAGCACGAACGGCTCCTCGAACAGGAATTCGGCGTGCAGCTGGTCGTCGTGAATCGGCAGCGCGAGCACGCCGGCATCCAGGCGTCCTTCGCGCAGCATGCGCAGCACGATCTCGGTTTTTTCTTCGACGAGCAGAAGTTCCAGCCGCGGGAAACGTTCGCGGATTTTCGGCACCACGTGCGGCAGCAGGTACGGCCCGAGCGTCGGGAAGATGCCGAGCCGCACGGTGCCGGATTCGGGATCGAGCGTACGCCGTGCGATCGCGCGGATCTGGTCGACCTCGTTGAGCACGTCGCGCGCGCGTTGCGCGATCTCGCGCCCGACCTCGGTCAGCAAAACCTTGCGTGGCGTGCGCTCGACCAGCGCGACGCCGAGTTCGTCCTCGAGCTTCTTGATCTGCGTGGACAGCGTGGGCTGGCTGACGAAGCTGGCTTCGGCGGCGCGGCCGAAATGCCGGTGTTCGGCCAGGGCAACGAGATAGCGCAAATCGCGCAGGTTCATAACCGACGTTATTGGGTGTGCCTATCGAAATCATATCATCAATCAATTTGAATGATCAAAGTCCCGGCCCTATCTTGGTCGCCGTGGGCGCAAGCCGTGCCTGTTCCAACCTCCAGAGGAGTTTCACCATGCTGACCGTAGGCGACAAGTTTCCCGAATTCAATCTGAAGGCCACCGTCTCGACCGAGAGCGTCGAGAAGGCCTTTTTGCCGATCACCAATACGACGTACCAGGGCAAGTGGCTGCTCGTGTTCTTCTATCCGAAGGACTTCACGTTCGTCTGCCCGACCGAGATCAAGGGTTTCGGCGATCTCAATTCGCAATTCGCCGATCGCGATTGCCAGGTGCTGGCCGCGAGCACCGACAGCGAATTCGTGCATCTGGCCTGGCGCAAGGATCACAAGGATTTGCGCCATCTGCCGTTCCCGATGCTTGCCGACACCGCGAAGCGTCTGTCGAGCGCGCTCGGCATTCTCGATCCCGAAGAAGGTGTCGCCAAGCGTGCGACGTTCCTCGTCGATCCGCAGGGCGTGATCCGTTTCGCTTACGTCACCGACGGCAGCGTGGGGCGCAATCCGCAGGAAGTATTGCGCGTGCTCGATGCATTGCAGACGGACGAGCTGTGCCCGTGCAACTGGAACCAGGGCGAAGAGACGTTGAAAGCAGCGTGATGTTCACGTACCGGTGGCGTTCGCGCCGCCGGTACTTCAGGAGGATGATATGAATTTGAACGAATTGAAATCCGCAATTCCCGATTACGCGAAAGACTTGCGCCTGAATCTCGACTCAGTGCTGACCGAACACGGCGCCCCGGGCCTGACATCCAAGCAGATCGGCTTGATCGCGTTGTCCAGCGCGATCGCGTCGCGGCACCAGCCGCTGACATCCGCGATCGCGGTCGAAGCGGCGAAATCCGCCACCGCACAGGAGCTCAACGGCGCGCGTACCGCCGCCGCGCTCATGGCGATGAACAATGTTTATTACCGCTTCACGCATCTGGTCGGTGACGAGGAATACGTGACGCAGCGCGCCGGCTTGCGCATGAATGCGATGGCGAACCCGGGCTGCGACAAGATCGACTTCGAGCTTTGCTCGCTCGCGGTTTCGGCGATCAATGGTTGCGGCAAGTGCATGGACTCGCACGAAAAGATACTGCGCAAGCATGAGCTCGCACCGCAAGCGATCCAGAGCGCGGTGCGCATTGCCGCCGTCGTGCACGCGGTTGCGGTGACGCTCGAGCAAGAAGGGGCTGTGCACGCGGCACTGGCCGCCGCGGCGTGAAACCGCGCCCTGGCAATCGTCGCTAGCTGGGCTTGCGGCGATTGAGCCACTTGTCGAACTCGTCGCGATGCAGCGCCTGTGCGAACAGAAAGCCTTGTACGACGTCGCACCTGCGCTGCTGCAGCAAGCGCAAGGTCGCTTCGTCCTCCACTCCTTCGGCGACGACCGACAAGCCGAACTTGTGCGCCAGGTCGATGATGAGATTGGCGATATCGGCGCAAGCGGTATCGTTGAGCAATCCGGAAACGAATGATTTGTCGATCTTCAACTCGTCGACCGGTATGTCCCTGAAATAGGCCAGGCACGAATAGCCGGTGCCGAAATCGTCGATCGATACCTTGACGCCGAGCTCACGTACTGCAGAGAGGATCTTGAAGCTGTGCTCCGGGCTTGCGACCAGTGAACGTTCGGTGATTTCGAGCACCAGCTGGATCTGCCGGTGGCCCCAGAGTTTGAGCGCATTTTCCACGAGGTCCGGCAAGTCGTGCTGCGTCACGAGTTCGGCGGGAATATTGACCGCAACCGACAAGCCGCCCGAGCCCTGATCCCACTCGCTGGCCGCGCGCAGCGCCGTGTTCAGCGCCCATATCGTCATCGGTTTGATTTGCCCGCTGCGCTCGGCAACCGGTATGAATACTTCCGGCAATACCTCGCCCCTCGACCGGCTGTACCATCGCATCAGGGCTTCGGCGCCGACTGGCCGCAGGTCGTTGCAGCTGACCTTGGGCTGGTAATGCATTGCCATCTCGCCGCGCTGGATCGCGCCCTGCAGGCCGATTTCGAGGTCCCAGAACTCGGAGATGTCGTCGTGCCCTTCGCCGGGTGGAAACAGGAATTGGTGGCCGGCGGCGCGCGCTTTGAAGACGCAGGTTTCGGCCAGGCGCAGCAGATACTCCGGGTGGGTCGAATGCAGTGGACACAGCGCCGCGCCGACCGTGATGGCAATCTTGATGCGCGTTTTTCCGGACTCGAACGGCACGTCCAGCAGACGCAACAGTTTCTGCACGGCCAACTCCGCGTGTCCCTTGTTCATCACGCGCGGCAACATCAATGCGAAGCGGTTGTCGCCGATACGTGCCGCGTAATCGTGTGCCCGGGCCACGCGCCGCAGCTGCGCCGCGAGATGGCGCAACAGCTGATCGCCAAAGTCGTAGCCATGGGCGGCATTGATCGCGGCAAACCCGGTTACGTCGACGATCAGCAGAGCCACACTGCTCTTGCGTTCGTTCGCGTAGCCGATATGCCGGTGCAGCGCGGACAGGAAACTGCGGCGGCCGGGCAGGCCGGTCAGTTCATCGTTCTGCGCGACGATGGCGCTCACGGCTAGTCAAGGAAAAGGTCGTGCGTGTCGATGCCGTAGGCACCGGATGGCAGGCCGGATTTCACCGTGAGCGGCTCGCCCTGCCTGTCCACTTCGCTCACGGTCAGGTCGATCATGTTGAACTCCGCGAGCGGCTTCTTGTTCTCGTCGAGCAACAGCATGATCGTCGGCCGCAGCCGCTTCAGGCTGTGCACGGCCGTTACCACGCCAACCTCGCCGCTCGACAACTCGACCAAAGTGCCGGTGGGGTAGATGCCGCAGGTCTGGATGAACTGTTCCACCAACTCCGGCTGGAACAGAGAACCGCGGCGTTCGTACAACTCTGCCACGGCCTTGTGGGGCGAACGGCTGGCTGCGTATGGGCGCGCGCAGGTCATGGCATCGTAGCTGTCGACCAAACCCATGATGCGACCGTAAATCGGGATCTCGAGTCCCTTCAGGCCAAGCGGATAGCCGCTGCCGTCGTGACGTTCGTGATGCGAGGCCACCATCTCGATGATGTTGACCGGCAGCCCTTTGGTTTTGCCGACAATTCTCAGGCTATGTTCGACGTGCTGGCGTACAAGGTCTGCTTCGCTATCTGTCAGTGCAGTCGGCTTGGCCAGCAGTTCGATCGGCATTTGCGTCTTGCCGACATCGCACAACAGCCCGCCCAGCGCGAGGTTGCGCAAATCCTGTTGTTCCAGGCCGAGGTGACGGCCGAATGCGGCCGCCCAGATCGCGCAGCTGAGCGCATGCTGATAGTGGTAGTCGTCGCGGCGCTTGATTTCCATCAGCCAGGTGAACGCGGAAGGATTGCGCACGATCGAGTCGACCATGGCTTCCACTCCGTCCTTGAGCTTTTGCAGATCGAGGTGGCGGCCTTCTTTCAGATCCCCCATGACTTCCGCAATGCCGGCTTGCAGGGATCTGTGCGCCTCCTTGGCTTGTTTGACTTCGCTTTCCAGGTCGGTGGTGACTTCCCAGTTTGTTTTGCGCAAGGCATCGAGTTCTTCCTGGCCTTTGGCGCTGCGCACGAGCGGGTCATCGGAGAACTCGAGGAAGCGCAGATCGGGTCCAACGCCGCGTTGGGTGTCGATATAGACGTAGCTGCAGATGCGCTGCAGCTTCTCGATGTCTTCTTCGGTCTTGAGACCGACGCCTTCCAGCGGAAACGGCGTATCGAGCCACGGCCGGTCGAGACGACTGACGTACATGCCCCGTTCGAGGCCGCGAACGCTGATCCGAATTTCCTGAGCCAACTTTTCCATCAGGCGATCCAGTGGCCGACGCAAGCTATGTTAGCAGCACCGTTTACTGCGTCGACATCCGGCTGTTCGCCGCCGCGGGCGTCGAATTGATGAAATCGAGCGTATCCTGCAAGGCTGGCGAATGGCCGGCGTGCCCGCGTGCGAATTCGAGCAGGATCGTGGAGTGGCCGATCCCGGGATAGAGTTTCAGGTGAGCGGTGCCGTCCATCGCTTGCGCGCGTTCGGCCATTGCTTCGGCGTTGTGCGGCGGCACCTCGTCGTCGTCGGTTCCCTGCAGCAACAGCATCGGCGGTTCGTCGCCATCGACGAAATTGATCGGCTGCGAATCGTAGCGGCCTTGCGCATCGTTGCCGAAAATTTCCGGTTCGCGCTCGACGAACGGCAGGAAGGCGTAGGCGCCGGCCAACCCGATCATGCCGGCGAGATCGCGCGGAGTCAGATCGACTTCGGCAAGGTAGCGCTTGTCGCAGGCAAGCAGCGCGGCAATCTGGCCGCCGGCGGAATGTCCCATCACGAACAGGCGTTGCGCATCGCCACCGAATTCGCGTGCATGTGTCCGCGTCCACTCCACGGCGCGCGCGGCGTCGTACATGAATTCAGGGAATTGCACGTCGGGATATTTGCGGTAATCGGAAATCACGGCGATCACGCCGTGGCTGGCCAGTGCATTGCCGACATACCGGTACCAGCGGCGTTTGCCATCCTGCCAGCTGCCGCCATAGAAAAACACGACCACCGGCGCGGCCGCGGCGTCGCTCGGCGTGTAAACATCCAGCTTCAGACCATGTTCGGCATCGAACGTGATACCGGTGCGTTCATCGACATGATTCTCGGCAGCGATGGCGCCGACCGTGGCGAAGAACACGTCAGCGCAGCCGCCCAGCAGCGCGGCGCAGGCGCCGAGCGCCAGCGCCCGGCAGAAATTGCGAAATCCGCGCTTGCTTCCTATCATCAGCCTATTCTGGCATGGGGATGGGGATGGCACAGCTGAATCCCGAGGAGATCGCCGCGCTCTATGCGCAGGTGCCGGAGCGCAACACCGGCGACGTGATTCTGCGCACCGCGCAGCAGCATCACGTTTCGCTGAGCGCGATGGCCGACACCAAGGCGAACATCATCATAACGGTGTCGTCGATCGTACTGACGCTCTCCATCGGCAAACTCGATCAGCCGGAGTTGCGCACGAGCGTGATCGTGCTGATGGGCTTCACGCTGCTCGCGCTGCTGCTCGCCATACTCGCCGTGCTGCCGAAGTATCGACCGCTGCGTTTGACCACCGTCGAATTGCCGCCGCATTTCAACTTGCTGTTTTTCGGCCACTTCGCCGAGCTATCGCGCGCACGCTATCTGGCCGAGATCGCGCGCACGATGCGCCCCGACGGTTCGATCTACAAGGCGATGGCCAACGACGTCTACAGCATCGGCTATTACCTGGCGCACTACAAATACCGCTACCTGCGCCTGAGTTATCTGTGTTTTCTCAGCGGATTCATGCTCGCCTCGCTGCTGCAACTCTGGCGCCTGATCTGAGGCGTTGACCCTGGGGAAGATGTTCGTGCGTTGCACGTGGCAATCGCCACACGGAGACTGTCATGTTGAGATCGCTCGCGCTGATGCTGCTCGCAATCGCCGAAACGGTTTGCGCGCAAACTCCGCCGGAAACCTCCCTGCCGCCGACGCTCAAGGATTGGCGCGGTTGGGTGCTCAAGGATCTGGACTATCGCGTCTGTCCGTTTCTCGCCGGGCATGCGCCAAACGCGCAAGGCGATTTCATCTGCGCGTGGCCGGGACGCCTGACGCTCGCCGCCGGCGCGGACGGCGCGACGTTCTCGATGCACTGGCGCGTGGAGGCGAATTCGTGGGTGCCGCTGCCGGGCAACGCCGACCAATGGCCGCAGCAGGTCACCGTCAACTCGCAACGTCAGCCGACGCTTGAACACGACGGCAACCCGATGTTGTGGCTCGCTCCCGGCAGCTATGAGATTTCCGGGAAGATTGCGTGGCGCGAGCGCCCGCAGGCGCTGTCGGTGCCGCAGGACATCGGCCTGATCGCGCTGAGTGTCGATGGCAAGCCGATTTCGCCGCTGCAGCGCGAGGGCACGCAACTGACGCTCGGCCGCAGCGTCACGGCGGCGCCCGAAGCCGATAACCTCGACGTGCGCGTCTATCGCATGCTCGCCGACGGCGTGCCCGCGAACTTGACCACGCAGTTGCGCCTCGGCGTCTCCGGCCAGGCGCGCGAGGAGGTGTTGGGTCCGGTGCTGCCGGAAGGATTTGCTCCGATCGCGCTGGAAGGCGCGTGGCCGGCGCGGCTGGATGCCGACGGCAAGCTGCACGTGCAGGTGCAGCCCGGCGGCGACACGCTGACGTTGCAGGCACGCGCACTCGCGCCGCTCACCGGCGTGAGCGCGCGCGTGCCCACGGGCGCATGGCCGAAACAGGAAATCTGGAGCTACGCCGCCGAACCGCGCCTGCGCGTGACGGCGGCAAGCAGCGCCGTGCAGGTCGACCCGCGCCAGGCCGAAGTACCGCCGGAATGGCAGGCGCTGCCCGCGTTCGCGCTCGGCGACGGAGGCAAGCTCGCGATCGAGGAACGCTCGCGCGGACTCGGGCCCGACGAAGCAAACCGGCTCACGCTGCAACGCGAAGCGTGGCTCGATTTCGACGGCACCGGCTGGTTCGCGCGCGATCACGTCGGCGGCACGCTCGCGCAGGGCTGGCGCTTCGATGTCGCCGCGCCATTCGCGCTCGAGCAGGCTGTGGCACGCAATTCGCGTCGCAGCGAAGGCGGCGAAGCCTTGCTGATCACGCGCAGGACGAATCCCGAACTCACCGGTGTGGAATGGCGCACGCCGAACGTCGATCTTGCCGCTGGCGTGCGCGTGAGCGCGCGCGCGGAAATGCCGGTGGCCGGCTGGCAACAGACTTTCGACAACGTGCAGGCCACGCTGCATTTTCCATTTGGATACAAACTGCTTGCCGCGCCCGGTGCGGACACTGCGTCCGGAAGCTGGATCGCCGGCTGGACGCTGCTCGACGTGTTCCTGTGCGCGATCGTCGCATTGCTCGCGTGGCGCCTGTTCGGACTCGTCGGCGCTGCAATCGTCGTCGCGTACCTGCTGCTCGGCTATCAGGAATCCGGATCGCCGCTCTGGAGTCTGCTGATCGTGCTCGGTCTGGCCCTGATCGTGCGCGCACTGCCGGAAGGCAAGTTGCAGCGCGTGACCCGACGGCTGCGCTGGTTGGCGTTGATCGTGCTCGTGCTGATCGCGCTGCCGTTCGCCGCTCAGCAGGTACGCGATGCGCTGTATCCGCAACTGGAAGCGCAGAGCGCGCTGGCGAATTACGCCGGCGTGTACCGGCGTGCATCACTCGACGCCGGTATGGCCGAGCCGCAGAACGCGCCGGCGGCCGTGGCGGGCGGCGCATTGAAGGACGAGGTGCGGCAAGAAGAAGTCGAAAAGCCGATGTCGGTACCGGCCGAGTCGCCACCGCCGCCGCCATCGCCGGTCATGCGTGCGCAGCCGAAGTTGCTCGAGAAGAAATCGGCGCAAGACAAGTTGGAAACGATCGTTGTCAGCGGATCGAACATCCAGCGCTCCGATGTGATCGAGCATTACAGCCAGAACACCGTCGTGCAGACCGGTTCCGGCCTGCCGAGCTGGAACCTGGGCGGCACGGCGTGGCTGTCGTGGAGCGGTCCGGTTGTCTCGACGCAAAGCGTGCACCTGCTGATCGCGCCGCCCTGGCTGGTGCGGCCACTGCGAATCGTGCTCGTGGCGTTGCTGGCATGGCTGATCCTGCGCCTGTTCCGCACAGCGTCGCCTGCGCGTCCGCTACGCGGCGCCGCACTCGGTGCCGGCGTCATCGCGGTATTCGGGTTGATCGGCGTGCCGCCGGCGCAGGCGCAGAGCATTCCTTCCGAGGATTTGTTGCAGCAGCTGCGCCAGCGCCTGATCGAAGCGCCGAGATGCGCGCCGGAGTGCGCGAACGTGGCCGAAGCGCAGGTCAGCGCGAACGGCGACGGCATCAGCGTGGCCCTCGAGGCCCACGCGGGCGAACGGATCGCACTGCCGCTGCCGGGCGGCGCTGCCGACGCCATGCTGAAAAGCGTACAAGTGGACGGTATCGCCGCGGACGCGATCGCGCGCGATGACCAGGGCACGGCATGGGTCGCGCTTGGCCGCGGCGTGCACCGCGTGCAGCTCGAGTTCGTGGCGACTGCGGACAAGCTGGCGCTGGCGTTTCCGCTCAAACCCGCGCGCGTGTTGTTTTCCGGCAAGGGCTGGGACGCGTCCGGATTGTCCGACGATCACCTGCTCAGCGGCACGCTCGCGCTCGCGCGTGCGCGCGAGGATGGCGGCGAGAAATCCAGCACGGGCGCGCAGCAGTTTCCGCCATACGTCGAGGTGACGCGCAGCATCACGCTCGGGCTGGAGTGGACCGCGGCCACGCGCGTGCGGCGCATTGCGCCGAAAACCGGCGGCTTCACCACGCGCGTGCCGATCCTGCCCGGCGAACACGTCACCTCGGGCGGGGTCAAGGTCGTCGACGGCCACATCGAAGCCGCGTTCGCGGACGACGCACTGGAGGCGATCTGGAATGCCAATCTCGACAAGGGCACGCAGCTCACCTTGAGTGCTCCGGCGCTTACCGACCATGCGGAAATCTGGCGCGTGACCGTGAGCCCGACCTGGCATGTGGAGTTCTCCGGTGTGCCGGGCGTGGGTTTGGCACCCGGCGAGGATGCGAATGACTACCGCAACTTTGAATTTCATCCGTTGCCGGGGGAAACATTGACGCTCGCCGTGACGAAACCGGAGCCGGCGCAAGGCGCGCAGCGCGCGATCGACACCGTCAATCTGCGCAGCGAAGCCGGCCAGCACGCCGCGACGCACCTGTTGAATTTCACGTTGCGCGCGAGCCAGGGCGGCGATCAGAAGATCACTTTGCCGAAAGATGCCGAGGTGCTCGCGGTCACGCGCGACAACGAGACGCTGAACCTGCGCGCGCTCGACGGCACGCTCACGCTGCCGGTCACGCCGGGCACGCACCGCTACGGCGTGCGCTTCCGCGACAGCAGCGGAATCTCCGCGCTCGTGCGCACGCCGGCGCTCGCGTTTGAGTCGCAGCACGATCAACTGTTGCCGGCGGCGAACCTCTCCATCGTCGAACAGTTGCCGGGCGATCGCTGGCTGCTTGCGGCGTGGGGGCCGGCGGTCGGTCCGGCCGTGTTGTATTGGGGCGAGCTGATCGTGATGATTGTCGTTGCGTACGCGCTCGCGCGCACTCGGCGCACGCGCCTGAAGTTCCATCATTGGCTGCTGCTGGGCCTCGGTTTCTCGACGTTCTCGTGGATCGCGTTTCTGATCGTCGTGGCATGGCTGTTCGCGTTCGACTGGCGCGCGCGCAGCGACATGTCAGGGCCGCGCTGGCGTTTCAATTTGCTGCAAGCCGGTCTCGTCGTGCTCACGGTGGTGGCGCTGATTGCGCTGGCATCGGCGATTCCACAAGGCCTGCTCGGGTCACCGGACATGCACGTGACCGGCAACGGTTCCTACGCACAATACCTGCAGTGGTTCGCCGATCGCAGCGATGGCAGCTTGCCGCAAGCGAGTGCGCTGAGCCTGCCGCTGTGGTTGTACAAAGTGCTGATGCTGGCATGGGCGCTGTGGCTGGCGAACGCGGTGATCGGCTGGCTGCGCGATGGCTTTGCCGCGTGGACGAAAGACGGCTACTGGCGCGCGGCGCCACCTTCCGCCGAGCCGGACAAGGCGCAACCGGCACCGTGAACGCAGCGATCACGGTGCGCGGGCTGCTCGCCGCCGCTGCTGGCGGGCAGACTGCCGATGAAGGCGCGCGTGACACCGAGATGCTACTCGCGCACGCGCTCGGGCGCGACCGCGCCTGGTTGTACGCGCACGCCGACGACGCGCTGCCCGTGGAGCAGGCGATTGCATTTCATCGGCTGCTCGCGCGCCGTGCCGCCGGGGAGCCGATCGCCTATTTGACCGCGCACCGCGAATTCTGGTCGCTCGATCTTGCCGTCACGCCCGCGGTGCTGATTCCGCGTGCGGAGACCGAGCTGCTCGTCGAACTCGCGTTGCAGAAAATTCCACAAGGCGCACAAGTGGACATCGCCGACCTCGGTACCGGCTCGGGTGCCATCGCGCTCGCCCTCGCGCGTGAACGCCCGCGCGCACGCGTGCTCGCGAGCGACGCGAGCGTTGCCGCACTTGCCGTGGCGCATGGCAATGCGCAGCGATTGCGCATCGACAATGTCGAATTTCTCGAAAGCGACTGGTTCGCGGCGATCGGTGCGCGACGGTTCGACATCGTCGTCTCGAATCCGCCGTATATCGCGGAAAACGACGCGCATCTCGGCCAGGGCGACTTGCGTTTCGAACCGCTCGCCGCGCTTGCCTCCGGCGCAGACGGCCTCGATGCCATTCGCGTGCTTGTGCGCGACGCGCCGGCGCACCTGAAACCCGGCGGCTGGCTGTTGTTCGAACATGGTTTCGACCAGGGCCCCGCGTGCCGCGCGTTGCTCGAGCGCGGCGGTTTCGCCGACGTATTTACCGCGGCGGATCTGGAAGGACGCGATCGAGTCAGCGGCGGCCGGCGTTAGACCGCGTTGCGCGCCAGCGGCATCGCCGCAAACTGCGGCCAGCGTTTCACGATGGCGGCGCGAATTCCGGCTGCATCGATGCCGGCTTCGGCGAGCAGCTGGTCGCGGCTGGCATGTTCGAGGAATACGTCGGGCAGGCCGAGTTGCAGCAGCGGCGTTTGAATATTTTTCGCCGCCAGCAGTTCGGCGACCGCACTGCCGGCACCGCCCGTGATGACGTTGTCTTCGACGGTGACGAGCGCGGTGTGTGCGCGCGCGAGCTCGAGCACGAGTGCTTCGTCGAGCGGCTTGATCCAGCGCATGTTGACGACGGTTGCGCTCAAGTCCGCTCCGACCTCGAGCGCCGCACTGAGCGGCGCGCCAAACGCGAGGATCGCCAGGCGCGTGCCGCGCTGGCGGATTTCGGCCTTGCCGACCGGCAGCGCTTTCAATTCGGTTTCGAGCCGGGCGCCGGGTCCAGTGCCGCGCGGGTAGCGCACCGCGGCCGGCCCTGCATGTTTGAACGCGGTCGTCAGCAGTTGCCGGCATTCGTTCTCGTCAGCGGGTGCCGCGACGAGCATGTTCGGAATGCAGCGCAGATAGCTCAGATCGAAGCTGCCGGCGTGCGTGGCGCCGTCCGGACCCACCACACCGCCGCGATCGATCGCGAACGTGACGTCGAGATTCTGGATCGCCACGTCGTGGATCAGCTGATCGTAGCCGCGCTGCAGGAACGTCGAGTAGATTGCCACGACCGGCTTCGCGCCTTCGCAGGCCATGCCGGCGGCGAGCGTCACCGCATGTTGTTCGGCGATGCCGACGTCGAAATAGCGTTGCGGATATTGCTTCGAGAAACGCACGAGTCCGGAACCTTCGCGCATCGCCGGCGTGATCGCGTAGAGCTGCGCATCGACTGCGGCCATGTCGCATAACCAGTCGCCGAAGACGTCGGTGTAGGTTTGTTTTCCGGCCGACTTCTTCGCCACGCCTTTGCTTGGATCGAACGGGCCCACCGCGTGGTACTCGATCTGCTCGGCTTCCGCCGGCGCGTAGCCCTTGCCCTTGGTCGTGATGATGTGCAGCAGCTGCGGGCCTTTCAGCTCCTTCAGCGTTTTCAGTGAATGCAGCAATTGCGGCAGGTCGTGGCCGTCGATCGGCCCGAAATAGTGGAAATTGAATTCCTCGAACAATGTCGACGGCACGAACATGCCTTTGAGATGCTCTTCCCAGCGCTTGAAGAAGCGCCACAGGAAACCGTCGCGCTTCAGGCGTCGCTTCGCGCCTTCGCGCATCGCGTTCAGGCGGCGGCTCGTCATCAGGCGCGCGAGCATCTTCGGCAGCGCGCCGACGTTCTCGCTGATCGACATCTGGTTGTCGTTGAGGATCACGAGCAAATCGGCATCGACATCGCCGCCGTGATGCAGCGCTTCGTAGGCCATGCCGCCGGTGAGGCCGCCGTCACCGATGATCGCGACGACCTTGCGCCCGTCACCTTTGCGCTGCGCGGCGATCGCCATGCCGAGTGCGGCGGAGATCGAGGTGGAGGAATGGCCGACGCCGAACGTGTCGTACGCCGATTCGTCGCGTTTCGGAAACGGCGCGAGGCCGTCCTTCCTCTTGATCGTTTCGATCCGGTCACGGCGGCCGGTGAGGATCTTGTGCGGGTAGCATTGGTGGCCGACGTCCCAGACGAGTCGATCGTCCGGTGTGTCGTACAGATAATGCAACGCGACCGTGAGCTCGACCACGCCCAGACCCGCGCCGAAATGGCCGCCGGCACCGGCGACCGATTCAATCAGGTACTCGCGCAACTCGCGCGCGACTTCCGGCAGTTCGGCTTCAGCGAACTGTTTGAGGTCAGCGGGCGAGTCGATTTTGGACAGGCGCGGATAGCGCTGGGCGTCGATCATTGCGGGCAATCTAGTCGGTCGAACTGACTATTGTCGGCGCTTGATCGGTCGCGGGCAAGGCAAAAAGGCCTCGCGCATGCCGCGCGCGAGGCCTGTGAACGCTTAAAGGTCGGCGCGGAACTGCACACCGTAGATACGCGGCTCGTTGACGTAACCGGTGAGGTTGTCGAAGTCGATACCGCCGGTGATCGCCTTCTTGTTGGTGATATTGCGGCCGAACAGGGCGAGTTCGCGCTTGCCGCCGTCCCAGGCGTAGCCGAAGCGCAGGCCGCCTTCGACCCACGGTTTGCCCTGGAATTCGACAGACTGATACAGGAAGAACGATACCTTGCTGCGATACGCCCAGTCGGTGTAGGCGAAGAACTCGCCTTCGCGGAACGGAATCGAATAGCGCGCCGTGACGTTGGCAATCCACTTCGGCGCTTGCGGTAGCGGGTTGCCATCGATCAGCGCCAGCGTCGTGCCGTCGCGTGTGATTTCCGGATCGAGCACGGTGCAGCCGCTGCCGCACGGCGTGATGTAGAGGTCCGGATCCTTGATCTTGGTGAAATTGTAGCTGGTGCCGGCGGTGATCATCAGTTGGTCGGTCAGGTACGCCTGCGCGTCGAGCTCGAAACCGTGTCCGTCGGTCTTCTTCGCATTGACGAGCTTGGCGAAGTTTGTGGTGCCGCCGACCGCGGTCAGCTGCTGATTCTTCATTTCATAGTCGAACAGATCGAAGCTGATCGTCGCGCGATTGTCGAACAGCCGGCTCTTGACGCCGATTTCGCCGGAGGTGACGGTTTCGACCTTGGACACCGAAGCGGTGTCGCCAAACAACAGGCGGCCCTGGATACTCGGGGCACGATAGCCGGTGGCGACGCGGGCGTAGAAATCCAGGTCCTTGTTGGCGGTGTAGACGGCGGACAGATCACCCGTGCTTCGTGCCGCGCTCGGCGATTCGTACAGCGGTCCGATGGCGCCACCGCCGATCGGCGAGACGAAGCGTTCGCCGACCCAGGTCTTGTCGTCGCGCGAGTAGCGCAGTCCGCCCCTGAGCTTGAGCTGGTCGTTGACCTCGTAACCGAGCGAGCCGAATACGGCGGAACTGATGTCCATCTGCTTCTGCACGGCGTAGCCATCCTGCACGCTGCCGGCGAGCGTGTTGTAGTCGAAGCTGTCGATGCGGATGTTTTCGTTGAAGTAATAGACGCCGACGATCCAGTCCAGCGGCGCGGTCTCTTTCGAGGCGAGGTGCACTTCCTGGGTAATCTGACGATGGAACGGCAGGCCGTCGGCGCTTTCCGACGGGAACGGGATGAAACCCGGACCGTACGGCGGCGCGAACGATGCGCCGTAGCCGCCGTCGATGTCGCCGTGGCTGAGCGTATGCACGCGATCGAAACCGGTGATCGAAGCCAGTTCCATGCTGCCGAAGTCCCAGGTCAGGTGCAGGTTCGCGCCGGCTTCCTGGATGCGCTGGAAATTCTGCCCGTCGATCGAGATTTCGTCGCGCTTGAAACCGGGCACGAAGTCATCGGTGCCCGGCTCGATGATGTTGGCGCGGAACAGGATCGCCGAGCCATCGTAGTTCATGCCGTGCACGTTGAGCAGCGCGGTGAACGCATCGGAGGGTTTGAATTGCAGTTGTGCGCGTATCGCCTGTTCGTCATAGCCGCCGAAACTGTCGTGGCGGCCCGGTGCGGTGTTGTTGACCCAATCGTCGCGATGCAGGTCGAGGAACGAGAAACGCGCCGACCAGCCCGGCGCGAGTGCGCCGCCGATCGCGGCCTCGAACTTGGCGCTGTCGAGGTTGGCGTAGCTGAAGTCGACATAGCCATCGGTCGTGTCCGTCGGCTTCTTCGAATCGAATTTGACCACGCCGGCCGGCGTGTTACGTCCGAACAACGTGCCTTGCGGGCCGCGCAGCACTTCAACCTGATCGATGTCGAATACCGGGAAGCCTTTGAGAATCGGATTTTCGAGAACGACATCGTCGTACACGAGCGACACCGGCTGAGACGCGTTCAGATCGAAATCGGTATTGCCGAGCCCGCGGATGTAGAAGCGCGGGAACGTGCGGCCGAATGAAGACTCGACGAGCAGACTCGGCACGCGCCCGGAAATGAAGCGGATATCGTCGCCTCCGGCCTTCATCTCGTCGAGCTTCTCGGTGTCGATCGTGGTGATGGATTCCGGCACCTCCTGCACGTCTTCGACGCGTTTTTCGGCAGTGACGGTAACGACTTCGAGCTGGGTTCTGGTGGCATCCTGCGCGTGAGCGGCGAGGCTCAACGCACAAGCAACGGCAAAGGGCAGGGCGAGGCGACGCATGGCGCGATTCGTGTTCATGGGATCCCCAGCGGTCGGAGTTAAAAAAACGTGAGCCGCTGTTCTACCCGATGCGACATCGTTTTGCAAAACAATTCGGGGCAGGCGTTCCCGAGCAACGAGAATCGACGTGAAGTTGACGCAGCAATGCGAGAAAACACAACGGCTTGACGCCGTTTATTCACGTCTTTTGTGGGCTGCCGCGAACGCGGCTATTGCGTGAATCGACGATTCTTCGGCAAGTGATGCATGAGGAACTGCATCTGGTCGGAGAGGATGTTGCGATTGGAAAGAATCAGGTGCTCGACCCAGCTCGGCCGGTACGGTACGGCAAGTAGCGGCATGCCGGCTTGTTGCGGCGAGTGGCAGCCCTTGCGCACGTTGCAGGCCAGGCATGCCGTCACGCAGTTTTCCCATACGTCGCGGCCGCCTTTCGACAACGGCACGACGTGATCGCGCGTGAGTTCGCCGCGCGAATAATGCTCGCCGCAATACAGGCACAGCATGCGGTCGCGCGCGAACAGCGCCACGTTGGTCAGCGCCGGTGCCGGATCGAGCAGGCTGGGCCGGGCGTGGCCACGGCTGGCGACGATCGGGTGCAGGTCGAGGAAACTTTGCAGCCCGCTGTCGCGATTGGTGCCACCGTGGATCGTCAAACACGGATCGCCGAGCGTCCAAGCTACCGCATCGCGCACGTAAAGGCAGACCGCGTCCTGCCAGGACATCCAATCCAGGATGCGCCCGCTGGAATCCAGCGACAGGACGCGGGTGCTATGGATATCGTTGCTAGTTCGGGCTTCCGCCAGCATGGTTTCCTCCGTGGTCGGTGGGTTGTGCTGTCGTGAAAGCAGCATAGACCATTTTCCGCCCCGCAAGCTACAACGCATCCGTTGCAGATGCGTTGCGGTACCGATGGCTGAAATCTCACGGACCGGCGGGCAGCGACAGCAAAGTAATCGGATCGTTGCTGCGCGCGAAACTTCCACCGCCCGCGTAATTCGCCTGAAGCGAAGCTTTCCCGGTTCGCAGCGCGGATCCGGCAGCGATCGGGTCGAGCGTGATCGCCATCGAACCGATCGTGGTCGTGTTCAGCTGTGCCGGCGGCGCGCAGCTGCGGCAGAAGCCGTTGCTCACTTGCTGCAACTGCAAGGTGCCAGTGCCGCCATTGCTGAGCGTGCCGCTCGCAAACGCCCAGGTCGGCTGATTGTCCGGGCCTGGGTAGTACACATACGCATAGATATTCGGCGTAGCGCCGCCTTGATCGACATCGAGCAACTCGAAGCCCCAGCCTGAATCGCTCGGCGCGTACCAATGGCCGTTGTAATCGGGTGACGCACTCTCGGCCGGCGTCGTCAGCGGCTCGACGCACCAGCTGCCGGTCTCGCTGCCGATGGACCAACGCATCACGCCGAGCAGATTCAGCGAGCCGCTGCGATCGGTATTGCGGCAGGCGGGGGAATTGGCGGCCTGATTGAAATCGACGACGACGCTACCCACGACCGATGGATCGGGGATCGCGTTGAGGTTGCCAAGCGTGTTTGCGGAATACCGGATGCGGTACAACGTGCCGCCGTTTTGCTGCAGCGTCGGCGTGAACACGCCGTCGATAACGTGCCCGTATGCCTGGTACCACTCGGGCGTACCGTCGGCGGCATAGGTATAGAAAGTCAAAAAGTAAACATCACCGGCGGCGTCATGATAGCCAAGCTGAAAATCGAAACCGTGGCCGCTGTGCGTGTTATCGAACCAGTTGCTCGGGATTGGCTGTGCCAGCGTCGGCGGCGTCGTTGCGGCATTCGACCAGCCGACCGGCCCAAGCATCGGCACCGCCAATCCCATTTGGCGCAGATTGAAGCGCGAGTAGTACGCGTTCATCATGTCGTTCGCTTGCACTGTGTGCGCCAGCGTCGACGCGGGTTGGGTCGCGCAGGTCGTGGTCTTGCTCTTGTCGCACGGCGCGTACAGGCTCGGGAAATCGTTCGGCGCGGACTCGGCGTGATGAATGTTCACCGATGAGGCGGTCGCTGCCGGGTCAAGCCAGCGCAAGCCCGTGTAGATGCCCGGGTTGTAGGTGCCTGCCGACGTCACCGTCGGGCCCGAAACCAGCGCGGCGGCGCGCGCGGCATCGCCCGCGCCGATGACCTCGTAACCCATGAACGGCGTGTAGGTGCTGCCATTCACTTCGGCGACGCTGTCGTCGTAGATATCATCGTACGGCCCGTCATCCACATCGCCGTACGCAATCGTGTTCTGTTGCGTGTTGATGCCGGCCTTGGCGCCGATCGGGCCTTGCGCGGAATCGGTATTCGCCAAGCCGAAGAAGCCCAGGCCATGCGTCATCTCGTGCATCGCGATCGTGATGAAGTCGAGCGAACTCTGGCTCGGATCGGCATCGAAGCCGAGGTAGAAATTCTCGCCGCCGATCACCGTGGATTGGCCGATGTCTTCGTTGAACGTGATTTCCAGCTCTGCGTTGCTTTCTTCGTCGCAAGGCCCACCAACGACGCCGCACAGTGATGTTCCGTTCTGACGCGCCGCCGCTGCAGCCGGATACCAGGTGTATTTTTTCGGCAACGCGTTGATCGGAAACTTGGGTTCGTCGAAGAAATACGACGTTGGGCCCGCGTGAGCGAGAATTGCCGAATTGCTGTCACCGGCCAGATGCGCCCCGCAGGCGTGCACATTGAGCGTGGTCGGAATCTGCAATTGCTGCACGAGCTGCTGTGTGGCGTAAGTCAACGCGTTCTTGCGTTGTTGTCCAAGCGTCGTGCCATTGTTGCCGCCGACCGGAGTGGCCGGCGTGCTGTCGGTCCAGAAGCTGTCGTCACAATCGTTTGTCGGGTCGCTGGCGTCCGTGCGCGGATGCAGAAAATCGATCGCGAGGCTGCCGACCGGAGCGGCGTTGGAGATCGTCGCCGTCAGGTTCGTGGTCACCGGTGCCGAACTGCCGTTGATCACCGCTATGTACCAGCGGCCGTTTTGCAGCGGGAAGCGGCTGGAACGCAAAACCTGAATCGACTCGCTCGAACTGGAGCTGATCGAATGGTATTGCGCCGCTCGGTCGAGCAGATCCCAATCGACCGTGCTGTAGGGCACGCTCGTATCCTGCACCGGAAACGGCGAGCCGTAGCGCAGGAACAAATCCACGTCGGCGGTTCCGCCGCTGGCGGAGACGTTCAGCTGCTGCGCACTCGCGCTATTGACGTCGATGTAGAAATTCGTTGCCGGCTGTGCCGCGCCGAGCGGCACCGGTGTGGCCACGCCCGATTGCAGGGCGACGTCGGCCCGGGCCGTGCCGGTCAGCGCCAGTCCTGCGATCATGAGCAGACGAGCGATGGATCTCACGGCTCACCGCCGTTCTGGCGCGGGCTGTTTGGCGCACCCGGCTTGATCACGAGCGGATTGGGCCGCTGTACGCAATCGATCGCCAGTGTGCCGTCCGCTTGGCGCGAAGCGCGCATTACGTGCACGCTCGGTGCGAGCACGCGCCGCGCGACGGGCTTCGCGTCGTTCGGCACGCCATTTTGCGGTGCCTTCTCCGCGGCCCATGCCCCGCTGGCTGCGAGCAGACCAAGCGCGAGGAAACCAGATTTGCAATGCATGCTTCGACCCCTGCGTGAATCAGAGCATCATTTTATCGTGCCCGCGTTAAATTTCGCGCAGCTGTCACGGGCGCAGGACGTATTGCCGCGACGACCCGGTGCGGTACGCGTCGCGCAATGCGCGTTGCAGAAATTCCTCGGCGCTCTCGACGGCCGCGGCCATGGGCTTGCCTTGCGCGAGTCCGCACGCGATTGCCGAGGACAATACACAGCCGGTTCCGCGAGCCCGTATCGCGAGGCGCGGGTGGCGGAATTCGCGCACGCCACCTGCCTCGGCAAGTGCGTCCCGTACGACGGGGCCGCGACCGTGCCCACCCTTCACGAGCACCGCGTGCGCACCGAGCGATCGCAATGCGCGCGCCGCCGCGCTGGGTTGCATGCCGCGCACGCGCTTTCCCAATAGTTCACTGGCTTCGGGAAGATTCGGTGTCAACAAAGCGGCGAGCGGTAGCAGCTGATCACGCACCGCTGCAATTCCCCGAGCGGACAGCAGTGGCGTGCCGCTACTCGAGACGAGCACCGGATCGAGCACGATGTTGCGTGCGCGCACGCGAGCCATGGCCTTCGCCACGGCCGCGACATTGGCCGCGGAGCCGAGCATGCCGATTTTCACGGCGCGGATTTCGAAACCGTCGAACAGCGTGAGAATCTGCCGTTCCACCTCGCGCGCGGACAGGTTGTGAACGGAAACTACCTTGCCAAGATTCTGCGCAGTAACGGCGGTGATTGCGCTCAGTCCGTGCACGCCGAATGCGGCGAACGTTTTCAGATCGGCCTGGACGCCCGATGCGCCTCCCGAATCGGAACCGGCAATGCTCAAGACCGCCAGGTGTGTGGTGCGGCTCATCGGCGGAGTTGCAATTTCGCAACAAATCGCGGATCGAGCGCGTGCAATCGGATTAGAAACCGCATTCAAATCCTCGTTTTCCGGCAATTAGAGCAGATTGCTGTTGTGCTTGACGTGGTGTTGCATTTTTGCCAAGATCCGCCTCGGAGAACTCCACTCCTTGCGCATTCAGGGCTATGCGTCGGTCGACAGCTAAAGTCGAAACACTTGCGGGAGCGCTGGGCATTGTCCTTGCGCTCCCGCTTTCTTTTGCTTGGGCTGGGGATTCCCACAGCTTGGCGGAGTTTGCGCAGTCGGCAAGTGTACTGGATGCCTGGCGCGATTATGCGCTGGCCAATTTGACTCTCGATTTCTCATGGGCGCGCGACAGTGCTGCGCCGTTATCCGCGCCGACGCTGTTCGATCGCGGCATTGCGCACGTTGCCGCGCCGGCGTCGCATTTCGCCGGTGCCGGCGCCGCCAGTTCGGCCGTATCGGTGACGTTTTCCAAATCCAGAGCTGCCGACACGCCGCTGTTGGTGCCGGCGGATTCGCCGAACCTGTTGCAGGAGTTCACGCCGGGGCTGGAACGCTACGTGTTGTCGCCGTCCTACTCTCAGCCTTGGGGCGATCATTCCTCGATCAGCGTTTCGGCGATTTTTGCCTACCAGCGCTTTGCCGGATTGGGTTTGGGCGTCGACAGCATGCCGCTGTTCGGCGAAGCACAACGCGTTTCGCCGTTCGCATCGCGCGACAGCTCCGGTTCTTACGGCAGCGGCATGCGTGTGGATTTCAACAGCGCGCTGAGCGATGACGTCAGTTGGCAGGTCGGTTTCCAGTCACGCGTCAACATGGACGTGTTCAACAATTATCGCGGCGTGTATTCGGAGCTCGGCAGCTTCGACATTCCGGCCAGTGCCAATGTCGGCGTGGGTTATGCGCTTACGCGGGATCTGAAATTCGACGTCGGCGCCGAGCGCGTGATGTACAGCCAGATTGCGCCGTTCACGAGTTCAGCGTTGCCGACCAAATTTCTCGTCCTGTTCGGCAGCCGCATCAGCCCGACACTGGGCTGGCAGGATCTGAACGTCTATTCGGCGGGCTGGACCTGGCACGATCCGGGCAACAGCTACTGGTCACTGCACTTCAGCACGCGTGAACAGCCGTTGCCCTCCGATCAGCGCCTGCAGGACGCGCTGGAGCCGTATTTATCTTCGCACAACGTCGAATTCGGCTTTGCCCACATATTTGGATTGTCGAGCCTGCGCTTTGCGGCCACCTATGCGCCGACCGCCTTCGTGCTCGGCGTGCCGACCAGCAACAGCTTGCGCAATAATTCCGGCGAAGGTAACCAGATCGAGTATCAGGCTCTCTGGAGCACGCGCTTTTAGATTCTCTCCTTACTTCAGGGCACAGTTAGGGAGCGCATCGTCGCTCCCTTTTTTTTCCGAAGCTGGGTTCAGAGCATTTCCGAAGCGTAATCGGCCAGCCGTGAACGCTCGCCACGACGCAGCGTCACATGCGCGGAATGCGCCCAGGCTTTGAAGCGGTCGACGGCATAGGTAAGGCCGGAAGTGGTTTCAGTCAGATACGGCGTGTCGATCTGCTCAACGTTGCCCAGGCATATCATCTTGCTGCCGGGACCGGCGCGCGTGAGCAGGGTTTTCATCTGCTTCGGCGTGAGGTTCTGCGCCTCGTCGATGATGACGTAGCGGCTCAGGAACGTGCGGCCGCGCATGAAGTTGAGCGAGCGGATCTTGATGCGTGAGGCGAGCAAGTCGTTCGTCGCGGCACGGCCCCAGCCGCCGCCTTCCTGCGGCGTCGCGAGCACCTCCAGGTTATCGGTCAACGCGCCCATCCACGGCGTCATCTTTTCCTCTTCGGTGCCCGGCAGGAAACCGATGTCTTCGCCCACCGAGACCGTCGCGCGCGTCATGATGATCTCGCGATAACGCTGCTGGTCCATCGTCTGCGCCAATCCGGCCGCGAGCGCGAGCAGGGTCTTGCCGGTACCGGCGGTGCCGAGCAGCGTGACGAAATCGATCTCCGGATCCATCAGCGCGTTGAGCGCGAAATTCTGTTCGCGGTTGCGCGCGGCGATACCCCACACCGAATGCGAGCCGCCGCGGTAATCGTCGATGATTTGCAGCGTTGCGAGGCCGTCCTTGATGCGCAACACGCGCAGCTCGACTTCGTTCTCACCCGGCAGATAGAGGAATTCCTGTGGCTGCCAGTCCTCGTCTTTGCGCAGCTTCATCTCATAGAACGTGTGGCCGCGCTCGGACCACGAACGCAATTCGGAGTGGCGATCCCAGAAGTCCTTGGGCAGCTCGACGTGACCGGCGTACAACAAGCTGAAATCATCGAGCGCACGATCGTTCTCGTAATCCTCGGCCGGAAGACCGACGATCGATGCCTTGATGCGCAGGTTGATGTCCTTGGACACCAGCACGATCGGCACGTCCGGGTGCTGCTCGCGCAGGCTCACGATCGAGGCCAATATCAGGTTATCCGGCAACGCCTTCCTTTTACCGGTGCCGTTCGTCTCGAAATTCTGGGTTTGGAAGTATAGACGTCCAACCTGCGCCTTGCGGTCGAGCTGTATGCCTTGCGGGAGCTTGAGTTCCAATCCGTCCGCGATCGGCTTGTTCGAATTGCGTTCGATCAGTTCGTTGATGAAGCGGCTGACCTGGCGCGCATTGCGCGAGACTTCGGAAGCGCCTTTCTTCGCCGCGTCGAGTTCCTCGATCACCGTCATCGGCAGGAACACATCGTGTTCCTCGAAGCGGAACAGCGCGGTCGGATCGTGCATCAGCACGTTGGTGTCGAGCACGTAAATGCGCTTGCCTTTGGTCATGATCACCTCGGGAGACGGATTTGGAAACGGGGCGCAGCGTGCGCGCGGAAGGCTGCGGAACGGAGAATACCGGTCACTGGCGCGCGGATTCCGCGTCGATCGCGGCCAGCACTGCCTCGGCGTGACCCGGCACCTTTACGCCGCGCCATTCGCGGCGCAATTTGCCGTCGGGGCCGATCAGGAATGTGCTGCGCACGACGCCGAGGAACTTGCGGCCGTAAAGGACCTTGTCGTGGATCACGTCGAAGGCCTTGCACCAGGTTTCGTCCGGGTCGGAAACCAGGGCAAATTTCAGCGCTTGCTTGTCCTGGAATTTCCCATGCGACGCGAGCGAATCGCGCGAAACGCCGAGCACGACCGCGTTGTGCCTGGCGAACTGTTTGCTCAGATCACGGAATTGCTGCGCTTCAAGCGTGCAGCCGGGCGTGTTGTCCTTCGGATAAAAGTAGACGACGACGTACTGACCCTTGAAGTCGCGCAGGCGAACCGGTCCGGCGGTGCTGTCGCCGCGCAGGTCCGGAATGGTTTTGCCGATCGTGATCATCAATATTTCATCGGGTCCATGATCGCGTCGAGATTCAGTCCGTCGCAGAATTCGAGGAAATCGTCGCGCAACGCGGCGATGTGCGTGTTCGCCGGAATGCCGATCGTGATCTGCGCCGAGAACATGTCGGCGCCGGTCTGCATCGCGCGGTAACGGGTCGACATGAGTTGTTCGATGCTGATCGAATGCTGCTGGAAGAATTCGGCAATTTGAAAAAGTATACCAGGCTTGTCGGCAGCGACGACTTCGACGACGTACGGCAACAGGTTCGTTTGCGGCGGCTTGGCTCCGGTGCGGAAATGCAGCAGGCGCACCTGCTCCTCGCGTTCGAGCCGCGACAGCGCGGATTCCAGTTTGGCGATCGCGTCCCACGAGCCGGTGGCGAGCACCAGCACTGAGACATCGCTGCCGATCGCGGCGACGCGCGTTTCGGCGATGTTGCAACCGCAATCGGCGACGCGCTTGGCGACCGCGACGAGCGGCGAGCGCGTTTGCGCGGCAAACGCATTGATCAGCAGGTGGTTCTCGTTGGCGGCCGGGCGTGGGGCGGTGTCGGTCAAGACTTGCGGTTCCCGTGCGTTGCGCATGGAGCATCGATGCTGGCGGCGGTGTGCCGGCGCTGGGGTGAGAATACTTGCCGCGTTCATTACCCGCAAGTAACATCGCGCATCCTCGCAACTTCCGGTCCCGCCTTGAAAAAGCTCGTCGGCAGCATCTGTGCCCTCGCCACGCCTTTCCGCGGCGATGCGCTCGATCTCGATGCTTTCGCGCGGCTGATCGACTATCAGCTCGACGGCGGCACGCAGGCGTTGGTCGTCGCCGGATCCACCGGCGAAGCGCACGCGCTCGATCAAACCGAATTCGACCGTCTGCTCGAGTGCGCGGTCGACCGCGTACGCGGGCGCGTGCCTGTGCTGGCCGGTACGGGTACGGCGAACACGCGCAAGACGATCGCGGCGACACGCCGCGCGCACAAACTCGGTGCCGACGCGGCGCTCGTCGTCACACCATATTATGTGCGGCCGACCCAGGAAGGCCTGCGTCAGCATTTCCTCGCCGTGGCGGATGAAGGCGGGCTGCCGATCGTGCTCTACAATGTCCCGTCGCGTACCGGTTGCGACCTGCTGCCGGACACGGTGGCGAAACTGGTGGGGCACGAACGCATCGTCGGCATCAAGGAGGCTCGAGGAGAATCCGAGCGTGTCGCTGCCCTGGTCGCGTTGAAAAATGCACATTTCTGCATCTTGAGCGGCGACGATCCGACGTGCGCGCGCGCAATGCTGGCGGGCGCCGAAGGCGTGATCTCGGTCGCGGCCAATGTCGCGCCGGCGGCCATTCGCGGCGTGTGCGATGCCGCCATCGCCGGCGACGCGCCGCTGGCGCACGCACTAGACGCCAGCCTTGCCGATCTTTACACGTTGACGGGCGTGGAACCGAACCCGATTCCGGTAAAATGGTGCCTGCATGAACTCGGGCTCGGCGCTGCCGAGCCGCGTTTGCCGCTGCTGCCGTTGAGTACGGTTCACCATGCAAAAGCGCGCGGCGTGCTGCACGCGCTGCAATTATCCGTGGTTCAGGCGCCGCACAGCAGCGCCGCCTGAAACTGCGCCAAAATTAAAAACAGGACTCATCCGTGAAGCCCATCGTTCTCGTTCGCACGACGTTGTTCGCCGCCGCCATCTCGGCCATGTCCCTCGCCGGCTGCAGCATGTTCCATCACAAGGACACCTATTATTCCAAGGCGCAGGAGACCAAGCCTCTGGAGGTGCCGCCGGATCTGGACGCGCCGCCTGCGTCGAACGAATTGACCGTGCCTGCCGCGGGCGCACCGAGCACCAGCAGCAGCGCCGCGGCCAGCTCAGCGGCAGCGAGCAGTGCAACGCCGCCGCAGATGAGCCCTGGCGGCGACAGCCTGCATGTGGCCGATAGCGTTGGCCACGCCTGGACGCGCGTGGGCCTTGCGCTCGAACGCGCACAGGTCGGTACGATCAGCGAGCGCAATGAAGCCGCCCACAGCTACACGCTCGATGTCGAAGGTCTGAAAGCGTCCGCGCCGGCCGCGCCGGCCGAGCATCACTGGTACAGTCGCATCATGCATCCGTTCGGCGGCGGCAGTGGCGGTTCGGCGTCGCCGGCCGTCAGCGGCCACCTCACGGTAACCGTCAGCGCAGACGGGGACGGTGCGCGTGTGGACGTCAGCGGTGCGTCGGGCGATGCCAACGCCGCCGAAGCCGCGCGTCGCGTGCTCAATGCACTGCGTGAGCGGCTATCGTAAAAAGCGCACGTTTCGTCATCCGGGCGGATGACGAAACGATCAGCGTTCCAACAGCGGCAGCTTGTCGGGTTTGCCGTCCCATTCCTTGGCGTCTGCCGGAGCATCTTTTTGCACGGTAAGCACCGGCCAGCCCTTCGACAGTTCGGCGTTGAGCTGGATGAAATGCTCCTGGCCGGCCGGCACGTCGTCCTCGGGAAAGATCGCATTGGCCGGACATTCCGGCTCGCATAACGTGCAGTCGATGCACTCCTCGGGATCGATGACGAGGAAATTCGGCCCCTCGTGAAAGCAGTCCACCGGACACACTTCCACGCAATCGGTGTATTTGCACTTGATGCAGTTTTCAGTGACGACGAACGGCATGTTTTTTCTTTTCAGAGAGCAGTGCGGCCATGGATGGCCGCTTCGTGACCTTTGCGATCAGGGATGATCGCAAAGATAAATCTGGCGCTCCCTAGGGGATTCGAACCCCTGTTTAGGCCTTGAGAGGGCCCCGTCCTAGGCCTCTAGACGAAGGGAGCGCGGTTGCGACGCCGCGCAGTATACCGGGCCCGCCCAGCATGGGACAATTGCGCACGTGCACCGGAAGTGCCGATCAGAATCAGGTAATGAAAGAATCCATTCCGCTCAGCCCCCAGTTGCGCATCATTCCGCGCGAACAACACGGCGTCTCGCGCAAGAACATTTCCAGCGGCGCGCTACGCGTGCTGTATCGCCTCAACGAAGCCGGTTTCGCCGCCTATCTCGTCGGCGGCGCCGTACGCGACCTGCTGCTGGGCGGTCATCCCACGGATTTCGACGTCGCCACGGACGCCACGCCCGAAGACGTCCGGCGTCTGTTCCGCAACTGTCGGCTGATCGGGCGACGCTTCCGCCTTGCGCATGTGATGTTCGGGCCCGAGATCGTCGAAGTCGCGACGTTTCGCGGCTCCAGCGACGACGGCAGCGGCGATCGCCACGTCGTCGACGGCCGTATCGTGCGCGACAACGTCTACGGCACGATCGAGGAAGATGCGGTGCGCCGCGATTTCACGGTCAACGCGCTGTACTACAACATCGCGGATTTCTCCGTGCGCGATTACGTTGGCGGCTACGAGGACCTGGCGCGCCGCGTGTTGCGTCTGATCGGCGATCCGGTGTTGCGCTATCGCGAGGACCCGGTACGCATGCTGCGTGCCGTTCGCCTGGCGGCGAAACTGGATTTCGCGATCGCGCCGGAGGCACGCGCGCCATTCGACGATCTCGGCGAATTGTTGCTGCATGCGCCGCCGGCGCGCCTATTCGACGAATCGCTGAAACTGCTGCTGGCCGGATATGGATTGAAGAGTTTCCGCGCGCTCGAGCAATCGGGTTTGCTCGGCGATGTGTATCCGCTGACCGCGCGCGCGCTGGCTTTCCGCGGCGGCGAAGCGTTCCGGGCTTCCCTCGAAGCCGGGCTCATGAACACTGACGCCCGCATCGCCGAGGACAAGCCGGTCACGCCCGCATTCCTGTTCGCGATCCTGCTGTGGGGCGCGGTCCGCGCGCAGGTCGAGCGTGAGGTCGCCAAGGGCATCGACGCGAACCTCGCCTGGCAGCGCGTGAGCATTCAGGTCATGGACGAGCAAGCCAAGCATGTGGCCATACCGCGTCGCTTCGGCATGGTCATGCAGGAGATCTGGATGCTGCAGCCGCGCTTCGAAGATCGTTCGAGAAAGCGCGTGTTCCGTCTGCTCGCGCATCCGCGTTTCCGCGCGGCATACGATTTCCTGCTGCTGCGCGCGCCAGAAGGCGAGCACATCAAGGTGCTCGGCGACTGGTGGACGCGCGCGCAGACGCTGGCGCACGAGGCGCTCGCCGAGGAACTGGACGTGCCGAATGCGCCGGCCAAGCCGGCCGCGTCTGCCGCGGAAGGCGTGCCGGCCAGCAAACGCGCGCGTCGCCGGCGCCGGCGCAAACCGAACGCGGCCAATCCGGCGTCGCAATAAATCCACAATGGAACAAGTTTACATCGGGCTCGGCAGCAACCTGGCCGGTCCGCGCCTGCAGGTCGAGCGCGCACTGCGGATGTTGGCCGAATTGCCGGGAACAAAGCTCACGCAGCGCTCGCGGCTGTATCGCAGTGCGCCATGGGGACGCGCCGATCAGCCGGAATTCGTCAATGCGGTTGCCGCGCTGCGGACCGGTCTCGCCCCGCGCGAACTGCTCGACGCCCTGCTCGCGATCGAGCACGCGGCCGGACGCGCGCGCGGTGCGACGCGTTGGGGTCCGCGCGTGCTCGATCTTGATATTCTCGCGTTTGGCGACCGCGCCATCGACGAGCCCGGCTTGCATGTGCCGCACCCGCACTTGCATGAGCGCGCATTCGTGTTGCTGCCGCTGGCGGAAATCGCGCCGGATCTGATCGTGCCCGGGCACGGCAGCGTCGGGGACTTGGCGCGCGGGACGGATGCATCGAGCTGTCAGCCGCTTGAGATTGCGTCCGTCCCGCATCAATAATCCGCAACCTTTGGCCGGAGTCGCGCATGTACGCCAATCCCAAATCGTCCGCGCGCGGCGCGATCACCGTGCCGCGCCTGCACGAGATGAAGGCCAAGGGCGAAAAGATCGTCGTGCTCACGGCCTACGATGCCAGCTTCGCCGCGCAATGCGAGGCCGCCGGCGTCGACATCGTGCTGGTCGGCGATTCGCTGGGCATGGTCGTGCAAGGGCGCAGCAGCACGCTGCCGGTCAGCGTCGATGAGATGGTCTACCACACCGCGGCCGTTGCACGCGGCTTATCGAGCGCGCTGCTGGTCGCCGACATGCCGTTCATGAGTTTTCGCGACGCCGATACCGCGCTGCGCACGGCGGAGCGCCTGATGGCCAGCGCCGGCGCGGCAATGGTGAAGCTCGAAGGCGCCGATTACGTGCTCGATGTCGTGCATGAACTCACGCGGCGCGCGGTGCCGGTGTGCGCGCATCTGGGGCTGACGCCACAATCGGTGCACAAGCTCGGCGGCTATCGGATGCAGGGCAAGACCAAGGCTGCGGCCGAGCAACTCGTGGCCGATGCCAAGGCGCTCGCGCACGCCGGCGCCGATCTGCTCGTGCTCGAAGCGGTGCCTGCCGGGCTGGCCAAGCGCGTGACGACGGAAATTTCCGTACCGACGATCGGCATCGGCGCAGGCCCCGATTGCGACGGCCAGGTGCTGGTGCTGTACGATATGTTGGGGATCACGCCCGGCAAGCGACCGCGCTTTTCCAAAGATTTTCTTGCCGGACGCGGATCGGTACTCGACGGCATCCGCGCCTACGCGGACGCCGTGCGAACCGGGAAATTTCCAGCCGACGAACATACGTTCTGAGCATGGATATCGTTACCAGCAGCGACGCGCTGCATACGCGACTGCACATCTGGCGCCGCGCCGGTGAGCGCGTAGCCTTCGTGCCGACGATGGGTAACCTGCATGCCGGGCATTTTTCGCTGATCAAGCTCGCGCGCGGGCACGCCGATCGCGTCGTCGCCAGTGTATTCGTCAATCCGACGCAGTTCGGGCCGCGCGAAGATTTTGAGCACTACCCGCGCACGCTGGAGCAGGATCAGAAAGGTCTCGCCGAACAGGGCTGCGACTTGTTGTTCGCGCCGGACGCGCAGACCGTCTACCCCTACGGCGCCGCGCACACGGTGCGCGTGGAAGTGCCCGAGTTGAGCGCTATTCTCGAAGGCGCGATGCGCGCCGGACACTTCTCGGGCGTCGCCACCGTCGTCACCAAGCTGTTCAACCTCGTGCAGCCGGATGTCGCCATCTTCGGACAGAAGGACTATCAGCAATTGCTTGTGATCCGGCGCCTGGCGCACGATCTGCATCTGCCGATCGAAATCCTCGGCGCGCCGACGGTGCGCGAGGCTAATGGCTTGGCGATGAGTTCGCGCAACCAGTATTTGACCGCAGCCGAACGCGAACGCGCCGGCGCGATCCACAAAACTTTATGCACGATGCGTGATGATTACCGCGCCGGCAGGCCGCGCAAATCCGTGGAGAACGATGCGCGCCACGCGCTCGAACTCGCCGGCCTGCGCCCGGACTACGCCGTGTTGCGCCGCGCTTCCGATCTGGCCGAGCCGCACGAAGCGGATCGTCCGCCGATGGTCGCGTTGATCGCAGCGCATCTGGGCCGCGCGCGCCTGATCGATAATCTGTTGCTCGACCAGTAGCCAACCGCGCAGAAGTGTGGTATTCTCGCGACCGTATCTCGGGATTTATGCAACACGAGTTTGTTGCCCCGGGGTAGCAGGGCGCATCGTTTGGTAATCGTCACTCCGAAACTTCTACCCTCGCTTTAACCAGCGAGGGTTTTTTTTAAGCGGAATCAGCAGGGTAGATCGAACGGCTCGCGTTGCCGCTTGATCGCGGGCAATCCGGCGGCACATAATTTGTGCGTTGCGACAGATCAATGCCGAATCTGTGTCGCGTAAAAGAGACAGCGGGGGGCTTTCCATGCATCTGAACATGCTCAAAGCAAAGATTCATCGTGCCAGCGTGACCCACGCCGAATTGCACTACGAAGGCTCTTGCGCGATCGATGGCCATCTGCTCGACGTGTCGAGCATTCGTGAGTACGAGCAGATCCATATTTACAACGTCAACAACGGCGAACGCTTCGTCACCTACGCGATCCGCGCCGACGAAGGCTCCGGCACCATATCGATCAACGGCGCCGCCGCTCACCGCGCCTCTCCCGGTGACATCATCATCATCTGCGCCTATGCGCAATTGAGCGAAGCCGAAGCCGCACTGTTCAAGCCGACGCTGGTTTACGTCGACCGCGACAACAAACTCTCGCACGTCAAGAATTCGATTCCGAAGCAGGCGGCGTAACCCTCAGGCCGCGTCGCGCTGTTGCCGTTCCATCGCCCAACGCACATGCTCGCGCACCAGTTCGGACCGATCGTCCATGCGTGTTCGCAATGACTCGATGACGATCGGGTTCGCCGGCGCATTGCCGAGCGCGACGGCGACATTGCGCAACCATTGATCGTAGCCGATGCGGCGCATCGCCGATCCTTCCGTGCGCGCGAGAAATTCCTGTTCGGTCCAGGCGAACAGGTCGACCAGCGACGCGCTGTCGAGGCCGTGGCGGACGATGAAATCGGGTTCCGCGCTCTTGCGCGCGAATTTGTTCCAGGGACACACAAGTTGGCAGTCGTCGCAACCGTAGATGCGGTTGCCGATCAGCGGGCGCAGTTCGACTGGAATGCGGCCGCGCAATTCGATCGTCAGGTAGGCGATGCAGCGGCGGGCGTCGAGTTGCTGGGCTCCGACGATCGCCTGCGTCGGGCAGATCTCGATGCAGCGCGTGCAGGTGCCGCAGTGATCCTGCGCGGCTTCATCCACCGGCAGCGGCAGATCGGTGTAGAGCTCGCCGAGGAAAAACCAGGAGCCGGCCTGCTTGTTGATGAGGTTGGTGTGCTTGCCGATCCAGCCCAGGCCGGCATTGCGCGCGAGCGCTTTTTCCAGCACGGGTGCCGAGTCGACGAACGCGCGATAGCCGAACGGGCCGATTTCGTCGGCGATGCGGTCAGCCAGTTTCTGCAAGCGTGCGCGCAACACCTTGTGGTAGTCGCGGCCGAGCGCATAGCGCGAGATGTAGCCCAGCTGCGGATCCTCGAGCACTTCCCACGCATCACGCGACTGCGGCGGATCGTAATCCATGCGCGCGGAAATCACGCGCAACGTGCCGGCTTGCAGTTCCGCCGGACGGCTGCGCTTGACACCGTGTCGCGCCATGTAATCCATCTCGCCGTGGCGGCCGGCGTCGAGCCAGTTCAGAAGATGCGCTTCGTCATTGTCGAGTTGCGTCGCGGCAATGCCGATCTGCTGGAAGCCCAGGTCTCGGCCCCAGCGCCGGATGTTGGCGGACAGTTCGATGTAATTCGGCGCGTTCACCCGCACAAGTATAAACTTCCCGCCATGGGGACTCGTCTCTACACGGCGGCACAAGTACGCGAGCTCGACCGCAGTGCGATCGCGACGCTCGGCATTTCCGCACACGTGCTGATGCAACGCGCTGCGGCGGCGGCCTGGCGATGCTTGCGCGCGCGCTGGCCGCAGGCGCGACGCATGATCGTGCTGTGCGGCTCCGGCAACAATGGCGGCGACGGTTATCTGCTCGCCAGCATCGCGCGTGACGCCGGCTTGCAGGTCAGCGTGATCGCTCTCGCGCCGCCGGCAGGCGCGGATGCGGAGCAGGCTTGTGCGCAATGGCGCAGCGCGCGTGGCGCGATCCTCGACGCCGATGAAAAATTGCCGGACGCCGATATCTACGTCGACGCGATTTTCGGCACCGGCTTGAAACGCGCGATCGAAGGCACGGCGCGCGCGTTGATCGAGCAGGTCAATGCGCGCGACGAGCCCGTGCTGGCGCTCGATGTGCCTTCCGGGGTATGTGCCGACACCGGCGATGTGCTCGGAATCGCCGTGCGCGCAACGACCACGATCACATTCGTCGCGCACAAGCGCGGATTGTTCACCGGCGCGGCAGCGGAGCATTGCGGCGAACTCGTGCTCGACGCGCTCGGCCTGCCGGACAGTTTGTTCGGCGATGCAAAATTCGACGCGCGCCTGCTCGACATGCGGCGCATGGCGCATTGGCTGCCGCCGCGCGCGCGCAACGCGCACAAGGGCGTGTTCGGTCACGTGCTGGCGATCGGCGGAGATGCCGGCATGGGCGGCGCGATCCGTCTGTGCGCGGAAGCCGCGCTGCGTGTCGGCGCCGGCCTGGTCAGTGTCGCCACGCGTGCGGAAAATGTCGTTGCGATCAACGCCGCGCGTCCCGAACTGATGGCGCACGGCGTGAAAGATGCACTGATGCTGCACCCGTTGCTGAACCGCGCGCAGGTGATCGCGCTCGGGCCAGGCCTCGGACAGGGCGAATGGAGCCGCATGTTGTGGAGCAGCGCGATCGCCGCGAGCCGTGCCACCGTGATCGACGCCGACGGTTTGAACCTGCTCGCGCACAACGTCGTGCACCTGCCGCCGCACACGGTGTTGACGCCGCATCCGGGCGAGGCGGCGCGCCTGCTCGAATGCGATGCGGCGGCGATCGCACGCGATCGTTTCGCCGCGGCGCGCGAAATCGCGCAGGAATACGGCAGCGTCACGGTGCTCAAGGGGGCCGGCACGCTGATCGCACATCCGAAAGGCGATGTGGCGGTTTGTGCATGGGGCAATCCGGGCATGGCCAGCGGCGGCATGGGCGACACGCTCACCGGCATCATTGCCGGGCTGCTCGCGCAGGGCCTGAATCCGTGGCGCGCGGCGCGTCTGGCCGTCGCATTGCACGCACAGGCCGGCGACGCGGCCGCGAAAGACGGCGAAGCAGGCTTGATCGCGAGCGATCTTTTTCCACATTTGCGCGTTTTGCGCAACGCGTGGGGCCGCAACGATTAGTCCGAACGTCGTCCATTTCCGGAGCATCGATGAAGGCGCGCTCGTGCGCGTGGCGCGCACGCTCGCGCCACTCCTGCGCGAAGGCGGCGTCCTCCATCTTGCCGGTCCGCTCGGCGCTGGCAAGACGACGTTCGCACGCGCTTTGCTCGGCGCGCTTGGGGTCGTCGCGCGCATCAAAAGTCCGACGTACACGCTGATCGAATCCTACGTCGCCGGCGACCTGACCGCGCATCACCTCGACCTGTATCGCATCGCCGCCGCCGACGAAGTTGAATGGCTCGGTCTGCGCGATCTCGCAGCCGGCAAGCAGCTGTGGCTCATTGAGTGGCCCGAGCGCGCACTGCCGGCCATTCCGCCGCCCGATCTCATCGTCGAGTTGGCGCACGCCGCCCATACTCGCGATCTCAAGTTGGCAGCGCTCACGCCCGCAGCGAGCAACTGGCTGGAAGCTATCAACGTACTTCCTGAATAACAGCGGCTTAGACGGAGTTGCTGAATCGCAGATAAGATATTTTGTGCAAATATGCGATTTGTATAGAAAAACTCTTGAAATTCACGAGTAAATTCGATTGAATACGCGCCATGAGGGGCGCCGTCGTCAAAGTGGGGTTGTTTGCGCACGCTGCGCTGCTCGCGCTGGCGGGCGCCCACGCCGCGGAAATCCGCGCAGTCAAGCTCGCAGCCGAGGCCGATCACACGCGCGCGGTGTTCGAGATTTCCGCACCGCTTGATTACAAGCTGTTTGAAATCGGCAATCCCGAGCGCATCGTGCTCGACGTTCGTGACGCGAATTTCGCACAGAGTTTCTCGGCGCCGGCAGGCGCCGGATTACTCAGGGCCATCCGCACCGGACGCATCGGCAAGGATGGTGTACGCGTCGTCTTCGACCTCGCATCCGCGGTGCGTCCGAAAAGTTTCGTGCAGCCGCCGGCCAATGGCGCCGGCTATCGCCTTATTGTGGATTTGTATAAAAAAGGAAAAACGGCCATAGCCGTCAAAAGTGCCGCGGCGTTCGCTGAAAAGCCGCGCGATGTGATCGTCGCGATCGATGCCGGCCACGGCGGAGTCGATCCGGGCGCGACCGGCAATGCCGGCACGCACGAGAAAAACATCACCCTGGCCGTGGCACGCGACCTGAAACGCCTCATCGACGCACAATCCGGCATGCACGCGGTGCTGACGCGCGACGGCGATTATTTCATTCCGCTCAACGAGCGCTATCGCAAAGCGCGCGAAGCCAAGGCCGACCTGTTCGTGTCGGTCCACGCCGATGCATTCGCCAGCGAGGACGCAAAGGGTTCCTCGGTGTGGATGCTTTCCACGCGCGGAGCGAGCAGCGAAGCCGCGCGCTGGCTGGCCGATCGCGAGAACCGCGCCGATCTCGTCGGTGGCGTGACGCTCGACAACAAAGACAACACGCTCGCCGCCGTGCTGCTCGACCTGTCGCAAAGCGCGACGCTCGAAGCCAGCAGTGCCGTCGCCAAGCGCGTGCTGCATTCGCTGGCACAGATCGGCCCGACCCACCGCGGCTATGTCGAAAAAGCCAACTTCGTCGTGCTGCGTTCGCCCGATGTGCCTTCGATTCTGGTCGAGACTGCGTTCATCACCAATCCCGCCGAAGAAAAGCGCCTGACCAGCAGTACTCAACGCGAGAAACTCGCCGGGGCGATCCTCGACGGCATGCGCGAATACTTCCGCTCGACGCCGCCGCCGGGCACCTGGTTCGCGGCGAATGCGCGCAAGGACAAGCCGCGCGTCGCGGCGGTGCTGCAGGCGGACGACCCCGATGCAGCCGAGTTGACGGGGGCGGTGGCGGAGCGCGGTCCGCGCTCCTGAGGGCGTTGACTCCAAGCGCCGGATCGGAGCCGGCCAAAGCTTTGCTTTATCATGCGCGGATGCCCCGCATCCGCGAACTTCCCGAGGAACTCGTCAATCAGATCGCGGCGGGCGAAGTCGTTGAACGTCCCGCGTCGGTGGTCAAGGAACTGGTCGAGAACAGCCTGGATGCAGGCGCGCGGCGCATCGAAATCGATATCGAGGACGGCGGTGCGCGGCTGATTCGCGTGCGTGACGACGGCGGCGGGATTGCCGCCGATGAGTTGCCGCTGGCACTGGCGGCACATGCGACGAGCAAAATCGCGACGTTGGAAGACCTCGAACGCGTGCGCACATTGGGCTTCCGCGGCGAGGCGTTGGCGTCGATCGCTTCTGTGTCGCGCTTCGCGCTGACGTCGCGCGCGGCGGGCGCCGACGCGGCATGGCGCGTTGTGCGCGAGGGCGGCAAGGTCGAAGCGGCGCGTCCGGCGCAGCATCCGCCGGGAACGATGATCGAAGTGCGCGATCTTTTCCACAACGTGCCGGCGCGGCGCAAGTTTCTGCGCGCCGAGCGTACGGAATTCGGTCACATCGACGACCTCGTCAAGGCGATCGCGCTGGCGCAGCCGCAGGTCGAATTCCGTCTGGCTCACAATGGCAAACCGGTACGCCTGCTGCGTCCGGCGAACGACGAAGCGACGCTCGGCGCCCGGGTCGGCGAAATTCTCGGGGAGGAATTCCCGGCGCGGAGCCTGCGCATCGATCACACGGGCGCGGGGTTGCAGCTGCGCGGCTGGGTCGGCCTGCCGACCGCTTCGCGCAGCCAGGCCGATCAGCAGTATTTCTACGTCAACGGGCGGCTCGTTCGCGACCGCGTGGTCACGCACGCCGTGCGTCAGGCTTACGCCGACGTGTTGTTTCATGGCCGACATCCGGCGTATGTGCTTTTCCTCGATCTTGCGCCGGAGATCGTCGACGTCAATGTGCATCCGGCGAAGTCCGAAGTGCGTTTCCGCGAGAGCCGGCTCGTGCACGATTTTCTCTATCGCACACTCAACGAGGTCCTCGCCCAAACGCGGGCCGGTGAGGTGATTTCGCAACCTGCCGTTGCGATCGCTGCCGCCGTATCGAGCGGCATCTGGCGCAATCAGCAAGGGCTCGGCCTGGCGGTGCGCGAGCCGATGGCCGAGTACGCGGCGTTGCTCGGCGCGCCAACGCAATCGCAAGCCGGAAACGACGAGATCGCCGCGACCGGCGAAGTTCCGCCGCTCGGCTACGCGCTGGCGCAGCTCGCCGGTGTCTACGTGCTCGCCGAAAACGCGCATGGGCTCGTGCTCATCGACATGCACGCGGCGCATGAGCGCATTACCTATGAGAAATTGAAGCAGGCTCGTGCGTGTGATGGCATTCGTACGCAGCTGCTGTTGGTGCCGCTGACGCTGTCGGTCAGCGAACGCGAGGCGGCCGTAGCCGAAGAGCATACGGAAAATCTCGATGCTCTCGGTTTCGAAATCGTCCGCAGCGGTCCGCACAGCGTCACCGTCAAGCGTTATCCTGGGTTGCTCGAAGGTGCCGACATCGCCAAGCTCGTGCGCGACGTGCTCGGCGATCTGGTCACGCACGGCAACACGCGCCGGCTGCAAGAAATGCAGAACGAAGTGCTGTCGACGATGGCTTGTCATGGTTCGGTGCGTGCACACCGGCGCTTGACTTTGCCGGAAATGAACGCACTTCTGCGCGAGATGGAAGTGACCGAGCGCTCGGGCCAGTGCAATCACGGACGGCCGACATGGGTGCAGATGTCGGTGGCGGAACTCGATCGTCTTTTTCTGCGCGGCCGCTGAAGTATATTAGTTTAGGAGTTTACAATGCTGCATTCTGCAATCGGATTCGTCGCCGCCGTGCTCGCTGCCGGCGTGGGCCTGAGGCAAGCGGGCGCCGCCAGCGATTCCACGTACCAGCAGGAAATCCAGAAATGGCGCGAAGGCCGTATCGAGCGCCTGACCAAACCATCTGGCTGGCTGAGCCTGGTCGGACTCGACTGGCTCAAGGATGGCCGCAACACGCTCGGCTCGGCAAAGGACAACGACATCGTCATCCCGACTGCGCCGGCGCACCTGGGCACCATCGTGCTCAGCAATGGCAAGGCCAGCATCGCGCTTGATGCAAAATCCGCCGCGACGATCGACGGCGCCGCGAAACTCGAAGGCGAGTTGCTCGACGACACGCACGAGAAACCGAGCGTCGTCGCGTTCGGCACGACAAATTTCCACGTCATCAAGCGTGAGGACAAGTACGCGTTGCGCATCAAGGATTCCGAGGCGCCGACGCGCAAGCATTTCGTCGGTATCGATTACTTCGACATCGATCCGAGCTGGCGCATCGAGGCGAAATGGGAGGCCTACAATCCGCCGCACGAAGTCGAGGAGCCGAACGTCATCGGCCAAGTCGACAAGGTGATCGTGCCTGGCGCTGCCGTATTCGAACGCAACGGTCAGAAGATTCGTGTCGAGCCGGTGATCGAAACGCCCGGCGACACCGAACTGTTCCTCGTCTTCGCCGACAAAACCAGCGGCAAGGAAACCTATGGCGCGGCACGTTTCGTCTACACGGAGCCGCCAAAAGATGGCAAGGTGATCATCGACTTCAATAAAGCCTACAACCCGCCGTGCGCATTCACTCCATACGCGACCTGCCCGCTACCGGTTGCGCAGAACCGCATGAAAGTGCGCGTGACGGCTGGCGAGAAGAAATATCGAGGTGGACACGAGTAAATCCGGCAATCGCCGCAATCGCATAATTGCGGTATAAATGCCGGTAATCGGGAGTATTCACCATGGCAGCACCCAATATCGGCATGCCCCGGCAGGGCATCCTGCCGCTGACAATCAAGGACAAGACGGCGTTGTACAACGCCTACATGCCGTTCGTGCGCGGCGGTGGTCTGTTCGTGCCGACGGCCAAACGCTACAACATCAACGACGAAGTCTTCATCCTGCTCACGCTGATGGACGAAAAGGACCGCCTGCCGGTTCCCGGCAAGGTAGTCTGGATCACGCCGGCCGGCGCGCAGGGCAATCGTGCCGCTGGCATCGGCGTGCAGTTCAACGATTCCGCCGACGGCGAAGCGGCGCGCACCAAGATCGAGTCCATTCTGGCAGGCATCCTGGCGTCCGAGCGCCCGACGTACACGATGTGAACGCAGCGCGGCTGTCGGGTTGAAAATGTCCAAGCGTTACTTCGGTACCGACGGCATACGTGGCCGCGCCGGCGAGCCGCCGATCACGGCGGATTTCATGGTCAAGCTCGGTGGCGCCGCCGGCCGCGTGCTCGCGCGCAATGACGGTGCAACGGTATTGATCGGCAAGGACACGCGTATCTCCGGCTACATGCTCGAGTCGGCGCTCGAAGCCGGGCTGGTTTCCGCCGGCGCTGACGTGCGCCTGCTCGGGCCGATGCCCACTCCTGCGGTGGCCTGGCTGACGCGCGAGTTGCGCGGCAGCGCCGGCGTCGTCATCAGCGCTTCGCACAATCCGTTCTGGGACAACGGCATCAAGTTCTTCGACGGCAACGGCGAGAAGCTGGCCGACGAGGTCGAGCTGGCGATCGAAGCGGAACTCGATTCCAGCCCAGCACCGACATCCTCGGCACGCATCGGCAAGGCGGCGCGCATCGACGACGCAGCCGAGCGCTACGCGGCGGCTTGCAAAGCGATGGCGCCGGGTCTGGATCTGCGCGGGTTGCGCATCGTGCTCGACTGCGCGCATGGCGCCACGTACCACATCGCGCCGGCGGTATTCGCCGACCTTGGCGCCGACGTGCACGCAATCGGCGTGGATCCCGACGGCCTGAACATCAATCAGGATTGCGGCGCCACGCACACGCAGGCGTTGCAGGCGGCCGTGCGCGACCACGGCGCCGATCTCGGCATCGCCTTCGACGGCGATGGCGACCGCGTGCAGATGATCGATCACGAAGGCCGCCTCGCCGATGGCGACGATCTGCTCTACATCCTCGTGCGTGACGCCCGGCAGCGCGGCGCATTGCGCGGACCCGTGGTCGGCACGCTGATGACGAATTTCGGCATCGAGCGCGCGATCGCCGAGCTCGGCGTCGAATTCCTGCGCGCCAATGTCGGCGACCGCTATGTGCTGCAGATGCTGAAGCAGCGCGGCGGCATGCTCGGTGGCGAAGCGTCCGGCCACATCCTTTGCCTGGACAGCGGGCCGACCGGCGACGGCATCGTCAGCGCACTGCTCGTGCTCGAAGCGCTGCAGCGCGCGCGGCAGACGCTCGCGCAGGCATGCGCAGGCCTGCGTCGCGTGCCGCAAATCATGATCAACGTGAAAGTCGGTGGCGGTGCGGTGCTCGTGGCGCGCGCGTCGGTGCAGGCGGCACTATCGCACGTCGAACAGCAGTTGCGTGGGCGCGGTCGCGTGGTGCTGCGGGCGTCGGGAACCGAGCCGCTTGTGCGCGTGACCGTAGAAGGCGAGGACGCCGGCGAAGTAAAACGGCTCGCCGATTTCCTCGCGGAAGCCGTAAAATCCGGGGCCGCTCAGACGGCTTAACCGCTCATGCAGCAGATTCCCACACTCGACATCCGCCGCTTCGACGATGCACACGGAAGTGCGAGTGCCGCGCGAGGCAGGACGCCGGAAGCGGCCAGCGATCGCGACGCGTTCGTCGCCGAACTCGGCGCGACGTATCGCGAGTGGGGCTTCGCCGGCATCCGCGGTCACGGCATTGCGCAGTCGCTGATCGACGGCGCGTACGATGCATTCGTGCGTTTCTTCGCGTTGCCGACCGAGGTGAAGATGCACTATCACCTGAAAGGTACCGGCGGCGCTCGCGGTTACACGCCGTTCGGCATCGAGACGGCGAAGGATTCGCGTTACCCGGACTTGAAGGAGTTCTATCACATCGGTCGCGAAATCCCGCGTGACTCCAGGTTCGCCGCAAACATGCCGCCGAACGTATGGCCGCGTGAAATCCCGGAATTCCGCGAACGCGGCTACGCGCTGTACACGGCGCTCGACGCGCTCGGCACGCGCGTGCTGCGCGCGCTCGCGCTGCACATCGGTCTGTCCGAACATTTCTTTGACGACAAGGTCGACGTCGGCAATTCGATCCTGCGCCCGATCCACTACCCGCCGATCACCACGCCCGACATACCCAACGTGCGTGCCGGTGCCCACGAAGACATCAACTTCATCACGCTGCTGGTCGGCGCGAGCGCCGCGGGCCTGGAAGTGAAGTCGCGCGCGGGCGAGTGGGTGCCGTTCACGTCCGCGGCCGACACCATCGTCGTCAACATCGGCGACATGCTGCAGCGCCTGACCAATCACGTCTATCCGTCGACGACGCACCGCGTGACCAATCCGCCCGGTGAACGGTCGCGTGCGCCGCGTTATTCCGTGCCGTTCTTCCTGCACCCGAATCCGGACGTCGTGCTCGATCCGCTGCCGACATGTATCACGGCGGAGAATCCGTGCCGCTACGATGACTCGATCACGGCGCACGAATATCTGATGCAACGCCTGCGCGAGATCAAACTGATCTGAACGCGCAAGACAGCGCACGGCGCACCGCGTGCAGAGCGTTACGCGCTTCTAGTGCTGGGCGTCGTCCGTTATGACGGCCACGTCGACAAACGCCGGTGTGGCGTCGATCTCGATCGACCAGCTGATCTGCCCGTGTCCGCGCAGGTCTTGTGGCGCACGGAAAACGAGCGTCGCTTGATCAGCCCACCGGGGTGCCATCGATACGCCATCGGCGCGCGCAGCGATGACGCGAAACGGGCCGTAATCGAGAGCGCGATGGGCGACCACAATCGCGTCCGCGCCGGATGCGGTGCCATCCACCGTGAAACGTTGCGGCGCGATCGGCAATTGGCGCATCGGATAATCAATGGCATCGACGACCGGCAGCGATTGCGGGCTGTGCCACACGGCCGTCGGCGCGGAAACTCCAAGCGAATCGATCCGGTGTTGCGGCTGCATGCCGAGTTTTGCCCAGACGTAATCGCGCAAACCGAGGCGGGCGGGGTGAGTGGCATCGGGCATTCCGCCGAGCCGGATCTGAGTGGAACCGCCGCAGTGCGCCAGCGCGCCGACGCCAAAGGATCGGTCGACGAACAGCGCGTAATGCGCATAGAGCGTGACCGGCGCACAGTCTGCCGCCAGATCGCCAAGCTCGTGAACCGGGATGCGAGCCACGGTAAAAGGAACGTTCACTGTCTCGTGCTCGATAACGTCCATGAGGTCGTGAACGCCGTGTTTTGCCCGCCCTTCCAGCCCTTGCGATGGACTCAACGCCAGATAGCTCCAAGCCGCTGCCGACCAGAGCATCCATCCCAGCGCCAGCGCACCGACGACCCGACGCGGGACCGGGCCGACGGCGCAGATCCGATGCAGGCCCAAGGCGACCAGAGCGGCAATCAGCGGCAGGTGTGCATAAATCATCCAGAATGGAGTGATTTCGCGCAGAGCGACGACGAACAGCGTCTGTGCGAGCAGTACGAGCACCAATCCGACGACCTTGCGCCGTCCGCTCGGGTCGCCTCGGATGATCAGGGCAAGCCCCGCGCCGGCGGCGAGGAAGCACACCGCGTTCAGTGCCAGCAATGCGTTCAACCATGGGCGGCGCGCTGCGAGCCAGAAACGCGCGGTGTAGTCGGCGCCGTAGTCGAACAAGGCCAACAGCAGCCTTGCGGCGCGCGCCGGTGCGGGCAGCGCAAGACGCGTCGACGTGTAGGACGATGCGGTTGCGAAGTCGGGCCAGCCGCTGAGCGCCTGATGGACCAGCATCGGCAGAAACAGCGCAAGGATTGCAGTCAGCACGAGCGCGGCATGCGCAATGCGTTTGTCCGGCGGCGCGGCCGATGCCGCCGCCAGCGCGCACAATGCGGCAAGCAGCAGTGTGGTCGGATGCGCGTGCAGCATGCAGGCCAGCGCCAGCCCAAGCACCAAGGCGCGCGCGGAGCCAGGTTGTTCGCGGTAGCGCAGTGTCGCCAACACACCGAATAGAATGCAGGTCGGCACCACCGTGACATGGGTCAACATCACGAGCGGAAATGCCGACCAGCCCGGCAATGCCAGCGCCAGCGCAAACAGCAGTCCCAGACGCTGGCCGCCGAAGCGCTTGCCGATCTGGTAGGCGAGCGGAAACTGCAAGGCGCCGAGCAGCCCCATCGTGACATTGACCGCGACAGGATTGCCGGTCAGCCACAACGGCAACGCCAACAGATAAAACCACAATGGCCCAAGGTGAAAAATGTTGTTGATCGTCGGGCCATTCAGTGGAAAGAAATGCCCCGATACGATGCTCTGGGCCATGTCGATGTCGCGATAGGTATCGTCGCTGCCGTTCGAGCCGACTGCCGTCCAGACGAACAGCGCTGCAAGCAGCAGCATGAGCAAAACGTGCGAAACAGGTAAGGCGCGGTGGCCGGCCCGCACGAGCGCGGCCTCAGGAGCCGGGAGCATCATGATTGCCGAGGCTAGGCCGAGCCCATCAATCTTGCGCACGGAAGTCCTTCGAGCGCTTCTGCATCGTGCGCAGGGCGAAGCGATCCGGCAACAGTTTGAACAGCGCTTTGATCGCGCGATTCACGCGGCCGGTGACGTAGACGATTTCGCCGCGTTCCACCGCGTCGATGCCGCGCCGCGCGACTTCATCGGCGCTCAGCCACATCCAGTGCGGCATCTTCGAGACGACGCCGCGCGTGCCGGTGACGTCGTGGAATTCCGAATAGGTGAAGCCCGGACACACGGCGCAGACCTTGACGCCACGGCGCACGTTTTCCAAGGCGAGCGATTGCGAGAACTTGATCAGGAACGCTTTCGATGCGGCATACAGCGTATGGCCGGCCGAGCCGGGCACGAGCCCGGCAAGCGAGGCAACATTGACGATGCGCCCGTAGCCGCGTTGCTGCATGCCGGGCAGCAACAAACGCGCGAGCTCGCACGGCGCGGTCATCATTACCTGGATGAACTCGGCGTGTTTGCTCCATGGCTGCGACACGAACGAGCCCGGCAGGCCGTAGCCGGCGTTGTTGATCAGCGTATCGATGAAAATGCCGCGGCGTTCGATCTCGGCACAGAGGTTTTCCGGCGCGGACGGGTCGCCGAGGTCTGCGGCAATGCATTCCACGCCGACCCCGTGATGCTGCAGGATTTCGGCGGCGAGCGTGTTGAGACGATCCGCGCGGCGCGCCGTCAATACCAGCGACGTGCCGCGCGAAGCCAGTTCACGCGCGAACGCGGCGCCGATGCCGGCCGATGCGCCGGTCACGAGAGCCCAGCGCGAAGTTTGCGGTTGTGTATTCATTGGACGATTCTAACGTGTCCGCGATTGAGCTATCCTTCGCGCCCCTCGGCCCGCAGTCCGATCACATGCGCCGCAAATTCGTTGCCGGAAACTGGAAGATGCACGGTTCGCGCGCGAGCGCGCAGGCACTCGTCGATGCGATCGCGCGGGCGTCGGCACCGGCATGCGATGTCGCCGTGTTCCCGCCGTTTCCCTATCTGCCCGAGCTGATTGCGCGCGTTGCGGGAAGCGCGGTCGTCTTCGGTGCGCAGGATGTCAGCGCGCACGACAAGGGCGCGTATACCGGTGAAGTGGCGGCATCGATGGTCAAGGACATCGGCGCCACGCACGCGCTGGTCGGCCATTCCGAACGACGCCAGTATCACGCCGAGTCGAATGAAATGGTTGCCGAGAAATTCGCGCAGGCACAAGCGGCCGGGCTGACGCCGGTATTGTGCGTCGGCGAGACGCTCGAGCAACGCGATGGCGGCCGCACCGAGGAAATCGTCGCCGCGCAACTCGACGCCGTACTGAAACGCTCGGGCATCGATGCGCTCGCGCAGGCACTGATCGCTTACGAGCCGGTCTGGGCCATCGGCACCGGGCGCACCGCCACGCCGGAGCAGGCCCAGGCCGTGCATGCGTTCATTCGTGGCAATCTGGCGCGGGAGAATGCTACAATCAGCGGCTCCGTGCGGGTCTTGTACGGCGGCAGCGTCAAGCCCGACAATGCGGCCGCGCTGTTTGCCCAAACGGATATCGATGGTGGTTTGATCGGCGGGGCTTCGCTGGTCGCCGCCGATTTCCTCACGATCTGCGCCGCGGCGCGCGCGTGAAAACTTTAAGGTTTTGACAATGCTGTTGACGATTTTCAACGTGTTTTATGTGCTGATCGCCGTGGCGATGATCATTCTGATCCTGCTGCAGCGTGGCGCTGGCGCACAGGCCGGTTCCGGTTTCGGCGGCGGTGCATCGGCGACCGTGTTCGGCTCGCGCGGCGCGACGACGTTCCTGTCGCGCGCGACGGCGATGCTCGCCGGTGCGTTCTTCATCCTCAGCATCCTGATGGGCATCTACCTGCATCCGGTTGCGGAAAAAACCGAGGCCGATCTCGGCGTCATGAGCGGCGTGAGCACGCAGGAACCGGCCAAGCCGGAAGCGGCGCCGGTCAAGACCGATGTTCCGGTTGCACCTGCGCAGGCCGGCGGTTCCGACAAGCCAGCGCCGACGGGTCCGGCACCGGCCGCGGAAAAGAAAGACGGCGAGAAGCCGGAACCGAAGAAGTAAGTAAGCTCTTTCGAAAAGTCCGGAACAGGATGTACCGGGCTTGTCTCAGGGATGAGCATGCATGCCCAGGTGGCGGAATTGGTAGACGCACTACCTTGAGGTGGTAGCGACGAAAGTCGTGAAGGTTCGAGTCCTTTCCTGGGCACCATTACCGATGAAGAAACCCGCTGCGGCGGGTTTTTTTGTGACCATGGATGGTCGGTATGCCGAAAATGCAGGAGCAATTTTCGGCTTTGCGCTCCGCGCTGCGCGTGCGCTGCGCATTGCGCGTCCCGTGCGCACATGCGAAAATTCCACAGCTAAATCGCAGCTTCAGAACCCAAGGTTTCCCGTGCTGGCTGAATACCTGCCGATTCTCCTGTTCCTGTTCGTTGCCGGCGGCATCGGCGTGGCGCTTTTGGGCATTGGCGCCTTGCTCGGCCCGCGCAGCGCGAACAAGGAAAAAGTCGCGCCCTACGAATGCGGCTTCGAGGCGTTCGAAGATGCGCGCATGAAATTCGACGTGCGCTACTACCTGCTGGCGATCCTGTTCATCATTTTCGATCTGGAAATTGCCTTCCTGTTTCCGTGGGCGGTGGTGTTCAAGAGCTTGGGCGCAGTCGGCTTCATCGAGATGATCGTGTTCCTGCTGTTGCTGCTTTTGGGATTTGTATACTGCTGGAAGAAGGGCGCGCTCGAATGGGAATGACCGACACCAGCGTCACCAAGAATCTGTTCCACAACCCGGTGGCGACCGGGCCGGTCGACGACATCCTGCGTCCCGGTGGCGACAATCCGCTGCAGCAGCACGGCTTCGTCACGACATCGCTCGACACGCTGATCAATTGGGCGCGCACCGGTTCGATGTGGCCGATGACGTTCGGCCTGGCCTGCTGCGCGGTGGAGATGATGCACGCCGGCGCGGCGCGACTTGACCTGGATAGGTACGGCGTCGTGTTCCGGCCGAGCCCGCGCCAGTCCGACGTCATGATCGTCGCCGGCACGCTGGTCAACAAGATGGCGCCGGCGCTGCGCCGCGTCTACGACCAGATGCCGAACCCGAAGTGGGTGATCTCGATGGGCTCGTGCGCGAACGGCGGCGGCTATTACCATTACTCGTATGCCGTCGTGCGCGGCTGCGACCGCATCGTGCCGGTCGATGTCTACGTGCCGGGCTGTCCGCCAACCGCGGAAGCGCTGATCTACGGCATCCTGCAATTGCAAAAGAAGATTCGTCGAACCAATACGATCGCCCGCCCCGAGACGCGCAGCGCATGAGCACGGAAAGCCTCACTCTCGCGCAGCGGCTCGCTGCGCGCTTCGGCGACAAGATCTCCGCCGTGCACGAGTGGCGCGGCGAGGTTGGCATCGACGTGGCGCCGGCGAATTGGCTCGCCGTCGCGCAGGCATTGCGCGACGACGAAGAGTTTCATTTCGAACAGCTGATCGACATCAGCGGCGTCGATTACCTGAGCTACGGCCAGACCGAGTGGGACACCACCGACGTCAGCGCGACCGGTTTCTCGCGCGGCGTGGAAGGCGAAAGCGCGGGGCGCTTCAATTGGGCGGACCGTCCGCATGCTCGCGTTGGTCACAAGCGTTTCGCTGCCGTCGTGCAGCTGCTGTCGGTGCGCAACAACCAACGTCTGCGCCTGCGCGGCTACTGCGAGGACGATGCGCTGCCGATGATTGCCTCGCTCACCCAGCTGTGGCCGGTGGCGAACTGGTTCGAGCGTGAAGCGTTCGATTTGTACGGCATCATCTTCGATGGCCATCCGGATCTGCGCCGCATCCTCACGGATTACGGCTTCGTCGGCCATCCGTTCCGCAAGGACTTCCCGCTGATCGGCAACGTCGAAGTGCGCTATGACGAAAAGCTCGGCCGCGTGATCTACGAGCCGGTGACGAGCGTCGAGCCGCGCGTGCTCGTGCCGCGCACGATCCGCCACGATTCGCGCTACGACCAGGCGCAGGCGGAAGCCGCGTCCAATCTTCCTGCGCAGAAGTAGAGAAATATACAAATGCAGGAAATCAAGAATTACACGATCAACTTCGGCCCGCAGCATCCGGCCGCGCACGGCGTATTGCGCCTCGTGCTCGAAATGGACGGCGAAGTGATCCAGCGTGCCGACCCGCACATCGGCCTGTTGCATCGCGCGACCGAGAAGCTCGCCGAATCCAAGCCGTTCAACCAGTCGATCGGCTACATGGATCGCCTCGATTACGTGTCGATGATGTGCAACGAGCACGCCTACGTGCGCGCGATCGAAAAACTGCTCGGCGTCGAAGCGCCGATCCGTGCGCAGTACATCCGCACGATGTTCGACGAGATCACGCGCATCCTGAACCACCTGATGTGGATCGGCTCGAACGCGCTCGATCTCGGCGCGATGGCGGTTTTCCTGTATGCGTTCCGCGAACGCGAAGAATTGATGGATTGCTACGAGGCGGTGTCGGGCGCGCGCATGCACGCGACCTACTATCGCCCTGGCGGCGTCTACCGCGATCTTCCGGAAAAAATGCCGCAGTACCGCGAATCGCGCTGGCACAAGGGCCGCGATCTTGCGCGCCTGAACGCCTGGCGCGAAGGCTCGATGCTCGATTTCCTCGAAGCGTTCACGAGCGATTTCCCGACCAAGGTCGACGAATACGAAACGCTGCTGACCGACAACCGCATCTGGAAACAGCGTACGGTCGGCATCGGCGTGGTTCCCCCCGAACAGGCGCTCGCCTGGGGCATGACCGGACCGATGCTGCGCGGTTCGGGCGTCGAGTGGGACCTGCGCAAGAAGCAGCCGTATGCCGCGTACGATGCGATGGAATTCGACATTCCGGTTGGCGTGACCGGCGACTGCTACGACCGTTACCTCGTGCGCGTCGAAGAGATGCGGCAGTCGAATCGCATCATTCAGCAATGCGTGAAATGGCTCAAGGCGAATCCCGGCGAAGTGATGCTGCGCAACTACAAGGTCTCGCCGCCGCGCCGCGAGGAAATGAAGGACGACATGGAAGCGTTGATCCATCATTTCAAACTGTTCACCGAAGGCTACTGCGTGCCGGAAGGCGAGACGTATTGCGCGGTCGAGGCGCCGAAAGGCGAGTTCGGCTGTTATCTGATTTCCGACGGCGCGAACAAGCCGTTCCGCGTGAAGCTGCGCGCGCCGAGTTTCGTGCATCTGTCGTCGATGGACTCGATCATTCGCGGCCACATGTTGCCCGACGCGGTGGCGATGA
>Ga0207695_10000971_pt1 | contig 51107 bp, 43 predicted proteins | sample KBSC54metaG_FD_184354 | JGI IMG/M metagenome (GOLD analysis project Ga0207695, IMG submission 184354) | Corn rhizosphere microbial communities from Kellogg Biological Station, Michigan, USA - KBS C5-4 metaG (SPAdes) (version 2) | ecosystem: Host-associated > Plants > Roots > Rhizosphere > Soil...
CGTCGGGCGTCGGCAAGACCGAGACGGCGCTCGCGCTGGCCGACATCCTGTACGGCGGCGAGCGCAAGATGGTCACGATCAACATGAGCGAGTACCAGGAAGCGCACAGCGTGTCGGGCCTGAAGGGCTCGCCGCCCGGCTACGTCGGTTATGGCGAAGGCGGTGTGCTGACCGAGGCCGTGCGCCGCAACCCGTATTCCGTCGTGCTGCTCGACGAGGTCGAGAAGGCGCACCCCGACGTGCTCGAGATGTTCTTCCAGGTGTTCGACAAGGGCACGATGGACGACGCGGAAGGGCGCGAGATCGACTTCCGCAACACGCTGATCATCCTGACGTCGAACGTCGGTTCGTCCGCGGTGATGGCGGCGTGCCTGAACAAGCCGGCCGAGGAGCTGCCCGATCCGGACGCGCTCGCCGAGACGCTGCGCCCGCAGCTATACAAGACCTTCAAGCCCGCGTTCCTCGGCCGGATGAAGGTCGTGCCGTACTATCCGATTTCCGACGACGTGCTGGCCGAGATCATCGAGCTGAAGCTCGAGCGGATCCGCCGCCGGATCGACGCGAACCACAAGGCCGCGTTCGAATGGGACGAGTCGCTCGTCGATGCGGTGCTCGCGCGCTGCACCGAGGTCGATTCGGGCGCCCGCAATGTCGACCATATCCTGAACGGCACGCTGCTGCCGGAGATCGCGGGCCACGTGCTTGGCCGGATCGCCGACGGCGAGGCCATCGCGCGCATCGCGGTGCGTGCGGACGAGGCCGGCGAATTCGCCTATACGGTCGAATGAGCGGTCGAATGAGCCCCCGCGCGCGACATCTGATGCATCAACGGATTCACTGAACCATGCCGATCAATCTCCCCGAGCTGCTGACGCCGATCAGCGACGCGTCGCCCAGCGGCGACGACCTGCTGTTTTCGAACGAATTCGACGCGATCCAGGACGCGCGGCGCTACGACGATCCGACGCTCGACCAGGGCGAATGGGTGACCGAGATCAAGGAGGCCGACTGGGGCTTCGTCGTCGACCATGCGGGCGAGCTGCTGCGCGCACGCACGAAGGACCTGCGGCTCGCCGTATGGCTGACCGAGGCGCTCGCGCTCGAGGACGGCATCACCGGCCTCACCGAAGGCTATGCGCTGCTCGAGGGCCTGTGCCGCGAGTTCTGGGACAGCGTGCACCCGCTGCCCGAAGGCGACGACACCGAGTACCGGCTCGGCAACGTCGCGTGGCTGGCCGGCCGCACGGCCGAGCTGCTGCGCGCGGTGCCGCTGACGGACGGCGCGTCGAACGCATTCAGCACGCTCGACTGGGAAGTGGCGCAGCACGTCGCGCAGTCCATCAAGCGCGACCCCGAACACGCGGACGACATCGCGCGCGGCAAGCCGTCGATCGACCAGATCGATGCGTCGCGGCGCGTGACGCCGATCGCGTTCTACACGGCGCTGCTGGCGAACCTGAAGGCGTTCGAATTCGCGCTCGACGCGTTCGAGGAGCGGCTCGTCGAGCGCGCGGGCGATTCGGCGCCGAGCTTCCGGCAGGCGCGCGACGCGTTCGAGACCGTGTACCGGCTCGCCGAGCGCTTCGCGCGCGAGCAGGGCTATACGGGCAGCGCGCCGCACACGCAAGCGGCGCAGCAGGCGCAGCCCGAGCGCATCGAGCCGGTGTTCGGCAATTCGATCCAGACCGAGGAGACCCACGTGCAGTCGCAGACCGCTCCGCGTCCTCCGGTGACGCAGATGATCGCCGGCATCCAGAACCGTGCGCAGGCCGTCGACCAGTTGCGTGCGGTGGCGCGTTATTTCCGCCAGACCGAGCCGCACAGCCCGGTCGCGTATCTCGCCGACAAGGCGGCCGAATGGGCAGACATGCCGCTGCACAAGTGGCTCGAGAGCGTCGTGAAGGACGACGGCTCGCTGTCGCATATTCGAGAACTGCTGGGCGTGCGGCCGGACGAGCAGTCGTAATGACCGTGTCGGGCCAAGGTTACTCGGGGGTGTCCGAGGTGCCGTGAGAGAAAGGCTGTTTCCTGAGAGCGCGGGCCCACGCGGGATCGCGGTAGCAACAAGATGGATGACGCATGAACGTGACCGAACTCGCACAGGCGATTCGCGGTGGCCTGATTCAACAGGATCGTCTGTTGAAGACGGACATTCCGTCGTTGCCGAACAATGCACTCGTGCCGCGTCGGGCCGTGACCCATTCCGAACTGGGGCGCGATTTCAGCGTCACGCTCGATCTCGTTTCCACCGCGAGCGACATCGAGCTCAAGACGCTGATCGCGAAGCCGATGACGCTGTGGATCCAGCAGGCGAACCAGTCGTACCTCCCGATCAACGGCTATATCCATACGGCGCGCAGGCTCGGCGCGGATGGCAGCCTGTCGAGCTACCAGCTGACTTTCTCGTCATGGATGCACTTCCTCAAGTTCCGCAGCGACATGCGGTACTGGCAGGACCAGAGCGTCGACACGATCCTTGCCGACGTGTTCGGTACGCATCCGCAGGCCAAGGGGCGGTATCAGTTCGCGCTGTCGAAGCCGCTGCCGTCGCGGTCCTACTGTCGACAGAGCGAAACCGACTGGAACTTCGTGCATCGCCTGATGGAAGACGAAGGGCTGTTCGGTTTCTGGCGGCATGGCGAGGACGGCAGCGCGCACACGCTCGTCATTACCGACGACCTGCACGCGGTCGACGAACTGTCGCCGAATCTTGTCAGGTTCGACCGCTCGGGAACGGGTAGCGAAACCGCCGGTTTCACGCAATGGGCCGCGTCGCGGACCTTGCAGAGTTCGCTGCACACCACACGCACGTTCGATTACAAGTCGCCGTCCTCGGCGGCCAATCCGAACGGCACGACGTTGCCGACGAAGGCCGGCCAGGGCGATCTGCCGAACCAGACGGAAATCTACGAGTACACCGGCGCATATACGTATGCGGGCCAGGACCGCGGCGAACATCTGTCGAAGATCCGCCTGGAGGAATGGGAGTCGCGCGCGAAGCGCTTCTTCGGCGTGGGCGGCGTGCGCGGGATCGACGCCGGGCGGCGCTTCACGCTGGCGGATCACCCCGAGCACGACCGCGATGCGGCGCAAGACAGGGAATTCGCGGCATTGAAGGTGTCGCGGTACATCGAGAACAACCTGCCGATCTCGGACCACGAAGCGAATTTTCCGCACAGCCTGCAGGATCGGCTGGCACGGGTGAAAGTCGGCCACGGTGAGGCGGGCGCATTCGAAGTCGGGCATGACGACGGTTCGGCCGGGTTCTATCTCGTCGAAGTCGAAGCGCAGCGCGCGGCCGTGCCGTATCGCAGCCCGTTCGAGCACCGGAAACCCGCGATGCAGCTCGAAACGGCTGTCGTCGTCGGACCGAAGGGCGAGGAGGTTTATACGGACGAACTGAACCGGATCAAGGTCATGTTCGTCTGGGATCAGCAGAGCGCCGGTCGCGAAAACGCGTCGTGCTGGATGCGCGTCGTGCAGTCGGATACCGGCGGCGGTTATGGTGGCGTTCATATTCCGCGGATCGGCGAGGAAGTGATGATCGGCTACATCGGCGGGGATTGCGACCGGCCGATCGTGATGCATCGCGTCTACAACGGTGCCGCCAAGCCGCAGTGGCATAGCGACGGGATCCTGTCGGGGTTCCGGTCGAAGGAGTATGCGGGATCGGGTCACAACGAGATGGTGCTCGACGATGCGACCGGGCAGAACCGTGCGCGCCTGTTCAGCAGCAGCGCGAATTCGCTGCTGCATCTCGGCTATCTGATCGAACAGAGCGGCAACACGCGCGGCGCGTATCTCGGTTCGGGTTTCGATCTGCGCACGGATGCTTACGGTGCGGTGCGTGCGGCACAAGGGCTGTATGTCACGACGCACCCTAAGCAGGCGAACAGCCAGCCGCTCGATGTGAGCGAAGCGCAGCAGCAGCTCGCCAATGCCGACGGGCTGCTCGAGTCGATGTCGCAGGTCAGTGAAATGCATCAGGCCGAAAGCCTCGGTACCGGGCACGATGCGCTGAAGCAATTCACCGACGCGACGAAGAACAGTGTGGCGGGTGCGTCGTCGGGCGGTAGGACCGCCGGCGGCGGGACGGGGAGTGCGAATGCGTTCAAGGAACCGGTGATGCTGTTCGCGAGCCCCGCGGGGATCGGGATGGCGTCGCAGCAGAGCACGCACCTGGCTGCGGACCGGCACGTCAATCTTGTCAGCGGTCAAAGCACGATTATTGCCAGTGGGAAGTCATTGATCGCCAGCGTAGCAGACAAAATCAGTTTTTTCGTGCAGAACGCCGGAATGAAGCTTTTCGCCGCGAAGGGAAAGGTTGAGGTGCAGGCGCACATGGGCGATATCGAGCTCACGGCGCAGAAGGCAGTGAAAGTGTTGTCAGCAACGGAGAACATTGAGATTGCCGCCAAACAGGAAATCCTGCTGACGTCGGGTGGCGCCTACATCAAGATCAAGGATGGCGAAATCAAAATTCATGCGCCAGGAAAGATCGATTTCAAAGGGGGCGCGCACAGTTTTTCGGGGCCGGCTCAGGCGAACTATCCTTTTCCACATCTTCCCATCAATCACCTTTACGATCGACCAGTCTGGGTCGTGGATGATCAGGGTTTCTCCATTCCCGACAGGCCAATCCGCGTCCATCTCAAGAACGGCAAGACTATTGCGGGCAAGACGGACCATGACGGTGTTGCGCAGCTCGCAATCAGCGATCAGGCGGATATTCTCCGCATCGAGATTCTGAAGAAACTGAGCGGGAAGAACATATGACTCTCAATAACGATCCATCCGGATACCCATATCCGCCGACTAACGATGATGTTTTTCCGCCCTTTGTTCGACCAATGGCGGAGCCAGACGCTGATCACAGTACTGATGGCCTGGACGCGATGCCGTACGCATATGAAATGGGCAATATCTGCAAGATTGATCTTGCAGATTCGGTGCTGGAGGCGCTCCGCCGGAACGGCGAGTTGAAGGAAGCACAGCACGAAGACGATGTGCCTCTGACGAAGAAGGCGGATCCTTCTCCGCCCACGGCGTCACCACCAGCAGCTCCTGCGGCACCACCCAAAAAGAAGAACAAGAACGACAGTGCTGATCATCAGGCTCTGCTCGATCGCCTGAACAAGAAGCCGCACGTGATCGAGTTTAAGGGCGTTGTGCTGGACCGGAATGAGCGTCTCAAGATCATTGCAGCCGTCGCAGTCTGTGAGAGTGGCAAAGATCCGTTTACGGCCGAAAATCTGGACTCTGAATTTCACATGAAGATTAGTCCAAATGTGTCGTACGCACATATTGTTCATATCGGACTTTCATACGGCATCATCCAGTTTACTCAAGATAGTGGTGCGCTTGGTAGGCTGCTGCAGAAAATGAAAGGGAAGGATCCTAATACTTTTGCAGTGACGTTTGGCGATAACAACGACGAATTGATTACGCTGACTACGTCTGGGATTGACGTCAAGGGTGTTGATTATGCCTCAGGGCAGGCACATTGGAATTCGATTCGCAAGTCGTCGGAGGGCAGGAGGTTAAGTGAGCTCGCGCGAATGAATAAGCTGCCGGTTAGTAGTGAAATTCGCGGAAAACGGGTGCAGCCGATCTCAACGAATATTGGTGGCCCAAAGCAGGATCTGTGGGAGGGGGCTTGGAAACAGCGCTTTATTACTGCTGGTAAGATTGATGTTTTTCAGGAGGCGCAACTTGAATTCGCGGTTGAAGGTTACATGAATCCCGCATTAAAATTTTGCAAAGAAAACAACATTCGATCTGCGCTTGGAATCGCCTTTGTCGCCGCATGTGCTATCCGTGGCGCACCCAAGAATTTCATTACCGGGGCCGCTGCAGCGCTGGGGTTGACCACGCCTTTCTCCGACGGCGCGGATGAGAAGAAGGCAGTTCAATATATCGCGGATCTGAATTTGAAAAAAAATAATAGCATCGGTGGTAAGCTGGTGCAGAAGGATGAGATTGTTCGAGCAAAAAAACTCATAAAGGATGAGACGGGCTTTTTGGCCGAAGATCTCTATTGGACGGAGACGTATACAGATGCATACGACAAGCAATGAGTGAGGTGGAGATGAGGTCTTTTTTATTGGTTGGTGCGGTAATTTCTTTGGTGGTATCGGTGAATGCATTTGCGCTCGATTGCAACAATCCGCCAGGAGGAATCGATCCCGAAAGTGCGCAGGCGAATTATCAATGCGCCGAGAAGAGCCGGCGCGCCGCAGATTCGACTCTGAATCAAACGTATAAAAAGCTCCTGAGTACCCTCAAGGATGACCCGGACAGCGGAATCATTCCCAAGACGCAGATCGTTTCAGCTCAACGAGCCTGGGTAGCATTCCGGGACGCAGAGTGTGATTTCCGAACAAGCGTGAACGGAGGTGCGCGTCAGTGGCTGACTGTAAATCACGCCCAATGTCTCACGGAGTTGACGGCGGAACGAACAAAGGTTCTTCAGGATTACCTGAAACAGGTGCTGGATCAATGAGCATCGATGCGTTGGGCTTGCTTGATCGCTTTTGACGTAAACGCAACGGGCGGCGCCTCAATTGCCGCCGCCCGCGCACGACTCCATTCGGTTCCAGATGCTCGTTCGGCCTCGCGCGCTTACTGCCCCACCCGGAACTCGATCCTCCGATTCCTCGCCCTTCCATCCGCCGTATCATTCGGCGCGATCGGCTGGTCCGGCCCGACGCCCGTCGTCGTCATCTGCTGCGGCGGGATGCTCTTCGTGATCAGGTAACCCTTCACCGCGTCCGCGCGCGCCTGGCTCAGCGCGATGTTCGACGTCCGGTTCCCCGAGTTGTCCGTGTGGCCGATGATGTCGACCGTGCGGTTCTGCATCTTCGCGAGCGCGGCCGCCATCTGGTCGAGGATCAGCCTGCCCTGCGGCGTCAGCGTCGCGCTGCCGGTCTCGAACTCGATCGTCCGGTTCGCGAGCGTCTGGTCGAGCACGCCCTGCTCGGACGCCGACACGCGCAGCCCGTTCTTGATCGTGTAGGTCGGGTTCAGCGTGTTCGCCATGTCGCTCGCGAGCTGCTGGCGCTGCGCCTCGTTGTGCACCTCGCCCTTCATCTCGATCTGCGTGCCGTTGATCTTCAACTGCCCCTTGCTGATCTGCTTGAGCTGCGCGCCGAGCAGCTTCTGCACGTTCGCGCTCCAGTTCGGCGGCGTCGCAACGTCGCCGACCTCGATCTGGTCGACGACGTTCGTCGCGCCGTAGGTATCGCGCAGCTTCTGCAGCACGGCGGCCTTGGTCGCCTCGTCGGGCACCTTGCCCCCGACGACGACCTGGCCGGGCGCCGCGTTCGCGGGCGGCGGCGTGATCGTGCCGGCCGTGCCGTGCACCACCGTGCCGGACGCGGTCGCAGGCGCGGCACCGGGATTCGTGTTCGACGACGGCAGCGCGGTCGTCGCGACCGAGCCGTTGCCGACCGGCGTGACGGTCGCGCCGGTGTTCTGCGCGAAGGCTGCGCCGCTGGCAACGAGGCCGGCGGCGAAAAGAGCAAGGAGGGTGGAGCGGGCGGGCGAGAGCCGCGGGCGCCGGGCGTGAATCGTGCGATGCATCCCGTCAGCCTCCGATGAACGCTTCGCGGAACGCGTCGATGGCGACGCGCAGCGAGAGTTGCGGTTGGTCGAGGTAGCTGACGAGCTTGCTGATCTGGTGATCGTTTTGCGCATGGGCGTCGATCCACTCGGGATCGTCGATGTCGATGTTGTGGGCGGCGTAGGTCTGCGGATCGACAACGCTCAGCAGTGTCTTCGCCGACGCGCCGTTGAAACCGATGATCAGGCGTTCGCGTTCGGCGATCGAGCCGATGAAGATCGCGAGCTCGAAGTCGGCCTGCGCGACGAACGGCGCGATCAGTTCGAGCCAGAACGCGGCGACGAGGCTGCGGTAGAACGGATCGACCGGCAGCGGCAGCGTGAGGCCGCGCTCGATGTGCGACGAGCCGCTTTGCATCACCGGCCGCAGCAGCGAGCCGAGCGCGAGCATCGCGCCGCGCAGCCGCACGGGGTGGCCGCTTTCGAGCAGCATCTGCTGCAGGCCGTACAGCGACTGGTGTTCGACGAAATCGTTGAAGGTGCCGTCATGCGACGTGCCCGGGCCGCCGACGTCGATCGGCACCTGCGTGTCGCCGAGCGCCTGCAGCGCGCCGGGCGGCTCTTCCTTGCCGAGCAGCGGCGGGATCTGCGTGGCGACGCGCGACCACAGCCGCGCGAACGCGAGCGGGCTGCGCGCGAGGAACGCGAGCGGCCGGTCGACCTCGAGCGCGGTTGCACCGAGGAACGGGAAGCGGCGCATCGACACGTCGTGGCTCGCGACCATGTGGCCCGCGATCGCGAGCTTGCTGCGCGAGCCGAGGAACGCGAAATGCATCGGCTTCGCATCCTCGTAGACGAGCTTCCAGCGCGGGTCTTCCGCGAGCAGTTCGAGCGCCTGCGCGATCCAGCGATCGAGTGTCTGCAGCAACTGCGGATTGTGCGGGCTCTTCACGAAGTCGCCGCGCGACGGAATCTTGCCGAAGTAGGCGATTTGCGCCTGTACGGTTTGCGTCATTGCGCCCCCTGTGCATTCGTTGCGTTGGCGGCCGCGATGGCCGGCGCTGTGCCCGGCGTGCCCGTGCCGGACTGGGTCGCGTTCTGCGCGGCGCCCGCGCTCGCGTCGGCGACCGACGACGGCAGTTGCAGGCCGCGCAGGCTCTGCTGCTGCGGCTGGTCGCCGCCGCCGCCCGTCGGTTGCGACGTGCTGATGATGCGCATCGTCACCGACACGTTCACGCTGCCCTGTACCCACGTCAGGTCGAAGGTGCCGTCCGGACGGCGCTTGCGCTGCGCCGAGTTGATCAGCTTCTCGAGGCCGTATCGGCCCGGCTCGTTGACGAGCTGCACCGTGCGGCCGTCGAAGGTCGTCGCGGACAGCGTCGCGCCCGGCGAGCCCTGCGGGTTCGGCCACACGAAGTTGGTCCACTGCGGCGGCGTGTTGCGGTAGCGCAGTTGCTGGCCGTCGATCGCGATCGTGTATTCCGTCGTGCCCGTGCTCGGCTGCGGCAGGATCTGGAACACCGTCTGCGGCTCGGACGCCGCGGCCGCGCCGCCTGCCGCCCCGCCCGCGAGCGGTGCGACCCAGCGCGCGAAGCCGTTCGTGAAGTCCGGCGTGAGCCCGATGCCCATGTCGCCCCACGTGCGGGCGGCGAGCGTGTCACCGCGGCGCACCGCGAGCGGCCCCAGCGTCGTGCCGACGAACTTCGCGATCGAGCCGTCCGGACCGAACACCTGCGCGATCTCGCCGGCGCCGGCCTCGACCTTCGCGTTGGCCGCGAACGGGTACTTCGTCGCGAGCGAGTTCTGGAACGGCTGGTAGACCTGCGCGTTCCACACCTTGTTGACTTCGGCGCTGGCCGGCTGGATCACGACCGCGAACGCCTGCATCAGCGGCCGCACGAGCAGCGGACGCAGCGACTTGCGTTGCGAATCGGTGAGGCCCGTCAGCATCTGCTCGTCGACGAGCTTCAGCGACTCGGCGAGTTCCGAACCGTTGCCGTCGAGCGTCTGCTGCATCAGCTGGCGCGCGCCGGGGCCCGGGTCGCCCTGGTTCTTGATCACGTTGAAGCGGGTCCGGACCTTCGACAGCGAATCCATGTAGCCCTTGAGCATCGACGTGCCGTCATGCGTCGCGACGATCCGCGCGAGGCCGATGAACTCCTGGCCGACCGGACCCATCGGCACCTCGGCCGGATTGCCGTTGATGTCGATGTTGGCGGCCGCCACCTGGCCGGCCTGCGAGCGCGAGAACAGTTGCTTGACCCAGTTCACGACGCCCGTCTGCGCCTTCTTGATCGCCACGTTCGCGAGCGATGGGTTGTCCCACGACGTCTGGTCGTACGCGGTCTCGAGGATCTTGCGGATCGGCGAATCCTGCGGGTCGCCGAGGCGGTTCATCCCGTCGACGGCCTGGCCGAAGCTGCTGAAGCCCTGCACCGCGATGCCCTGCATGAACTTCTGCCAGTGCTGCGCGTACTCGGTCTTGTACATGCCGACCAGCGTCTTCTGGATCTGCTCGGGGCTGCCCTCGAGCGTCAGGTCGTCCTGCGTCGACGTGTTCAGCACCCAGTCCTTCGCCTGCAGTTCCTTGGTCGCCGCGTCGCGGATCGCCGGCTGCACGTAGTCGAACCACGCTTCGCGCGTGAACGTGCCCGGAATCGCGTAGCTGCCGGCCACCAGCCCCTGGTTGCCGTCGCCGACGATGCGCGCGATGGTCATCGGCGCGAAGCGGGTCGACGCGCGTGCCTTGATTTCCTCGTAGACGCGCTGGCGGGCCGGCATCCCGCGCACCACGCGGCGCAGGTTCTCGCGGGTCTGGTCAACGAGCGCGAGGTTCGCGTCGATCATCGGCCAGTCGTTGTCGTTCACGCGGGCGAGGTAGAACGAGATCATGCGCTCCGCGCTCTTGATCATCTCGTCACGCGGCATGTTGCCGCGATTCGTCTCGAGCCAGCCGCGCCAGAAGCGGGCGAGCTGGTCGGTCAGGTGCGCCTGCTCGACGTGGCGCTTGTCGGACAGCATCAGGTACGTCTTGAGCGCGTTGTACGCGTCCTGCACGTTGGTCGGCGACGCGTCGCTGTAGAGGCCGCCCTGCGGCGCGGCCGGCTGTTGCGGCGCGGCGGCCGGCGCGGTGCCGGACGCGGCCGGTGCGGCACCGGCCTGCGGTGCGGCGCCTGCCGGGTTCGTCGAGACCGGCATCGTGCCGCCCTGCACGGCGCCCGATTCGGGCGGGCGGGTCATCGGCACGAGCTGCTCGGGGTGCGCGTTCACGTCCTTCATGAACGACGCGAGGTTCTGCGACACGGGGGCCAGCAGGATCTGGCGCACGCCGTTGTAGTACTCGGTCAGCAGGTGCTGCTCGAGACGGTCGCCCTGGTACAGGCCGAGCGACACCGACAGCGGTTTGTCGCGGCGGAACTGCTCGAGCTGCTCGATCCGGTCTTCGAGGATGTCCATCGCCTGCAGGCGCGACTGCAGGTCGTTGCGACCCTGCTGCAGGCGCGTGACGTTGTCGAGGTCGGCCTGCACGTTCGAGACGAGCTGCTGGTTGCCGATCGTCGACCAGGTCCAGCCGCCGAGCGCGAGTGCGAGCGCCGCGACGAAGCCGAAGAAGGTCGCGTAGCGCAGCCGCGTCTTGGTCGGGCTGGCGAACTGGCGCACCGTCTGGCGGTCCGCGAAGATCACCTTCGAGAACAGGTCGCGCAGGAAGAAGCCGTTCTTCGAGAACGCGCTGTGCGGCTTCGGCAGCGCGGTCGCGTCGAGGCCGAAGCGGTGCGCGATGCGCTGCGCGGCCGCGCTGTTGGTTTCGCCTTCCTGCAGCGCGCTGGTGAAGTAGAAGCCGCGGAAAATCGGCTTGTACTGGAACGGATTGTTCTCGAACAGCGTCGCGAGGAACGCGCGCAGCGACGGCTTGATCGTCGAGAATTCGAGCGGGAAGCTCAACTGGCCCGGCGACAGCTGGTTGCCGCGCGACAGCGAAAGCTGCGCGACGCTGATCTCCTTCAACCCTTCGTAGAGTTCCTCGAAGTGCGTGTCGAACTGCGCGACGACGTCGCGCTTGTCGTCGGGCTCGTAGGGCAGCGTGGCGCCCCACACGCGGTCGTACTCGTGCTTGTCGCTGCTGCTGAAGAATTCGGTGAAGCCGGTGATCAGGTCGGCCTTCGTGAACATCACGTAGACCGGCGCGAACACCTCGAGCTTTTCCGTCAGCTCCTGGACGCGCTGGCGAAGGTTTTTCGCGAGGTTGATCGCGAATTCGGGGCGGTTGCCGGTGAGTTCGGCGATGCTCGCGGTGACGATGATGCCGTTGATCGGCGCCTTCGGGCGATAGCGCTTGAGCAGGCCGAGGAAGCCGAGCCACTCGCTGCGGTCTTCCTCGTGCACCGAATAGCGGCCTGCCGTGTCGAGCAGGATCCCTTCGGTCGTGAAGAACCAGTCGCAGTTGCGTGTACCGCCGATGCCGTGGATCACGGCGCTGTTCTTGTCCGCGAACGGGAACTGCAGGCCGGAATTGAGCACGGCGCTGCTCTTGCCCGCGGCCGGGTTGCCGATCACGATGTACCACGGCAGTTCGTACAGCGCGGAGCCGCCCGAGACCTGGCCGATCTTCGACGTCTTGATCGTCTTCACCGCGTCCGACAGGCGCGTGCGCAGCACGTCGAGGTCGGCCGTCTTCGCGTCGGGCGCGAGCGCGGCGGCGGCGGGTGCGGCGATCTTGCCGGTTTCCGCCTGCTCTTCCAGCACCTGGCCGAGCTGCTGGTTCGCGCGCTTCACGCGCCAGCGGCGCCACAGCGCGACGACGAGCCACAGCGCGAGGATCGCCGCGAAGGCGATCGCCGCCCACAGGAGCGGCAACTGCAGCATGTCGGCAACGATGAAGAGGATGGCCGCTAGCGCGACGATCCCGACGATCGAGAGCGTACGCGGATGAGTCAGCACGTTGAGGATGCGTTGCATAGGACGTTCAGGTTCCGGTGCGATTCGGTGAGGCGACGCAGGCGCGCCGAGCGGCAAGGGTGGCGCCGCGATGTGTCGCCATGCTGTCAAACGGGATGAAGGGGGCCGGCATCAATGCGCCCGCGGCATCGGAGAAGGCGCGCGCATTAATGAAAGGACGCTGTGAGATTTAAAACGGAAGCGGCGGCCGCAAAAAATCGCGCACCGGAATGCCCGATCGATTGCGCCGCCCGAATCGTTTCCTGCCGGATGATTAAAAAGCCCCATGCCGCCCTCATTATTTCTTGTCCGGCAGCCCTGGCTAGCTGCCGCGTCCCAGTTTAAAACCGGGTTTATGGTATTCCACGTGCCCGAGATCCATCATTTTCCAGCGGCCCCCCCAGGTCAGGCCGACCTGCTCGGCGACCTGGCCGTACAACTGGTAGCCGCGCATCGCCCACGGATCTTTCTCGGAAATGACCAGCTTGCCGTCGCGCAGGAATGCGTTGTCGGCCGCCAGCCCGAATTGGTGATAACTCTGGAAGGCGGCCGCATTGGTCACGTTGCTGCCCATCTGCGCCAGCCGGTTTTGCCGTTCCGGGCTCCGGTAACCTTCCAGCAGCGCCATTTCATAACCATATTGTTCGTGCATGATCTTGTAGACCAGCAGCAAACGCGTACGGAAATCCGGGTCCAGCAGGTTCCAGTCGCGGCTCGCATCCTTCAGCGCCGGGCGCACCTGTTCGACTTCCCGGGTGGCGAAGACTTCCGGCGGCAGCGGCGGAGGCGGCACGAGCTGTTCGCCCTGCAGCAGCGCGGCGATCTTCTCGTCGGGCACGCGCGCCGTGTCGTCGTACTGGAACAATTGCCGGCCGCGTAACGCAATGGCGACCAATGGCGGCGTCGCAAGAATACCTGCCGATACCGTAATCATCAAGCGCCGCCGAACCAGTAAATTTTGCACATCGTTTAATGCGCCGCGCGTAGCGCTTGCCGATTTAACAATCTGACTCCGCGTACGCGCGGCGCGATCGTTCGCACGGCGCGTAAGACGGCCGTGAAACTGGGCGACGGATTCGAAAACCGTCGCGCGGATACCCGGTAAAAGCAACAGTGCCGCAACCGCGACGGCAAGGGCGAAATAGGCGACGAGTGCGACGGCAATCAACGAAATCCCCGGAAATTGGAATTGATTGTGTTTTGCAATGCTTGCTCTTAGAATCAGGCTGCTTTGAGAGGCCGGGCTATATTATCGCGGTGAATTAAACCAGGATTCAATGAGACGCTGAATGAGTGCGCCGGAAAATTCAAATTCGAAAACTCCACCCAGCCTGCTGTCCGATACTAAACCGGAAGGCAACGGAGGAGCTCAGCAGTCTCGCATTCTCGCGAATCTGGAAGGGCGTGTCACGCCGCCCGCCGAGCCGGCGCGCCGTTCGCTGAAGGCACCGATCGCGGCCGTCGTCGCATTGGTGGTTGCCGTCGGTGGCTGGGGCGCATGGCGCATGCAGCAGCATTCGGGCGAGCAGGCCGTCGCTGTCACGGCTGCCGCCGCGCCCGCAGCGGCCGAATCTGCGAAGGCCGCACCGGCCAGCGGTGCCGCCGCGCAGGTCGCGCAGAATGGCGCGTCCGCCGCGCAGCCGGCCACGATCGTCAACGACGATTCGGCTTCCCGGACCGTTGCATCCGCATCGTCCGCGTCCGGTGCGGACAACAGCCGCCTGTCGCGCGCGCTTGCCGATGGCGCCGACGACGCATCGGGCGCAGCCACGGCCGGCGCTGCCGCAGCCGCCACGGCCGCCGCGGCTGCGACGACGAAAACCGCGAAGGCCGACGCCGCGAAGAGCACGAAGGTCGCGCAGGGCAAGGCCAACACGAAGGCCGAGACGAAGGCCGAAGCCCGCAAGCATCGCAAGGAACAGGAAGCCGAGCTCGCGCAGGCGAAGAAGCGCCGCGATGCGGCGTCCACGCGTACCGCGAGTGCGAAGGCGGCCGGGAAGGACGATCCGGATGCCGATCTGCTCGCGGCGCTCGTCGCGCGCACGAAGCCGGCCGACAAGAAACTCGCCGCGCAGAAGGCGCAGGCCGTGCCGACCAAGACGGCGGCGGCGACCGGTTCGCTTGGGGCGCGTGTGAAGGAGTGTTCGGAGCGCGGCTTCTTCGAGGATCAGTTGTGCCGCTGGCGCGTCTGCGACGGCCACTGGGGCAAGGACCCGGCGTGCCCGAACGCCGCGCAGTCGGAGACGCGGCAGTAATCCGTCTCCTGCACGTCACGATGCCGTATCTGCGCCGCCCGTTGGGCGGCGCGTTGCTTTTGGGGCACGGAAGCTGCCGGTATCATGCGGTGCGACACTGTCACGAGTGCGTCACGCCCGTCGGGCATACGTCTCCTTTCTTTTCCCGGCGCGGGCCCGCGACCCGCGATGTGCGGCGCGCCGCGCATCGCACGACTTTCGACACGATGGACCTGATCGTACAGACTTACGGCGCCGATACGTCCGGCATGGTGTGCGGCTTCCGCTTCGTTCCGGGCGGATCCGGCGCAATGCTCGACGCCGATGCGGCCGCCGCGTGGCTGCGCACGTGCCGCGAGCGCGACGCGGTCGCGTCGGACGATTTCGTCTGGCTGCACTTCAATCTCGCGCACGGCGCGAGCGAGCGCTGGATGCGCACGCATCTCGGGCTGCCGGACAGCTTCTTCGCATTCCTCCACGAAGGTTCGCGCTCGACGCGCATCGAGCAGGAAGACGGCGCGTTGCGCGCGATCGTCAACGACGTGATGTTCAACCTCGAGCTGACGCCTTCGGAGATCGCGACGCTGTTCGTCCATGTCGAGCAGCGCATCATGGTCACCGCGCGGCTCAAGCCGCTGCGCTCGGTCGACACGCTGCGCGCATGCGTGCGCGACGGCGAGCAGTTCCGGTCGCCAGCGGAACTGCTCGTGCACCTGCTGCGCGACCAGGCCGACCTGCTGATCCAGATCATGCGGCGCACGAGCATCGACGTCGATCGCATCGAGGATCGCTTTTTGTCGCAGCGGCTCACGTCGAGCCGCATCGAGCTCGGCGCGATGCGCCGGACGCTGACACGCCTGCAGCGCATGCTCGCGCCCGAGCCCGGGTCGATCTTCCGGCTGCTCGCGAAGCCGCCCGCGTGGCTGCACGTGGAAGACACGCAGGAGCTGCGCGAATCGACCGAAGAGTTCTCACTGGTGCTCGGCGATCTGTCGGGGCTCAACGAGCGGATCAAGCTGTTGCAGGAAGAGATCGGGTCGCGTCTCGACGAGCAGAACAACCGGACGCTGTTCACGCTGACGCTCGTGACCGTGATCGCGCTGCCGATCAACATCGTCGCCGGCTTCTTCGGGATGAACGTCGGCGGCGTGCCGTTCTCGGAGAACAAGCACGGCTTCTGGCTGATGGTGCTGCTCGTCGCGGGCTTCACCGCGCTCGCCGCATGGTGGGCGTTCCGACGTCGCGACGATCGCTAGCGCCGGCGCCGTTTCAGCGCGTCAGCGCAGCAGCGCGATCGCGCGTTCGCCGATCACCATCCCGAGCAGGCCGACGAGCGCGACGAGCGGCGGGGCCGGCGAGCGCACGTGCAGCAGCGCGTACACCACGCCGACGCCGAGGCCCACCGCGAGCGAAGTCAAGTAATCCATCATGGCGGTCTCCCGTGCGGTCCGGCGTCAGGGCTTGAGAATGACGCGCTCGCGCGCACCGGCCAGCACCGCGCGATATGCGTCGTGCGCACGTTCGAGCGGGTACACGTAGTCGTCGCCGATCGGAAACGGGCGCAGCGTGCCGTTGCCGAAGCCGGGTGCGAGCGTGTCGAGGATCTGCGCGACCGCGGCGCCGCCGAGTTGCAGCGAATCGATACCCACGTACGTATGCTGGCCGCGATAGAACGCGAAGATGTCGAACGGCACGCTGCGGTCGATCGTCGAGATGAAGATCTGCCGCGCACCGATCGCCATCGATGCGTTCGCGGCTTCGAAATACGGGCTGCCGACCGTGTTGTAGACGATGTCCGCGCCGCGGCCGCCGGTCGCCGCGTGCACGGCGTCGGCGACCGGCAAGCTCGACGCGTCGATCATGTGCACGTCGCCCGATGCGTGGCCGCGATAGCCGCCGGGGCCGCGCTCGACGCCGATCACGGTCGCGCCGCGCGCGCTCGCGAGCTGGATCGCGGCCTGGCCGACCTTGCCGTTCGCACCGAACACCAGCACGACCTCGTCGGCCGTCGGCATGCCGGCTCGGCGCAAACCCTCGTACGCGGTGACGAACGGCACTCCGACGCCGGCCGCTTCGTCGAGCGTCAGCACGGCCGGCTTGCGACGCACCAGTGCCGCGTCGAGCACGAGGCATTCCGCGTGCGAGCCGTCGCGCCCCACGCCGAGATCGCCGCCCGATCCCCACACGGGCGCACCGATCCACTCGGCAGGGCCGCTGCGCACGATGCCGGCCCAGTCGCGCCCCGGCGTGCGCGGCCACACCGCGTGCGGCATGCGGCCGAGCGCGGCCTTCACGTCGCTCGGGTTGACGCCGGCCGCGCGCACCTCGATCAACATCTGGCCGTCGGCCGGCACGGGTTGGTCGATTTCCCTGACGCGCGCGTCGAGCGACTCGATGTCGGCGGCGGGGGCGTCGAAGCGGATGCTGCGCATGATGATCTCCGTGGCGGATGGTTGCCGCGCTGCCCGGCGGGCCGGCGCGTGCAACGGGTGGAAAGGATGAATGCAGTCTAGTCGGGGCGATTTGACGTGGAAATACGCAAAGGCGGATGATTGTTTTGCGATTTACGCATAGCAAAACCCGAGGCCCCTGAATGGACGACTTCCTTTCCCCGCATCTGGCGCTGTTCGTCGACGTGGTCGACCAGCAGAGCTTCTCGGCGGCCGCGCGCCGGCTGGGCGTTGCCGCGTCGTCGGTCACGCGGCGCATCGACCGGCTCGAGGCGCAGCTCGGCATCCGCCTCCTGCATCGCACCACCCATGCACTGCGGCCGACCGAGGCCGGGCAGTTGCTGTACGGGCGCGCGCAGCGGATGCTGGCCGAGCTGCGCGGCCTGCAGGAAGACCTGCACAGCCAGCACGACGAGCCGAGCGGGCTGCTGCGCGTCGACTGTCCGGCGCCGTTCGGCCGCCTGCACCTGATGGCCGCGCTGGCCGCGTTCATGCAGCGTCATCCGGCGCTGCAGGTCGACCTGGTGCTGACCGACAGCATGGTCGACCTGCAGGGTGCGCGGCTCGGCTCCGACGTCGATCTCGCGGTGCGCGTCGGTCCGCTCGAGGACACGCGCTTCGTCGCGACCGTACTGGCGCCGCAGCGGCGCGTGCTGTGCGCGAGCGCGGCCTACCTCGCGCGGCGCGGCGAGCCCGAATCGCCCGACGCGCTCGCCGGACACGACTGTCTCGCGTGGCATGGCGCGCCGCCGCTGGGCGCATGGCGCTTCGGCGACCGCCGCCACGCGCCGGCGCAGCCGCGGTTTCGCAGCAATCATTCGGAGGCGTTGCTCGAAGCGGCGATCGACGGGCTCGGTCTCGCGCACCTGCCGACCTGGCTCGCCGGGGATGCATTGCGCGACGGACGGTTGCGCGCGGTGCTGCCGCAGTATGCGGCGGCGCCCGAGCACGCGACGATCCACGTATTGCGCCAGCAGGCTCGCGGCAGCGCGCGTGCGTCGCGGCTCGTCGCGTTCCTGGCAACGTGGTTCGCGCAGCCGGCGTGGGATGCCGCGTGGGCGTAAGCGCAAGAAGAGGCGTCGGGCGATAGCGCCGCGCCGAAAGAAAAAAGGGCCCCGCTCGCGAGGCCCGTCAAAGGTCGGGAGGCGGTACGCCGGCCGGCGCCGCAGGCTGCGCGGCGCCGGCCGGACGCGCACCGTTACTGCGTCACTACCTTGCGCGGCTTGAAGATGCCCTGGTATTGCAGGGCCGGGCGTTCCTTCGTCGCCGGTGCGATGCCGCCGAAGGTCGGCGTCTGGCGCAGCTTCATCGCGGCCGGCGAAGCGACCGAACCGATCGACGTCGAGCGCGAAGCCGGCGCGAGGTTGTTCGCGACCAGCAGCGCGGCCTCGCTCTTCAGGTTCGACAGCAGCACCGGATCGGGCGAGCCGTTGACCTGCGTGAGCAACCCGCTCCAGGCCGCGTCGCTGTAGTTCACGACGTAGTAGTCGAGCCCGCTCGGGTCCGCGACCACGCCCGTGCAACCGTCGATCCGCGTTTGCGTCTGCGTGTCCTTCAGCGCGAGCGTCGTGCGTTTCGCGAGACCCTGGCCGTACGCGAGCGTGATCGGCACCGTCCACTGCAGGCCCGGATACGCGTTCTTGTTCGGGAACGGCTGCTGTTTCAGCGTGACGACCGTCTGGTTCTTCGTCATGTCGCACTGCGTGTCGAGCGAGATCAGCGGCACGCCGGTCTGGCGCACGTAGCTGTCGCCGATCGGGCCGACCGACTGGCCGCTCTCCTTCGACAGCGCATCCCACAGGCGCTTCGGCGTGCCGTTGCCGAACGAGTAGTCGACCAGGTACTGTTGCAGACCCTTGCGCAGCGTCTGTTCGCCGAGATAGTTCTCGAGCGTCTTCAGCACGTGGCCGCCCTTGTCGTACGTGAACGCGCTGGCGCTCAGCACGAAGTCGTTCGACGCCCAGTCGTTGAAGTTGGGTGCGACCGGGAACGCGTTCGGGCCGATGTCACGATTGATCACGCGGTACTTGTTCTTCACCTGGTCGAGCCAGCTGAACTCGTCGGGGAAGAACTGGATCGTCGTCTTCGTCTCGAAGAACGTCGCGAACGATTCGTTGAGCCACACGTTGTCCCACCAGTCGGTCGTGACGAGATCGCCGAACCACTGGTGCGCGACTTCGTGCGTCAGCACCTCGTTGCCGTAGCGCGACATCGGCTGGCCCGGCTGCGGCAGGATGTCGTCGGCGAACTCGAGGATCGACCCCCAGTTCTCCATCCCGCCGAAGTTCAGGTCCTTCTGCTCCTTGAACGCGTCGTTTGCGGCGACCGTGTCGAACTTCGTCAGCGGCAGTGCGATGCCCGTGTAGCGGTAGTAGTAGTCGAGCGCCTGCTTGGTGCGGTCCATCGCCGGCTTCGCCCAGTCCTTCATGCCCGGCGGCGTGAACACGCGCAGGTGCAGGCCGCCCTTGCCGCCCGGCAGCGGGCTCGTGAAGTCGTCCTCGTAGGTGTCGAACAGGCCGCCGCCGAAGAACAGCAGGTACGAAGGCATCGGCGGGGTCTTCTCGAACTGCACGAGCTTGTAGCCGCCGCCGACGCTGGTCGACGGCTTCTCGGCCGCGTTCGACACGACGCGCCAGTTCTGCGGCACTTCGGCCGTCACTTCATAGGTCGGGCGGAATGCCGGCTCGTCCCAGCCCGGGAACCACTGGCGCGCGAGGTTGGTTTCGCCCTGCGTGAGGATCGCGCCGCTCGTCGTGCCGTCGGTGCTCTTCAGGTCGACGCGGAAGATGCCTTCCGCGGCCGAGCAGCCCGGATACGGATCGTCGCCGCAGCTGCCGCCGGTGTGGTTGACCGGATCGTCATACGACTTGAAGTTGATGATGCCCGACCACTCCATGTGCAGCGAATAGTTGCCCGGCGCGATGGTCCCGCTCGGCGGACGCAGCTGATAGAAGTCGCCCTTGTCCTGCGGCGTCGCGATCAGCTGGATGTTGCCCGGCTGCAGCGTGATGCGGCCGTTCGTGAACTTGATCCGGTGGCCGGCGATCACGATGTTGTTGACCGGCTTCAGCACCTTGATCTCGACGTCGGCGCGGCCGTCGAACGCGTTCAGCGCTTCGTTCGGGCGGAACCACAGCCGGTAGTTCACGGGTACGACGGTGTCCGGCAGCTCGACAGGCGACACGCTCTTGTCGACGTTGGATGCGCTCGGCGGCGCGGTGACGGCGGGCGACGAGCCCGAGTGCGGCGCGCCGGCGGAGCTGAGCGCGGAAGCCGAGCCCGCGCCGCCGTCGTCGCCGCCGCACCCGGCGAGCGCGAGTGCGGCGACGAGCGGCAGATAACGCATCTTGCGAATGTTGATCGACATGACTGAAACCTCGATTGTTGAAAGAATCGTTCAGTGCTGCGAAAACGCCGGAAAAAGCAATCCCCTCGCCGTTAATCAACAGCGATGAAAATGCCAATGACGGATTATTCGAAAAAGACGGCGGCCGACTACGTGAAGGTAATCATGGTTTACTGCCCCCTCTGGATTTCCGGATGTCGGTTAACTTGCCGGTTCAAAATGGACGGGCGCGTGTTGTACTGAATTGATTTCGCGCGCACGACACGGGGCTGCACGCCCGGCACGGGCGCGCAATCCCTTTGAACCGACGACCTACGGGGCTGGCCGGGCCAGTCCGCAGGACGGAAGGAAGGCGGGTTGCCGTTCCGTAAATTCGCCGTCATGCGGTTTCAAGGTTTGTCGGCCAGCTCGAAGGATGCGTAAATATACTTGATGGTTTTAGGTAAAGGAAACGAAAAATTTAGAAGATGCATCTATTGAATTTTTCCCGCTTCATTGAATGCTGGAAGTCATTAATACGCTTTCCGTTTAGCTGGTGGCTTCGTAGTTTTAATCTATTAACGATCTGATGGGGCTGCGAAAACTACGAAACCCGGCGTGCCGCGGCACGCTCGGTACAATGCATCGACGACCCGTTCACCGATTGCCGCGAGGAGACCTTCCGATGCCACGAGCCCTGTTCCGTATCGCGCCGCTGCGCGCCGTGCTGCTGCTGTTTGCCGCCGTGTTCCTGCTCGGCGGTTGCGCGGGGCTGACGCGCGACCCGGTGCGCGTGTCGGTCGCCGGGCTCGATCCGCTCGTCGGGCAGGGGCTCGAGATGCGTTTCAGCCTGAAGCTGCGCGTGCAGAACCCGAACGATGCGCCGATCGAGTACGACGGCATCTCGGTCGCGCTCGACCTGAACGGCACGCCGTTCGCGAGCGGCGTCAGCGATCGCTCGGGCACCGTGCCGCGTTTCGGCGAGGCCGTGCTCGACGTGCCGGTTTCCGTGTCGGCGTTCGCCGCCGCGCGGCAGGCGTGGAACCTGCCCGGCGCGGCTGCGAACGGCGAGCTTCCGTATGCGCTGCGCGGCAGGCTCGCCGGCGGCGTGCTCGGCACCGTGCACTTCAACGACGCGGGCACGCTGCGCCTGCCCGCGATGCCGGGATGGGGCGGATAGCCCGCGCGCCGCGCGGATGCCGGACGAAGCGGCGCGCGCGCCGGCCCTGACGATTCCTGACGATTGAATTGCATCGGCCTTGCGTTTTCCCGGCGGGATCGCGCTTAAACTGGCCGGGTCCGGAAGGCCGGACGAACTTTCACCCGAGGGGATCCCAATGGCAGCGAAATTCGTCATCAAGAAAGCGAGCGACGGTCAGTTCCTGTTCCACCTGAAGGCCGGCAACGGCGAGATCATCCTGCGCAGCGAGCTCTACAAGACCAAGGCGTCGGCCGAGAACGGCGTCGCGTCGGTGCGCAAGAACGCGCCGGACGACGCGCGCTACGAGCGCAAGACCGCGAGCAACGGCCAGTTCATGTTCAACCTGAAGGCCGGCAATCACGAGGTCATCGGCACGAGCGAGCTGTACAAGGCCGAAGCGGGCCGCGAGAACGGCATCGCGTCGGTGAAGCAGAACGCGCCCGACGCGGCGCTCGACGACGAGACCTGACGCGCGCGTCCCGGGCGGCGGTGCGTGCCGCCGCCCGCGCTTTGCCGCGCGGGCAAAGCGCGGTATGGTGTGAGCCGCGCGGCGCGATGCCGCCGCCCGTTGAAGCCAACCGTAACCGAGTTCGCGTGACCGATTTCCCCGTTTTCCACTGGACCGACGCCGACGGCGCCGATCATGCCGTGCGCTGGCGCTCCGAAGCCGGTGTGCAGCCGCCTAAGCGCGCGGTGCCCGCCGACGACCGCCTCACTGCCGACGCGGCCTACCGCCTTGCGTGCGAGGGCACCGCGCTCGTCTGGCAGGGCGACTTCCAGAATGCGCGCCAGCTCGTGCAGGCGATGGCGCGCCGCGTCGAGCGCAAGCCGAAGAAGGCGCAGGCCGCGGCCGGCGTCGACGCATTCAACCTGCATCGTCTCGCGCAGTCGCAGCGTGCCCGCACGCTCGGGATGCTGCTGATCCCCCTCGACGCCGACTACACGATCCCGCTGCGCCGCGCGCCCGACGTGCGTGCCGCATGCGAGGAGGCGTACGGCCCCGGCGGCGCGCCGTCGGTCGTGTCGCTGCGCGAACTGCTCGGCCTCGTCGGCGCGCATGAATGGCGCAAGAAGGGCGTGCCGATCCCGGCGCTCGGCGGCGCGCCGATCCATCCGCACTACGGCGTGTTCTCGCCGGTGCGCGGCGAATATGTCGAGCTCGTCGCGCGCGCGCCGCTGCCGGCGACGTCGCTCGCGTTCGACATCGGCACGGGCACCGGCGTGCTCGCGGCCGTGCTCGCGTCGCGAGGCGTCGAGCGCGTCGTCGCGACCGACCAGGATCCGCGTGCGCTCGCCTGTGCGCGCGAGAACGTCGCGCGGCTCGGTCATGCGGATCGCGTCGACGTCGTCGAGGCCGACCTGTTTCCGGCCGGCCGTGCGCCGCTCGTGGTCTGCAACCCGCCTTGGGTGCCGGCCCGGCCGAGCGCGCCGATCGAATACGCGGTCTACGATCCCGACAGCCGCATGCTGCGTGGTTTCCTCGCGGGGCTCGCCGCACATCTCGAGCCGGGCGGCGAGGGCTGGCTGATCCTGTCCGATTTCGCCGAGCACCTCGGCCTGCGGCCGCGCGACACGCTGCTGCAATGGATCGACGAGGCGGGCCTCGTCGTGCTCGGCCGCGAAGACATCCGCCCCGCGCACCCGAAGTCGACCGACGCCGACGATCCGCTGCATGCGGCACGCCGCGCCGAGGTCACGTCGCTGTGGCGGCTCGGCGCCCGAGCCTGACCGCGCATTTTCGGTAAACTGTCACTCTCCCTCACGAATTCCCGCCGCCGGGCCGTGGTCGACCGACCGTGGCCCGGCGCCGCATCACGATGTCGAACAAGACCCACGAAATCCGCCCGGAGCAGTCCGTCGAGCTGCTGAAGGAACTGCACATCCTCACCCGCGACGGGAAGCTGAACCAGGACAGCCGCCGCAAGCTGAAGCAGGTCTATCACCTGTTCCAGTTCATCGAGCCGCTGCTTGCCGGCGTGCAGGCCGACAAGGGCAGCGTGACGCTCGTCGATCACGGCGCCGGCAAGTCTTATCTCGGCTTCATCCTGTACGACCTATTCTTCAAGCAGCAGCCGGGGCACGGCACGCCGGCGTTCGCGTCGCACGTGTACGGGATCGAGACGCGCGAGGAGCTCGTCACGCGCTCGGCCGAGCTCGCCGCGCGGCTCGGGTTCGGCGGCATGTCGTTCCTGAACCTGTCGGTCGCCGATTCGATCACGTCGCCGCAGCTGCCCGAAACGGTCGACGTCGTCACCGCGCTGCACGCGTGCGATACGGCGACCGACGACGCGATCCGCTTCGCGCTCGCGAAGCGCGCGCAGCACATCGTGCTGGTGCCGTGCTGCCAGGCGGAAGTCGCGGGCGTGCTGCGCCGGAACAAGGGCAAGTCGCTCGCGAACGCGCTGACCGAGGTGTGGCGGCATCCGCTGCATACGCGCGAATTCGGCAGCCAGATCACCAACGTGCTGCGGTGCCTGCAGCTCGAGGCGCATGGTTACCAGGTCAGCGTGACCGAGCTGGTCGGCTGGGAGCATTCGATGAAGAACGAGCTGATCATCGCGCAGTACAAGAACCTGCCGCGCCGGCGGCCCGGCGAGCGGCTGAACGAGATCCTCGGGATGTTCGGGCTCGCCGAACTGAACGAGCGCTTCTTTGTGCCGGAGGTCGCGGCAGCGGGCGGCGAGGCCGTCGAGCCGACCGAAGGCTGACGCGCGCGCGGGCCGAACCGCGTAGCGGCCGGCGCGAGCGCGCGGCGCATCAGACGTCGTCTCCCGGCCGGCGCATCCATTCGCGCCAGCCGTCGTGGCCGAGGCGGCGCAGCGTTTCCTGATTCTTTTCGTAGATCGCGGACGCGTCCGGGAACGCGTCGACCGCGCGCGCGATGCTGTCTTCGCGCAGCAGGTGCAGGATCGGATACGGCGCGCGGTTCGTGTAGTTCTCGATGTCGTCGGGGTCGCTGCCTTCGAACCGGTAGTGCGGATGGAAGCTCGCGATCTGCAGCACGCCGTCGAGCCGCAACTGCTGCACGAGCCGGTCGGCGAAGAACAGCGCATCGTTGTAGTCGACGAAATCGGCGAACGCATGCGGGAAGATCACGAGCGTCGTGTCGACCTGCTGCGGGTCCGCCGCGTCGAGCGCGCGCAACTCGGTTTCGAGCTCGGCGAGCGCGTCTTCCAGCGTCGTCGCTTCGCTGATCGCATAGCGCACCTGTTCCTTCACATAGACGCTTTTCGCGAACGGGCACAGATTGAGCCCGATCACCGCGCGCGCGAGCCAATGCCGCGTGGCGGCGAGGATATCGTCGTGCGATTCGGGGCGGGTGTCGGTCATCGTGAAACCAGTTGGGCGGTGGAGCGGAGAGGGCCGCATTGTAGCGGGCACGCCGGGTTGGGGCGTGCGCCGCCCGTCATGCGCACGCGGCTTCGATCAACTGCGTGACGAGCGCCGGCGCGATGCCGATCGGCGTTTCGCCGTGCCGGTAGGTCTGGCTCGCCGCGTAGATGCCTTCGACCACCAGCGCGAGCGCATCGGCGAGCGCCTGCGGCTGCCGTGCGCCGGCGTCTTCGCACAGCGCGACGAGCCGCTTCATCAACTGTTCCTTGTTCTGCGCGACGCGCTCGCGCGCCGGGTGCGACGCATCCGGGAATTCCGCGGCGACGTTGACGAACGGACAGCCGCGATAGTCCTTCTGCGTCGCGCGCTCGGCAAGATCGACGAAATACTGGATCAATTGCGCCTTCGGCTGGCCGGGATGCTTGGCGACGCTCGTCTCGAGGCGCTCGAAGAAGCACGTGTCCATCCGCTCCAGGTACGCGAGGATCAGCTCGTCCTTCGACGAGAACTGGCGGTACAGGCTCATCTTGTTGACGCCCGCGCGTTCGACGACCGCCTCGACGCCGACCGTGCGAACGCCTTCCCTGTAAAACAGCTCCTCGGCGGCGCGCAGCAGGTGCTCGTGCGCGGTGGCCCCGTCGATCGGCCGGCGCGTGCGGCGCGCCAGCGGTGGTTTGGCGGCTTCGATGCCGGACATGATGACCCTCGACTACGTGATGAATTGCTTGACATGTTACCGACTGGTAACTACGATCGCAACACAGTTGTGACCGGTCGGTAACAATGTTGGCCGGATCGACAGACAAATGCCAAGCGTCGGCCCGGGTCAGCCGATGCAGCGTGCGGCGGAGGTGGCCTGGCTGGGTGAGGCGGAGCAGGTGCGATGGCGCCGGAGCCGCCAACTGGAGAACATGACGATGAACTGGGCGGTGACACGAATCGGCGGGCGCTTCCACTACGGATGGCTCGCGGCAGCGGTGGTATTCCTGATCCTGCTGGCGGCAGCCGGCACGCGCGCGACGCCGAGCGTGCTGATGGTGCCGCTCGAGCGCGAACTCGGCTGGAGCCGCGCGGCGATTTCGCTGGCGATCTCGGTGAACATCGCGCTGTACGGGCTGACGGGGCCGTTCGCGGCCGCCGCGATGCAGCGCTTCGGGCTGCGCCCGACGATCCTCACCGCGCTCGTGACGATGAGCGCGGGCGTCGCGCTGTCGTCGATGATGACGCAGAGCTGGCAGATGGTCGTGATCTGGGGCCTGATGGTGGGCTGCTCGACGGGCGTCGTCGCGCTGACGCTGTCCGCGACCTTCGTCACGCGCTGGTTCCATGCGCGGCGCGGCCTCGTGATGGGCATCCTGACCGCGAGCACGGCCACCGGCCAGCTCGTGTTCCTGCCGATGCTCGCGGCGATCGCGCAGCGCCATGGCTGGCGCCCGGTCGTGCTCGTCGTCGCGGTGGCGGCCGCGATCGTGATTCCGCTCGTCGCGTTCCTGCTGCCCGAACGGCCGACCGACGTGCAGTTGCGCCCGTACGGCGAGCCGGCCGATGCGCCGCCCGCGCCCGACGCGACGAAGGAGAACCCGCTCGCGGTCGCGTTCCGCACGCTGCTGATGGCGAGCCGTTCGCGCGATTTCTGGCTGCTGTTCTTCAGCTTCTTCATCTGCGGCGCGAGCACCAACGGCTATGTCGGCACGCACCTGATCGCGATGTGCAGCGACTACGGGATGACCGAAGTGCAGGGCGCGTCGCTGCTCGCGGCGATGGGCGTGTTCGACCTGTTCGGCACGACGCTGTCGGGCTGGCTGTCCGATCGCTACGACAATCGCGTGCTGCTGTTCTGGTATTACGGGCTGCGCGGGCTGTCGTTGATCTACCTGCCGCATGCGTTCGGTATCGATTTCTTCGGGCTGCCGCTGTTCGCGATGTTCTACGGGCTCGACTGGATCGCGACCGTGCCGCCGACCGTGCGCCTCGCGACCGACGTGTTCGGCAAGGCTGCGGCGCCGGTCGTGTTCGGCTGGATCGTCGCCGGCCACCAGCTCGGCGCGGCATTCGCGGCGCTCGGCGCGGGGCTGCTGCGCGCGAGCCTCGGCACCTACACGATCGCGTCGATGATCTCGGGCGGGCTGTGCATCGTCGGTGCGCTGATCGTGCTGCGAATCAACCGCGGCCCGTCGCGTGCGGCAGCGCAGGCAGCCTGAGCACGGTGGCCCGGCCGGCCGCACCGCATGCGGCCGGCCATTGCAGGTACGGTGATTTGCATAGCCCGGGAGGATCGGGCGCGCAACCGCTCAAGCGGGTATGCTTGCGGTTCGCCAGGCGTTCGCGCCCCTTCATCGATGTCAGCGAGGAACTGCATGTCCGTCAAACCTGCTCCCACCACTGTTTCGATTCACGATCTGATCGCGGGCCGCTGGAGCCCGCGCGCCTATTCGGATGAGTCCGTCAGCGCCGGCGACCTGCACGCGGTGCTCGAAGCCGCGCGCTGGGCGCCGTCCGCGTACAACGCGCAGCCGTGGCGCTTCATCGTATTCGAGCGCACGCAGGACGAAGACGCATTCAAGCGCGCATTCGCGACGCTGGTGCCGTTCAATCAGGGCTGGAATGCGCCGGCGCCCGTGCTGATCGCGGTGACCGCGCATACGCTCACGCCGAAGGGCGAACCCGCGCCGACCGCGCTGTACGACGCGGGCGCCGCCGCGATGTCGCTGGTGCTGCAGGCGCACGCGCTCGGCCTCGCCGCGCACCAGATGAGCGGTTTCGACGTGAAGGCGTTCCGCGACGCGTTTGCGATTCCGTCCGACGTCGCGATCCTGTCGATCATCTCGCTCGGCCACTATGGCAACGTCGACAAGCTCGATCCCGTGCTGCGCGATCGCGAGAAGGCGCCGCGTACGCGCCATGCGATCGGCGAGGTCGTGTATGCGGGCGCGTGGAAGAAGAGCTTCGACGCGGCAGCCTGACCTGCCGGGCGGGCGGGCGGCAGCATCGCCGCACCTCGTCCGCGCATATCCGCGGCGCGCCAGGCCGCGCGCCGTCGTCGCCGAAGCCCGTTCCGCGGCACCGGTGGCGGGCCCCGGTTGTGATCCCGCGGGCTTCATGTTAAAAAGCCCGTCCTTTCCGTTTTCGCGCCGGCCCTGCTGCGGCAACTTCCCATGACTTACTGCGCGATCGATTTCGGCACGTCCAATTCCGCCGTGGCGCTGCCCGACGGCGACGGCATGCGCCTCGCGCCCGTCGAGGGCGACCACCTGACGCTGCCCACCGCGATCTTCTTCAACAACGACGAGGAGACGGTCGAGTACGGCCGCGCGGCGCTGGCGTCCTATATCGACGGTTTCGACGGCCGGCTGATGCGTTCGATGAAGAGCATCCTCGGCTCGCCGCTCGCGGAAACGACGACCGATCTCGGCGACGGCAGCGCGATCGCGTACACCGAAATCATCGCGCGCTTCCTGACGCACCTGAAGCGCAAGGCCGAAGTGCGCGCGGGCGCGCCGATCGGCCGCGCGGTGCTTGGCCGGCCCGTGTTCTTCGTCGACGACGATCCGCGCGCCGACCGTCTCGCGCAGGATCAGCTCGAGGCGGCCGCGCGGTCGGTCGGCTTCGCGGACGTTCACTTCCAGTACGAACCGATTGCCGCCGCGTTCGATTACGAATCGCGCCAGCAGGCCGAACGCCTCGTGCTCGTCGCCGACATCGGCGGCGGCACGTCCGACTTCTCGCTGGTGCGCGTCGGGCCCGAGCGGATGGCGCGGCTCGAGCGCAAGGACGACGTGCTGGCTCACCACGGCGTGCACGTCGCGGGCACCGACTACGACCGGCGTGTCGAGCTGGCGGCGATCCTGCCCGCGTTCGGCTACCGTTCGCTCGACCCGGAAGGGCGCGAACTGCCGAACAAGATCTACTTCGATCTCGCGACCTGGCACCTGATCAATACGGTCTACACGCCGAAGCGGCTCGGCGAGCTGAAGCTGATGAAGCACCTGTACCAGGATCAGCAGCAGTACGACCGGCTCACGAGCGTGGTCGAGCAGCGGCTCGGGCATGCGCTGATGGCGCGCGCGGAAGAGGCGAAGATCGGCGTCGCGGCGGGCGGGGAGACGATGATCGACCTGAACGACGTGGAAGAAGACCTGCTGATCGCGTTCGACGCCGATCGTCTCGTCGATGCGAGCCGCGACGACACCGCGCGCATCGTCGATGCCGCGCGCGAGACGGTGCGGTTCGCGGGCGTTGCGCCGCGCGACGTCGGCGCACTGTATTTCACCGGCGGCTCGACGGGGCTCGCGTTCCTGTCGGGTGCGCTCGCGGGCGCATTCCCGGATGCGCAGCCGGTATTCGGCGACCGCCTCGCGAGTGTCGCGACGGGGCTCGGCATTCACGCGCAGCGGCTGTTCGGTTGAATGTAGACAGCCGCGTTCCACCGTGCCGGATTGGCGCGGAAAAACAAAAAGCCCCGCCGAAGCGGGGCTTTTTTACATCAAATCTCGCGCAGAACTTACAGCGGCTTGATGTTCGCAGCTTGCAGACCCTTCGGGCCCGTCTTCACTTCGAATTCGACCTTCTGGTTTTCTTGCAGCGTCTTGAAGCCTTCGGTGCGGATTTCCGAGAAGTGCGCGAACAGATCGTCGCCGCCGCCTTCCGGGGTGATGAAGCCGAAGCCCTTTGCGTCATTGAACCACTTGACGGTACCGGTTGCCATGTTACTTGTTCCTAAAAAGATAAAACGGGGCCGAAGCCCATGGGGTGCGGAAAATCAAGGAAGGGGGTAATAGGACCAACCGGAGTACCGTTGATGGGCGAACTACGAAAGAACCAATTCACTCGCCGCTTGAAATCCTGCGAAGTCCTTTATACGGCTAATCGATCGTGTGGTCAACCGTATTTCCATGCTCTCAGGGTTATTGCGTAGATCAGGTTTACAAAGCTTGCGAGCGATGCGAATTTTTTGTAGGGGACGAACGATTTTGGCGCCACGTTCGAGGTGCAACCGTTAAACTACGCGCCGCGCGGACGGGTTGCCCCGATCGGATGACTCGTCCCCCCAAGAATGCGTGCGCGGTGCTGTCCGAGCCGATCCCGGACTGCGGGCCGACCATGCTTTTTGAGACACAGGAGAGGATGTGAAGAGTTCTATTCAACGGAACATCGGCCCGTTTGCATTGATGCTGACGGGGCTGGGTTCGATTATCGGCTCGGGCTGGCTGTTCGGCGCCTGGAAGGCCGCGAAGATTGCCGGTCCGGCGGCGATCTGCGCATGGATCATCGGCGCGGTCGTGATTCTCGCGATTGCACTGACTTACGCCGAACTGGGCGCCATGTTCCCCGAGTCGGGCGGCATGGTGCGCTACGCGCGCTATTCGCACGGTTCGCTGGTGGGCTTCATCAGCGCATGGGCCAACTGGATCGCGATCGTCTCCGTGATCCCGATCGAGGCCGAAGCGTCGATCCAATACATGAGCACGTGGCCGTATCCGTGGGCGCACAGCCTGTTCGTGAACGGCGAGTTGACGACACCAGGGCTGCTGCTGTCGGCCGTGCTGGTCGTCATCTACTTCATGCTGAACTACTGGGGCGTGAAGGCCTTCGCGCGTGCGAACACCGCAATCACGATCTTCAAGTTCCTGATCCCCGGCCTCACGATCCTCGGCCTGATGCTGACGAGCTTCCATTCGGAGAACCTCGGCACTGCATCCAATGCAAGCTTCGCGCCGTACGGCTGGTCGGCGGTGCTGACCGCGGTCGCGACGAGCGGCATCGTGTTCGCGTTCAACGGCTTCCAGAGCCCCGTGAACCTCGCGGGCGAAGCGCGCAATCCGTCGCGCAGCGTGCCGTTCGCGGTGATCTCGTCGATCCTCATCGCGCTCGTGATCTACGTGCTGCTGCAGGTGGCCTACATCGGCTCGGTGAATCCGGCCGACGTCGCGCAGGGCTGGTCGCACTTCAATTTCTCGTCGCCGTTCGCGGAACTCGCGATCGCGCTGAACCTGAACTGGCTTGCGATCCTGCTGTACGTCGACGCGTTCATCAGCCCGAGCGGCACCGGCACGACCTACATGGCGACGACCACCCGGATGATCTACGCGATGGAGCGCAACAACACGATGCCGAAGATGTTCGGCAACGTGCACCCGCTCTACGGCGTGCCGCGCCAGGCGATGTGGTTCAACCTGCTGGTCTCGTTCATCTTCCTGTTCTTCTTCCGGGGCTGGAGCTCGCTCGCGGCGGTGATCTCGGTCGCGACGGTGATCTCGTACCTGACCGGCCCGATCAGCCTGATGGCGCTGCGCCGCGCGGCGACCGACATCGAGCGCCCGCTGTCGATTCCGCTGATGAAGCTGATCGCACCGTTCGCGTTCGTCTGCGCGTCGCTGATCCTGTACTGGGCGAAGTGGCCGCTGACGGGCGAAATCATCCTGCTGATGATCGTCGCACTGCCGGTGTATTTCTACTTCCAGGCGAAGTCGGGCTGGACCGGCTGGGGCGCCGACCTGAAGGCCGCATGGTGGCTGGTCGCGTACCTGCCGACGATGGCCGTGCTGTCGCTGACGGGCAGCAAGGAATTCGGCGGTCACGGCTATCTGCCGTACGGCTGGGACATGCTGATCGTTGCCGCGATTTCGCTCGTGTTCTACTTCTGGGGCGTGAATACCGGCTACCGGACCCAGTATCTCGACGAGCGCGAGTCGCACGACGAGATCCTCGAAGGGGTCGGTGTCTGACGCGTGACCTGCCGCCGGATCCGGCGGCGGCAGGAAGCAGCGAAAAAAACCCGCCCGGGCAATGCCCGGGCGGGTTTTTTGTTTGTTGTCGCCGGTTGTCTCGCGGAATTCAGGCGGCCGCGCTCGCGAACACGTAGTTCGTCATCGCGAGCACGCGCTGGTAGGTGCCGAGCGACTGGATGCCGAGCTGGTAGTCGTCGTCCGCCGCGCCGAGCGCCGTGAACACCGGCAGCAGATGTTCGTCGGTCGGATGCATCAGCGCCGCATGCGGTGCCTGCCGGCGGTAGTCGAGCAGCGCGTCGACGTCGCGCGCGGCGAGCTTCGCCTCGAACCAGTCGGTGAATTCCGCCACGCGCGGGTCCGCATCCTCGGGCGCCGCGCCGAAATCGGCGGCACGCAGGTTGTGCGTGATCTGGCCCGAACCGATCACCATCACGCCTTCGTCGCGCAGCGGCCGCAGCGCGCGGCCGAGCGCGAAGTGATGGGCCGCGTCCGCGCGCGGCTGGATCGACAACTGCGCGACCGGCACGTCGGCCTCCGGGAACATCAGCAGCATCGGCACCCACGCGCCGTGGTCGAGCCCGTGCTCGGTCGTCGCGGTCGCGATGCCCGCCGCGTTCAGCAGCGCGGCCGCGCGCTCGGCGACGTCGGGGGCGCCCGGCGCCGGATAGTGGATCTCGTACAGCGCACGCGGAAAGCCGTAGAAGTCGTGGATCGTTTCCGGGTGCGCGGCGACGCTCGCGACCGGCTGTTGCGTGCCCCAGTGCGCGGACAGCATCAGCACCGCGCGCGGGCGCGGCAATTCGGCGCCGAGGTGCGTGAACGCGCCGGACGGCAGCGTCGGGTCGATCGGCAGCGTCGGCGCGCCGTGGGACAGGTACAGCGAAGGCAAGCGGTTCATGGCGGTGGCCTGCAAAAGGGTTTGCCTGTGACTATAGGCGTGCACCGTGCATTGATAAATCTGCGCCGCGGAATTTGATTGATGCTTGTTTGTTGATAATCATCGCGATGCAACGCGCTCTGGTGTGGATAGACGTTAGTACGCGTGAATTCTAATGAGTTGCCGATTGAATCGGCGAAGATGAACGAAGAAGCGGGGGCGGCGATCGGCTTACTGCGCGTGCCGGATGCCGGCCCACGGCGTCGTCAGCGGTGCGCTGAGCGCGAACAGGTCGAGCACGCGGGTGACGGTCTGATCGACGAGCTCCTCGATCGTCTTCGGCATCGCGTAGAACGCGGGCAACGGCGGAAAGACGATGCCCCCCATTTCGGTGACGGCGGTCATGTTGCGCAGATGCGCGAGGTTGAACGGCGTTTCGCGCACCATCAGCACGAGACGGCGGCGCTCCTTCAGCGTGACGTCGGCCGCGCGCGTGATCAGGTTGTCGGACAGCCCGTGCGCAACGCTCGCGAGCGTCTTCATCGAGCATGGCGCGATCACCATCCCGTCGGTCGCAAACGAGCCCGACGCGATCGTCGCGCCGACGTCGCGCACCGAATGCACGACGTCCGCACGGCTTTCGACATCGGCCTTCGGCAGCTTCAGTTCATGCTGGATGTTGAGCCAGCCGGCGTTCGAAATCAGCAGATGCGTTTCGACGCCGCCGGCGGCGCGCAGCAGATCGAGCAGCCGCACGCCGTAGATCGCACCGGTGGCGCCGGTGATCGCGACGATCAGCCGGCGTGGCGGCGCGCTGGGAGATGCCATCGAAAGGGGAGCGGGTGGGGCGTGTTACGCGGCGGCGAACAGTTGCTGCAGCTCGCCCGACTGGTACATCTCCATCATGATGTCCGAGCCGCCGACGAATTCGCCCTTCACGTAGAGCTGCGGGATGGTCGGCCAGTTCGAGAATTCCTTGATGCCCTGGCGGATCTCGTCGTCCTCGAGCACGTTGACCGTCTTGAACTGGTCGACGCCGCAGGCCTTCAGCACCTGCACCGCGCGGCCCGAGAAGCCGCACATCGGGAATTGCGCGTTGCCCTTCATGAAGAGCACGACCTGGTTTTCGTCGACGATTTGCTTGATACGTTGTTGGGTGTCCATGACTGACCTTGCGTTTGCGGGGCGTTAGATCGAAATGAAAGCGGATTTCAACCGGGCGGGCCGGGCATCAGCCCGGCAGGCGGCCACCGGTCGTGCGTTCGATCGCAGCCAGATCGGCGAGCGATTCGACCGCGACGAAGCCGTGCGACGACAGCACCGCGCGGACGGCTTCGGCCTGGTCGTAGCCGTGCTCGATCCAAAGCGTACCGCCCGGTTTCAGGTAGGCGCCGGCGCCCGCGACGATCGTGCGGATCGCACTGAGGCCGTCGGCGTCGTCGGTAAGCGCGCCGCGCGGCTCGAAACGCAGGTCGCCCTGCGCGAGGTGCGGATCGTGCTGCGCGATGTACGGCGGGTTGCTGACGATCGTGTCGAATGCGAGCGCCGGATCGAGCGCCGTGTACCAGTCGCTCTGCAGCCAGTGCAGCGGGCCGCCGGGGCGGCGCGCGTCGAGCAGCTTGCCGGCGTTGCGTTGCGCGACTGCGAGCGCGGCCGGCGAACGGTCGAGCGCCCACACGCGTGCATCGGGACGCTCGGCCGCGATCGATACGGCGATCGCGCCGCTGCCGGTGCCGAGATCGAGCACGGCCGGATGCGGCAGCCCGTCGATCGCGTCGAGCGCGGCTTCGACGAGCAGTTCGGTTTCGGGGCGCGGGATCAGCACGTCGGGCGTCACGTCGAACGGCCGGCCGAAGAATTCGCGCATCCCGACGAGCTGCGCGACCGGTTCGCCGGCCGCGCGGCGCGCTTCGAGCGCGCGATAGCGTTCGACCGCGGCAGCGTCGAGCGGCGCGTCGCCACGCGTGATCAGTTGCGTGCGGGTCCAGCCGAGCGCGTGCGCGAGCAGCACGCGCGCATCGACCGCGTCGAGCGGCGACGCGCGCAGCAGTTCGTCGGCGGTGGTGTCGGGCATCGCGGCCTCAGTCGGCGTCGCCGAGCGACGCGAGCAGTTCGGCCTGGTGCTCGCTGACGAGCACGCCGATCAGTTCGTCGAGATCGCCGTCCATGATCGCCTCGAGCCGGTACAGCGTCAGGTTGATCCGGTGATCGGTCATCCGGCCTTGCGGGAAGTTGTACGTGCGGATCCGCTCCGAGCGGTCGCCGGAGCCGATCAGGCTCTTGCGCGTCGCCGCTTCCTTCGCGTGCTGCTCGTGATACTGCTTGTCCTTGATGCGCGCGGCGAGCACCTTCAGCGCGCGATCCTTGTTCTTGTGCTGCGAACGGTCGTCCTGGCACTCGACGACGATGCCGGTCGGGATGTGCGTGACGCGCACCGCCGAATCGGTCTTGTTGATGTGCTGGCCGCCCGCGCCGGACGCACGGAACGTATCGATCCGCAGGTCGGCCGGATTGATCTCGACCTCGCCGATCTCGTCGGCTTCCGGCATCACCGCGACCGTGCACGCGGACGTATGGATGCGCCCCTGCGTCTCGGTCGCCGGCACGCGCTGCACGCGATGGCCGCCCGATTCGAACTTCAGGCGCGAATACGCGCCCTGGCCCGCGATCCGCACGATCACTTCCTTGTAGCCGCCGAGATCCGACGCGCTCTCCGACATCATCTCGACCTGCCAGCGATGGCGTTCCGCGAAGCGCAGGTACATGCGCAGCAGGTCGCCCGCGAACAGCGCCGATTCGTCGCCGCCCGTGCCCGCGCGGATTTCGAGGAAGATGTTGCGATCGTCGTTCGGATCCTTCGGCAGCAGCATTTTCTGCAACTCGACCTCGAGGCGGGCCATGCTTTCTCGCGCGCCGCGGATCTCGTCCTCGGCGAAATCGCGCATCGACGGATCGGCGAGCAGCTCCTGCGCGGCCGTTTCGTCGCTGCGCGACTGGCGCCACAGCGCGTACTGCTCGACGACCGGGCCGAGTTCCGCATGTTCGCGCGTCAGCTTGCGGTACTGGTCGAGATCGGCCGTGACGTTTTCGCGGCTCAGCAGGTCGTTCAGTTCGGCCAGCCGTGTGGACAGCTGGTCGAGCTTGCGTTGCATGCTCGTCTTCATGGTGTGGAGCGGCGCTCCCGGGCAAGGGTATTCGGAAAGGATAGGCCGGCTCGCGGCCGGCGGCAGGGCGACCGGCCGGCGCTAGTGGCCGGACTGGTCGTTCGACCGCGGCGCGTGCTGGTAGAAGCCGCGCATCAGGTCGATCAGCGAATCGCGATCGGCGCCGTTCACGCGGTTGAGCGCGCTCGTCGGGCCGTGGATCAGCTTGTTGGTCAGCGCCTGCGACAGCGCTTCGAGCACGGCGGCCGGATCGTCGCCGCGCGCGAGCAGCTTCTGCGCCTTGTCGACTTCGGCACGGCGCAGCGCGTCGGCCTGCGTATGCATGTGACGAATCACGGGCACGACGCTGCGCGTGTCGAGCCATTGCATGAAATTCTGCACGCGCGTCTCGATGATCGCTTCAGCCTGCGCGACCGCCGCCTGGCGCGATGCGTTGCCTTCGCGCACGATCGCACCGAGATCGTCGACGGTATAGAGGAACACGTCCTTCAGCTTGCCGACTTCGGGCTCGATGTCGCGGGGCACCGCGAGATCGACCATGAAGATCGGCCGGTGGCGGCGTGCCTTCACCGCACGCTCGACCGCGCCGAGGCCGATGATCGGCAGCGTCGACGCCGTGCACGACACGATGATGTCGAATTCCTGCATGCGTGCCGGCAGATCAGCGAGCGGCATCGCGCGGCCGTTGAAGCGTTCGGCGAGCCGTTGGCCGCGTTCGGCCGTGCGGTTCGCGACGACGAGTTCGCGCGGGCCTTGCGCGGCGAAGTGCGTCGCGCACAGCTCGATCATCTCGCCGGCGCCGATGAACAGCACGCGCTGATCCGACACCTTTTCGAAGATCCGCTGTGCGAGGCGGACCGCGGCGGCGGCCATCGACACCGATTGCGTGCCGATCTCGGTCGTGCCGCGTACTTCCTTCGCTACCGCGAACGTGCGCTGGAACAGCTGGTTCAGATAGGTGCCGAGCGCGCCGGCTTCCGTCGCGGTGCGCACGGCGTCCTTCATCTGGCCCAGAATCTGCGTTTCGCCAAGCACCATCGAATCGAGGCCGGATGCGACGCGGAATGCATGGCGGACCGCTTCCGACTGAGGCAGCGCATAAACATGCGGGGCGAGCTCGTCGACCGGAATCCGGTGATACTCCGACAGCCAGCGGAGCGCGCCTTCACGTGCCGCGCGATCGTCGGTCGCGCAATACAGTTCGGTGCGGTTGCAGGTGGAGAGGATCGCCGCTTCGGGCGTATTGGGCGCCTGGGGCCCGAGAAACACGTTCTTGAACGTGACGAGAGCCGGCTTGATCTGCTCGAGCGGAAACGCCACGCGTTCGCGCAGGGCGACAGGCGCAGTGTGGTGATTGATTCCGATCGTGAGGAGTTGCATATCGAGGGCTATCGTTTAGCCCCATATTATAGCGTTTCAGCGATTTCCTCACTCGCCGCATACCGGGCATCGGCGTGGCGCGGCCGGGAATTGGGGGGCTCGATCGGCACGCGGTCGAGCTGGTAGCCATAGCCGTAGAGCGGCAACAGGCGGTAGCCATGCTCCGGAAGCAGCTGTAACTTGCTGCGCAGCCGGGACGCATGCGTATCGAGCGTGCGCGACTTCATGTCGCGGCGGCGGGCCCACACCGTTTCGAGGATATGGGCGCGCGACACGGGCCGCGACAGGTTCGCGAACAGCAACTGCGCGAAGCGGAACTCCTTGGGCGTGAGGGAAACGATTGCGTTGCCGAAGCGCACAAGGCAATGCGTGGCGTCGAATGCGTATTCGCCATACATTTCGCGCGAGCGGGTCGGCGGCCGGCGCACGCCGGCGCGCCGGCTCAGCGCGTTGACGCGCGCGAGCAGTTCGGGCCCGCTCACGGGGCGCACGAGGCAATCGTCGGCGCCCGCGTGCAGGCACGATACGATTTCGCTTTCGCGCGGCAACTGCATCACGGCGATGGCCGGCAGCCCGGGCAGGATCGTCTGCGCGCGCGGTATGACTTCCTCGGCAGGCTGGTCGCCGGCCCAGTTGCCGGTGATCAGCATGTCGCAGGTGTCGGTGGCGAGCCATTCGAAGAACGCCGTGCTGGACGAAAACGCGTGGCACACATGACCGCCTGCAAAGAGCAGGCGGTTCAGGAGCGCGGCATGACGCGCCTCCGGATCGATCAGAGCGATTCGCATGAGAGTTTCTTCAATACGGTAGCCGGTGCGCGCTTGCCATAACGTCGAGTCGGCCCCTACACTCGAACGTTCGCGGCGCCCGGCTGGTCTCGGGTTCGATGGATGAATCGATGCTAGCCGCTGGCAACGTTCACGCCTATGGGACGAATCCGAATTTATAGAAGGCGTCGAATGAACTGGTTTGGAATCCTTGTCCTGGGAGCGGCCATCGGGCTGTTCGGCCGATGGCTGCACCCGATGCGGCGCACGGGCCGGCCGGCGTGGTGGGTCGCGGTACTCGTCGGCATCGTGGGTGCGGCTGCCGCCCGCATGGCCGGCAATCTCTCGGGACTGTTTTACGATGGCGAGACGCTCGAATGGCCGGTCTGCACCGGCGTCGCGTTCCTTGCCGTAGCCGTGACGGTCGCGCTGTCGGCCCGTCGCTGAATGCTCTCAGGTGAAATCATGAATGCCCGTCTTCCCGAAGTCTCGTCGGTGCCGGCCCGCCTCGCGCTGCTGCGCGGCGCCATGGCCCGCGAGGACCTGGCCGCCTATCTCGTGCCGTCCGCCGATCCCCATCTGTCCGAATACCTGCCCGAGCGCTGGCAGGCCCGCCGCTGGCTGTCCGGCTTCACGGGCTCGGTCGGCACGCTGGTCGTGACCGCGGATTTCGCGGGGCTGTGGGTCGACAGCCGCTACTGGGTGCAGGCCGATGCCGAACTGGCCGGCACGGGCGTGCAGTTGATGAAGATGACGGGCGGGCAGCAGAGCGCGCCGCACGTCGACTGGCTCGCGCAGAACGTGGCGGCGGGCGCGACGGTCGGCGTCGACGGCGCCGTGCTCGGCGTCGCGGCCGCGCGCGGGCTGACGGCCGCGCTGAGCGCGCGCGGCATTGCGCTGCGCACCGATCTCGACCTGCTCGACGCGATCTGGCCCGAGCGGCCGGGGCTGCCCGATGACGCGGTGTTCGAGCACGCGGCGCCGCAGGCGGACACGACGCGCGCGAGCAAGCTGGCGGAAGTGCGCCGCGCGATGCACGCGCAGGGCGCGCAGTGGCATTTCGTGTCGACGCTCGACGATCTGGCCTGGCTGTTCAACCTGCGCGGCGCCGACGTCAACTTCAATCCCGTGTTCGTTGCGCACGCAATGATCGGCGCCGATCGCGCGACACTGTTCGTCGCCGACGGCAAGGTGTCGCCGGCGCTGGCCGCGTCGCTCGCGCAGGACGGCGTCGACGTCCGTGCATATGATGCCGCGCGCGCATCGCTCGCGGCATTGCCCGACGGTGCGACGCTGCTGGTTGACCCGCGCCGCGTGACGTTCGGCACGCTCGAGGCCGTGCCGGCCGGCGTGAAGCTCGTCGAGGCCGTGAATCCGTCGACGTTCGCGAAGTCGCGCAAGACGTCCGCCGAGATCGAGCACGTGCGCGTGACGATGGAGCACGACGGCGCCGCGCTCGCGGAATTCTTCGCCTGGTTCGAGCAGGCAGTGAACCGCGAGACGATCACCGAACTGACGATCGAGGAGAAACTCACGGCCGCGCGCGCACGGCGCCCCGGCTATGTGTCGCCGAGCTTCGCGACGATCGCCGGCTTCAACGCGAACGGCGCGATGCCGCATTACCATGCAACGCCCGAGTCGCACGCGACGATCGCCGGCGACGGCCTGCTGCTGATCGATTCGGGCGGCCAGTACGTGACGGGCACGACCGACATCACGCGCGTCGTGCCGGTCGGCACCGTCGGCGACCTGCAGCGGCGCGATTTCACGATCGTGCTGAAATCGATGATGGCGCTGTCGCGCGCACGCTTCCCGCGCGGCATCCGCTCGCCGATGCTCGACGCGATCGCGCGCGCGCCGATGTGGGCGGCCGGGCTCGACTACGGCCACGGCACGGGGCATGGCGTCGGCTATTTCCTGAACGTGCACGAGGGCCCGCAGGTCATCTCGCACTACGCGCCGGCCGAGCCGTACACGGCGATGGAAGAGGGGATGATCACGTCGATCGAGCCGGGCGTGTACCGCCCCGGCCAGTGGGGCATCCGGATCGAGAACCTGGTCGTGAACCGCGCGGCCGGGAAGACCGAGTTCGGCGATTTCCTCGCGTTCGAGACGCTGACGCTGTGCCCGATCGACACGCGCTGCGTGCTGATCGAGATGCTGCACGACGAAGAGCGCGCGTGGCTGAACACGTATCACGCGACGGTGCGCGAGCGCGTCGGCCGGCACCTGAGCGGCGACGCGAAGGCATGGCTCGACGCGCGCACGCAGCCGATCTGACGCGGCGTGCGATAACGGCCGGGCGGCGGCCGAACCACAACAGCGAGGGTAAAACATGGCGGACACCGCAGTGATCGTGGTCGACATGCAGCGCGGGCTGGTGGAGCGGGCACAGCCCGCGTACCGGCTCGACGACGTGGTGTCGGGCATCAACCGGTTGACGGCGGCGGCACGCGCGGCGAATGCGCCCGTGTGCTTCGTGCAGCACGACGGCGACGCGGACGACGACATCGTGCCCGGCACGCCGGGCTGGGAGCTGCATGCGGGGCTGGTCGTCGGGAGCGACGACTGGCGCGTGCGCAAGCAGGTGAGCGACTCGTTCCACGACACGCCGCTCGCGGCGCAGCTCGACCGCCACGGCATCCGTTCGGTGCTGATCTGCGGCTATGCGACCGAGTTCTGCGTCGATTCGGCCGCGCGCCGTGCGGCACTGCTCGGCTACCGGACGACCGTCGTGTCCGACCTGCATACGACGAACGAGCGCGCGCACCTGTCGGCCGCGCAGATCGTCGCGCATCATCACTTCGTCTGGGCAAACAATTCGTTGTCGGGCAACGCGGTCACGCCGCGTCCGCTCGCCGACGTGCTCGCCGCGGAGTTCGCATGACGATCAAGGCCGTGGTGTTCGATTTCGGCGGCGTGCTGATCGACTGGAGCCCCGACTACCTTTACCGGCAACTGATTCCCGACGAGGACGAGCGACGCTGGTTCCTCACGCATGTCTGCGCAATGGACTGGGTGATTCGCCAGGACGGCGGGCAGACGATCGAGGAAGGTACGGCCGAGCTCGTCGCGAAGTTTCCGGAGCACGACGCGCTGATCCGCGCGTTCTACGCACGCTGGCACGAGATGATCGGCGGCGTGCTCGACGAAGGCGCCGCGCTCGTCGACCGGCTCGACGCGCAGGGGATGCCGCTGTTCGGGCTGACGAACTGGTCCGCGCAGACGTTTCCGTATGCGTGGGACAACTTCCCGGTCCTGCGGCGCTTCAAGGACATCGTCGTGTCGGGCCGCGTGAAGCTCGTGAAACCCGATCCGGCGATCTACCGCGAGATGCACGCGCGGATCGATCCGCACCTGCCGGGCATCGCGCCGCATGAGCTCGTGTTCATCGACGACAACGCGAAGAACGCCGCGGCCGCGACGGCGCTCGGCTGGCACGGCATTCATCACACGAGTGCGGCGCAGACCGAGGCGCGGTTGCGCGAGCTGGGCGCGCTCGCGTAGGCGGCGGGCGAGCGCCCGGCAGATAAAAAAAGCGGGCCACGGGCCCGCTTTGTCGTTTTGCCTCCGGGAGCGGCCACCTACGGCATCCGGCCCCGCGTTGCCGCAGTGCCGGGCCCCCGGGGCCGCGCCGGTCAGCGGCTGATCGGCTTGTAGCGCAGCCGGTGCGGCTTCGCGGCTTCCTCGCCGAGGCGCGCGCGCTTGTCGGCTTCGTACTCCTGGTAGTTGCCGTCGAAGAACGTCACCTGCGAATCGCCTTCGAACGCGAGGATGTGCGTCGCGATCCGGTCGAGGAACCAGCGATCGTGCGAGATCACCATCACCGAGCCCGCGAATTCGAGCAGCGCGTCTTCCAGCGCGCGCAGCGTTTCGACGTCGAGGTCGTTCGACGGTTCGTCGAGCAGCAGCACGTTGCCGCCCGAGATCAGCGTCTTCGCGAGGTGCAGGCGGCCGCGTTCGCCGCCGGACAGGTTGCCGACGATCTTCTGCTGGTCGCCGCCCTTGAAGTTGAAGCGGCCGATGTACGCGCGCGACGGCGTCTCGTACTTGCCGACCGTCAGCACGTCGGCGCCGCCCGAGATTTCCTCGAACACCGTCTTCGAGCCGTCGAGCGCATCGCGGCTCTGGTCGACATATGCGAGCTTCACCGTCGGGCCCATCACGACCTCGCCCGAATCCGGCTGCTCCTTGCCCGTCAGCATCCGGAACAGCGTCGACTTGCCGGCGCCGTTCGGGCCGATGATGCCGACGATCGCACCGGCCGGGATCTTCAGGTTCAGGTTGTCGATCAGCAGGCGGTCGCCGAACGCCTTGCTGACGTTCTTGAACTCGATCACTTCATTGCCGAGGCGGTCGCCGACCGGAATGAAGATTTCCTGCGTCTCGTTGCGCTTCTGGTATTCCTGGCTGTTCAGCTCCTCGAAGCGTGCGATACGTGCCTTCGACTTCGCCTGACGGCCCTTCGGGTTCTGGCGCACCCACTCCAGTTCCTTCTTGATCGCCTTCTGGCGCGCCGATTCCGACGCTTCTTCCTGCTTCAGGCGCTCTTCCTTCTGGTCGAGCCAGCTGCTGTAGTTGCCCTTCCACGGAATGCCGTGGCCGCGGTCGAGTTCGAGAATCCACTCGGCCGCGTTGTCGAGGAAGTAGCGATCGTGCGTGACGGCGACGACGGTGCCCGGGAAGCGCACCAGGAACTGTTCGAGCCAGTCGACCGATTCGGCGTCGAGGTGGTTGGTCGGTTCGTCGAGCAGCAGCATGTCGGGCTTTTCGAGCAGCAGCTTGCACAGCGCGACGCGGCGCTTTTCGCCGCCCGACAGGTGCTCGATCTTCGCGTCCCACGCCGGCAGGCGCAGCGCGTCGGCGGCCACTTCGAGCTGCTGCTCGGGGCTGCCGCCGTCGCTCGACGCGAGGATCGCCTCGTACTTCGCCTGTTCGGCCGCGAGCGCGTCGAAGTCGGCGTCCGGCTCGGCATACGCCGCGTAGATCTCTTCGAGCTTCTTGTTGGCCTGGAACAGGTCGCCGAGGCTTTCCTCGACGGCTTCGCGCACGGTCTTCGTCGGGTCGAGCTGCGGTTCCTGCGGCAGGTAGCCGATGTTCAGGTTCGGCATCGGCGTCGCTTCGCCTTCGATGTCCTTGTCGACGCCCGCCATGATGCGGATCAGCGTCGACTTGCCCGAGCCGTTCAGGCCGAGCACGCCGATCTTCGCGCCCGGAAAGAACGACAGCGAGATGTCCTTCAGGATCTGGCGCTTGGGCGGCACGATCTTGCCGACCCGGTTCATCGTGAAAACGTATTGGGCCATTTGGGTGTGAAAGTCAGAAGTTGAGACGGCCGCGCAGCGCGCTGGCATGGCGGCGTCGGGTGATTCGGTACGGAGCGTGCCGCGCAAGGCGCGGCGGCGTCGCCGTGTGGCGGCGGCGCGAGCGGCTATTGTACTTCGCCGCCGGGTGTCGCTGGCACGACGCAGGCATTCTGGCGCGCGGCGTTCATAGCCACGCGGCGACGCCGCCGTGCCCCGAGCACGTGCCGCGCTGGTGGCGGCTGAAGCTGTACGTGCCGTCGCGGCAGCGCGCGCTTGCGCCGTCGGGCACGCGGCCCGATTTCGAATGTGCGGGCGCATGCACGGTTTCGCCGTCGCGGTTGCGATACGTGTCGTGACGGTCGAGATCGGCTTCGTTGCCGTAGCCGGGCGGTGCGCGGTACGCATATGCGGAAGGAGGCTGGGCGGCGCACGCGACGAAGAGCGCGATCGACAGCGTCGCAACGTGCGTCGCGCGGCGGAGCAGGGCAGGCATGGTCTCTCTCGGTCTGTTGTTATCGATGTCGGGCCGATGGCCCGCGCCGCATGTTAGCCGATCGGCCATGGATCGGCGCCGGCGCCTCGCGGTGGAGCGACGTTATGCCGTGCCGGACATCGATGCCGCGCCGTCGGCCTGCGCGGCGTCGAGAATCCACCGGCGGAACGCGGCGACCTTCGGCCGTTCCGCGTGATGCGGCGGATAGACGAGGTAGTACGCGAAATCGTCGAGCCACGCGACGTCGGCGAGCTGCACGAGCCGGCCGCTTTCGAGCTCGCCGCGCACCATCGCGGCCGGCAGCAGCCCGGCGCCCTGGCCGGCGACGATCGCCTGCAGCAACAGGCCGGAGTCGTCGAACGCGGGGCCGCGGGGCGGGCCGAAATCGTCGATACGCTGCGCGCCGAACCAGATGTGCCAGCCCTTGCGCTCGGCATCGTGCAGGTGCGGCCAGCCGACGAGATCGGCCGGTGTCGCCGGCATGCCGAGCCGCGCGACGAGTTCGGGCGACGCGAGCGCGACGATTTCCACCGTCAGCAGGCGCTCGCTGCACAGCCCGATGTAGCGCCCGAGGCCGTGACGGATCGCGACGTCGACGCCGTCGCGCGCGAAATCCGCGAGTGCATGGCTCGTGACGATCTGCAGGTCGATGTCCGGGCACGCGTGCCGGAACTGCGCGAGGCGCGGCACGAGCCACGCGGACGCGAAGAACGGCGTGACGCTCACCGTCAGCACGCCGCTGTCGGCGGCGCCCGACACGCGCTGCGACGCATCGGCGATCTGCCGGAACGCATTGCGCACCGGCGGCAGGTAGTCGCGGCCGGCGGCCGTCAGCAGGATGCCGCGGTTGACGCGCTCGAACAGCTGCACGCCGAGATGCGTCTCGAGCGTGCGGATCATCTGGCTCACCGCGCCGGGCGTGACCGACAACTCCTCGGCCGCCGACTTCACCGACAGGTGGCGGGCGGCCGCTTCGAATGCACGCAGCGCGTTGAGCGGCGGCAGGCGGGAACGATTCATTCAGATTTTCTAAAGCGAAAGGCCGACGAAATATCGTTTGAGGCGATGCGTACGCGCGAGTACCGTTGTCGCATCGGGTCGCATTCTTCAGGGCTGCCTTGCGGCGGCCGATGCGATCAACATAGATCAACTATATCCATGAGGCAATCCGGATGCCGCGCGGCGTCCGAAGGGACCTGAGAGGAGCATCGTCATGAACCGCCCGGGCGCATCGCGCCACTTCTACGGCTGGTACGTGGTCGCGGCCGCGTTCGCCGTCACGTTCGTCGGGTTCGGCAGCGCGTATACGTTCAGCGCGTTCGTCGAGTCGCTGCAGCGCGATTTCGCCGCATCGCGCGGGCAGATCTCGCTCGTGTTCTCGCTCGCCGGCTTCCTGTATTTCGGCTTCGGTATCGTCAGCGGGCCGCTGGCGGATCGCTTCGGCTCGCGGCGGCTCGCCGTCGCCGGCATGCTGCTGACGGGGGCCGGGCTCGCCGCCGCCGGCGCCGCGCACACGCTGCTGCAGGTCTATGTCGCGTACGGGCTCGGTGTCGGTCTCGGCGTCGGCTGCGCCTATGTGCCAGCCGTCGGCGCGGTGCAGCGCTGGTTCGTCCGCCGGCGCGGCTTCGCGTCGGGGCTCGCGGTCGCGGGGATCGGCGTCGGCACGCTCGTGATGCCGCCGCTCGCGTCCGCGCTGATCGCGCATGTCGGCTGGCGCGGGGCTTATTTCACGCTGGCAGCGCTCGCGGTGGTCCTGGGGGCAGGCATGTCGCTGCTGATCGAGAACGATCCGCGCGGCCGCGGGTTGTTGCCGGATGGCGATGCGGCCGGCGGCGGCGGCCGGAATACCAGTGCTTCCGTAGCCGCCACGACCGTGCACGCCGGCGCGACGGTGCGCGAGGCCGTCACGTCGCGGCCGTTCGCGAGCCTCTACGCCGCCTGTCTCGTATGCTCGTTCGGCGTATTCGTCCCGTTCGTCCACCTCGTGCCGTATGCGCTCGATCATGGCGTCGCGCCATCGACGGCCGTGCTGCTGCTCGGCGCGATCGGCGTCGGCAGCACGGCCGGCCGCTTTTTCCTCGGCGGCATCGCCGACCGCTTCGGCCGCCGCGTATCGCTGCTCGCGATGTTCGCGGGCATGGCCGTCGCGCTCATTGCGTGGGCGGGCGCCGGCACCGTTGCGACGCTTGCCGCGTTCGCACTCGTGTTCGGCGTGTTCTACGGCGGTTGGGTCGCCGTGTTGCCGGCGGTCGTGATGGACTATTTCGGCGGACGCAACGTGAGCGCGATCATCGGCATCCTGTACACGAGCGTCGCGTTCGGCACGCTGATCGGGCCAGCCGCCGCCGGCTTCATCTACGACGCGGGGGGCGGCTATCTCGTGCCGATCCTCGCGAGCGCCGTCGCCAATGCGATCGCGTTCGCCATCGTCGCGACCACCGGACGTGCGCCGGTGTCCGCGCGCGCGGCCGGCGGATAGCGCACGCCGCTGGGCGTGCCGCGCGATTTCCGATAGGGTGGCCGGACCGTCAACCGTCGACCAACGGTCGGGGAGGCATCGTGACATTCGACGAAGTCCGGCAGATCGCGCTGGCGTGGCGCGGCGTCGAGGAAGGCACGTCGTACGGCACGCCCGCACTCAAGGTGAAGGGCAAGCTGCTCGCGCGGCTGCGCGAGGACGGCGACACGCTCGTCGTGAAGGGCGTCGGCCCCGACGAACGCGCGTGGCTGATCGAATCGGAACCCGACGTGTATTACGTGACCGATCACTACGCGGGCTGGCCGATCGTGCTGGTGCGCCTGTCGGCCGCGCATCCCGACGCCGTGAAAAATCTGCTTCTGCGGGAATGGCACGCCATCGTGCCTGCCAAATGGCGGGACGAAGCCGCGCGCGGCGGGAACTGAGCGTCCGGCGCGCCACACTGCCGGATTGCCTTTGACGGAAGCGCCCTGACGGCGCGCGAGCCGGCGCGCGAGCCGGCGCCGACCGGACCACTTGTTGCATCGGTTCGCATCGATGCAACAAGTGGTCCCATCGAAATTCTTCAATTGGTTCTTAGTGAAGAACCGTTTGATGCTTACACTCCTTCGCTTCGAAGGCGGCTGACGAAAGCCGACGGAACGGGCGCACGCGATGCGCCGGCGCCTCGTGCGCCGCATCGCCCACGCAGCTTCGCAGACTGCGCGGTGCGTCCCGCCGGAACGGCCCCGATCCGGCCTCGGGCCTGCATGCGACGCAGGCGCCGTGCCCGGCCCGGCTCAAGAACGACAACTCCCCGCGCCGCCTTTACGCGACACCCGGTCGTACCGGAACCGTTTTTTGGAGAGAGACAGATGAGTGGAAGCAACACAGGCCTCGGCACGGGCCTGAAGCAGCGTCACGTGACGATGATGTCGATTGCCGGCGTCATCGGCGCCGGTTTGTTCGTCGGCTCCGGCCACGCGATCGCGGAAGCCGGTCCGGCGTCGATACTTGCGTATGCGATCGCGGGCGTGCTGGTCGTCCTTGTGATGCGCATGCTCGGCGAGATGGCCGTCGCGCATCCGGACAGCGGGTCGTTCTCGACCTATGCCGATCGCGCGATCGGCCACTGGGCCGGCTTCTCGATCGGCTGGCTGTACTGGTGGTTCTGGGTGCTCGTGATCCCGATCGAGGCGACGGCTGCGGCAACCATCCTCAATGCATGGTTCCCGGGCATCGCGACCTGGATCTTCGCGCTCGGCATCACGCTGCTGCTCACCGTCACCAACCTCTTTTCCGTCAAGAACTACGGCGAATTCGAGTTCTGGTTCGCGCTGATCAAGGTCGTCGCGATCGTCGTGTTCCTGTGCATCGGCGGCGCGGCGATCGTCGGGATCATTCCGGCGCCGGCCGTATCGGGCGTGTCGAACCTGTTCGCGCATCAAGGCTTCATGCCTAACGGCGCCGGTGCGGTGCTGGCGGCGATGCTGACGACGATGTTCTCGTTCCTCGGCACCGAGATCGTGACGATCGCGGCCGCCGAATCGGACAACCCGCAGCGCCAGATCGTGCGTGCGACCAACTCGGTGATCTGGCGCATCACGCTGTTCTATCTCGGCTCGATTCTCGTCGTCGCGGCCATCGTGCCGTGGAACGACCCGTTGCTGCCGAAGCACGGCTCGTATCAGCGCGCGATGGAGCTGATCGGCATCCCGAACGCGAAGGCGATCATCGACGTGATCGTGCTCGTATCGGTCGCGAGCTGCCTGAATTCGGCGCTGTACACGGCGTCGCGGATGCTGTTCTCGCTGTCGAAGCGCAAGGACGCGCCTGCGTTCCTGCATCGCACCGATTCGACCGGCACGCCGCGTGCGGCCGTGCTCGCGTCGACGGCATTCGGCTTCGTGACCGTGATCGCGAACTACCTGATGCCGGAGCAGGTGTTCGGCTTCCTGCTCGCGACGTCGGGCGCGATCGCGCTGCTCGTGTATCTCGTGATCGCGATCTCGCAGCTGCGGATGCGCAAGACGCTCGAATCGGGCGGCGCCGACCTGACGCTGCGGATGTGGATGTTCCCGTGGCTCACGTGGGCCGTGATCCTGTTCATCTGCGGCACGCTGACCGTGATGTTCGTGAGCGAGGAGCACCGGATGGAAGTCGGTGCGACGGCCGTGCTGGCGTTGATCGTGCTGTTTGCGTCGTGGCTGAACAAGCGCGGCCGCGATGCGCAGGCGAGCGCGGGGCGGCGGGTGTCGGCGACGTGATGCAGTGATGTGACGGCGTGGCGGTGAGCCGCCTGTCATGAAAGTGGCCCGATCGGCGTTAGCCGGTCGGGCCATTTGTTTTGTCGGGGTAAACGGATGCACTTGCCGATGGCAACGCAGGGCGTTCGGCAATGGGGTGCGGCATCTGCATCTGCAATCGGCGGTGCCGACGAAGATGACGAACAGGCTCTCCGCGGGCACTTCCCGCAAGCCTTCACGAGTCGCTCCGGAATAAAGAAAGGCCCGCTGTTCGCGGGCCTTTCCGGGCTACTCTGACACTGCACGAAACAGCGTCGTTTGACGCGTCAGACGTTGAACAGGAAGTTCATCACGTCGCCATCGTGTACGACATATTCCTTCCCTTCCGCGCGCATCTTGCCGGCTTCCTTCGCGCCCTGTTCACCCTTGTACGTGATGAAGTCGTCGAACGCGATCGTCTGCGCGCGGATGAAGCCGCGCTCGAAGTCGGTATGGATCACGCCGGCCGCCTGCGGCGCCGTGTCGCCGGTATGGATCGTCCACGCGCGCACTTCCTTCACGCCCGCGGTGAAGTAGGTCTGCAGGCCGAGCAGCTTGAAGCCCGCGCGGATCACGCGGTCGAGGCCCGGCTCTTCCATGCCCATGTCGGCGAGGAATGCTTCCTTGTCCGCGTCGTCGAGATCCGCGATTTCCGCCTCGATTGCCGCGCATACGGCGACCACCGGCGCATTCTCGCTTTCCGCGTACTTGCGCACCGCATCGAGGTGCGGATTGTTCTCGAAGCCGTCGTCCTTCACGTTGGCCACATACATCGCCGGCTTCGCGGTGATCAGGCAGAACGGCTTGAGCAGCGCTTCTTCGTCGTCCGACAGCGCGAGGCCGCGCACGGCCTTGCCCTGGTCGAGCTGCGCGCGCACCTTGTCGAGCACCGCGACGAGCTTGGCCGCTTCCTTGTCGTTGCCCGACTTCGCGGCCTTCGAATAGCGCGTGAGCGCCTTCTCGACGGTGCCGAGGTCGGCGAGCGCGAGTTCGGTGTTGATTACCTCGATGTCGTCGATCGGGCTGACCTTGCCGGCGACGTGAATGACGTTCTCGTCCTCGAAGCAGCGCACGACGTGCGTGATCGCATCGGTTTCGCGGATGTTGGCGAGGAACTGGTTGCCGAGGCCTTCACCCTTGCTCGCACCCGCGACGAGGCCGGCGATGTCGACGAATTCGACGACGGCCGGTACGACACGCTCCGGCTTGACGATCTCGGAGAGTGCCTTCAGGCGCGTATCGGGCACTTCGACGATGCCGACGTTCGGCTCGATCGTGCAGAACGGGTAGTTCTCGGCGGCGATGCCGGCCTTGGTCAGCGCATTGAACAGGGTGGACTTGCCGACGTTGGGCAAGCCGACGATGCCGCATTTGAGGCTCATGGAATCCTTCGGACCGGTGAGGCGGCGCGGCCGGACAAAGCGCGGCGGCGCGGGAAAAATAGGGACGGCCGGCGCCTGGGGCGCGGCGGGCCGATGTTCGAAGCCGCTATTGTACCGTGCCGACGCCCCGGTTTCCGGCCTTCCCCCGAACGCCCGATGCGACGGGCCGCCGCGCCGCCGGGCCAGCCCGCGATTCTGCTGATTTCCCGCAAAGTCCGGCCGCGTAAGGGATTGGCCCCGCGGCTATAATGCCCGCCATGACTGCCCACCACACCTTCGACGTCGCCGTGGTCGGCGGCGGGCTCGTCGGCAAGACGGCCGCGCTCGCGCTGACCCAGTCCGGCTACAAGACCGCCTTGCTCGCCCAGCCGGCGGCGCCGCGCCCCGCCGATCTCGCGTTCGATACGCGCATCTACGCGCTGTCGTCCAGCTCGCAGGCATTGCTGGAGCGGCTGCGGGTCTGGCAGGCGCTCGACCATGGCCGGCTCGCGCCGGTCTACGACATGCGGGTGTACGGCGACGCGCATGCGGAACTGCATTTCTCCGCCTATCAGGCGTCCGTACCGCAGCTTGCGTGGATCGCCGAATCGTCGCTGATCGAGACGTCGCTCGACGCCGCGCTGCGGTTCCAGCCGAACCTCACGTGGTTCGATGCGCGCGCACAAGGCTTCGACGTGCGCGACGACGCGGCCGTGCTCACGCTGTCGTCGGGGCAAGTGCTCGAAGCGGATCTCGTGGTCGGCGCGGACGGCGCGCATTCGTGGGTGCGCTCCCAGATGGGGGCGAGGATCGAGCGGCGCGATTACCGGCAGACGGGTGTCGTCGCGAACTTCAAGGCATCGCTTCCGCACCGCGAGACCGCCACCCAATGGTTCCGCGACGGCGAAATCATCGCGCTGCTGCCGCTGCCGGACGGTCACGTGTCGCTCGTGTGGTCCGCGCACACCGCGCACGCGGACGAACTGCTCGCGCTCGATCCCGCGCAACTCGCGGCCGAAGTCGAGCGCGTGTCGCACGGGCAGCTCGGCACGCTCGAATGCGTGACGCCGGCCGCCGGTTTCCCGCTCGCGCTGCAGACCGTCGACAAGCTGATCGCCCCGCGCGTCGCGCTCGTCGGCGATGCCGCACACCTGATCCATCCGCTCGCGGGGCAGGGGATGAATCTCGGCTTGCGCGACGTCGCGGCGCTCGCCGATGCAATCGCGAACAAGGAACCCTTCCGCAACCTC
>Ga0207695_10000972_pt1 | contig 51011 bp, 44 predicted proteins | sample KBSC54metaG_FD_184354 | JGI IMG/M metagenome (GOLD analysis project Ga0207695, IMG submission 184354) | Corn rhizosphere microbial communities from Kellogg Biological Station, Michigan, USA - KBS C5-4 metaG (SPAdes) (version 2) | ecosystem: Host-associated > Plants > Roots > Rhizosphere > Soil...
TGGCAACGTCAACACATCGAGCGCCACCGCGGCGACGAGCAGCCCGGTCACGAAGATCGACACCGCGGTCCCCTTCGGCGTGCCCGACACGAGCCACACGAGCGACAGCAGTGCGGTCACGACCACCAATCGCCGCGTCGGCACGATGGCGACCGCGGCGCGAGCACCGCGCACGATCGCACGGACGACCCTGCGGCCGACCGAGCTCGGCGCCGCGGCCGGCGCACCGGCCACTGCCGACGTCATTGCGGCGCCGTGACGCGCATCAGGACGGCCTGCAGCACGTCGTCGCTGCTGCGGCCTTCGACTTCGACTTCAGGCGATACCACGACCCGGTGCCGCAGCACCGGGAACGCGAAGTCTTTCACGTCGTCCGGGGTGACGAAGGCCCGGCCGGCGAGAAGCGCTGCCGCGCGCGACACACGAAAGAGCGCGACGGTGGCGCGCGGCGATCCGCCTAACGTCAGCGCCGCCTCCTCGCGCGTGGCCCGCACGATCTGCGTGATGTATTCCCGCACCTCGGGCGCCACGGTCACGCCGTCCGCGGCCGCGCGCACCTCCGCGCACGAGTTCGCGTCGAGCACCGGTTCGAGACGCAGATCGGACGCGCGCTCGGCGTCGAAGCCAGCGGCGTAGTTGTCCAGGATCGCCAGCTCCGACTCCTTCGAGGGGTAGGCGACCTTGATCTTGAGGAGGAACCGGTCCAGCTGCGCCTCCGGCAGCGGATACGTGCCCTCGTACTCGACCGGATTCTGCGTCGCGAAGACGGTGAACAGCGGGCCTAACGAGCGCGCCGTGCCGTCGACCGTCACCTGCCGCTCCTGCATCGCCTCGAGCAGCGCCGCCTGCGTCTTCGCCGGCGCGCGATTGATCTCGTCCGCGAGCAGCAAATCCGTGAACACCGGTCCCGGACGAAACTCGCTCGTCCGCCCCACGTCCTGCAGCACCGTGGTGCCGGTGATGTCGGACGGCATCAGATCCGGCGTGAATTGAATGCGGCCAAAGCGCGCGTTGAGCGTGCTCGCGAGAAGCCGCACGAGCAGCGTCTTGGCCGTGCCGGGCACCCCTTCCACCAGCGCATGCCCGCGCGCCAGGAACGCAACCAGCACTTCGTCGATTACCGTGTCCTGCCCAACGACGCGGGACGCCACGGCGGCCCGCACCGCGGACATGCGCTCGGCCACTTGCTCGGCGGTCATCACGGAGTTGTCGCCCTCTCGATGTGGTCGATGGCATCGCCCACCGCAACCCACTCGGTGACGGCCATCGGGGTGGTCAACGCGCGCTCCAGCAGCGCTGCATCACTCGCGGTTGCCGGCACGCGCTCCGCGAGACGCTTCAGATAGGCATCGTCGGCCAGCGCGCCCGCGCCTAACGGATGACGCCGGCGGAGGCCGCGCACCAGGCGCCCGGTCGCCAGCCTCGTCGCGTGAATCCGCTCGTAGGCCAGCCGCAGCGCCCCGACGTGCTCGAGCGGCGACCGCCGCTCGATGCTGGCACGGCCGCGCGGCGCGAACGGCCGAACCCCGACGGCCAGAAGCAGCAGCACGCCGGCGATCAATGCCTGCACGCCGGCTCGGCCCACCGGCGTCTTGAACATCGCCTCTCCGATCTGCTCGAACATGTCGTTCGTGCTGCCGTAGCCCTGATGAAACTCATCGAATACCAACGGGCGCGTGCGATCGATTCCTGCCCGTTCCAGCAGGCGCACCCCGAGAACCATCCCGGACGTGTCGCGCACGTTGTCGTTCCGCGCAAACGACCAGTCCGACACGATGACCGCCGACCCCATGCCTAACTTGCGCATCATGATCGCCGGCCGCACGCTCGTGTCGGCATGGACGGTGAGCAGCGTCCTCGTGTCCGGCGGAAAGACAGGCGCCGTGTCGCGCTCCGAGATCGCCACCGGAACCAGGTAGCGGGAAAACGAGCCGGCGCGGACGGCCGCCGAGTCGAGCGAGATCGCGCTGTCCGATCCGCCCGCCGCGGTCGACACCACCTCGAGATCGTGGTCGAACTGCGTCCGCCGGATGCGAAGGGAATCCGCCAACGGCGATCCCGCAGGCGGCGACACGACGATCGTCGCGCCTCGCCGGACCGCGCCTAACAGAGCGGACACTTCGGTGGCGCTGGGCTGATACGGAGGCGACATCAGCAGGTACGTGCCCGCCGGGTCCACGGGCACTCGAAACGCCGTCCGACGGCGCTGGACGTGCCAACCGAGGCGTCGCAGCACATCGTAGAACGCGAGTGCGCCGAACGGCGACGTGTTGTACGTCGTGAGACGGGTATCGACGGCGCCCGCGGCGCCGCCCGGCGAAGAAATGATCGCCGCCAGCACCAACGTGCCCAACACGGGCAGCACGAAGATCGGACGCAGCCAGCGGTCGAGTCGTCGCTCAGCCATTGGGCCGCACCACCGGCGCTGCCAGCGCGTACAGCTGATGGTATCGTGCGGCGTCGCAGGTCCCGATGCCGTAAATCACCACCTCGTACGAGCGGCCGAACTCTCGAAATCTCCCGAACAGGGAGGACGAGTGCGTGCGCAGCTCGCGCGCATAGTCGCCCACCGTCTTCGATGGATGCAGGCGCACCTGCTGCTGCCGCGCTGCGCTTTCGAGCAGGGCAGCGTACAGCGCGTGCGCCGCGCTCGTGTAGTCGCCCGACGCGGCGAGCGCCTCGGCTGCCGCCCACGGATCTTGCCCGCTCGCGCCCCCCATGCCCCGCCAGACAGCGCCGCGCGCCACGTCCAGATGCTGCCATCGCCACATCATCACCGCCCGCCCAACGATGGCCAGGACTAACGCAGTCACCACCACCAGCAATGCCCAAAACAACACCGGTGACGCACGCAGCTGCTGATACCACGACATCACCAAGCCGAAGATGCGCAGGACCAGCGACACGAACCACTGCCAGATGGCCTGTCCCAACGTCAGGCGCTGGAACGTCCGGCCGCGGAACACGCTGTCCACGACAGCGGCTACACGATGGTCGGGGATCTGTTGGGCGAGAAGGAAGGGCATTGCGGTGCGCAGATAATAGGATGGCGGCGCAGATCGCGCCACGGGGTGCGTTAGCGCCGGACGACGCCTTCCAATCCACCCGCCACGAGCGATGCGATGTTCGCCATGATCACCGGTCGCAGCGCGCCGCCCGGCGACACGAGATACTTGGGCACCCACACGGGGTGAAACCACTCCTTGAACTCACGCACGCCCTGAAAATTGTAGAATCGTTCGCCGTGTCCGAACGCCGCCGTCCCCATCCGATGCCACAACGGCGCGATGGTGCTCGACTGCAATCCGGAGAGCGGCGCCATGCCGAGGTTGAACCACCGATAGCCCAGGGCTTTTCCCCACAGCATCATCTCGGACAAGGCGTATCGCATGACCCCCGGCGGCGCGCCCGGCGCGAACCGCATCAGATCGACTTCGATCTCTTCGTGACACCCTGACGGCCAAACGTTGGCGAACGCCACGATCGCGCCGTTTCGTCGCACGATCCCGGTTGGGAACCGCCGCACGTAGCCGTCCGCGAAGTACCCCAGCGAAAAGCGTTTTTCGCGCGCGCGCTTCGCCGAGAGCCACGCGTCCGACACCGCCCGCAATTCGCTCAAGTGGGCGCCCACCGACTCCGCGGGCAGCATCTCGAAGCTGCACCCCTCTTTGACGGCCGTCCGCCAGGCGCGCCGGAGGCTGCGGCGCTCGGCGCCCTCGAGCGCGAAATCGCCCAACGAAACGCGCGCCTCCTCGCCCAGCTTGGCGACGCTCAAGCCGATGTCGAAATAGCGGTGCAGCTGCGCCATCCCGACTTTGTAGAACACCGGCCACGCCCCGTGCTTGTCGCACGCCGTGATGAACCGCATTGCCAGATCGGCGACTTCCTCGGGCGGCGCCACGGGATCGCCTAACGCAACCCATGTGCGGCGTGCCACCGCGTACATCACGAATCCCGTGCGCGTGTCGTTGAACAGAAGCGCCTTGTCACCCAGGAACGCGAGATTCGCGGCCGCTTCCGGGTAGGCGGCGACGATCGGCGCCACCGCGTCCAGATCCGCCTCCGCCGGCAGGCCGGGACGCGCCCGCGCCGGCTTCAGCAGGCGCGTTCCTGCCACGATCACCAGGACCACCACCACGCCCGTCGTCGCCCGCAAGAACCGCGGCGCCTGCGCCCCCGGCGAGAAGCGCCAGAATGTCCCCGCGCTGATGTCGGGCCACCCGTACGAGATGATGCCCAACACGATGGATCCCACCACCACGAGCGTGATCGCCGCGATCCACGGCATCGTGAACCGCTCTTCGAACAAACTTGCTTTGCGATAGAAGAATCGCCGGCTCGCGACCAGGGCGCCCAGCATCGCCGCCAGCAGCACAGCCTCCTCGACATCCAGTTCCTTGAGAAGACAGAACAGCGCGCCGGCGCCTAACAACACGATGGCCAGGTGGTACGCCGCGTCCAGCCGCCGCCAGAGACCGCGGGCCAGAATCAGCAGCCCCACGCCGGCAAGGCTGCCGAAGAAGTGCGAGAACTCGATGACCGGCAGCGGCAGTACCTGCACCAGCCAGCCCAACCGCTCCGCTGCTGCCGGGGTCGCACCGGAAAAGATGAGGATCGCGCCGGCCAGAAACGTCGTTGCCGCCAGCAGGCGCGGCACCACCACCGGCGCCACCGATCCGCTCACGCGCAGCACCCGCTGGAGGGGGCGCTTGTGCCGCAGGAAAAACACGGCGCCGAACGCCACGGCCACCACGATGCTCGGCAGCAGGTAGTGCACGGTGTTGACGGGCACGTAACTGCCTAACCGATGCAGCGCCGTCGTGTCCTGCCACGGCGTCACGGGCGATCCGCCTCATAGGTCGCGCACACGCTGCGCACCGGACACCGGACGCAGTGGCGCACGCGGGCCGTGCACACCAACGCGCCTAACTCCATTAGCGCCTGATTATGGACATAGGTCGCGCGACCCGTCCGCGGCAGCAGCGCGCGCGCGACCGCCCAGATCGTCCGACCGCCCGCCGCGCGCGTTGCATCCAGCCCCGGCGCGACCACACGACGCACGACGCGCGCGACGTTCGTGTCCACCAGCGCCTCCCGCTGCTCGTAGGCGAACGAGGCCACCGCGCCGGCCGTGTACGGACCGATGCCCGGCAGCAGCCGCAGCGCGTCCGCACCCGATGGAAGCGTCGCCGGCGTGCCCGTCGCCGCGAGCCCGCGCGCCAATCGATGTAGATTCTTCGCGCGCGCGTAATAGCCTAACCCCGACCACGCCTCCATCACGCGCGCCGGCCGCGCCCGCGCCAACGCATCCAGCGTCGGAAATCGCTCCAGAAAGTCGCCGTACTTGAGCACGACCCGCGACACCTGCGTTTGCTGCAGCATCAGTTCCGAGACCAACACCCGATATGGATCGCGCGTCCGCCGCCAAGGGAGATCGCGGTGATGCGACCGATACCACGCGCGCAGCAACCGCCCGAACCGAAGACGGATCCCCGCGGCACGCCGGAGCACCGCTTTCTGCTGTGCCGCGTCTCGCCCGCCGTTCGATACGACGCGCTGCCTCATTGCGCGCGGCGAGCTCGACAGTGCATCCGCCCGGATCGTTCTATCGTAAGGTCCACGCCGAAACCTCGGCCCTCCGAAGCGGGTATTCAACGCCTGACGCCCGCCCGCCCCGACCACATTGTCGCGGCCGGCGAGCGCAATGCATCATTTCATCTTCTGCGGCGATGACCGCGAATCTCAAACCACTCACACAGCGGGCGCCCGCGCTCCCGCAGAAGGAGTCGCGTATGTCGCTTCGCCGCACGCTCACTATCGTCCTTTTACTTGGCGGCGCCATCGTCACGGCGGCGCCCGCGCAGAAGGTGGCCACGTACGCGCCGGGCACACGCCGCTACCACCTCATCTCGGTCGTCACCCGCGGAGAAGATCAGAACGGTCAGCACAGCGAGTTCAAGATCACCAACGAACAGATCGTGTCCGTCATCCTGGCACAGCATGCGGCAGACACGCTCGATTTTTCCTATACCATGGACTCGAGTACGATCGTCGCCGACCCGCCCATTCAACTCCCCGACATCTCCAAGATGAAGGGAACACAGGTGCACGGTGTGATGTCGCCATCGGGCAAGGTGTACCACTACACGTCGTCCGCCGAGCCGAACGATCCCGACATGCAGAATCTCGTCGAAGGAATGAGCCGCTTCCTCGTCCCGTTGCCCGAACGCGCGCACGTGGGCAGCACATGGGTCGACACGACGAACAATGCCGTCGAGCAGAACGGTGCCCACCTCGATCTCAAGACGATCACGACGTCCACGATTCTCGGCGACACGACGTACAACCGCCAGCGCGCCTGGCGCGTCCACCGCGCGGCCGCCTTGACCATCGCCGGATCGCAGGCCGCGTTAGGCCAGAGCCTGACGATCGACGGACACGGGTCCGGGGAAGGCGTGTACTATATCAGCAGCGATGGCGTGTTTCTGGGCTCCGCGGCGAGCCAGACAATGGCCATGAACATCAGCGAAAAGGAAACCGGGAAAACGATTCCGGTCACCCAGGCCGTTACATCGAGGGTCGAACTGCTGCACTGAGCGACCGGCCGCCCGCTCTATTCGTCGATCGAGCTGCGCCGCGATCGTTTTTGCTCGGAGCGCCGTTTTTTTTCCGTGAGGCGGCGCTCCTTCGCGACCCGCGGCGTCCGCGTCGGCACCCGCCGCTTGGGAATCACCAGCGCCGCACGAATCAACGCCGCGAGCCGATCTTCCGCCGCCTCACGATTCTGCCGCTGGCTCCGCGAGTCGCTCGCTACCACCCGCACGAAACCGTCCGAGTCAAGGCGCGACGCGAGCCGCTCCAGCACTCGCGCCCGGTCGGCATCGCCTAACGATCGCGACGTCGCCGGCCGCCACTGGATCTCTACCCGCGTCGCCGATCGGTTCACGTGCTGACCGCCGGGTCCGCCCGACCGCGTCGCCCGCACCTCCAGCTCCTCGCGCGGAATGGTCACGCGCCCGTTCACCCGTACCCCGTCGCTCACGCGGGCACGGGTCCCTCGGCCGCCGCCCGGTGCACGCGCACGGCGGCAACCCGCTTCCCATCCATCGCCACCACCTCGAGCTCGCCGCCGGGGAAGGGAACCCGGTCACCCACCTTCGGCAACCGCCCCAACTGCGAGAACACGTACCCGCCTAACGTCGACCAGCTCCCGTCTGGAATGCGGATGTTGTGGTCCGAGCGCACGTCGATCAACGACATCGATCCTGCCAACTCCAGCACGCCATTCTGGATCAGCGCGTCACGCGCGGCAACGTCGTATTCATCGGCGATGTCGCCGATGACCTCCTCGATGAGATCCTCCATCGTCACGATGCCCGACGTGCCCCCGAACTCGTCCAACACCACCGCCATGTGTGCGCGTGTCCGACGCAGGTCATCCAGCACGCGCTCCGCCGCCCTGGTATCCGGCACGTACATCGCCTCGCGCACCAAACGCTTGAGCGCAAATGGCTCGCGTCCGTCGCGCAGCCAGAGATCCTTCGCCAGAAGGACGCCCACGATGTCGTCCAGCGTTTCACCGTACACCGGGTATCGCGAATATCGTTCGCGCCGCAGCACCTCGAGCACCTCGGCCTCGTTGGCGTCCGCTTGCAGCGCCACCACTTCCGTCCTCGGCCGCATGACATCGCGCGCCTTCTTGTTGTGAAAGTCGAACACGCCGGCCAACATCTGCGTGTCGCTCTCGTCGAGAATTCCGTGCGCCCGCGCCTGCATGACGAGGAGCCGCAGCTCTTCGGGAGAGTGCACGCGCGCGGTTTCTTCCACGGTGTGCAAGCCGAGCAATCGGAGAAACGCGTTCGCCGCGCCGTTGAGCAGCGCGATGAACGGACGCATGACCGTCGAGAAAAATCGCAGGGGCAGCGCCACCCATCGGCTCACGCCTTCGGGATTCAGCAGCGCCATCGATTTCGGCGCGAGTTCGCCTAACACAATATGCAGAAACGTGATGATGACGAACGCGCTCGTCACCGCTGCCGCGCTGTGCGTCACCGTCGGCGACGGCACGTACCCGAACGCGCGCAGCAACCGGTCGATCACCGTCGCCATCGTCGCCTCGCCGATCCAGCCGAGCGCGAGCGACGCGAGCGTGATCCCGAGCTGGGTCGCCGAGATGTAGAGATCGAGATGCTTGAGCGTCTCTTGAACGACCTTCGCGCGCCGGTCGCCGCGGCTGGCTAACGCGTCGATCCGGCTCCTCCGTGCCCCCACCAATCCGAACTCCGCCGATACGAAAAAGGCATTGGCGAGCACGAGCAGCAGGACCGCGAGCAGCCGGATGAGAATGGCGCCCGCGGTGAGGTCGTCGGGTGGTGCGGCCACGTAACTCCTTGGCAGAGGCAGTCGTCGAAGATATAGCAAAACGCCAGGCGTCGCGCTAAGTCGGCCTCTCATTTCGCGACAAGACGCCCGGCTCAGATCCCGTCTGCATAAGACGGACGCGCGCCTCGACCGCCGACCCACTCGACCATAACGATGCTCGACCAGCGCCGCGTCCTCCGGTGGATCTACATCGGCCGCCTCTCGCTCGCCTCCGCGATTTTCGTCGCCGCGGTGCTCGCATGGCAGGCCGCCGAGGCGCGCGTCACGCTCATCGCCTCGCTCGCCGTCATCGCCGCCATCACCGTGACGGCGATATCCCGCTGGTACGAGTCGCAAACGCGACGCCCAACGGGCCGAGCGTTCTTCTACCTGCAAGCCGTGTTCGACGTCGCGCTCGTGACAGCCGTCGTGCACGTCACCGGCGGACAGCTGTCGCAGTTCGCCGCCCTCTACATCCTGGTCACCGCCGGCGCCTCGCTGCTGCTTCCCGCGGGCGGCGGTCTGCTCATCGCGGCACTCGGCATCTCGTGCTACATCGCCGACGTCATCATCTCGCGCACGGGCGCGATGGACGTCGGCATGATGCTGCAGTTAGCCGTGTTTGCCGGCGCCGCGCTCGGTGTCGCCTATTTGAGCGCGCGCCTCAAGGAGGCGGGCACCGACCGCGAAGAACTGGAAGCCCAACTCGCCCTGGCCCGACTCCAGGCCGAAGACATCCTCCGCAACATCCGCAGCGGTATCGTCACCATCGGCGCCCAACGCCGGTTGCTGTTTGCCAATCCGGCCGCCGGGGCGCTCCTCGGCTTCGATCACGCGTCTGCGCCCGGCCGCCCGGTGAGCGAGGCCATCGCCAATGTGTGTCCCGCCCTCGCCGAGGCGCTCGATCACGCCCTCGCCGACGGCGAACGCGTCACGCGCGGCGAGGCCGTGATCACGCAGTCGACCCGATCGTTCCCGATCGGCTTTACCACCACGATCCTCGATGCGGATGGCGACGACGCGTCGCTCTCGGCCACCGCGATCTTTCAGGACATCACCGATAACAAGCGGCTCGAAGAGCTCCGGCTCCGCGCCGAACGACTCGAGGGCGTGGCCGAGCTGAGCGCATCGCTCGCGCACGAGATCAAGAATCCGCTCGCGTCCATTCGCAGCGCCGTCGAGCAGCTGGCACGGGCTCCGCGGGCCACCGATGATGAACGCACGTTAGGCACGCTCATTGTTCGCGAATCCGATCGGCTCGCCCGGCTGCTCACCGAATTCCTGGACTTCGCGCGCGTCCGGAAGACGCGCGGCGATATGGTCGACATCGGCGAAATCGCGCGCACCGCGACGGGACTCGCTGCCTCGCACCCCGATTGCACGCGCGGGATCGCCGTCGTGTATCAACCGCCGCGTGAACCGGTCTTTGTCGAAGGCGACGAAGATCTGCTGCATCGCGCGATTTTCAACATCACGCTCAATGCCATTCAGGCGTCGCCCGACAACGGTCGCGTCGCCGTCGAGATCCGTTCGCTCTCTCGCGACAACGTGCCACCCGGCGTGACGTTCCGCGGCGGCGCGGTTGCCTTGCGCGTGACCGACGTCGGCCCCGGCATCCCCGCCGCCATCAAGGACCGCGTGTTCGATCCATTCTTTACGACAAAGCCAGGCGGCACCGGCCTCGGCCTGCCCATCGTACACCGCGCCATCGAAGCACATCGCGGGTGCGTGCTCCTCGATACCGGTAGGCGCGGCACGCGCTTCACGGTGTTGCTCCCCTTGCCACAACCCGCCGGCGCCGAGGCCGCATGACATCCACCCAGGCCGTCAAGCCAAGCGTGCTCGTCGTCGACGACGAGACCGGAATCCTCGAGACCCTTCGCATCCTCCTCAAGAACGAAGGCTTCACGCCGCACGTTGCGTTAGGCGGCAAGCAGGGCCTCGACCAGATCGCCGCTCTTGCACCGGATATCGTCATCACCGACGTGCGCATGCCGAGCGTCACCGGCCTCGAAATCCTCTCGGCGGCTCGCGCCAAGGATCCCGATCTGCCCGTCATTCTCATGACGGCCCAGGCCGATCTTCGTTCGGCAATCCAGGCGGTCAACGAAGGCGCCTACTACTATATCCAGAAGCCGTTCGTCAACGGCGACATCGTCGCGATCCTTCGGCGCGCGGCCGAGCACCGCCAGCTGCGTGTCGAGAACCGGTCGCTCCGCCAGGAAATCAGCCGCCGCGATCGCAACGGTGCGAACCAGCCCGTTGGGCGAAGCAAAGCCTGGCTGTCCGTGCTCCGCTTGGCCGAAACCGTCGCGCCGACGGAGTCCACCGTGCTCATTCAGGGCGAGTCGGGCACGGGCAAAGAAGTGATCGCGCGCTACATCCATCAGTTGTCCGCGCGTGCGTCGGGCGCGTTTCTGTCCATCAATTGCGGCGCGCTGCCGGAGAGCCTCCTCGAGAGCGAGTTGTTCGGCCACGTGAAGGGCTCGTTCACCGGAGCAATGAAGGACAAATCGGGCCTCTTCACCGCCGCCGGTGGCGGCACGTTCTTCCTCGACGAAATCGGCGAGACCACGCCGTCTACGCAGGTCAAGCTGTTGCGCGTGCTCCAGCAGCGCGAAGTCATTCCGGTCGGCGGGACCGAAGCGGTGCCGATCGATACGCGCCTGCTCGCCGCCACCAACCGCGATCTCGAGGAAGAGATGAAGCGCGGTTCGTTCCGCAGCGATTTGTTCTACCGCCTCAACGTGTTCGCGCTGCACTTGCCGCCGCTGCGCTCGCGCCGCGACGACATCCCGCTGCTCATCGATGCCTTTCTCCATCGCGCTGCACAACAGCGGGCGGCGGACCCCAAGCGCCTAACGGACGCCGCGCTCGATGCGATGCAAGCCTACGCCTGGCCCGGCAACGTGCGCGAGCTCGAGAACGCGCTCGAGCGCGCCGTCATTCTGAGCGACGGTGACACGATCGACGCCACCGCCCTGCCCGAGCGCATCACCGAGCGCCGATCCGAGCCGCTGGTCACGACACACGAGATCGCGGCCAACCCGACGCTCGACGTCATCGAGCGCGCCTACATCATGTGGGTGCTCCAGAGCGAAGGGGGCAACAAGAGCCGCGCCGCCGAGGTGTTAGGCATCGATCCGTCGACGCTCTACCGCAAGCTCTCGCGGTACGGAGTCGCCGAGTGACCCCTCGGCCCGAAGGCACGTCCGGCCGCCGCGCGGCGCGGTTCAGCGCCTTCACCTCGCTCAAGGCGGAGATGATTCTCAGCCTCGCCGTGCTCAGCACGGCGGCGCTGTCGCTCGCGGCGCTCAACGTGATCGCGCTCCGCGATCTCGTCGTGAGCCGGCACGGCGCGCTCTATCTCGCGCTGTTGATCATCGCCGACGTCGTGGTGTTCGTTGCCTTCGGCGCCTACAAGGTTCAGGGACTCGTCCTCGATCCCATCGACCGGGTGGTCGAGGCCACCGAGGCCATCGCCAATGGCGACCTCACGCGCCGCGTCCCGCACGGGTCGACTATCGAGCTCGCCCGCCTCGCGCGCAGCATCAACCGGATGACCAGCCGCCTACTCGAGGAGCAGGCCCAACGCGGACACCTCGAGAAGGTCGCCTCGGTCGGCCGGTTGGCGGCAGGCGTAGCGCACGAGATCGGCAATCCGTTAGGCGCAATCGACGGCTATGCCCACCTGCTGCGCCGCAGCATGAACGGCAACGCCGACGCCGCCGACGCCATCGCGGGGATCGAACGCGAGAGCGCGCGCATCGACCGCATCATGCGCGGCATGCTCGACTACGCGCGTCCCCGCCACCGCAGCCTCGAACCGGTGGATCTCAACGCGATCGTGTGCCGTGTCGCCGAGATGCTCGCCGATCAAGGCGCCCTCCGCCAGAGCCGCCTCACCCTCGCGCTCAACGACCAGCTGCCGCCCCTCACCGGCGATGCGCACGAACTCGAGCAGGTGATGGTCAATCTTTTGCTCAACGCCGTCGACGCGATGAGCGGCAGCGGCACGGTGAACGTCATCTCGGAGTGCATTCCTTTCGTCGACATCACGGAGGCCGGAGATCGGCGGCGCGAGGACGCCGCGGCGATCGCGATCGACCGCCAGCCTAACGCTCGCGTCCGCGCCTGGCTGCGCTCCGTTGGAGAACTGCGTGAAGTGATCACGTTGGTCGTCGCCGACAGCGGTCCCGGAATCCCGTGGAGCGAGACCGAGCGCGTCTTCGACCCGTTTTTCACCACGAAAGAACCGGGCAAGGGAACCGGCCTCGGTCTCGCCATCGTCGCACGGATCGTCGAAGGCCTCGGCGGAACGGTGTGGGTGCGCGAAGCGCGCGAGGGCGGCGCCGCATTCGTGATCTATTTCCCCGTGCCGTTGCAAGAGCCGTCCGACGATCTGGCCGCCGACATCCTGCCGCTCGAGCCGGCATCGTGAAGATTCTCATCGTCGACGACGAGCCGGGACTCCGCCAAACGCTCGATCGCATTCTCGGTGCCGAAGGCTTCGACACCACGACGGCAAGCCATGCCGCCGAAGCGCTGGAAACGCTCGCGCGCAGCGATGCGGACCTCGTCCTCTGCGACCTGCGCATGCCCACGATGGGCGGCCTCGAGTTCCTCGAGCGCTACGAAGCACAGCACGGCCGCGGGCTCGTCATCGCGATGAGCGCATACGGCGACGCCGACACCGCGATCGCCGCCATGCAACGCGGCGCCTACGACTACATCCAGAAACCGTTTCGCGCCGAAGAAGTGATCCTCTGTGTCCGTAAGGCAGCCGAGCGCGAAAAGCTCCGCGCCAAGGTGGAGCGGTTGGAAGAAGAACTTTCGACCATGCGCGGCGGACCCATGATCGGTCGAAGCCCGGCGCTGCTCTCCGCCATCGCCGTCGCTCGCAAAGTCGCGCGCCACCCATCGACGGTCCTGATCACGGGCGAGAGCGGAACCGGAAAGGAGTTGATTGCGCGTCTTGTCCACGACGAAGGTCCGCGCGCCGACAAGTCCTTCGTCGCCGTCAACTGCGGCGCGATTCCCGAGATGCTCCTCGAATCCGAGCTGTTTGGGCACGTCAAAGGCTCGTTCACCGGCGCGACCAGCGACAAGCCCGGCCTTTTCGAGGAGGCAGACGGCGGCACGTTGTTCCTCGACGAAATCGGCGAGTTGCCCGCTTCGCTTCAGGTCAAGCTCCTGCGCGCACTTCAAGAGGGAGAGGTGCGCCGCGTTGGCGCCAACACCGCCCGCCGCGTGGACGTACGCGTCATCGCGGCGACCAATCGCGATCTCGCAGCAGACGTGAGCGTCAATCGCTTTCGCGGCGACCTGTACTACCGCATCAACGTCGTGTCGATTCGCCTCCCGCCGCTGCGCGAGCGCCGGCAAGACGTCGCCGAGTTGGCGCTCCACTTCTTGCGGCGCCACAACGCGCGGCTCTCGCTCGACGTTAGGCACATCGCACCGGACGCCATGCGCATGCTGACCGCGTATCCGTGGCCCGGCAACGTACGCGAGCTCGAGAACGTAATCGAGCGCGCGCTCGTCATGGCGACTGGCCCGAGCATCGAGGCCGTGCATCTCGTCGATCTCACGGCCACGACGCCTTCGACGGACAGCACGGCCGCCGAGCCGACGGACCTCTCGGTGAAACGTCAAACCGAACAGCTCGAACGCGTGCTGATTCAGCGCGCGTTGCAGCAGACGCGCGGTAATCGGACACGCGCGGCCCAACTTCTCGAGCTCTCGCACCGCGCGCTGCTCTACAAAATTCGAGACTACGGCCTTGGCGATTGATTGGCGAAATCAGATTCCTTGCCGATTGTGCGTTGCGGCGACGCGCGCCCTTCGTCCTGACTGAATGGGGCCGTGTCTCTCGACTGATGGTTGCGCGATGGGCCCGGCACTGCAGGTCGCTCATGATGCGAGGTACGAATGAAAAGATCTGTTGCAGGCGTGACCCTGGTTGAAATGGTGATTGTCTTTGCGTTGATCGGCATCATCACCGCGATCTCGCTGCCGAAGCTCGCAAACAGCACCGATGTACTGGCCGTGAGAAGTGCACGTTCGGAAGTGGCCTCGTACGTGAGCCAGGCTCGTGCACTGTCGATCCAAAGCGGTCGCGTCGCGTACTTCGTTCGCAGCGGCAACGCGATCCAGCTGGTGGTGACGACCACGAGTGGAGGGAAAAGCCGCTTCGCATCGCAGAATCTGGGTAGCGGAAATGGCGTGACTCTCGCTGCGTCACCAAGTGACACGATTACGTTCGATCCCCGCGGCGTGCTCCTGACGGGCGCGTATTCCACTTCCCCGAAAATCCGCATTTCCCGCAACGGCGTACAAGATTCGGTGTGCGTCGTCGGTTGGGGAAAGGTCTCGGTAAGCCAATGCCAACTCGCACAGTGATCAACCAGGCTCGGAACAATCGCGGCTTCACCATCGTCGAGGTGCTCGTCGCCATCGTCATCATGGCGTTGGGCGTGTTAGGCCTGGCCGGCACCGCCACCAGCGTCTCACGCCTCATCGGCGGCGGCGCCGAACAGACGATTGCCGCGAACGTCGCCCTCAGCCGCTTCGAGCAGATGCGGAGCACCTCGTGCGCCAGCGTCACCAGCGGGACCGCCACCACTCGTGGCATGACCGAGCACTTTCACGTGACGAGCATCGGCGCCGCTCTCGACAGCGTGACCGACTCCGTCACCTACAAAGCGGCCGGCGGGCGAAAGCCGTCGCCGCTCGTCTTCACGAGTTACGTCAAGTGCTGAACGCTCGCGTCCGGATTGACCGCCGCGCTGCGCGTCGCGGCTTCACGCTCATCGAGCTCATCGTCGCGATCGTGCTGCTGGCGATCGTCGCCGGCGGCATGATGGGAATCATTGTGCGCCAGCAGCGCTTCTATTCCGGTTCGTCGGGCGTGCTCGAAACACGCGGCAGCGTTCGTGACGGCGTCGCGATGCTGACGTCCGATCTGCGCTCGTTGTCGCCGAGCAAAGGCGACATCTATGCGATGGGCAGAACGTTCATCGATTTCCGGTTAGTCACCGGCGCAGCGATCGCCTGCACGATCAGTGTCGATCGCAAATCGGTCACCGTGCCGCCGCTCGTGCTGTCCACGAATACGGGTCTCACATCGTGGATCGCTGCGCCGCAGAACGGCGATTCCGTCTTCGTTTACGACGCCGATACCAGCGTCAACGCGTCCGATGACAAGTGGGATCCTGAACAGCTGTCGTCGCCCGCCACGGGATCAGCTAACTGCCCAACGACGAGCGGATTCACCACGACGGCCGGTGAAGCAGGATCAGGATGGCTCATTCCAATCAACACCGCGCTACCGTCCACTGTGTCCGTCGGAGCTGCGATGCGTTTTTTCCGCCGCGCGCGATATCAGTTGTTCCAGGCGTCGGATAACCTCTGGTACCTCGGCTTCTACGATTGCCTTCCGACGCGAACGCCGGCGTGCACGGCACTCGAACCGGTGAGCGGCCCCTATCTGCCGGCCGCCAACGCCGGAACGAGCGGCCTCGAGTTGACCTATTACGACTCCACCGGTGCTGTGACTGCAGACTCGTCGAAGGTGCGGCGCATCGGCATTGTCACTCGCGCGCAGAGTCGAAGCATCATTCACACGCCGGGCCGAGCTCAAGGATTCTACCAGGACTCGCTCTCCGTTTTTCTCGCCGTCCGCAACTGACAGATGAACGCACTTCCGAGGAGGTCGACGATGATCGCGCGGTCGCCACGACGTGGCTTCGCACTCACGGTGGCGCTGGTCGCCATTGTGATTATCGGCGCGCTCATTGTGGGCGTATTCTTCGCCGCCACACAGGAGTTCCGTATTGGTCGCAACACGGTGCTCCAAGCGCGCGCACTTACCGCCGCCGAATACGGTCTCAATGCTATCGTGTCGACGGGACAGTGGAGCAAGTCCTGGAACAACACGTCTATCACCGGGACGTTGGACACCACGAGAGCGTATTCGCCCGGCGATGGTTCGGTCGACACGGTCCGCGTGGTGTATCTCGGGAACGGTGAGTTCGCCATCACATCGGAAGGACGCGTCGGTACCATTGTCGGCGCGCAAGCCCGCAAACGGCTCGGTGCCGTCGTGGCGCTCAACTTCCCGACTGTGAAGTTGCTCGGTGCTTTGACCACGCGCGGTAGCACCAAGATCGGTGGAAGCTCGTTCATCGATGGCATCGATGACACCGTAGGCAACTGGAACTGCCCGCCGGCGGCCGCCTCACTGCCCGGTATCGCGATCGCGGACTCGACCCAAATCACCACCCAGGGCTGTAACAACCTTTCGTGCGTCGCGGGTAGCCCGAAAATCCAACAGACGCCACTGGCGAACAACGACAGCACGTACACGCAATTCGGAAGCGTCTCGTTCCAGGACCTCGCATCGAGCGCCAACCTGACGTATGCGGGCGGCACATTGAATGGTATGGGCCCCTCGTATACCGGCACGGCATGCAACACGACCGACCAGAACAACTGGGGCGACCCGCTCCGCACCGTACCCGCAACCGCGTACTGCAGCAGCTACTATCCGGTCATCTACTCCAACGGCAACCTTTCGGTTACCGGCGGCGTTGGGCAGGGCATGCTGCTCGTGAACGGCGATCTCTCGGTTGCCGGCGGTTTCCAGTTCTTCGGCATCGTGATCGTGACCGGCCACCTCAAGACAACTGGAACCGGCGGACACTTTACGGGCGGCGTGCTTGCGCAGAACGTCGACCTCGAGCAGAACACCGTTCTCGGAAACGCGGTAATTACTTACTCGAGCTGCGCGTCGAGCTTCGCGATGAAGGCGATCGCGTCGCCGCAGCTTGCGTCTGGCCGCTCTTGGGTCGACCTCTATTGAGCTGACCACGTAGCAGCCCACACCGCGAAGATTCGGTTCGACCAGCGCGCTTCGGCTGATACGATTCAGCCGGAGCGCGCTTTCTTTGGCACGTCCACTCCTGGAGGAGTCTGTGGCCGTGACCAAATGTCGTTGCCATCACCGCGGTGGCAGCAGCATCGTCGAGGCGCTCGCCGCCATCACACTGCTCGGCGTCGGCGTGCTCGGCATCGCCGCGACGGGCGTTGCCAGCCTGCGACTCGAAACGAGCGCCCACCGGCGCGCCCACGCTGCGTCTTCCGTTAGTACGCGGTTCGAGCTGCTGCATCGCGCCGGTTGCGCGTCTGCCGCCGGAGCCGACAGCGCGCTCGGCGTTTCAGCCGTCTGGCGGAGCATTGGCGCCGATAGTATCCAGCAAAGCGTCGACAGCGTCGTGATTGTCGACCGACTCTCCGCACATCCGATCACAGAAGTCATCAAATCGGCGGCGCCATGCCGATGACCCGTGGATCGCTCCGGGGCTTCACGCTGATCGAGCTCCTCATCGGCCTTGTCGTTGCCGCCATCGTCGGAACGACGGCTATTTCGATAGCAGTGCGCCAGGAACATCTCGCATTTGCGCTCGGACAGATCATGGAAACGCGGCGAGCACTTCGCGAGGGAGCCGACGCGTTGCGGTACGACCTTCGGGCCACGGCGCCGCCGCGAGGCGGTATCTATGCCATGGGCGATACGTACCTCGAGTTTCGCATGGCGACCGGCTTCTCGATCCTCTGCGGGCTCGACTCCTCGCGCACGCTGCTCGTGTTTCCGTCTCGCTCATCGTCCGCAGCCAATCTCACCTCGTGGATCTCGGCGCCCGAGGCAGGTGACACCGTCCTCGTGTTCACTGCGCACGCCGATGCTGATTCCGCGCGCTGGGATGCGTACGCCATGGCATCAGCACCGACGTCGGGGCGTGGGTGTTCCGCCGATTTCCGACCGCCGGACGCCATCGCCTCAACCGTGTCCGTTCGCCTAACGAGTCCGGTGCCTCAGGGCGTTGGGCCTGGTGCCGCGCTGCGCTTCATTCGACGCGCTCGGTACGAGCTGTACAAGTCCGCGGACGGCGGCTGGTATCTCGGCTTTCGCGACTGTCTCGCTACGCGTGCGACGCCATGCGCCATCGTGCAGCCCGTGAGTGGCCCGTATGCGGCTGGCGGCATGCGCTTCGTCTTTCGAGACAGCGCGGACGTGCCAACCGCCGATCCGAGTCGCGTCACACGCATCGATGTCATCATGCGGGCCGCCAGTGCCGCGCGTTTGCATCTCCCGGGCATCCGGCCGGGGGTATTCGTCGATTCAGTGATATTCACCATTCGACCTCGCCGCTAATGCAAGATTGCCTTTACCCGCATGCACGGCGCAGCCGGCGCGGCGCTACGCTCATTCTGGTCTTGATACTGCTGGCCGTGCTGGGTGCACTCGCGGCCGGATCCTTCGTCGCGGCGCTGCACGAGGAACGCATCGAGAGTGCCGCGCTCGTACGCGCGAGCGCGTTCGCGGCAGCCGAACACGCGGCGTACACGGCGATTGCGCCGCTACACTGGCGCGCCGCGTGGACGAATCAGCCTCCAGTTAGGCAGGTCGCTTCGCTCAGCGAGCGCTTGCCTGGAAGCGCTGCTGCGACGACACAGATCTGGATGCTCACACCGTCGAGTGCGCTGATCCTCGCCGATGGCACTGCCGGTCTTCCGCCGCGTGCCGCGCATCGCCGCGTGGCATTGCTCGTGTCGTTTCACCGTCCCGTCATGCCCGCGGCCGCTGCCGTTGCCGAGAACGGCCTCTCTCTGCACGGCGGTTCGTCAATCGGTGGAGGACGCGCCGGCCTTCTGGAGGATTGCCTAACGCCTGACTCCGATGTCGCCGCCGTGAGCGTCCCCGCCCAGGTGCCGATCGACACCGGTGAATGCACGCCGGAAGGCTGCCTTCGCGCCACTCGGGTCGTCCGCGATACCGTTCTCGCGCTTCGGCCAGAAACGCTGGAGCAGTTCGGTCAGGTGGACCGCTCATTTCTTGCCAGCGTTGGGCGCCGACTGGCGCCCGGTATCACTCTGTCTCCGGCGCCTGTCGTCGATGCTGAAAACGCCTGCGATCCTAACGCTGACGCAAACCTGGGCGACCCGCTGCGCGTACTCGGACTCGAATCGCCGTGCGGCTCCTACTTCCCGGTCATCCACGCCACTGGCGATCTGACGCTTTCCGGCGGAGCAGGGCAGGGGATGCTGGTCGTTGATGGAAATCTCACTCTCATTGCAGGCGCACGATTTACGGGCGTGCTGCTCGTGCGGGGGGCGGCGCGGCTCGAGGCCAACTCCCGCCTCACGGGGATCGTGGTCGCCGATCGTCTATCGCTCACCGATGCGTCCGCGATCACGTACTCCGCATGCGCGGTCGAGAGCGCGTCGCATTCCGGTGCGCGTCCGTTTCCAGAAACGACCAGCTCCTGGACCGAGATGTTCTGACGTTTCGAGCGATCTTCCCGCTCGATCGCTACGACGTGTTTCAGTGGCGGTTCAGAAGTTACCTCCGCCCCATCGGGTCGTGTGACTGGTACCCAAGCGGACCGCATCCGCAATGGTGCGCACGCCCGTACCGCGAAGTCGATATCGCCACTCTTGTATCACGCGCGCTCACTCCATTCAACGCACGATCTCCCATGGGTCTCTTCAGTCGCAAGAAGACGTCGATCGGCCTCGACATCGGTTCCGGTCTCGTGAAGGTCGCCGTCATCGAACACGGCAAAGGCGAGCCCGAGCTGACGAAGGTCGCGATCGCTCCACTCCTCGCAGACGCGATTGTCGAAGGCGAGGTGATGGATCCAGGCATCGTTGCCGAGGCGGCGCGCAATGCGCTCTCCGCGGCCGGCATCAGCGGCCGCCCCGTGATTACGGCAGTCGGTGGCCGCGACGTGATCATCAAGAAGATCCAGATCGATCGTGTCAAAGAGCAGCAAGCGCGCGAGTTGATCCGGTGGGAAGCCGAGCAGCACGTGCCGTTCGATATGGAATCGGTCGAGCTCGACTTCCAGATCCTCGACCCGGACGCCGAAGGCCTGGAGATGAACGTCCTCCTCGTCGCCGCCAAGCGCGATCTGATCGAAAACAAGCTCCGCCTCCTAACGGACGCCGAGGTCGCGCCGAGCGTCGTCGATGTGGACGCATTCGCGCTGCACAACGCGTTCGAGGTGAATTATCCCGAAGCGATGAGCGGCGTCGTCTGCCTGGTGAACATCGGGCACGAGGTCACCAACATCAACATCATGGAAGACGGCGTGCCGCTGCTCACCCGCGACATCGCCGTCGGCACGCGCCGGTTCCGTGAGGATCTGCAGCGTGAGCGCGGCTTGAGCGCGGAGGAGGCGGACGGCCTGCTCCAGGGGTACGACCGCTCACCGCACCTCCAAGCAGTCACCGAGACGCGCGGCGAAGAGATCGCGACCGGTATCGAGCGCGCGGCTGCCTTCCTCGCGAGCTCGTCGCGCGTGACCAACAAACTGCGCGCCGCCTATACGAGCGGCGGCGGCTCGCGCGTTCCAGGCCTAACGGACGCCCTCGCGACCCGTCTGCGCATTCCGGTGGAGCAAGCCAACCCACTGCAGCGCTTGCGAGTACGTGACGGTGCTTTTGATTCGCTCGTCATCGACGATGTTGCTCCGCTCCTCATGCTCCCCATCGGGCTGGCGCTGCGCCAGGTCGCCTGATCTTCTCGCGAAGGCCGCGTAATGATCCAAATCAATCTCAATCCGGGTAGCGCGAAGAAGTCGCGCAGCCGCGGTGCCGGCGTGAACTTCGCCGGCGTTGCTGCCGGAGCGATTTCGCGAGTCAAAGATCCGTACCTGCTCGCCGCCGCCGGATCCGCCCTCTTCGCCGCGGCGATGGTGGGCCTCATGTACGTGCATCAGAACAGTCGCGCATCCGATCTCGATGCCCAGCTGCAGACAGCGCAGCAGGATTCCATTCGATTCACCGCCGTCATCGTGCAGAAGCGCAAGGCCGAGACGCAGCGTGACTCGGTGGTCCGCCAGGTCGATCTGATCAAATCGTTCGACAACAAGCGCTACGTCTGGCCGCATCTCATGGATGAGATAAGCCGCGCGCTTCCACCGGAAACCTGGCTGACGTCGGTTGTGCAGAGCAACAACAGCTCGGCGGCGCAGCAGGATGAAGCGCCTCCGCCAACGGCCAAAGGCAAGAAGGCGGCAGCGCCCAAGGGGCCGCCGCCGGTCGACACAACGAGTGTCCCGGTCGTCAAGGCGCACATCGTGGGTCAGACCGTCGACATTCAGGCCCTCACGCGATTCATGAAGCTCCTCGAGGCGTCGCCGTTCATTCAGAACGTCACGCTCATCAAGTCATCGATTGTCATCGCCGATGGAAAGGAAGTCACCGAATTCCAGTTGGACGTCTCGTACCAGGCGCCCGATCCCTCTGCGATTAAGACCGTTCCTGTCTCGCTCTCGGTGAGGTAAGCGATGCCTGGGATGCCTAAAGGACAGCGGGAGCAATCGCTCGTGCTCGTCTGCGTGCTCGCGATCGCCGCGATCGGTCTCTACTGGTACATGGTCTACTCGCCGCGGTCGGATGCGCTCACGAAGCAGCAAACGCACATCGAGGCGCTCACCGCCATGAACCAGCGCGCCAAGTCCGAGATGAGCAAGGGCAACTTGAGCGAGCTGCGTGCCCAACTGGCCACGTATCAACAGAACCTGTCGCTCATTCGAACGCTCGTGCCCGCCGGAAACGAAGTGCCGGCGCTGCTCGAGCAGGTCTCGACCGCTGCACGGCACGCAGGGCTCGACCTTGCTTCCGTCGATCCGCAGCCGGTGCAGGAAGGCAGCAACTACGACACGTACCGCTACGGCATGGCGATGGTGGGCGGATATCACCAGCTCGCCGAGTTCTTCGCGAACGTCGGATCGCTCCAGCGTATCGTGCTGCCGGTGAATGTCCAGTTGACGCTCTCCACGAACACCAATGCGAAGGCCGCGCACACGGACCCGAACGCTGCGGTCATCGAAGCGCGCTTCCAGCTGCAGACGTTCGTGACGCACAATCCCGCGGAAGACGCCGACGATCAGCCTCCCCCGAAGAAGGGGGCGAAATCATGACGATGAGCAAACTCGCGCTCGCCCCGCTGGCGTCGGTGTGCATGTGCCTCGCCGCGGCGTCGTTAGGCGCACAGCAGATTCCGGGCACCGCCGCGAAGAACGCAGCGCGCCGCGTCGTCGCGGCGACCAACGCCCACATCGATGCGATGCAGAACACGGACGGCCCGGCGCCTAAACGGCCGGCCGCGACCTCGACGCGCGTCGCAGACGCGACGCACAATCGGGCGCCGTCCGACCGGTCGACCGGTGGTGCCGCCCCTGCCGCGGCGTCGGCGCCGACGCACGGTCGCGCGGCGGCCGATCACGCGGCCCACGCCGCGGCAAAGGGCCGCGACACGGTGACCATCGGCGCACAAGGCCCGAGCGGAGACGGAACCACGTCGATCTCCGAACGCGGCGGCAAGAACGAAATCGCGCTCACGCGCGAAGTCTTCTCCTACAACGCCGACGGGCGGCGGGATCCATTCGTGTCGCTCATCGAGTCCGGAGAGCTCAGACCGATGGTGTCCGACCTCAGACTCGTCGTCGTGATCTACGATCCCGCTGGTCGTTCCGTTGCCATTCTGCGCGACGTGTCGACGAAGGAGCAGTACCGCGTCAAGACGGGGCAGACGTTAGGCCGCATGCGCGTGGCGCGCATCGACGCCAAATCTGTCACGTTCACCCTGGAAGAATTCGGATACAGCCGGCAAGAAACGCTGGCGCTCAACGATTCCACGAGAGCGAGGTCGCAATGAGGCGGGTCTGTGCGCTGATCGGAATGACGTTCGCCGCGCTTGCAGCGCAGGCGTCCGTCGCCCGCGCCGCGACGGTCGGTAAGTTAGGCGGCGGTGAGGTGACGTCTCTCAGCGTCGTCCCGGCAGCCGGGCGCGCTGAAGTCGTCGTCGCCGTCGACGGATCCGTCGACATCGATGACTTTTCCCTGGCCAGTCCGCCCCGCATCGTCCTCGACCTGCGCGGCGCCAAGCTCGCCAATGCCGGCCGCATGTACGATCGCGTCGCCCGCGGCGGCATCACCAATGTGCGCGTGGCCCAGTATCGCGACAACATCGTCCGGCTGGTGATCGACCTCGACGGGCAGCATAGCTACACCGTCAACCGCACCTTGAACGAAGTGCACGTCGTGCTCGATCCGGACGCCGCGACCAAGACATCGTTCACCGCGTGGCGCGCGACGGCCGGCGGCGGCGATGCCTTCACTGCCGCCCAAGCACGTCAGGACGATCAATCGACCGATTCTCCTCGGCATACGGTGGTCAATCTCACGTCGCACGACCGGGCGGCCGCCGCGTCTTCGCAGCCGCGCATCACGATCAGCTATCAGGACTCCGATATCAAAGATGTGATCGCCGGTTTCGCCGTTTTCTCCGGCCGAACGATCGTCGCCGGCAAGGGTGTCACCGGAACCGTCTCTGCGGAAATCCGCGACCAGCCCTGGGACGTCGCCTTACGGGCCATCCTTGCATCGCAAGGGTACGCCGCCAAGGAAGACGCCGACGGCATCATCTCCGTCGACAGCTACGAGAACATCGCCAAGCAGCAGGCGACCGAGCCCCTGCAAACCCGCATCATCTCGGTCAACTACGCACGCGCCAGCTCGTTGGTCTCGACGGTCAAGTCGCTCCTGTCCAAGGATTGCCCTCCGAGCGCCGCCGGAGCGAACGGCGCCACGAACACCAGCGAGTGCAAGAGCCGCGGCGATGTCAGCGCCGACTCGGGCACGAACCGGCTGCTCGTGACCGACGTACCGTCGCGTCTCGAGGAGATCGCCAGCTACATCAAAGACCTCGACATCCGCACGCCGCAGGTCTCCATCAAGACCAAGATCATTCTCGTCGATCGCACGAACATCCAAGACATCGGCGTGAGCTACGATCTGGGCGACAACGGCACCTTCTTCAACAAGCTGGTGCAGCGCACGGATCCGAGCACGTTCAAGCCGGTCGACTCGAACGGTGACGGCGTTCCCGACGCCGTCGTCGGCACGCCATTCCCGTCGAACACGCAGGTGATCAACATCGGCGGCAACTCGCTCGCCGCGGTGGCGAACGCCACGCAGCGTGTCGTCGACCCGGCGCTGTCGCTGATCTTCTCCACTGCGTTAGGCAAATTCAACCTCACCGCGTTCCTCGACGGGCTGCAGGAAGTGCGTCTGTCCGACGTCGAGGCCGAGCCGAGCATCGTCACGCTCGACAACCGGGAAGCGCAGATCCTGAACGGTGAAGAAACCCCGATTCGTATTGTCGATCTGGGGTCGCTCAGCCAGGGGACGGGCAACACGGCGCCGCGCGCCACGGTGACGTTCAAGGAGACCGGTATCATCCTCAAGGTGACGCCGCATATCACGAACAACCGCAAAATCCTCATGACCCTGCACGCCGAGCGGTCGCAGCTCCAGCCGGCGGCGTCCGACCTCGGCTACACGTTCCTCAAGCAGAGCGCGGACAACGAATTGCTGGTCGGTGATGGCGAAACCGCGGTCATCGGTGGCCTAACGACAACGCAGGTGCAGCAGTCCAAGTCCGGCATTCCGCTCCTGGTCGATCTCCCGTTCATCGGCAAGCTGTTCGGTGAGACCCGGACCCAGGAAGACAAAACCGATCTTCTGATTCTCGTCACACCCCACATTGTCGACGACGGTGACGCCATCGGCGCCCCCGGCGGCGACCGCTGAACCGAGAGCGACCTATGACGCGGAACCTGGCGCGCCTGGCGCGCATTTCTGACCACGCGCGCGCCGGTACGCCGGCGCACGCGGGCCGCCTCGCCGGCGGTGTGATTGCGTTGGCCGCGATCGTGTTCGCCGCGGCGTGCGTCGAAGGCAATGGCCCCGGTGGCGGCGTCATCGCCGACTCCGTTCCACCGGTCGTCACCGTCACGGCGGCAGCGCCGTCGTCCGATTCCGTCGTCGCGTTCAATGTGGTCGCGACCGACAACCTCGGTCTTCTCGACGTGCATGTCAGCGTTGCCGGTCCCGGCATCAGCGGCGCCTTCGATACGACATTCAACACGGCGGTCACCAATGTGACGCTGCCGTATACCGTGCCGGTTCCGTCAACGGTGCCCCCGGGCACGACGGTGACCGTCATCGCATCGGCCATCGATGGCGCACACAATGTTTCGAAACCCGACACGGTATTCCTCGGCACGGGCAACCAGTCGCCGTCGGTTGCGCTCATCACCAATCCCAAATCGACGGACACCGCCGTCGTCGGCTTTACGATGGCCGTATCGCTGAGCGGCAAGAGCCCGAGCTTGGTGAAGGCGCTCGGATTCATCGCGAGCGGCGTGTTCGCCACGCCGGTCACCGACTCCGTGCTCTTCAACTCGCCGCTCAAGGACTCCGTCGGCGTCGACACCTCCGTTAGTCTCGTCGGTGCGTCCACCGGAACACTCACGCTCACGCCGTTCCTGCTGGATTCGCTCAAGCGGCGCGTCCTCGGTGTGCCCGTGAACGTCGTTGTGTCCAATTCGGCCTCAGGCAACACGATTCCGGTCGTCGACTTCGGCATCACGCCGCGTATCGAAGTGACCGACACGATGCACGTCAGCGCGCACGATCGCGGCGGAATTCGCTGGCTCGGCTACGAAGTGCGAAATCTCCCGAGCGATCCGAATACGTTCTTCGCCGCGGACTCCTTCCAGGTGTCGGGCAGCGTGAGTTCCGCGTTGCACACGTTCAACCTGGCGCTCAACATCACGACGTTCCCGAAGCAGGTACAGGTCTTTGGATTTGCGCGCAACAACACCGGCACGCGCGCGTACGCGCTGCTCGCCGACAACGTCACGCAGCGCGGCGACACCGTCACCGTCGTCGCCGGCCTGACGCGCAACCTTCCGTTGGGCGGCGTCATCGCCGACGCGTTGTTCCACAAGCCAACGAATCGATTGTACCTCAGCAATATCGAGAAGAACGAGCTCGAAGTCTTTGACCTCACCGACTCCTCGTTCCAGGCGCCGATCCCCGTCGGATCGCGCCCGTGGGGCCTCGCCGCCTGGCCGGCGAACCGCGATGGCACGATGGGCGACACCATTCTCGTTGCCAATTCCGGCGGCACGAACATCAGCTACGTCAACGTGCAAGGAAATGCGGACCAGGAAGTCTTCCGGTATCCGCTCCCTGAGATCGACGTCTTCACGGTCACGTCGCAGACGTCGTCGACGACAGGGCAAATCATCGAAAACAAAACGCAGCACAACTTCAGTGAACGCCCGCAATTCCTCGCCGCGACGTGCTTGGGCCCGGTCTCGGGTGTCGCGCCGTGCGGTGACGTCGTGCTCCTCTACTCCACGACGCCGACCGCCGGACAGACGCTGCCTTTCCAGAACCAGGGCACCGTTCGCTGGGAGAACCTGACGAAGAATACGTCGCACTTCTTCTTCGAGCAGGCGATGGGACAGTCACAGGGCCGGAGCGACACACTGGAAATCGATCGGCATCCGGCACAAGGTGTCGGCGCCGACACCGTTCTCGTGCCGTTCCGCCAATTCGGTGCGCCGACGGACACGATCGGCTACTCCATCGTCGTGCAGATCGGCCAACTCGCCTTCCGCGACACCACCTTCGTCCGAAACTCCGGCAACTTCCGGCGGGCCGTGATCGGCGAAGGGGGCGCTGTGTTGGGCAGCCGCGCAATGATGTACGATGACAGCGCCGGCTTCCAAACGAGGTTCACCAACGCGTTAGGCACCTTCACGGCGCCCGTCCCGGCTGTGGACAACGGAATCTCGCCCGCGGTCGAAGTCACGGACTTCATCGCCAACTCGTTCGCGAGGATCGGAAGCGCCGCCATCAACTTCGACGGCGGCTTGGCAGCCATCCGCGGTGATTCGACGTACCTCATCGACCGCACACTCCGGCTTCAGGGCCTGCTCCAAACGTCCGGCGGAAACGCTGGGTTCGATTTCCAGCCCGATAACACCGGCATCGGTGGAAGCTCTTCGGCGCCTGGTACGCGGCTCAGCTTCGCTGCCTCGTCGTCGCCGCAGATCGAGGTCTACGATACGTTCCGTTTTAGTCGGTGCATGATTCTACCGACGAGAGACCCGATCATCGGCCCGATCAGGGCAGGAAAGGACGCGGCGGGCAATACTATAATTGTGGGTGCCACGCAATTCGGAGTTGTGATCGCCACCGTCACGCAAGCGCAGCTGCTCGCCAGTTGCCCGCAAAGGTAAAGAGTCGCAGGAGTTGTAATCGCTCGTCGCCAACTTTGATTGCGCGAAAACGTGGAGGCGTAGTAGCATTCGGTGCTACCACGCCTCTTTTTTCGTCGGCGATTTTGCACGGTACGCGGTACCACGTGCCAAGCCGACGTTCCGTTATCCGCGCCACTCCAGTGCCCTTCCTTCGTTTCACCACCGCAGGCGAATCTCACGGGCCGGCACTCGTATGCATTCTCGAGGGCATGCCCGCTGGCCTTTCCATCTCTGCGGAAGAGATCAACGTCGATCTCGCACGCCGGCAGCAGGGCTACGGTCGCGGCCGACGGATGCAGATAGAGAAGGATGCGGTGGAGCTGCTCTCCGGCGTGCGCGCGGGTGCCACCATTGGCTCGCCGATCGCGATGCTCATCGCCAATCGCGACTGGAAGAACTGGCAGGAAATCATGGATTCGGCCGTGCGCGACGGCGATCCATCGCCCAGGAAGCGGGCGGTCACGCGACCGCGTCCGGGGCACGCCGACTTATCCGGTATGCTCAAGTACGAGCGGTCGGATGCGCGCGACATTCTCGAGCGCGCCTCAGCGCGCGAAACTACGGCGCGCGTCGCCGCGGGTGCAGTCTGCCGCATTTTCTTGCGCGAGTTCGGCGTGCGCATTGCCAGCCACGTCGTGCATCTGGGCGGCATCGACGCACGTCGGCCGGATCCATTCCCAGATGATATCAACGCCGCGGCCGACCAATCTCCCGTGCGCACGCTCGATGCCGAAGCGGCGACTCGGATGGTCGAGCGCATCGATCAAGTCAAGCGCGAAGGCAATACGCTTGGCGGCATCTGCGAAGTTGTCTGCGACGGGCTGCCTGTCGGACTCGGCTCGCACGTTTCATGGGATCGGAAGCTCGACGGTCGGTTAGCCGGGGCGATGATGTCGATCCACGCGGTGAAGGCAGTCGAGATCGGTATCGGCTTCGAGGCCGCGCGTCGCACCGGCGCAGAATCGCATGACGAAATCGAGATGGTGCCGGCTCGAGAAGTGCCGCGGACGGGCAACGTTCGCCGCCTAACGAATCGCGCCGGTGGTTTGGAGGGAGGCATCACGAACGGTGAGCCGTTGGTCATTCGCGTCGGTATGAAGCCGATCAGCACGCTCATGCGCCCGCTGCAAACGATCGACGTCGACACCGGCGAAGGCGCACAGGCCGTCGCCGAACGTTCGGATGTGACAGCTGTGCCGGCGATGGGTGTGATCGCAGAGGGGATGGCGGCGTTCGTGCTTGCCCAGGCATTTCTGGAGAAATTCGGCGGCGACTCGATGAGTGAAGTGCATCGCAGTTACGAGAGCTACGTCGCCAGCATCGGGTCACGCATCGGCGGAAAGGCGCCCGCGTGAGCGGCGACCGATTCGCCCGGCCCAACCGTAGTGACGCGTGACCGCCCACGTCATTCTGGTCGGCCTACCGGGTGCCGGCAAAACCTCGGTCGGCCGAATGCTGTCTCGCCGGTTGAACCGCCCGCTGCTCGACTTCGACGAGGAACTGGAGCGACGAACCGGTCTGAGCGTGCCGGAGATCTTTCGCATCCATGGCGAAGCGCACTTTCGTCGCCTGGAATTGGACTTAACCCGGGAAGTTGCGGTGTTGGATGGTGCCATTTTGGCACCGGGAGGTGGTTGGGCGACTATTCCGGGCGCGATGGCACTATTGCGTCCCCCGGCGCGTATGATTTACCTCCGGGTCACGCCCGAAGTCGCAATACTAAGGATGGGCGCTGCTCGGAGCCGGCGCCCACTGTTGGATGCGCCGCAACCGCTCGAAGTGCTGCGCCACCTGGCTGAGCAGCGAGAGCAGGCGTACCTCCAGGCAGACGACGTTATAAGTACCGATCACATTGATGTTGAAGCACTTGCGGCTCAGATTGCTCGACTCGTCGACCCATCCAGCGGCTCTCGTGTATAGCTCGAAGCTGCTGGGGCCATCGGCGATTGAGGTGAAAATGATAGGATTCACCTCGCGGGATTTTGGCACGGTACCGTCAAGGCTTTGCCTCGATCTTCCTGCATCAGCTGCTGGAAAGTCCCCGACTTGGTGACGGAACCATGACTTTTCGCGTGCTCGGACCTCATGAACGGGGCCGCTTTACGCCCGATGCATGGGGACATCTCATATCGATGAACGGCGCCGGTATGCTCAACTCTGTGGAGCTCGAACATGTCATCGAACGGGCGTTGAGCCAGATCGACGGCCGAATCGCCCTCGACGACTTGCGCGTCCTGATGGAGGGCGCGGGCTACATGGATGACGGGCTCGGCGGCGACAACGTGACCATACACTGATTCCATGGCTGCGAAGAAGACTATAAAGAAGACCCGCAAGGGCGCGAAGCAAGACAAGAACGAGACGGACGCAAACCCGTTGGGAACGCGTCGGCGTTCCAACGGGGCCGTTGCCGCCGCCGAACCGGCATCTCGCACATCGCGCGCGAGGAGCCCCGGACGCCGTACGTCCCGGCGCGGGCAATCCGAGGAGCCGCTGGATCTCGCGACCGTTGCCGGCAAGTCGCTGGTCATCGTCGAATCCCCGGCGAAAGCCCGCACGATCGGCAAATATCTCGGACCGTCGTATCGGGTTCGTGCCACGGTCGGCCACGTTCGCGATCTGCCTGAGAAAGGGTTAGGCATCGACGTCGAGCATGGCTTCAAGCCGACCTACGTGACGGTCCCAGGCAAAGAAAAAACGCTCGCGGAACTGAAGAGCGCTGCGAAGGTCGCAGAGCGCGTGTTCCTCGCCACTGACCCCGATCGCGAGGGCGAGGCAATCGCCTGGCACGTGGCGGAGACCATCAAGCACAAGGGCAGCGCCCCGGTCCGTAGAGTGATGTTCCATGAGATCACCCGGGACGCAGTGCAAAACGCGATTCAGAACGCAACGTCGATCGATGAGCGCAAAGTCGAAGCTCAACAGGCACGACGAGTTCTCGATCGCTTGGTCGGCTACAAAGCCAGCCCCCTTCTATGGAAGACAGTCAAGAAGGGACTGTCGGCTGGACGAGTTCAAACCGTCGCGCTCCGTCTCATTGTCGAGCGCGAACGCGAGATCCGCGCGTTCAAACCGGTCGAATACTGGTCCATCGAAGCGCTGCTCGAAAAAGATCAGCAACGGTTCACCGCCAAACTTCATCAGTTGGACGGCAAGAAACCCGAGATCGGCAGCGAAAAAGATGCGAAAGCCATTCTTGCGGACCTCGAGAATAGAAAGACGTTCACAGTCACGAACGTCCGCCGACGCGAACGTCGCAAGAATTCAGCGCCACCGTTCACGACCAGCACGTTGCAGCAAGAAGCCGCCAAGAAACTTGGCTTCGGTTCAAAGCGAACCATGCGCGTCGCCCAGGACTTGTACGAGGGCATTGAGCTCGGTGCCGAGGGCGCGGTCGGACTCATCACCTACATGCGCACCGACTCGACGCGCGTTGCGGAGAGTTCCGCGGTGCAAGCGCGCGATGTGCTGGCGGCGCTGTTCGGAAAGGACCATCTCGCCGCAGGTCCGCAGCTCTTCGGCAAGGCGCAACAGGCCAACGCGCAGGACGCACACGAGGCCGTTAGGCCGACTGACCCGTCGCGCCGCCCCGATCAGGTTCGCAAGTTCCTGTCGAGCGATCAGTTCAAACTCTACGAGCTCGTGTGGAAGCGATTCATGGCATCGCAGATGGCGCCGGCGGTGTTCGACACGACCACCGTCGACTTCGATCTGGGTCGCTGCCTGTTCCGCTCCACCGGCAGCGTGATCAAGTTCGACGGGTTCCTCGCGCTGTACCGCGAAACGCACGAAGAAGGCGAAGGCCGCGCGCTCGAAGATGAGCAGGCCCTGCCAATCCTCGAGGCCAACGAGAGCGTCCCCGTACGCGAAATCACGCCGCACCAGCACTTCACCGAACCGCCGCCGCGTTTCAGCGAGGCGAGTCTCGTCAAAGAGCTCGAGCGACTCGGCATCGGCCGTCCGTCGACGTACGCGTCGATCATTTCAGTGCTCGCCGATCGCCACTATGTCACGCTCGAACAGCGGCGGTTCACACCCACGCCGTTGGGCGAGACGGTCGCCAAAATCATGGTCCACCAGTTCCCCGACATCTTCAACGTCGCGTTCACGTCGAACATGGAAGGAGAGCTGGACAAGATCGAGGAAGGCGAGATGGGATGGCGTCGTGTCCTCGAGGAATTCTACGGACCGTTCGCACAGTCGCTCGACAAGGCAAACATCGAAGACCTCATTGCGCGCGCGCACGACTTGTCGGCCATAGAAAAGGAACGCTGTCCAAAGGATGGCGGACGACTCGTTCCGAAAGGCGGCATATTCGGTCCGTATCTGGCCTGCGAGAATCGCCCAGACTGCGACTACACCAAACCACTCGGCCGCGATCGGAAACCTGCGGTGATGACCGACGAGATTTGCCAGGAATGCGGTGCCCGGATGGTCATTCGCCACGGCCGCTCCGGCGAATTTCTCGGTTGCAGCCGGTTTCCGAAGTGCCGCGGGACACGCGCCCTGCCGACTGGGGTCAAGTGCCCGAAGGACGGCGGCGACATTATTCAGCTGCGCTCGAAACGCGGTGGCCGCGCGTTCTACGGATGCGTGAACCACCCGAATTGCGATTTCGTGGCGTGGAACAAGCCCACGCTCGAGCAATGTCCCGATTGCGGGTTCGTCGGCGCGGAAATGAAGTCCACCAAGGCTCGCGGCGACTTTCGGAAGTGCCTCAAGTGCGGCAACGAATGGGATGTGTCGCCGGCTCAGGAGCCCGCTGCCGTCGCGGGATAGCGTCCTGAACCTCGCTGCATTCAACGGCCAGCGTTAGGTTCTGGCCATGATCACCGTTGTCGGCGGCGGCCTCGCCGGATCCGAAGCAGCCTGGCAGCTTGCAGAGCGCGGACACGAAGTCACGCTGGTCGAAATGCGCCCGGTGGTCCGTACACCGGCCCATAAAACCGATCGCCTCGCTGAGCTCGTGTGTTCGAATACCTTCAAGAGCACCGAAGAGACAAACGCGCACGGGCTCCTCAAGCGTGAGATGCGACTACTCGGCTCGCTCGTTTTATGGGCGGCCGACCAGGCGCGAGTCCCCGGCGGTTCCGCTCTCGCAGTGGATCGCGAGCTCTTCGCGGCTGCCGTCACAGAACGCATTGCGACCCATCCTCGCATTTCCGTGGAACGCCGGGAGGTCACCGACCTTCCGGTGCCAAGCATCGTTGCCACCGGCCCGCTTACTTCGGACGCACTCGCACAAGCGATGCGAGCGCGGCTCGGCGTTGAGGCGCTCGCGTTCTATGATGCAATTGCCCCGGTCGTCGATCGCGATTCGATAGATCTCGGTGTCGCGTTTCGGGCGTCGCGCTACGGCAAGGAAACGATGCCCGATGCCGGCGCAGATGGCGCCTACCTCAATTGTCCGCTCGACCGCCAGCAATACGCAGACTTTATCGACGCACTCGTGGCAGCGGACTTGTATGCAGCGCACGATTTCGACTCCGTGCCGTACTTCGAAGGCTGCATGCCGGTCGAAGAAATGGCGCGCCGCGGGCGCGACACGCTCCGCTTTGGGCCGCTCAAACCCGTTGGCCTCAAAGATCCGAGAACAGCTCGCGAACCCTTTGCGGTCGTGCAGCTGCGCCAGGAAGATCGCGGCGCGCGAATGTGGAACATCGTCGGATTCCAAACGCGACTCCGGATTCCCGACCAACAGCGCGTATTCCGCCTCATTCCCGGACTCGAGAACGCAGAGTTCCTGCGATTCGGTTCGATTCACCGCAATTCGTATCTCAACACGCCGGCGGCGCTGTCATCGCATCTCGCGTTGCGAGACGAGCCGCGCGTGCTCTTCGCGGGTCAGATCACGGGCGTCGAAGGCTATACCGAAAGCACGGCCACCGGCCTCATCGCTGGTCTCAACATGGCCCGCTTGATGGAAGGCATGGAACCGGTGCTCCCCCCGCCCACCACGATGATCGGCGCTCTGTATCGGTATCTGCGCGAGGCGCGGCCGGAACACTTTCAGCCGATGAACGCCAACTTCGCACTGCTCGACGAACTGGACGAACACATCCGAGACAAGCGCCGCAAGCGCGAACTACTCGCGGAGCGTGCGATCGCAGCAATCGAGACCTGGCGCACCGAGACGAATGCGCACGCATTTGTCCCATGAGCGAAGCGCCGCCTGAGCTCGCGCTCCCGAACGAGATCGCCGACTTTCTCGAGCACCTCGAGAAAGAGCGAAACGATTCGCCTAACACCGTAACGGCGTACCGCCGCGATTTGCACGCGTTGGTTGCGTTCCTGGCGAGCTACTACGGAACGCAGGCCTGGACATGGGAAGGCGTCGACCGTCTCGCGATTCGCGCCTTCATGAGCCATTTGCTCCGGCGCGGCCTCTCGAAGCGTTCCGTGGCGCGGACGTTGTCGGCTGTTCGGAGCTTCTATCGTTTCCTGCACCGCAACGAGCAGGTCACGGCAAACCCTGCGCGAGGTGTCGGCTCGCCCAAGCTCGACAAACGACTCCCCGGATATCTCGATCGTGCGCAAATCGATCTGCTCTTTCAGCAAGCGGAGACGCGGGCATGGAGCGGGAGGTTCGCCGACGTCCGCAACCTCGCCATCCTCGAGGTGTTTTACTCGACCGGAATGCGGCTGTCCGAGCTGGCGGGCATCGACATGCGCGACCTGGATCTCGTTTCGCAGCAAGTCAAGGTGCGCGGCAAGGGGCGCAAGGAACGCATCATCCCGTTAGGCGATCACGCGGTGCTCGCATTGCGCAACTACGAGCTCAAACGCGACGCGCTGCGGCGCGATCGCGGCAGCGCCGCGGATCGCTCGGCCTTGTTCCTCTCGAAGACCGGCAAGCGGATCGGGGTGCGAATGGTTCAGGCCGTCGTCGGCGCATTGCTGCGTCAGATCGACGAGGACGCCGAGCTGTCCGTTCATTCTCTTCGCCATACGTTCGCGACGCATCTGCTGGATGCCGGCGCCGACCTCCGTGCCGTCCAGGAGCTGCTCGGACATGCGTCCATTTCCACCACACAGATTTACACACATACCAGCGTCGAGCGACTGAAAGCGGTATACATCAAAGCGCACCCGCGAGCATAAGCGCCCCGCATTTGCCTGTGTGTGGGACGGCTTCTTTCTTGCACCCGGACCATAGTATGAGCTGGATGGAAGTGCTTCCATTTCTGGGCGGATTGATCGCGGCCGTCGTCGGCGGTGCGTTGGTCGCCGATGCTGCGTTGCACGACGAGCCCTTCGCAGCCGAGCGCCGACGGACGCCACGCCCGGAGCGGAGCCGCGTTGGGCAGGGATGTCTCGGCGGAAGCCTCGTCTGCACAGCTCTGGTTCTGTTGAGCGGCGGCGGTACACCGTTTTCGATCGCCGCCACCTTCGTTGGCATTGCTCTCCTGATAGCAGGCGTCGTGCTCAATTGGCGCTACTTGCTCGATCTGATCAACGGGCCCTCCGGTCGCGCGTCCCTGTCGCCTGTCAACAACGATCCACGCCAATCGGACGGAAGCGCGACTCCCGCCTACGGCTGGCCGGTCAGCAGCGACGATTAGCGCTAGAAGCGCCGCCTGAGTTGACGGCGGCCGCCGCCAGGCAGCAGTCGGCATGGCTTCGGACTATCTTTCCGGCCATGCCAGGTCTGCCAACCATACGTGCTACCACCATCCTCGGCGTCCGACGCGACGGGAAAGTCGCGCTTGGCGGCGACGGGCAGGTGACGGTCGGCGAGACCGTGATGAAGGCGAACGCGCAGAAGGTGCGAACGCTGCGTGGCGGCAAAGTGCTGGCTGGTTTCGCCGGAGCGGCCGCCGACGCATTCACACTCTTTGAGAAGTTCGAGGAAAAGCTCGATCGCTTTCCCGAAAATCTGCCTCGCGCGGCTGTCGAGCTAGCCAAAGAATGGCGAAGCGACCGCGTGTTGCGACGCCTCGAGGCATTGCTGGCCGTCGCCGATCGACAGCATGGCTTCATTATCTCGGGGACCGGCGAGCTCATTGAGCCGGAAGATGGTATTCTTGCGATCGGATCGGGCGGCTCGTATGCGCTCGCGTCGGCGCGCGCGCTGCTCGCACATTCGAATCTTGCGCCGGCGGCCATCGTGCGGCACAGCCTGGAAATCGCGGGCGACATCTGCATCTACACGAATAGAAACATCACTGTTCTGGAACTGTGATCCGGGCATCAGGTTCACCGGACACTACGCGACACATGCCTTCCAAGCACACGCAGCAAGCAATCGCACGACTGGCCGATCTCACACCGCGGCAAATCGTCGCCGAGCTCGACCGGTACATCGTTGGGCAGGGCGACGCGAAGAAGGCCGTGGCTATCGCGCTGCGCAACCGGTGGCGCCGACAGCAAGCGCCCGAAGGCATTCGCGACGAGATCTCGCCTAACAACATCATCCTCATCGGTCCGACCGGCGTCGGCAAAACGGAAATCGCGCGCCGTCTCGCGCGGCTGGCCGGCGCTCCGTTCAGCAAGGTGGAAGCATCGAAGTTCACCGAAGTCGGCTACGTGGGACGCGATGTGGAGTCGATGGTGCGCGACCTTGTCGAGAGCGCGATCGACATGGTGCGCACGGAGCGCGAGAACGAAGTCGAAGACCTCGCCTACGAGCGGGTCGACGAGCGGTTGCTGGATCTCCTGTTGCCGCGACCGAGCGAAGCGACCGCCGAAGGGCAGCGCGGCGCGGCGTCGGCCGCTGCGGGCGGCGCGGGAAGCGGTCCGTCATTGTTCGTCGTGTCGTCCGGTGGCGAGGTGGAGCGGGAGGGCGGGACTCCGGAAGCCACGAAGGAGCGCTACAGCCGCACGCGAGACAAGCTGCGCCAGCTGCTGCGTGACGGACAACTCGAGGACCGGGAAGTCGAAGTCGAGGTGACCCAGCAGGGTGCTCCGATGTTCGACATGCTGGTGCCGCAAGGCGCCGGCGAAGGCGTCGAGAACTTCACCGAGATGCTGCAGGACATGATGCCCAAGCGGCGGAAGAAGCGAACGGTGAAAGTCTCGGAGGCGCGGAGGATTCTCCTCGACCAGGAACTCGAGAAGTTGGTCGACATGGAGGATGTCACGTCGGACGCGTTGGAACGCGTCGAGAAGATGGGAATCATTTTCCTCGACGAGATCGACAAGATTGCGGGAGAGCGTTCGCAGATGGGCGGTCCCGACGTGTCTCGCGAGGGAGTACAGCGCGATCTCCTGCCGATCGTCGAGGGTTCGAACGTGCAGACCAAGTACGGCATGGTGAAGACGGACCATGTCCTCTTCATCGCGGCCGGCGCTTTCCACGTGTCGAAGCCGAGCGATCTCATTCCGGAACTGCAGGGCCGGTTCCCGATTCGCGTGGAGCTCAAGCCGCTCACCGAGCAAGACTTCGTCCGCATCATGACGGAGCCGGAGAATGCGCTGACGAAGCAGTACGCGGCGCTGGTCTCGGCGGAGGGTGCGCCGCTCACGTTTACCGATGATGCGATCGCCGAGCTTGCGCGGATCGCCACGGGCGTGAACGAGCGCATGGAGAACATCGGCGCGCGGCGCCTGCACACAGTGATGTCGTCGCTGCTCGAGGACGTCCTGTACGATTTGCCCGACCGCGGCACCAAGCCGATCACGATCGATGGCGCGACGGTGCGCGACCGTCTCAAGGCCATCGTCGACGATGAAGACCTGCGCCGGTACATTCTATGACGGCGCCTAACGATTCGTTCTGCCACGCCTGACCCGCATGCACCGCGACTTTCTGGCCATCCCGGATTTCTCGCCCCAAGAACTGCGCGACCTCTTTCAGTTGGCCGACGACATGCGCCGCGGCCGATATGTTGATCATCCGCTGGCAGGCAAGTCGCTGGCGATGATCTTCATGAAATCATCCACGCGGACGCGCGTGTCGTTCGAGGTCGGCACGTGGCAGCTCGGCGGCCATGCGCTGTTTCTCTCGCCGCGCGACATTCAGCTGGGACGCGGCGAACCGATCGCGGATACCGCGCGCGTGCTTTCCCGCTACGTCGACGGGATCATGATTCGCACGTTCGCGCATGCGGAGGTCGAGGAGTTGGCAAAGTACGCCGACGTGCCGGTAATCAACGGCCTGACGGACTTGCTGCACCCATGCCAGGTGCTGGCCGATCTGCTTACCGTTAGGCAGCACCTGGGCGGCTGGGATGGCAAGCGCGTGGCGTGGATCGGCGACGGCAACAACATGGCGAACTCGTGGATCAACGCGGCGTATCGTCTCGGCTTCGAGCTCGTGCTCGCATGTCCCGAGGGCTACGACCCCGATCCCGTCCTGCTGGCGCGCGCACAGACGGCGGCCGATGTGCATGTCGTGCGCGACCCAGCGGAAGCGGCCGCCGGGGCCGATGTCGTCAACACCGACGTATGGGCATCCATGGGTCAAGAAGAAGAGCAGGCGAGCCGTGCGCGCGCGTTTGCCGGCTTCACGGTGAACGCTGCGCTGATGGCGAAAGCCAAGCCGACGGCGATTTTCCTGCACTGCCTTCCCGCCCATCGCGGAGAGGAAGTTGCCGCCGAGGTGATCGACGGGCCACAGAGCCGCGTGTGGGATGAAGCCGAAAACCGGCTGCACGTGCAGAAGGCGGTAATGGCGACCCTCATGGGCAACGGGTCCGCCAAAGCCTAACGGGCCGCGCTCGGCGCCGCTCGTGCGCGTTCAGCCTGGTTGGGCGAACGGCCGCAACTTTCTAGCACAATTGCGAGTGTTTGCGTAGGACGAGTCATGCCACTCCGCTCGTAAATCGTTATACCACAATACCATACATGCAGGGCATGGGTCGAGCACTCGACCCGGTCCGCGCGTGGCGCGCCTCTGAGCGGCGCCTGCGCCGCCGGCAGCACCGGCCGACACGCTCGGCCCGGCGACCACAGCCGCTCATCTCTTGCGAGAGGTCATGCGCACGACCACGCGTCACCGTTCAGCTGCCACCGCGATCGCGGCGTCGCGACATTCGCCGCGTTGGGCGTTCACCGTCATCGAGTTGATGATCGTGCTCGCGATCATCGGCATCATCGCGGCGTTCGCATATCCCAAGGTGAACTTCACCCAATTCCGCGTCGACGCTGCTGCGCGGACGGTACGTGTCTCGTTGCAGAATGCGGAGCGGTTAGCCGTCACGCGGCAGTACGATGTGGTCGTGAGCTTCGATACGGCCAACCGCCGCATCCGCATTCTCGAAGACAACAACAACAATGCGACGGTGGATGCGGGCGAGCACGTGATCTACGCGCAGCTCGAAGACTCTGTGCACTTCGCGGTGCCGCCGACCGGCATTTCGGGCGGTGCGGCGTCATCGATCGATGGCAGCGGCATCAAGACCATCGGCAACATGCCGACGATCATTTTCCACCGCGACGGCGCGGCGAGCAGCGAAGCCGACATCTACCTCACCTCCAGGCGCGCCAGCAACGATGACTTCCGCTGCGTTCGAGTGATTCAATCGACCGGGCGGACGAGTTGGTGGCGCTATCTCAATGGCACGTGGGAGCAGGCGAGCCTATGACCTTCTCGATGCGCGCCCGTCAGGGCCTAACGCTGATCGAAACGCTGATCGCGCTCGCGATTCTCACCGGCGCGATGCTCGGCATGGGGACGTTCGTCTCGCGGCTGTCCCATTCATCGGGAACAGGCTACGAAATGTCCATGGCCGGCGATCTCGCCGTCGCCAGACTCGAGCAGGTCAAAGCATATCCGGTGTACGGATCGCTCGAGGCGAAGTTCGTCGCGACCGAAACGGGCATCGCCGGATACCCGGGCTTCACACGGCAGACTTTCATCACGCACACGTCTACCACCCGTGCGGACTACAAGACCGTGACCGTCGTCGTGACGGCATCGGCGTTGTCGACGCCGATGAAGAAAACGTCGGTCATTGCGGCCTTCTGAGGACGACGAGCCATGACGACACCTTTACAACGTCGGCCGCAGCGAGGCGTCACGCTGATCGAAATGCTGATCGCGTTAGCGCTGTTCGTCGCGGTGTTCGGACTCGCCGTGCCGTTCTTCAAGATGCAAGCGCGGTCGCTCGGCGCGAGCGCCGGCCGAATGGATGCCCAGCAGAACGCGCGGTTCGCGCAGAGCACCGTTGATCGCGACCTGCGGCTCGCCGGCACCGGCGTATTGTCGAATCAGCCCATGATCGTGCAGGCGGATCGGTTCGCGCTCACGTTCAACGCGGACATCGTCGCGCGCGAGGCGAACGATCTCAACGCGGCGTACTATGATCCAGACGTCGACTCGATGTCGACCGCGAGCATGCTTACGACTCAGCAGATCACGCTGCCGCACAGCGCGGTGGCGTATCCGCAAATGAATTACTTGCAGAATGGTGTGCCCGGCGCGGCGGAAACTATCTCGTATTGGGCCTCGCTCGACAGCACGGTGGCGGACAGCAACCAATACGTGCTCTTTCGCCGCGTGAATGATGGAGCGCCGAAGGTGGTTGCGAGCGGCATCGTGTGGAACAGCGGCGATCCGCCGATCTTCACCTATTACAAGCCGGACTCCACCGGAAATCTCATAGCAATTCCGACGGCGAACCTGCCCCTCTACCACAATGCGGCGGCGCACGGTTCGGCCGCCGATACGGGAAAGTTCGCGTGGGTCGACAGCATCCGCATGGTGACGATCCGCGTGGCCGGCACCTACGACGATCCGCAAAAGGGCTTCGTGACACGGGTCGTGCAGACATCGACCCAGCTGCTGAACGCTGGCATGCTGCACAGCACAGTGTGCGGCACCACGCCTATTCCGCCGGCGTCGTTCACCGCCGTCTATGACACGACGACGCCGGCAAAGGTGATTCTGACCTGGAACGAGTCGCTGGACCAGGACGCCGGCGAGAAGGACATCGAGCGCTACCTCATCTATCGTCGGGCAGTCGGCGATGCGAATTGGCAGAACGTCGTGACGAGCGTCGCGGCGTCGTCGGCGACGTACACCTACGACGACATCGATCCGCCGTCCGGAAGTTGGGAATATGGCGTCGTGGCGCAGGATTGTTCGCCGTCGAACTCGCCGATCGTTTCCGCCGGCGCCGTCACCGTTCCGTGAGCAACATAAGGAGAATCCGCATGCCGCGCGCATCCATCCTGTGGAGCGAGCGGACGAATCGGCGCGGGTCGGCGCTGATCCTCGTCCTGCTCCTAACCGTCACTCTGGCGGCGATCGCGTTGTCGGCGATCCTGCTCACCGGAAGCTCGACGATTCTCACGCACTCGTTCGATCGCGAGCGCGATTATCGCTACGCAGCCGAAGCAGGCCTGGCGATGGGCAAGTCCGCTCTGAGCAAGGACACGAGCATCCACCTGCCCGACAGTGGGTACGTGACGGTGATTTCTAACGGAACCATCACGGGCGCCGACGGGAACGTGATCCCGAACCTGCACGTCAACGTCTATGCGGGCTACTCGGGCAACGTGACAGGCGAGTTTGGACAGTATGCGAGCATCGTGTCGGAGGCGTTCGACTCCAGCGGCGCCCGCTACGTTCGTCGTCTCGAGCTGGCCGCGGAGAACTTCGCGCGCTACGCGATGTTCACCAACACGTTCCCGGCGGGGTTGTGCTATTCGACCGGCGAATTCATTCGCGGCCGAGCGCACAGCAATCAGGGGTGGTACTCGTGCGGGACGCCGACGTACTACGACACAGTGTCGGCGGTGGGGAGCATATCGGGCGGATCGCCGATCTTCGAGAAGGGAAAGATCAGCGGTGCGTCGGTGATTCCAATTCCGCCGGTCTCGAAGCTGGCGATCCTCCAGTCTTACGCAGCAGGGGCGAACCTCGACGTGATCTCCCAGGGGACGAACCTCAGCAACGTTCGCACGCGCATCGAGTTCGTCGGAGTCGATTTGGACAACGACGGGACGATCGATGGCACTAACGAAGGTTTCTTCCGAGTCTATCAGGCCAACGCCGCGTACGCCGGCCGCGTGCGCGTGAAGGACTCCGTCATCAACGGCCAGAATGTGCCGCCGGACTCGTTGTGTGGAGACTGGCACCTCGAGGATGGTGAACTGAGGTTCTTCCCGACCTTCGTCCACGGCGAGGCGTGGTTCAAGAGCCAGATCAGTTCTGGAGAGCTGACTAGCTCTCCGATCGACACCGTTCACACTGCGTCAGCGGTGACCACGAGCGAGCGCGACAAGATCATGTCGCACACTGGATTTCGCTGCTATCCGGCTGGCGATCCCCATCTCGTGTCGAGCGAGCGGCGTCACGCGCTGCCCGTGCAGGGACCTGCGTCGTGGCAAAAAGGCGGCGATGATACGACGTTCACGGACAGCACGGTCTACGGCTACTGGCAGGCGTGGGGCGGCAACAATGCGCCGGTCGTTACGGCGTTCAACGCGATCACGGATACGCTCTACATCGGCTACAAGCATCAAGCGGACGATGCGCGGCTGTGGCCGTTGGACCGTTCACTCAACCCGAGCTCGAAGGGTGTGATTCACACGCACGGGCCGGTCGCACTCAACGGTGTGCTTCGAGGCTGGGTGACCCTGTACGCCCAGACCTATGGTTCTGCTCAGGGGACCGTGCTGTTGATCGACGACCTGGTGTATGCACAGGATCCGGCATCGGTTCTGTGCGCGAACCTGTTCGGCGTCATTGCGGACACGAGCATTATGATCGCGGACAACGGGATCAACTCGCCGCTACGGTCGGGCAAGAACGGCTCGACATATCGCTGGACAGACGGCAATGACAATGGGATGCTGACCGCGAACAACTTCGTGTTCCACGGTGTGACGATGAGCCGAACCGGGACTGTCGGTGTCGAGAACTACGATCAGCATCCTGAAGGGTCGGCGACATTCGGCAACTGCAACACGGCGCACACTGGTCGCGGATGCATCCAGCAGGCAGGGGGAGTGATCGAGAACTTCATCAGCGCGACGTACAGCGACAACTATGATGGCTTTGGTGAAAACCGAAGTGTCGACCAGTGCTTGAACACACAATCACCGCCGTACTTTCCGACAACTGGGCGGTATTTCAATAACCGCTTTTCAGAGATCGACCCGGCGCGTTTCGACGTGGCGACGCTATTCAGCAAGCTGCAGTCGGGCAATTGAGTCGCAGTCATTGGTGCAAGCCAAGCGAGCCCGGGTCCGACTTACGGATGCGGGCTCGTTTGCTAATGTGCGCCGCACTGGCAGTTGGATCGAAACGCAGCCATTTTTGCAGGAGATTCCTCGTGGAGCTCCTCTCCAATGGCTCAGACCGCAGTTCAGCAGACGCTCAAGCGCACGCCGTTCTACGACGTCCACGTGTCGCTGGGTGCCAAGATGGTTCCGTTTGCCGGGTACGAGATGCCCGTACAGTATCCAACCGGGATCACTGCGGAGCACCGGGCAGTTCGTGAGCACTGCGGGTTGTTCGATGTGAGCCATATGGGCGAGTTCGAAGTGTCCGGCGCCGATGCCATCGCGTTCGCGACAAAGGTGACGTCGAATGACGTGGCGGCACTCGCGGTTGGTCAGGTGCAGTACTCGACGATTCTGAACGACCGGGGAACGATCGAGGACGATTGCCTGGTCTATCGGTTTGCCGACCGTCTGATGCTCGTGGTGAACGCGTCGAACAAGGACAAGGACCTGGAGCACATTCGGCGCTCGCTCGGGCAACTGCAATGCACGGTGTCGGATGTGAGCGATCAGACCGCACTCCTGGCGCTCCAGGGGCCTAACGCAGAGAAGCTGCTGCAGCCGCAGGTGTCGGTCGAGCTGGCGTCGATGGCGTACTACCACTTCGCGGTGGGCGAGGTTGCGGGCGCTCCGGCGGTGATCTCTCGGACGGGCTACACCGGCGAGGACGGATTCGAGCTTTACTTCTCGCCCAGGCACGCGGCACACGTGTGGAGCGCACTGGCGGCTCACGGCGTGACGCCGGCCGGTCTCGGATGCCGCGATACCTTGCGTCTCGAGATGGGAATGGCGCTCTACGGCAACGACATCGACGATACGACGACGCCGCTCGAAGCGGGGCTCGGCTGGGTGGTGAAGTTAGGCAAGGGCGATTTCGTCGGGCGGGACGCGCTGGTGGCGCAGAAGGAGCGCGGCGTGCCGCGCCGTCTCGTCGGGTTCACGACCGCCGAGCGGAGCTTCCCGCGGCACGGGTATCCGGTGTTCGTTGGTGGAGCGGCGTCGGGTACCGTCTGCAGCGGCACCATGAGTCCATCGTTGGGCATCCCGATCGGCACCTGCTACGTCCCGACCGCCTCGGCCAAGCCGGGCACTGCGCTCGAGATCGAGATCCGCGGGCAGCGCGTAGCGGCGGAGGTGGTCCGGACGCCGTTCTACACGCACGGCACTCATCACTAGCCGGCCGGACGCGTGGCGCAGCGGTGCGGCGCCACGTTCGCCGTTCGCTCGTTCGCCTAACGTAGGAGTGCTCTCGCATGCGGATCGCGATCCTCACGGTGTCGGACGCCGGATCGAAAGGCGAGCGCGCGGACCTGTCCGGCGACGCCATCGCCCGTTGGGCGAACGATCGCGGCGCCGCGGTCGCCGCGCGCGCAATCGTGCCGGACGACACGTCGCGCATCGTGTCGATCCTGGCGGACTGGTGCGATGGCGACGGAGCTGACCTGGTGGTGACGACGGGTGGGACGGGCCTCGCGCCGCGCGACGTCACTCCGGAGGCGACGCGCGCCGTCGTCGAGCGTGAGGCGCCGGGGATCGCGGAGCGGATCAGAGTCTTGTCGCTCGAGCGATTCCCGCGGGCGGCGCTGTCGCGAGGCATCGCGGGGACGCGCGCGCGGACGTTGATCGTGAATTTGCCCGGGTCGCCAGGTGGCGTGCGCGACGGACTTGCGGCGCTCGACGCGATCATCGATCACGCGATAGACATTGTGCGTGGAAACGTGACGGAGCATCGGGCCGCGGGCGGAGAGCCGGCTGCATGAAGGTTTTGCTCACGCTGGCCGACGTCGAGCCCGCGGTGCGGCTGAACGCGCTGCTCGAAGGCGCGGGCTATCAGACTACGCTGGTGTCGCCGATGGACGATGTGCCGAGCGCGATTCGTCGTGAGAAGCCCGACGTGATCGTCCTCACGGGCGCGCTCACCGACGTGGCCAACATCCAGTTGGTCAAACGTCAGCAGTGGGATGGCGCGGCGGTGGTCGGACTGGCTGATCTCGATGATCCGACGGTGCACGATCGGCTGCGCGCGATCGGATACGTCGAGGTGTACGCGAAGCCCATCGATTTGGACGAGGTCTTTGCCGGTATCCGGCGCATCCTCGATCGAAGGCGGCTGTCGCTCGACACCGGCCTCATTGGCGAGAGTGAGGCGATCCGCGAGGTGATGGTCAAGATCGAGCAGATGGCTCCGGTGTCGAGCACCGTCTTGATCGAGGGCGAGAGTGGAACGGGGAAGGAACTGGTCGCGCGCGCGGTGCACCGGCTCAGTCCTCGTCGGGGGAAGCCGTTCATCGCGGTGAACATTGGTGCGCTGCCCGAAACGCTGATGGACAGCGAGCTGTTCGGGCACGAGAAGGGGTCGTTCACCGGCGCGGCGGAGCGAAGGTTAGGCCGGTTCGAGCTGGCGAACGGAGGTACGCTGTTCCTCGACGAGGTGGGCGAGGCTCCGTTGTCGACGCAGGTCAAGCTGCTGCGAGTGCTCGAGCAACGGGAAGTGACGCGCGTCGGGGGCACGCAGCCGTTTCGGGTCGATGTCCGGGTGTTGGCGGCGACGAACAGGCCGCTGCGCGATCACGTTGAGACGGGCGAGTTCCGGGCCGACCTCTACTACCGGCTGAACGTGCTGAACATCTACTTGCCGCCGCTTCGAGACCGGCAAGAAGACATCCCGTTGCTCGTGCGCCAGTTCGTCCAGGAATTCTCGGCCCAACACGAGCGGCCGTTCCACGGCATTTCGGCCGAGGCGATGCAGCGGTTAGTCGAGTATTCGTGGCCTGGGAACATCCGGCAGCTGCGGAATCTGGTCGAGAGCATGGTGGTGTTGTCGCCGGGGCACGAGATCACGGCGAAGGACATTCCGCGGGAGATCCGAGACGGTGCGGCGCGGTTTCTTCCCGTTCCCGTTGGGCGGTTGGGCAACGCGCCGGGGCGGGCAGAGGAGGCCGCGATGGGCGGCCGTGAGCTCGAATTCATCATCCGGAGTCTGGTCGAGTTGAAGCTGCAGGTGGAGGAGTTGAAGAGACGGATGGGTGACGAGCGGGTGGCATCTTCTGCGCTGTCGACCGGCGTTTCCCGCGACGTGCTGGTTGGAGAAGTCGTGCCGAGCACGCCGCCGGTGGCGGCGATCGAACCGAAGGATCAGCCGGCCGCGCCTAACGTGATCAGCATCCGGCCGGGCATGAGCATGGCGGAGATCGAGCGTGCGGCGATCGAGTCTGCGCTTCGGGAGACGCGGGGCAACCGAAGAAAAGCCGCAGACATGTTGGGCATCGGCGAGCGGACGCTGTACAGAAAGTTAAAGGAGTATAACCTGCCCGAGTATCCGTAGCGCAACTCTCGCTTGCATTTAGGCACTGTTGTAGGAATATTGTCTGACCACATTCCGAAAGTGAAACGCGCCGTAACCTCCCCGCCCGGTCGGAGTGACGGCGGTCGTGTTAGTCTCCGTTCGTACCCGCCGTACCTCGTTCTCCCGCGTTCGCCAAGTCAGGTTCCTCGTGTCTGTGCCGCTCAACGCGCCGACGCCGTCGTCGCAGCCCGTGTCGCCGATCGCCGGCAGCGTCTTGCCGCTGCGGCGAGCGGAAGAGCTGTTGGTTACGCTGCCCGGCGTGTTGGCGGCGCGGATCGTGGCGAGCGAGAGCGGCGCCGTGAGCGAAGTGCATTTGCTGACGAGCGCCGAGGTGAATCCGAAGCAGACGGTGCGCAACGTGGAGAGTGCGTTGTTAGCACACCTCGGCATGCGGGTGGATCACCGGAAGATTTCGGTGGCGACGACGGTGGAACCGCAGAAGACAGCGGAAGCGAAGGCGCTCTCTGAGAGCGCGGCGGCGGAGGCCGCGGCGGCGGCTCGTCGGCGGTTCTATTTCGAGGACGTGGAAGTGCGGCGATCGCGGAGTCGGGGCGTGACGTGTCGAGTGACGCTGCGCAAGGCGGAGCAGTCTTACATCGGGGAATCAGAGGGATCGGAGTCCGAACGCTCGCGGGCCGAGTTGGCCGCGCGAGCTGCTGTCGTCGCGATCAGCCAGGCTGAGGGCGACGCGCATGCGTTGACGCTCGATGGTGCGCGGTTGATCGATGCGTTCGAGCGCGAGTTCGTTTTCGTCGGAATCACGGTGCGTGTCGGGCGCGAGAGCATGCTGCTCACGGGCAGTTGCGAGATCCGGGAAAGTCCGGAGACGGCGAGTGTGCTCGCGGTGCTCGACGCAACGAATCGGTGGATCGGACGGTAGCGGTGGTGGCGAGGGGCCGTGGGACCCGGCTGAGGCAGGGTCGCTGCGGCGTGCATCGTCGGTAGAAGGGACGGCTGTCCGGTGGTGCGTCATTCCTGCGGTACGACTCTCAACCGTTCTCACAACACGATCGATACTAACGACTAACAACCCCCGATCCTCGGCTGAGCGAAGCTGAGCGGGCAGGGCCACGTAGTTGAGCGGAGCCGACCTTCAGCACAACTGGCAGGTGCCAGGTGTGACTTCACGAAAGGGAGGTGACGCGAAATGTCGTTCTTGACCCAGCTCGTAACGTCGATGTACGCGGTCGTTGCGTCTGACACCGCACACTGGTGGTAAGACCCGGGGACGGGGGTTCCTCTTTTTCGCAAGCGGTGCGAATGAACCGGGTGCGACTGTACGTGTCGGGTGTGGCGTTGGGCGCCGTGGCTGCTGCCATCTGCGTCTATTGGGTCGCGCCGGTGGTCGATGCCGGTTCGATTCGCGCCGCGCTGTGGATGTCCGGGTTGTCGGTGTTCGCGCTGCTGTTGGTGTACCAGTTGCCGGCCGGCGCCGGCGGGTCGATCGGGTTCATCCCGTTCACGGCCACGGCGCTGCTCTCACCCAATTGGATCGCGGTGGTCGCGGTCGCGGTGACGAACATCATCACCGAGATCATCAGCGTTCGCGACGGGGTCAAGAAGGTTTTCAACGTGGTGCAGATGTCGCTGGCGACCTCGCTGGCGGTACTGTCGTACTTGTTGTTAGGCGGGAAGCCGTTGTTGCAGTACAGCGGGATGAGCGCGCCGCAGGCGCTGGCGACGGTCGGCGTGCCGTTCTCGGTGATGGTCATCGTGTTCGTGGCCGTGAACACCGTGGCGGTGAGCGGCGCGATCGCGACCAACGACAGCAAGAACCTGTTGAAGGTCTGGCGCCAGAATCACCTGGGCAGCCTGGCGTACGACGTGCTCGCGAGTCCGGTGGCGTTCCTGCTCGCGTGGTGCTACGCGCGCTTCGGCGCCTTCGGCGCGTTGGTACTCGCGCTGCCGCTGTTGGGCGTGCGACAGTTGTACAAGACGAACCGGCAGCTCGAGCGGGTCAACCAGGAGCTGCTCGAGTTGATGGTCAAGGCGATCGAAGCACGCGATCCGTACACCTCCGGTCACTCGCGGCGCGTGTCGCACTATGCGAAGCTCATCGCTCGTGCGTTAGGCCTGTCGTCGCGCGAAATCGAACGGATCGCGACCGCGGCGCTGCTGCACGACGTCGGCAAGATCCACGAGATTTACGCGCCGATTCTGCGCAAGCCGGACAAGCTCACGGCGGACGAGTGGGCGGTGATGCAGACGCACCCGATCAAGAGCGCGGAGCTGGTGTCGACCGTGTCGCAGCTCCGCGATCTGGTGCTGCCGGTGCGGCACCACCACGAGAACTGGGACGGCAGCGGGTATCCGGACGGCCTGGCCGGCGAGCAGATTCCGTTAGGCTCTCGCGTCGTGCTGATCGCGGACACGATCGACGCCATGACGACGGACCGCCCCTACCGTAAGGCGTTAGGCGAGGTGCAGGTGCGGTCGGAGCTGGCCAAGTATCGCGGCCGCCAGTTCGACCCGAAAATCTGCGACGAGCTGCTCGCCAGTCCGATGTTCGGCCTGCTGTTTGCCTCGCCCGCGCAACGCGACGCCGCGCCCGCTTCGCGGCCCAAGGACATCTCGATCGCGCAGCTCGCCTGACGGCGCCGCCGCGGCGGCGTCACTCCACATGCAGGTCCCTGCGCAGGCGTTCCAGGTCGGGCTCGAGCGACGTGGACGGCCGCCGGTACTCTCTCACGTATGCGGTGAGCAGGCGCGATGCCTCCCGCCGCCGCCCGGCCAGCAGGAGGAGATCCATGAGTGCGGCCGTGGCGAAGTCCTGGCCGTTGGCCTTGCGCGTGCGGCGGTGCAGGTGCGCGAAGTGGCGGAGGTCGTGCTCCGACGGAGCGGCATCCCCGCGCAGGAGGGCGAGGCGCCAACGGAACGAGACGTGGCGAATGTCCGAGCGCGGCGACCGCGCCTGGCCGACCGCATTTTCGCTTTCCACGATCAGGCGCTCGGCATCGCCTAACCGACGCTCGCGCAGCGCGATTTCGGCCCCGTTGCTGAGGATGGTGGAGCGGCCCACGCTGTCGGCGCTCCGCTCCATCAGCCAGAGGGCTTTGTCGAACCACGCACGGGCGGTGACGGTATCGCCTTCCGCCAGATAGGTGAGCGTGATCTGATTGGCGGCAGGCGCGGCGAAGGCGGCGAGCCCGAGGCGCTGCGCGATCTCGAGGGCCGACGCGGCAGCCTGTCGCGCCTCGATGATCGGCGCGCCGCACAGGCGAAGTGCGGCTGACGCGTGCGACAAATATCTGGCCTTCGAGCCGCCGTCCTGAGCGCCTAACTGCGAGTCCGTAAGGCGGTAGGCGGCCTCGAGTCCGGATTCCGGTTTGCCGAAGGCGGTGTGAAACACCATGTGCAGGCACGAGACGGCGTCTTCCTCGACGCCCGGTTGCACGGCGGCCGATGCGACGACGCGCATCACCGTCGCGGCGGCGCGATCGTCGCAGAGATTATCGGCGATCATCAATGCCCACGCGGCGGCGGCCAGGCGGTGCGCGTCGGACGCGGAAGCGGCCGACGCGCACCGCGTGGCCTCGGCGAGCAGCTCGCGCCGGTCGGCGCCGAGCCGCCACTTGGCGAGGGAGAGCTCGAGCTCGGTGTCGTCGTGGTTGTCGGGTGAGCTGCGGGAGCCGCGTTGCAGCGACTCGACTTCCGCGACGACGTGCACGAACGGCTCCCAATCCGCGCCGAGGAAGAGCGCATGGGCGCGCGCGGCAAGGTGGTGCAGTTTGTCGGGCGGCGAGGACGTCATCTGCGCGGCGCGCTCGTAGAGCCGGGCGGCCTCGATGGGCATGCCGAGTCCCGTTAGGCGGCTGGCCGCGCCAGTGAGAAGTTCGATCGCGCGCGTGTGTTCGCCGGCGTACTGCCAGTGCTCGGCGCATTCGCCGGCGAGCGCCTCGGGACGATCGGCGCGCTGTTCGCCCTCGAGCAGCTCGGCGGCGCGCCGGTGGAGCAGCTGGCGCGCCGGAGTGGACAGACGGTCGAGCGCCGCGTCCGCCGTGAGGCGGTGGCGCAGAACGATCCGGTCGCCGTCGAGGCCGATCATCCCGGCGGCGCTGAGTGCGTCGAGTCCGTCGAGCAGGCCTAACCGGTTGACGCCGAGCAATTCCTCGACGCGCCGAGTGGACGAACTGGGGCCGAGCACGGCGACGGCTTGCAAGATGCGCAGCGGGACGTCGTTCAACTGGTCGAGGCGCTCCGCGGCAATGCGCTCGAGCGCCGCGGGGGCGCGAAACGGCTCGTATTCGCCTTCCGCCCGGGTCGCAAGCTCGATGAGGATGTACGGATTGCCGCCGCCGCGCGCGACACACCATTCGGTGAACGACTCGTTCCCGGCGCGATGCGAGCCAGTGATGATGCGTTGGACGAGCGCGCGACTTGCCGGATCATCGAGCGGTTTGAGGCGCATCACGCGGGGGCGCACGTCCTCGGCACAGTCGAACTGGCGGGCGACGTCAGGCTGCCTGGCTGTGAGGACGATGAGTGCGCGGCGCTTGAGCGCCCACCGGGACAATCCGCGGATGCACGTCCACGAGGCGGGGTCCAGCCACTGCGCGTCCTCGATGATGAGGACGATGGGCTGTTCACTCGAGACTGCGTCGACGAGATCGATGAGCGCGTTGCGGACGCGGGTGGAGAGCTCGGCGGCATCGAGGTCCGCCGAGTGATCGGCGCGCCCGTCCGTGACGAGCACGGCGTCGAGGGTGCGCTTCGACGCTTCTCCGACGGCGATCGCACCGCGCATGGCGCGCACGCCGCGGGCGAGCTCGATGATGCCGCCGAGGGCGCGTTCACTGTCGTGCGGCTGGCATTCCACGCGCGCGACCTTGATCCCGTCGAGTTGGGCAGCGCGGGCAACTTCGGTGGCGAAACGGCTCTTGCCGATGCCCTTTTCGCCGCAGACGAGACAGGTTTCGCCGCGGGCGGCGAAGAGACCGTGCAGG
>Ga0207695_10000973_pt1 | contig 50994 bp, 46 predicted proteins | sample KBSC54metaG_FD_184354 | JGI IMG/M metagenome (GOLD analysis project Ga0207695, IMG submission 184354) | Corn rhizosphere microbial communities from Kellogg Biological Station, Michigan, USA - KBS C5-4 metaG (SPAdes) (version 2) | ecosystem: Host-associated > Plants > Roots > Rhizosphere > Soil...
CCACGACAACGGCATCGGCCGCGACGCAGGCGAACTGCTGCGCAAGGTGCAGGCCGCGCAATACATCGCGGCGCACCCGGGTGAAGTGTGCCCGGCCAAGTGGACGCCGGGTGCGGAAACGCTGACCCCGTCGCTCGACCTGATCGGCAAGATCTGACGATCGCGCCGCGCGCCTCGCACGAGGCGCGCGACGGCGGGCCGCCGCATCGCGCGGCCCGCGCCCTCCTCCGGCACGACGTGCCCGACCATAATCATTAATACGGAATCCGAAACGCCATGCTCGACGCCAATCTCAAGAACCAACTGAAAGCGTACCTCGAAAAAATCACGCGCCCGATCGAACTCGTCGCCTCGCTCGACGACAGCGCGAAATCGCAGGAACTGCTGGCGCTGCTGAACGAGATTGCGTCGCTGACGGATCGCGTGACCGTGACCGAACGCCGCGACGACGCCGAGCGCAAGCCGTCGTTCTCGATCGGCGAGCCCGGCAAGCCGGCCGGCATCCGCTTCGCCGGCATCCCGATGGGCCATGAATTCACGTCGCTCGTGCTTGCGCTGCTGCAGACGGGCGGCCACCCGATCAAGCTCGACGACGACGTGATCGAACAGATCCGCGCGCTCGACGGCGACTACGCGTTCGAGACGTATTTCTCGCTGTCGTGCCAGAACTGCCCGGAAGTCGTGCAGGCGCTGAACGTGATGTCGCTGATCAACCCGCGCATCCGCCACGTCGCGATCGACGGCGCGCTGTTCCAGAATGAAGTCGAGTCGCGCCAGATCATGGCCGTGCCGACGATGTTCCTGAACGGCGCATCGTTCGGCCAGGGCCGCAGCAGCGTGAAGGAAATCCTCGCGAAACTCGATACGGGCGCGAGCGAGCGTGCCGCGAAGTCGCTCGAGAACAAGCCGGTGTTCGATACGCTGATCGTCGGCGGCGGCCCGGCAGGCGCGGCCGCGGCCATCTACTCGGCGCGCAAGGGCATCGCGACGGGCGTCGTCGCCGAGCGTTTCGGCGGCCAGGTGCTCGACACGATGGCGATCGAGAACTTCGTGTCGGTGCAGGAAACCGAAGGGCCGAAATTCGCGACCGCGCTCGAGCAGCACGTGAAGCAATACGACGTCGACATCATGGACGTGCAGCGCGCCGACGCGCTGATCCCCGGCGACGTGCACCAGATCCGCCTCGCGAACGGCGCGGTGCTGAAGGCGAAGACGATCGTGCTCGCCACCGGCGCGCGCTGGCGCGAAATCAACGTGCCGGGCGAGCGCGAATACCGCAATCGCGGTGTCGCGTACTGCCCGCACTGCGACGGCCCGCTGTTCAAGGGCAAGCGCGTCGCGGTGGTCGGCGGCGGCAACTCGGGCGTCGAGGCCGCGATCGACCTCGCCGGCATCGTGAAGGAAGTCACGCTGATCGAATACGGCGCGCAACTGCGCGCGGACGAAGTGCTGCAGCGCAAGCTGCGCAGCCTGCCGAACGTGACGATCGTCACGCAGGCGCAGACGACCGAGCTGACCGGCGACGGCAGCAAGCTGAACGGGCTCGTCTACAAGGATCTGCGCTCGGGCGAAACGCAGCGCATCGATCTCGAAGGCGTGTTCGTGCAGATCGGTCTCGTGCCGAACACCGAATGGCTGAAGGGCACGGTCGAACTGTCGAAGCACGGCGAGATCGTCGTCGATGCCCGCGGCGCGACGTCGGTGCCGGGCGTGTTCGCGGCCGGCGACGTGACGACGGTGCCGTTCAAGCAGATCGTGATCGCGGTCGGCGAAGGCGCGAAAGCATCGCTCGGCGCGTTCGACCACCTGATCCGGCAGGACGTGACGCCGGCGGCAGCCGCTCAGCCGCAGGCCGAAGAAGCGGTCGCCGCGTAACGCACGTCAGCGCCTCGTCGCAACGGTTTGTCTCTCTTGGCCCCGCATGCCTTGGTCGGCATGCGGGGTCCTTTTTTGCATCTTCGTCGAGTGGCGGTGGAACGCAGGTCAAAGCCCCCTTTCGTCGCTACACGGTCGACATCAACCTCACGATTTCCCGCCGCAGATAGTTCGCGGCCGGACCGAGTCGCCGCCCCGCACGCGTGACCACATAGCGATCGAACGAGCGCGCGATCGGATGATCGAGCGGCACCGCGGCGACCTGGCCCGCCGCGATCCTCTCCTGGGCCGCCCCGCGTGTCATGAATGCAACGGCGAGATTCTGCGCCGCAATCGCGACTGCCGTCGAAAACCGGTCGCAGCGGAATGCAGGCACATACGTGCGCCCGATATCGGCGAGGATCGCATCGACATGGGCCTGCAGCCCGAACTCGGCGGGCATGAAGACCAGGCGCTCGTTGGCGAGCGCTTCCATCTTCACCGATTTGCGCGACGCCATCGGATGATCTACCGAGAAGATCGCGCAGATGGGCTCGCTCTGGAACAGGCGCGCGTTCAATGTCGGATCCGTCGTGGCACCGATCGATACGCAGATATCGACCTGATCCTCCCGGGTCATCGACAAGAGCTGCGGAAGCGAACCGGTGCGCAACGCCACGGTGATACCCGGATATTTTTCCAGGAAAGGCTTGAGGACCATCGAGACCAGGCTCGCAACCGCCCCTTCGCCGGCGGCGATCGTGACCTGCCCCCGTTTGAGGCCGCGATATTCGTCGAGCTGCGCACGAAACCGGCGGGCGCTGCGTTCGCAGTCGCGGAAATAATCGACCGCCATCTGCCCCGCTTCCGTCAACTCCATTTTTCGCCCGCGACGGGTCACCAGCGACAGCCTGAGCTCGCGCTCGGCAAGGGCAACCTGCCGACTGATCGTCGACACGTTCACGTCCAGACCGAGCGCCGCCTGACGCATTCCGCCGTAGGTTGCGATCGCGACCAGATATTGCAGCGTACGCTCCGAAAGACTCCGTTCTACCGTATCCAATGCTGGCTCCAGTGTTGCCTTCAATGCAACATTTTCGCAGCGATGGAAGCAACTTTCCAGACGGAATTTCGCCGATACTCCGCCCCGGAGCCGGCCCGGGCAAGCAGACAGCCGCGCCGGACCGAAAACAGGGTGGCTTACCACTCGAGCACATCAACGGAGGAGCAACATGAACGACGCCAGCCGGCCGATCGACGGCACGCGGCAACCGCGCCAGCCCACCCGCGCGCGCGAGGGCAAGGAGCCGATCAGCCCCTATGTGCTGCTGTTCGTCATGCTGGTGGCGGCCGCCATCGCGACCTGGGTCGTGCCGTCAGGCGAGTTTGCGCGAACGGTCAGCAACGGTATCAGCTTCGTCGTTCCGAACAGCCTGAAACCGGTTGCCTGGCACGGCGTGATGCCGGGCGAGATGTTCGTCGCGCTGGCCAAGGGGATGACGACTTCCGCGCCCATCATCTTCCTCATCCTGTTCACCGGCGGCGCACTGGCCGTACTCGAATCGACGGGCGCCGTCCGCAGCGCACTCGCGCTGGTCGCACCGGGGGAGCGCACACGATCGTACGTCGCCGTCGTCGTCGTTTGCTGCATTTTCTCGCTGCTCGGCACACTCGGCGTGGTGACGAATTCGGTCGTCGCGTTCGTCCCGCTCGGACTGCTGCTCGCGGAGTCGATGCAATTGCCGAAAGAAACCGGCGCCGGCATGATCTATCTCGGCACGTATGCCGGCTTCAACACGGGCATCCTCAATCCGGTAACGACCGGATTGTCGCAGCGCCTGGCCGGCCTGCCGATGTTTTCCGGCATGACGTTCCGGGTGTGCATCTATGTCGCGTTTCTGGCGGCCACCGTCATTTTCCTCGTCGCACGCATCCGTGCCTGTCGAATGAACGACGCGACGGTTCCCGACCCGGCGATCCGGGCGGCCGGTGCCCCGTCGCCCCTGTCCACGCGACGATTCGACGCCCGGCAACTCGCCGTCGTCGGCATCGTGCTCGTCTGCCTGGCAGTTTTCGTCTACGGTTCGTCCACGCGCAACTGGGCAGAGATCGAAATGATCGCGATGTTTCTCGTCATGGCGATCGCCGCCGGGATCGTGAGCGGCATGCGCCCGGGCTCGATCGCGGACACGTTCCTCCACGGCTGCGGCGGGCTCGTCAAGGGCGCGCTCGTGGTCGGCATGGCGCGGGCCATCTCGATCGTGCTCGGCGACGGCAGAATCATGGACCCGATCGTCAACACGCTCGCCGGCATGCTCGCACCCCTCGATTCCACACTGGCCGCGATCTGCATGTTCCTGAGCGCCGCGCTGATACATGTCGGCATCTCGTCCGGGTCCGGCGAATCGGCGGTGCTCGTCCCGATCTTCGCGCCGCTTGGCGACACGTTGCACCTGCCCCGACAGGTCACGGTGCAGGCGGTGCTGCTCGGCGAAGGCTTCATCAACTGCTTCAACCCGACTTCCGGTGTCCTGATGGCTGTCCTCGCAACGTCCGGCATCCCGTACTTCAAGTGGGTACGTTTCGTCATGCCGCTGCTGATTGCCTGGTTCGCCATCTGCATCGTCGCCATCGCGACCGGCGTCGCGATGCATTGGGGCCCCTTCTAGTCAGCCGCATTTTTCCTGGACCGCACATGCTATTACCCGACCTCAGTTCCATCCACGATCTGCAGCCGCTTGCCGACGACATGCGCAGGCTGCGCTATACGCTGCATTGCTGCCCCGAACTGGCATTCGAGGAAGTGCAGACAGCAGAAATCGTTGCAAGTCGCTTGAAGGAATATGGCTATTCGGTCGCGACAGGGATTGCCGGCACCGGCGTGGTCGGCACGCTGCGGCGGGGTTCGAGCGAACGTCGTATCGGAATCCGCGCCGACATGGACGCGCTGCCGATCGACGAACGCAATACGTTCGGTCACAAGAGCCTCCATCCGGGACGAATGCATGCGTGCGGCCATGACGGTCATACCGCGATGTTGCTCGGCGCGGCCCGACACCTCGCACAACGCGGACGATTCGACGGCACCGTGCATCTGATCTTCCAGCCGGCCGAGGAACGCGGATTCGACAGCGGGGCCAAGCGCATGGTCGAGCAAGGGCTCTTCACGCGCTTTCCTTGCGACGCGGTGTTCGCCATGCACAACCATCCGGGCGCGCCGGCGGGCACGTTCATGTTCCGCAAGGGGCATTTCATGGCCGCGGGCGACCGCGTCTTCGTGAAGGTCATCGGCAAGGGCGGGCACGCAGCCCGCCCGCACCTGGCCAACGATCCGATCGTCGCGGCTGGCAGTATCGTGATGGCATTGCAGACCGTCGTTTCGCGCAACGTCGATCCGACGCAGTCCGCGGTCGTGACGATCGGCAAGATCGCCGGAGGATCGGCCCCGAACGTGATTCCGGGCGAAGTCGAGTTGAGCATCAGCGTCCGGTCGTTCGACGCGGATGTCCGCCGGATGCTGAAGGAAAGAATCACCGCGCTCGTGCACGCGCAGGCCGACAGTTACGGCCTCCGTGCCGTCGTCGATTATGTGGAAGGCTACCCGGTAGTGACGAACGCCGAAGCCGAAACCGAGCTTGCGATCGAAGTCGCGAAAGAGCTGGTTGGCGAGGCGCGCGTGACGGAACAGATGGCTCCGTTGATGGGCAGCGAGGACTTTGCCTACATGTTACAGGCCTGCCCCGGCGCATTCCTGCGGATCGGCAATGGGCCGACCGACGGCGGGAACACGCTGCATAGCGCGACCTACGACTTCAACGACGAAAACCTGGTCGTCGGTTCCGCTTTCTGGGCCAGACTGGTGGAACGATATCTACCCGTCGCATGAACGATCCATGGCAGCCGCGCGGGACCGCTCGCGCGACGGCCTGTCGTCCCGCCCCCTTTCCACACCGCCGCCGACATCACTTCGCGTTGGCGGCCGGGTTGCCGGTCGGCGAATTGAGACTGCTCGACTGCCTGACCAGTTGCTCGGTCATCGCGGCGGCCACCGGGTTCGCGCCCGACGACGAACCGCCCTGCCGAGTCGAACCGGAACTCGCCGACATCGACGACACCGGTGGTGGCGGCAACGACGGGTCGAGCTTCGCCGATTCCCTGACGAGCGCGGCCGTCTCCGGCGTTTCGGATTTGGTTGCGGATTTCGTTGCGGCAGGCGCTGCGGCCGCGTGGCGTTCGAGGCCGTCGCGCTTGCGCGGTGCGCGTTGCGTGACCTGCGCCGACACGGCCGGCTGAGCCGGTTGCGCCTGCTGTGCAGCCGGCGGGGTCGAATCCTGCGCATCGACCGTCACGACGTTGACCTTCGGCGGCGGCGCGCTCGGTTTCGTCACCGGCTGCGCTTTCTCGCTGACAACCGGAACGGCGGGGACAGATGCAGGCGCGTCGCTGACGCGCGCGGGTGCTGCCGGTGCAGGCGCCGGTGCGATCACTGGCGCGGGCGGAGGCGGCGGAACAGCCGCCTGTTTCGGTGTCGTATCGGGATGGGCTGCCGTCGCGGCAGCCGGTGCCGGCGGCGCGATGGCGCCCTGCACCGCGTGATCGTTGTTCGCGGGCGCCGCGGCAACCGGCGCGGCCGAATCGCCGATGCCGGCGTCTTCGATCGCACGGTGGTCCGCACGCAGGAGCATCACGTATCCAGTGCCGGCAGCGGCTACCAGGAGCCCTCCGGCAATCATCAAGGTCTTGCGGGTACTCGTCATGCTTGCTCACCGATCATATCGACGTGAACAAGTCATGATACGCGGCCCTCGGCCGTTGATCCCGCATGAATACATTTGGTTGCATTGATGCCGGCGGCGCGATCGTCAGACGTTTCGGATCCGCTGTTCCGGCACGATCAATGCGCGGCCATTACTCCGGAAACGGCAAATCGGTTTGCCCGTCCGCACGCATGCCGAACGTGTTCAGCGTCATCGCGACGAGCGCGTAGTAGCCGAGCAGCGCAACGAGATTCACGACGGTTTCGTGGCCGAAGCGCGCTTCCGCACGCGCGAACGTCGCGTCGCTGACGCGCCGCGTATCGTACAGCTCGCTCGCGAACGCATGGATCAGCGCGTCGTCGTCCGACTCGAATGCAGGTTCGACGCCGCGCCGGATCGCATCGGCCGTCGCGGCCGGTACACCCGCGTCGAGCGCGATCGGATGGTGGATGTGCCACTCGGCCTGCGAGCGCCAGCGCGCGGCCGTCACGAGAATCGCGAGTTCCGACAGCCGCAGCGGCAGGCCCGTGCGATAGCGGCAGAATGCGCCGAGCTTCTGCGCGTGCTGGGCCAGCTCGGGGCTGGCGATCCAGCCGAGAAACGGCCCGTTCAGGTTGCCGCGCGGGCCGCTGAGAATGTCGGCCAGCACGGCTTTCTGTGCGTCGGTGGCCGACGCAGGGTCGAAGGGTGGCAGTCTGTCTGTCATGGTGATTCCGGTAAGGGTTCAGTGCATCGATGCCGTCACGCGCCGGCCGCAGCAAGCGCCGCGGCAATCGCGCCCGACAGCCGCTCGACGATCGTATCGATCTGCTGCGCGGTGCAGATGAACGGCGGCGCGATCAGGATGTGATCGCCGTGGACGCCGTCGATCGTCCCGCCCATCGGATACACCATCAAGCCGCGCTGCATCGCTTCGCGCTTGACTACCGCGTGCAGCTTCAGCGCGGGATCGAACGTCGCCTTGCTGTCGCGATCGCGCACGAGCTCGACGCCGACGAACAGCCCGCGGCCGCGCACGTCGCCGATATGCGGATGTGCGCCGTAATGCTTGCGCAAAGATGCGCGCAACTGCTCGCCGCGCGCCTTCACGTTGTCGAGCAGCTTCTCTTCGGCGATCACGCGCTGCACTTCGAGCGCGGCCGCGCATGCGGTCGCGTGGCCGAGGTACGTGTGGCCGTGCTGGAAGAAACCCGACCCGTCGACGATCGTCCGGTAGATGCGGTCGCTGACGAGCGTCGCACCGATCGGCTGGTAGCCCGCGCCGAGCCCTTTCGCGATCGTCAGCAGATCGGGCGCGACGCCGTCTTCATCGCACGCGTACAGGTAGCCCGTGCGCCCCATCCCCGACATGATCTCGTCGAGAATCAACAGTACACCGTACTTGTCGCACACCGCGCGAATCTTCTTCAGGTACGTGCGCACCGGCGGCACCGCGCCAGCCGTTGCGCCCACCACCGTTTCCGCGACGAATGCCGCGACGTTTTCCGCGCCGAGTTCGACGATCTTCTGCTCGAGCTCGTCCGCCAGGCGCTGCGCATACGCTTCGTCGGTTTCTCCCGCCTGCTGGTCGCGATACGCATAACACGGGCTCACGTGATGCGCTTCGATCAGCAGCGGCAGGAACGGCTCGCGTCGCCACGCGTTACCGCCGATCGCGAGCGCGCCGAGTGTGTTGCCGTGATAGCTCTGGCGCCGTGCGATGAAATGGCGGCGCTGCGGCTCGCCCTTCTCGACGAAATACTGGCGCGCGAGCTTCAGCGCGGCCTCGATCGCCTCGGAGCCGCCCGATACGAAATACACGTGTTCGAGGCCGGCCGGTGCGGCGTCGACGAGCCGGTCGGCCAGTTCCTCGGCCACGTCGGTCGTGAAGAACGACGTATGCGCGTACGGCAGTTGCTGCGCTTGGCGCTTGATCGCGTCGATCACGCGCTGGTTGCTGTGGCCGAGACACGAGACGGCCGCGCCGCCGCATGCGTCGATATAGCGTTTGCCGGTCGAGTCGATGATCTCGATGCCGTCGCCTGCGACGGCGACGGGCAAGCTGGCGCGCGGGGCGCGATGAAAAACGGTCGTCATGCGTTGCCTCATGAATCAGGACGCGCCGTGCGCGCGCCCGGACGGCACGATGCGCGTCGCGAAGCGCTGCGTGCCGTGCTGGTGAATGGTGAAATCGATCGCCGCCGCGCCGATCGCGAACACCGCGGTCGCGAGGGTGTTCTCGTCGTCGGGGTCGGCCGGGTCGTCGCGGTAGATCGGCAGTCCTTCCGGCGCGCGATCGCCGAGCACGCGCAGCAGCGCGGCTTCGTCGATCGCGTCGATGCCGGGCGTCTGCGCGTCGACGCGCCGCTGGCGGTCGGCCGACGATTGCGTGACGATCTGCGCTTCCTGAGCGTCCGTTGCGCAGCCGGGATGCACGAGATGGTTCGCGTGGCCCGCGAGCCGTGCGACGTCGATCACCGAACAACGCGCGGCGCTCGCTTCGATGCTCAGCAGCCGCGCATCGCCGGTCGCGCCGAGCGTGTGATGAAAACCGCTCGCGCGGGCATGCAGGCGCAGCACGTCGGCCGCCGCGTCGAGCGACGTCGCGTCGAGCACGGCACGCGCGAGGATCATCCGCGGCACGCCCGGTGCCGGCGTGCGAATCCGCAGGTTGTTGATCGCCTGCGCGATACCCGCGCGGTTCGCGGCAAACGTATGGCCCGGCAGCGAGCCGGGGTAATAGAAACTGACGAAGCCCGGCTTGCCCGCCGGCTGCACGTCGACGAGCAGGCAGCGCTCGCGCAGGAACGGGTCGCCGTCCTCGTTGTGCGCGATCCAGCGCGTGCCGTCCGCGTCGCGCCCGGCGAGCGTCGTGCAGCCGTCCGGCGCGTTGTGGATCAGCTCGCCGCGGCAGTTCCAGAGGAAGATGTCCTCGGCCGGCCAGCCGATGCCCGCCGCGATCCCGTCCAGTTCCGCGACGAGATCGGGGTATGCGGCCAGCGCGGCCTGCCGCAGCGCGCCGACGAACGGATGGCCGCGCCAGCGGCGCACGGCCGGCCACGCGCCGCTCTGCTGCATGTACGCATCGAACACGGGACGGGCGAGTTCGCCGAGGCGCACGCCGATATCGAACGGCGTGCCGGCGATGACGGGGGAAAGGGAAAGCGGCATGTCGAATGTATCGGTTTCGTTCAGGACACGTGTTTCAGGAACTCCTTCAGGCGCGGCGTCGGCGGCCGGTCGATCAGGTCGACCGGATGGCCGTCCTCGGCAATCCCGCCCTGATCCATGAACAGCAGGCGCGTGCCGACCCGCTTCGCGAAGCCGATCTCGTGCGTGACGACGATCATCGTCATCCCCTCGGTAGCGAGATCCTGCATCACTTTCAGCACTTCGTGGCGCAATTCCGGATCGAGCGCCGACGTCGGCTCGTCGAACAGCATCAGCCGCGGCCGGATCGCGAGCGCTCGCGCGATCGCGACGCGCTGCTGCTGGCCGCCCGACAGCTCGGACGGGTAATGATTCGCGCGCGATTCGAGGCCGACCTTGTCGAGCAGCGCCATCGCCTGGTCGCGCGCGTCGGCGCGCGATGCGCCGCGCACCTGGGTCGGCCCGAACATCACGTTCTCGAGCGCGGTCATTTGCGGAAACAGGTTGAATTGCTGGAACACCATGCCGGCTTCGAGCCGGATGTTGCGGATCGTCGTCGCGTTGCCGCGCACGCTCTGGCCGTCGACGAGCAGTTCGCCGCCGGTGATTTTCTCGAGCGCGTTGATACAGCGCAGCATCGTCGATTTGCCCGAGCCCGACGGGCCGATCACGACGACCACTTCGCCCGCATCGATCTTCAGGTCGATATGCTTCAGCACCGGCACGTGGCCGAAGCTCTTCGACACGTTCTGGAATTCGATCATGCTCATAGGATGCTCCAGGAAACGCTGCAATTTTTGGCAAAGCGGAAAAAAGCGTTGTTGACAGACAGCGCTCCAACATTAGAGTGGCGAGCATGATCCTTGTCTACCGCTACCGGGTAAAGTCGCTCAACGGACTGCTTAACAAGCAGAGCCGTGCGGTGAACTACGTCTGGAACTTCTGCAACGACACGCAGAAGCACGCGCTCAAGTGGAACAAGAGGTGGCCGACGGGTTTTGACCTGAACGTGCTGACCACGGGTAGCAGCAAGGAACTCGGGATCCACTCCGGTACCGTCAACGCAACGTGCGAGCAGTACGCGAAATCGCGCAGCCAGCACCGTCGGCCCTACCTGCGCTATCGCGGCAGGAAATCGCTCGGCTGGGTACCGCTGAAGGGCCGCGACCTGAAGCGCGAGGGCGATGCATTTCGCTTCGCAGGAAATACCTTTCGCGTGTTCAGCAGTCGCCCGCTTCCCGAAGGCAAGATCAAGGACGGAACCAACTTCGCGCAGGATGCGCGTGGCAACTGGTTCCTGAACATCGTGATTGAGATGTCCGACGTTCAGGCTCGCCCGATCCATTCCGGCGTCGGCATCGATCTCGGCCTGAAAGACTTCGCCACACTTTCGACCGGCGAAAAGCTGCCGAACGACCGCTTCGGTCAACGCGCGGCTGAAAAGCTGGCGAAAGCCCAACGCGCGCGAAAGCACAAGCGGCATATCGCGAATCTGCACGCCAAGGTGACGAACGCCCGCACCGATTTCCAGCACAAGCTCGCGCTCGATCTGATTCGACGCTTCGACTACATCGCGGTCGGCAACGTGTCCGCCGCGAAACTCGCCAGAACCAGGATGGCGAGAAGCGTCTATGACGCATCCTGGTCGTCCTTCCGAAACAAGCTCCGCTACAAAGCGATCGCGCACGGAGCCTCGTTTGAGGAAGTGGACGAAAGCGGTTCTACCCAGTCCTGTTCGGCGTGCGGGTCGAATGACAGCACGACGCGGCCGAAAGGTATCGCGGGGCTGCGAATAAGAGAGTGGACCTGCAGTGGCTGTGGTGTCGTGCATGATCGAGATACCAACGCTGCGTTGAACATTCTCCGATGCGGACGTGCATCGCCAGTTGTGGGAATTGTTCCTCTTCAGGGAAGCAGGGACGTCAAAGGATCCTCATCCGCTTTTCGACGAGCCGAAGCGTCAGCGTCATCGCGCCGGTCAGCAACAGATAGATGACGGCCACGGCGCTCCAGATCTCGACCGCCTGGAAATTGCCCGCGATGATTTCCTGCCCCTTGCGCGTCAGTTCGCCGACGCCGATCACGATGAACAGCGACGTGTCCTTCAGGCTCACGATGCACTGGTTGCCGAGCGGCGGAATCAGCCGCCGGAACGCCAGCGGCCCAACCACCTTCAGCAGCACGCGCGGCATCGACAAGCCCATCGCGAGCCCCGCTTCCGTCAGCCCCTTCGGGATCGACAGCAGCGCGCCGCGCACCACTTCCGCGAGATACGCACCGGAATTCACCGTGATCGCAATGATCGCGGCCGTCAGGCCGTCGATCCGGATGTGCGCGAGCAACGGCAGCGCGAAATACAGGAACATCACCTGCACGACGATCGGCGTGCCGCGAATCAGTTCAATGTAGACCTGTGCGAGCACGTTCATCGCCTTCGGTCCGTATGCGCGGAACATGCCCGCGATCATCCCGACGATGAAGCCGCCCACCAGCCCGAAAAGTGCGATGAACACCGTCAACCGGACCCCGTCCATCAGGTCCGGCAACGCCGCCCAGATCGCCGACCAATCGAAATTCACTTGTCGCTCCCCGTTCGATTCAAGACCGGCGCGGCCGCACGGCCGCGCGCCGTTGCAGCGTCACGCTCACATCTTCGGCGGCTCTGCGCCGAACCACTTCCTGTAGATCTGCGCGTAGCGGCCGTCGGCCCTGATCTTCACGAGCGACGCGTTGACCTTCGGCACGAGCGCGCTGCCCTTCGGGAAACCCATCCCGTACTTGTCGCCGCTGACCGGCTGGCCCGCGACCTGCACCTTGCCCTTGCCTTCGTTGTTCACGAAGAACAGCACGTTCGGCGTGTCGTGCATCGCCGCGTCGACGCGGCCGGCTTCAAGCGCGAGGTAGGCCTGGTCGATGTTCGGGAACTGGCGGATCTCCTTCGGCTTCAGGTGCGCCTTGATCCAGTCGATCGTCGCGGTGCCCGTCTTCGCGGCGATCACCTTGCCGTTCAGGTCGTCGATCGACTTGATCGTCGTGTTGCCGGTCTGCACCATCGCCGCGAGGCCGCTGTCGTAGTAAGGCGCGGAGAAGTCGATCGCCTTCTTGCGCTCCTCCTTGATCGTCATCCCCGACAGCGCGACGTCGATGTTCTGCGTCTGCAGTGCCGGGATCAGGCCCGCGAAATCCATCGGCTGGATCGTGTATTTCCAGCCCTGGTCCTTCGCGATCTCGGCCCACAGGTCGAGATCGAAGCCGACGTACTTGTCGCCCTGCTTGAACTCGAACGGCATGAACGACGTATCGGTGCCGACGACGAGCGTCTTGGTATCCGCGTGCGCGAGGCTCGCGCCGAGCGCGGCGGCGACCGCGACGGCTTTCAGGAAGGAACGGCGACTCATGGTTTCTCTCCGCATGATTGAGCGATGTAGCCGGCCAGCCGGCCGGCGGGAACGACGACATCAAGCCGCACCGCAACATGCGATGTCGAATTAGACCGTAGTGCAACATGTGTTGTCAACGGCGATACTACGACAACAAAAAAGTGCGCAACCGGGAATTGCATCGAGACAAACCCGGGCCGCGCGGGCCGGATAGATCGGAGGAATGGGGAGATGGCCGGGGCGGAGCGCCCGGGCCGGGTCGCGCCGCGCGGGCAGATGGCGGAACGTGAGAGAGGATGGTCGCGTTTGGTGCGGGCCCGCGGGTTTGCCATCCCGTGCAACACGTGCGGCGGGATGACGACGGCGAAACCGCGAGCGCATTCGCCACGATCCGCCCGCCGTTCGCGCAGGGGGTCAGCGATTCGACACGGCGTCGTGCCGGGGTGGTCGTGCCCGCGAAGCCGGCAACCGCCGGCGCGCCTCAACGAGCGTTGCGGGATTCGCGCATGAACGCCGGTCGGCGGCACACCGATACGGCTTCGATCACGCCGCCACTCCGCTCGCCTGATGCGACACGAGCCGCGCATAGGCACCCTGCCGCGCCATCAGTTCCGCATGACGCCCGGCCTCGATGACGCTGCCCTGCTCGATCACGAGAATCGTGTCGGCATTGCGCACGGTCGACAACCGATGCGCAATGATGATCGACGTGCGCTGCGTCATCAGGTCGTCCAGCGCCGCGCGGATCTGCTGCTCGCTGATCGTGTCCAGGTGGGACGTCGCCTCGTCGAGGATCAGCACAGGCGCATCCTTCAGGAACGCGCGCGCGATCGCAACACGCTGGCGCTGGCCGCCCGACAGCTGCACGCCGCGCTCGCCGACGCGCGTCGCGAGCCCGTCCGGCAGCCGCGCGACGAATTCGCCGAGCGCAGCATGATCGATCGCGCGCTGCACGTCCGCGTCGGACGCGTCGTTCGCGGCGAGCCGGATGTTCGCTTCGAGCGTGTCGTTGAAAAGATAGGTATCCTGCGCAACGAGCGCGATGTGCTGCCGCAGGTCGTCGAGCCGCAGGTCGCGCAGGTCGACGCCGCCGAGCGTCACGCGGCCGTGCTGCGGATCCCAGAAGCGCAGCAGCAGGCTCGCGACCGTCGACTTGCCCGCGCCCGACGCGCCGACCAGCGCAACCGTGCTGCCGGCCGGCACCTCGAAGCTCACGCGGTCGATCGCGGGCACGCCGCGGCCCGGATACGTGAAGCACGTTTCCTCGAAGCGCACCGCCGGGTTGCCGGGCATCGGCTGCGTGCCGTCCGTTACGGTCACGGGCTCCTTCTCGAGCGCGCGCAACCGTCGCGTCGACGCGATCGTGTCGGCGAGCTGGCGCGCGACCTGGCCGATTTCGGCAACCGGCATGAACGCGGCCACCGCGACCAGCACCAGCAGCGGCAAGGACTCGCGCGGAAACCAGCCGCGCGCGCACAGCAGCGCACCGAGCGCCGCGACGGCCAGCCCGCCGAGCCCGCCCGCGATTTCCAGCGCGGCGCTTTGCGTCGACAGGTCGTCGAGCAGCTTCGCGCGCTGCTTCCGATACGCATCGACCTCGGCCACGAACGCTTCGCGCCGACGCGCGATCGCCTGGAACGCGGTCAGCTCCGCGAGCCCCTGGATCGTTTCGGTCAGGTGCGCGCCGAGCTGGCCGAGCGCTTCGCGCGCGCCGGTGCCGAGCCGGTCTACATCGCGGCGGGCCAGCACGGGCGCCAGCCCGGCCCACAGCAGGAACGGCAGCAGCACGAGCGCAAGCGGCCACGCGACCGACGCGAGCAGCATCAGCACGCCGGCCGGCACGAGCACCGCGACGAACGCGGGCGCCAGCGTGTGCGCATAGAAATACTCGACCGTCTCCACGTCCTGCGTCGCGAGCGCGACGAGATCGCCGGAACGGCGGCGCAGCAGCCCGGCCGGCGCGAGGCGTTCGAGCGTCGCGAACAGCGCGATGCGCATTTCCGCGAGCAGCCGGTACGCCATGTCGTGCGCGAGCCACGATTCGAGCCAGTGCAGCACGGCCGCGACCGGCGCGATCGCGAGCAGCGCCGCGACGAGCGCCATGCTCGCGTGACCGGCCGACACGGCGCCGACCACCAGCGCGCCGATCACGCCGACGCCGATGAACGCGAGCACGCGGCCGATCCCGAACAGCACGGTCAGCGCGACCTTGCCCTTCCAAGGACACACGAAGCGCAGCAGCGTCCGCAACGTTTCCGGCCAGCCGATCGTCGCCGCGTCGTCGTTCAGCGGCCGCACCTGCGGGCCCGACGACGCACGCGCGGTGGCGCCGGCCGTCGCCGCCGCGCCGATCGATTCGGCGACCGCCTCCAGTTGCGGCCCCATCAGCCGGCGATACGGACCGTCGCGCGCGATCAGCGCCGCGTGCGTCCCTTCGTCGACCACCTGCCCCTGGTCGAGCACCAGGATGCGGTCGGCGCCGATCACGCTGGACAGCCGGTGCGCGAGCACGAGCGTCGTCCGCCCGCGCGTGAGCCGGTCGAGCGCCTGCTGGATCAGCGCTTCGTTCTCCGCGTCGACCGACGACAGCGCCTCGTCGAGCAGCAGGATCGGCGCATCGCGCAGCAGCGCACGGGCAATCGCGATGCGCTGGCGCTGGCCGCCCGACAGCATGAGCCCGCGTTCGCCGATGCGCGTCGCGTAACCGTCGGGCAGCGCCGAGATGAAATCGTGCGCGTTGGCGGCGCGCGCGGCCGCGATCATGTCCGCGTCGCTCGCGTCGGGGCGGCCGAGCCGCAGGTTGTCGGCGACGCTGCCGTCGAACAGCGTCGCATCCTGCGCGACGACCGCGATCATCTCGCGCACCTGGTCGGCGTCGAGCGCGCGCACGTCGTGACCGCCGATGCGGATCGCGCCGCCCTGCGCATCGTGCTGGCGCAGCAGCAGGCGCACGATGGTCGACTTGCCCGCGCCGCTCGGGCCGACGATCGCCACCGTCTCGCCTTCGCGAACCGAGAAGCTCAGTGCCGCATGCGCGCCGGCGCGGCGCCCCGGATACGCGAAGCTGACGCCGTCGAACACGATCTCCGGCCGCAAGCCCGTCACGCGCGGCGCGTCGGCGGCCGGCGCATGGCTGCCCGCGTCGAGCAGCGCGTGGATCGCATTCGCCGCCGACTGGCCGATCATTCCCTGATGCAGCACCGCGCGCAGGTCGCGCAGCGGCCGGAAGATCTCGCTGCCGGCCATCAGCACGATCAGCAGCGCCTCGAGGCTCATGTCGCCGTGCCGCACGCGCCACGCGCCGACCGCGATCGCCGCGGCCGCGCCGAGGCCGGCGCCGAGATCGGTGAAGAGCCGCGTCAGCAGGCCGAGCGCGAGCACCCAGAACGTGCTGTCGGACAACGCGCGCGCCTTCGCGGCCAGCTTCGCGCCGAACGCGGTGCTCTGCCCGAACGCCTTCAATGTCGGCAGGCCCTGCACCGCATCGAGAAACTCTTCGCCGAACGCCTTGAAGGCGGCCGAGCGTGCGAGCGCCGCGCGCCGGTCGGCGCGATGCACGAGTTGCGGCAGCGCGAGCGTGACGAGCGCCGCGACCAGCAGGATCGCGGCCGTCGGCACGTCCCACCACGCGAGCACCGCGAAGATCATCACCGGCGCGCACGCGGCGATCACGAGCTGCGGCAGGTAGGCGCCGAAGAAGGTCTGCAGTTGCTCGACGCCGTCGACGACGGCCAGCATCACGCCGCCCGTGCGTTCGCCGCTGAACCATGCGGGCCCGAGCGCGGCGATCCGGTCGAACAGCCGCGCGCGCAGCGTGGCCTGCACGCGCCCGGCCGTGTGCTGCGCGAGCACCGTGCGGCGATGGTCGAGCCATGCGCGCAGCAGCACGCAGGCCGCCGTTGCGACGACGGCTTCGGCGATGCTGCGCACCGGCGCGGCGGAAAAGACCAGCGCCAGCACGCGGCCGAGGAACACGAAACGGAGGATGCCGACACCCATCGCGAGCAGCCCGAGCGCGACGGCCGCGGCCACCCGCCAGCGTAGTCCCGCCATCATTGCCCATAGTCGTCGGTCGAAATACATGAAGCCCTCCAGTCGGTGTTTCGGTGCGGTTTTTCTTGACCGGATCGAGGCTACCCGCGCGGCCCGCGCGCGGCAAAAGATGATTTTTCAACGGGTGTTGAGTCAACTACAATACCCGGCATGTCGCACCTTCCTCCCCTTAGCGCACTGCGGGCTTTCGAGGCGGCTGTCCGCCTCGGCGGGTTCGCGCGCGCGGCGGCCGAGCTGAACGTATCGACCAGCGCGGTCAGCCACCAGATCCGCGCGCTCGAGGAATCGCTCGGCGCGCGGCTGCTCGAACGCAGCACGGGGCTCGGCGGCATCGGCCTCACGCCGGCCGGCGCACGCCTGCTGCCGGCCGTCAGCGACGCGCTGTCGCGCCTGACCGACGCCTGCGCCGAGATTCGCGGCACCGCGCAACGGCTCACCGTTTCCGCCAATGCGCCGTTTTCGTCGATGTGGCTCGCACGCCGTCTCGCGGAATTCTCGTCGCTTCATCCCGAAACGCCGCTGCATGCCGTCGTGCTCGAAGATGAACCGGATTTCGCGCGCAGCGGCATCGATCTGGCGATCGTGCACGTGCCCGCGCACCGGCTGCGGGCCGACGACGACGTGCTGATGCGGGAGACCGTGTTTCCGGTATGCAGCCCCGAGCTGTATCCGTACGCATCGGGGTACGTGTGCCGCTCGCGGCTGCTGCAGGAGATGCACGAAAACAGCCCCGAGATCGACTGGCGCAACTGGGCATCGGAGTTCGGCTTGCCGGGCGATTTCGAAACGAAGATCGTCCGCTACAGCAGTTTCAGCCAGGTAATCGGCGCGGCGGTCGGCGGTGCGGGCATCGCGCTCGGCCGCGTGCCGCTCATCGAGCCCGAACTGCGCAGCGGACGTCTGGTGCCGCTGGTGCCGGGCCTCCAGCGCGATGCGTCATGGCGCTTCGTGCTGCGCCGCCATCCGTCGACGCGGCACCGGCTGCTCGATCCGCTGATCGCGTTCCTGCGCCGCGAAGCGGATGCGCCGCCGTTCGTCGCGAAGATCGTTGCGCCCGCATCCAACGACAGTCACGCACGCGGTGCGGGCGGCGCCTAGCGGCGCCGGCACGCGAAGCCGGCACCGCGGCTCAACGGCCCGTTACGGCGTGGCAAAGAACAGCGCGACGACGCACGCCATCCCGGCGAACCACACGAGCGAACGCAGCGACGCCCAGTTCAGCAGGTACATCAGCGTATAGACGACGCGGATCGCGACGAAACCCATCGCGAGCTGGTCGACGTGATGCGCGTTCGCGCCGTTGTGCCACGCGACAACCAGCGCGGCCGTGAACAGCGCAAGCGCTTCCCACGCGTTTTGGTGTGCGGCCTGCGCCCGCGCGCGCCAGCCCTCGAGTTTCGCGAGGTAATCGCGCGGCGTACGGTTGTCGTAGCCCTTGCGAGCCTTGGCCAGGAACGTCAGCGGGAACGGTAACAGCGCCACGACGAACAGGCACAGCTGGGACGTCGTCATCAAAGTCTCCTCCTTTATGATTACATTGTTCAATGACAAGATCGCCGGGAGCTTAGCATTGCGCCGTGCTGTTCGCGCACCGGTTTTCTAGACGGGAGACTCGGCTGCACGTGCCGCCGCCGGCCGCGGCCGGCGTGGTCCACCACCAAAATTTCCACCAAATCGTCGACAAATACGTTAATTAAAACTGGTCGAACACCAATAAGATAGCGCTCGACACTGGCTTGACGCGTAACCGCGCCAGCCTGCCGACCCGGGCGCGCCGCCGCGTGCCGAACGACATCCGACCCGAGCCATCGCCATGCCCCGTCCCATCGTCGCCCATATCCGCCCCGACGCCGTCCGTCACAACCTCGACTTCATCCGCCGCACCGCCGCGCAATCGCGCGTGTGGGCCGTAATCAAGGCCAACGCATACGGCCACGGCATCGAGCGGATCTACCCGAGCCTCGCGGCCGCCGACGGCATCGCGCTACTCGACCTCGACGAAGCCGTGCGCGTGCGCGAGCTCGGCTGGGACAAACCCGTGCTGCTGCTCGAAGGGATCTTCGAGCCGGACGACGTCGAGCTGGCCGATCGCCACCGGCTGACGGTGGCCGTGCACTGCGACGAGCAGCTCGACCTGCTGATCGCCGCGAAGCCGCGGCAGCCGATCGACATCCAGCTCAAGATGAATTCCGGGATGAACCGGCTCGGCTACCGGCCCGCCGCGTTCCGCGCCGCGTGGGAACGCGCGGCGAGCGCGCCGTCGATCGGCAGGATCACGTTGATGATGCATTTCGCGAACGCGGACGAAGGCGAGGTCGACTGGCAGCTCGATTTATTCGACGCGACCACGGCCGGGATTCCGGGCGAGCGCTCGGTATCGAATTCGGCGGCCGTGCTGTGGCATCCGCGCGCACACCGCGACTGGGTGCGGCCCGGCACGATCCTGTACGGCGCGTCGCCGACCGGTGCGGCGCGGCATATCGCCGACACGCCGCTGATGGCCGCGATGACACTGACGAGCAGGATCATCGGCGTGCAGACGCTGTCGCCGGACGAAACCGTCGGCTACGGCCGCCGCTTCACGGCCGACCGGCCGATGCGGATCGGCGTCGTCGCGTGCGGCTACGCGGACGGCTATCCGCGCCACGCGCCGACCGGCACGCCGATCGCGGTGGACGGCGTGATGACGCGCGTCGTCGGCCGCGTGTCGATGGACATGCTGACCGTCGACCTGACGCCGTGCCCGAACGCGGGCATCGGGTCGAGCGTCGAGCTGTGGGGCGACCAGGTGAAGGTGGATGATGTCGCGCAAGCCAGCGGCACGATCGGCTACGAGCTGATGTGCGCGCTCGCGCGCCGCGTGCCGGTCGTGATCGTGCCGCCCGGCGCGTCGACCGCGCAGCCGGCGCTGCGGACCGGGAGCTACGGGCGCTGACCGCGGTCGATGCTGCGGCGCACTACCGCGCCGCCGCGCGTGCCGCTTCACTTGCGGGCCGCCTCGGGCGGTCCGTTTACGTTCCGGCGGACGGGAAACCGGAGCCGGAGAATACGCGTTTGTTACAGCCCTTCCGCTCCGCTCGACCTGCCTATCCGGCGGTGTACTACGAGCGCCACGTCGGCTTCCGCTTCTCGAGGAACGCGTCGATCCCTTCGCCGGCATCCTCTTCCATCATGTTGCGCGCCATCACGTCGCCCGCATACGCATACGCTTCGTCGAGCGGCAATTCGCGCTGGCGATAGAACATCTGCTTGCCGTAGCGCACCGCGGCCGGGCTCTTCGCGACGATCTCCGCGACCTTGCGCGCGACGGCCGCGTCGAGCGCGTCCTCGGGCACGGCCTCGTTGACGAGCCCCCACGCGGCGGCCGTCGCCGCATCGACGAAGCGCCCGGTCACGAGCATGTCGAACGCGCGCTTCGCCGTGACGTTGCGGCTCAACGCGACGGCCGGCGTCGAACAGAACAGCCCGACGTTGATGCCCGATACCGCGAAGCGCGCGGTGTCGGCCGCGATGGCCAGGTCGCACGCGGCGACGAGCTGGCAGCCGGCCGCCGTCGCGATGCCCTGCACACGCGCGATCACCGGCACCGGCAATGCGCGCATCGCGAGCATCACGCGGCTGCACTGCGCGAACAGCGAGCGGTAGTAGTCGAGTTCCGGCTTGCCGCGCATCTGCCGCAGGTCGTGGCCGGCGCAGAACGCCTTGCCTTGCGCGGCCAGCACGACGCAGCGCACGTGCGGATCGGCCGCCAGCGCACCGAACGCGTCGTACAGGCTCGCGAGCATCGCTTCGGACAGCGCGTTGAACTGCTGCGGCCGGTTCAGCCGCAGCGTGACGACACCGTCGCGCACCTCGCGCAACAGGATCGGCTCGGCAGTCTCTTGATCGGGTTCCATGACGTTTCGCTCGACGGGGTTCGGCAGGATTCGGTGCGGCACGAACGGGCGGCGATGACGCACGCGCGTTCGCGGCATGTCGCTGAAATGGTCCTCCACATTGCGCCCGGCGTCCAGTCGCGGCGCGGCGCTGGCGGTCACGGGTGCCTGCGCCCGCTACGCCACGCGCGCACGCCCGACCACAACTGCCCGACGCCACCGAGGAGAAAGACGGCACCCATGCCGCCGAAGGTCAGCACGCCGCCCCAGATCGCGCCGAACGTATTCATCCGCGCGGTCATCGCGGGCGCCTCCGGCGCGTAGCGCACCTCGACCGTCGCGCCGTCCGGCACGCTGACATCGCCGCCCTGCGGGTATTCGACATGCTCGCCCGCGAGCGTCGTGAACGCGATCTGCGGATGATGCGGGCCCGCGTTCAGCTTGACGACGCGGCCCGGCACGACGACCGACGTCCGCAGGAACTCGCGCGTCGACTGCGCGTACATGGCGACACCGATCAGCAGGCACGTGCCCGCGACGGTGAACACGACGCCCTTCACGATCGGCATCTCCGTGTGCGGCGCGGCGCGGCGGGATTCGGACGCCATCGCACCGGCCCTACGGGCGTGACTGATAGAACGACACGTCGATCTTCGACTGCGTCTTGCAGCGGTACATCACGCCTCGCCCCGTTTCGTCGGTCACGCCTTCGTACGGGCCGTTGCAGCCCGTGACCTTGTACTGCGCCAACAGGATGCGCTTGCCGTCCGTCGGTGCAGCCACCCGTGCCGCGCATGCGCCGCGCGCAAGCACTGCCTGATCGATTTTGGTTTTCATCGGAATCCCCGTTCCTGATTGTTATGGATGCCGGGCGTGATGCGCGTGACGCGCAGGCACGCCGCCCTCGGCATTCGGCAGGATACGGACATCGCGGAGCGCTGTAAATTGCGCGTCAGCCGCCGCTACCCGGCGCCCGCGATCGACTGCCGCAGCAAGATGTGCGCGGCGTCGCGTTGAAAACGACAGCGCGCTTCAGCCGCGCCGCCCGGCGCCTTTCGCCGCGCCGGCACGCGTCGTCAGCGCTGCCAACGCAGCTATCGCATAGGCTGCCGAACTGACCGCCGCGACCGCCCATAGTGACGCCGCCGGCTTCGGCAGCAGCATCGTCGCGGCGCCGGCGATGGCCACCCCGAGCAGGCTTCCGGCCTGCCTCGCCGCATTGAGAAACCCCGACGCCACGCCGGCCGCGTCCGCCGGCACCTGATCGAGCACCGTCGATATCATCGGTGCCACGGACAGCGCGGTTCCGGTGCCGAACACCGCCATCGCCGCCCAGGTCACCGGCCACGGCGCGCGCATCGCGAGCGCGCCCGCCAGCGCCACGACGGCGAGCGTCGCCATGCCGAGGCCGCCCGACATCAACCGGGCCGCACTGGCACGTCCGTGCAGCTTTCCGGACAGCAGGTTGCCGAGCGACAGGCTCAGCGCGAGCGGCAGCAGCATCAGGCCCGTCTGTCGCGCATTCAGGCCGACGCTTCCGTGCAAGTACAAGCTCAGCACGAACAGCAGGCCGAAGTAACCGACATAGACAAGGCCGCCCATCAGGTTCATCGCGACGAACACGCGATTGCGAAACCACGCGGGCGGCACCATCGGCTCGCGGATGCGCCGTTCGACGACGATCAGCACGGCTGTCGCAAGCCCGGCGGCCAGCATCGCCCCCCAGACGGCCGGCGCACCGAGGCCGCGCGTCGGCAGCTCGATCGCGGCAAAGCACAGCGCCCCAAGCGCGGCCGCACTGGCGAACTGGCCGGCCCAGTCGAAACGACGCGTGTGCCGCGAAGCCGGCATACGCACGAGCAGCGCCGCCCCCGCGAACGCGGCCGCGCCGGTCGGCACGTTGACGAGGAACGCGCTGCGCCAGCCGAAGCCCTCCACCAGAATGCCGCCCAGCACGGGCCCCACGGACGCCGCGACCGACGCGATGCCTGCCCATACGGCAATCGCCCTGGCCCGCTCGGCTGGCACCTCGAACGTACCGCGGACGATCGCGAGCGATGCGGGGAGAAAAAGCGCCGCGCCCACGCCTTGCACGAAGCGCGCGGCCACGAGAACCGCCACGGACGGCGCGAGACCGCAGGCCGCCGACGCGCCGACGAAAAGCGCCAGCCCGGCCAGGTAAACGTTCGCGGCGCCGAACCGGTCGGACGCCGTGCCGCCCGCGAGGATCAGCGCGGCAAAGCTGAGCGTATAGGCGTCGACAATCCACGCGAGTTGCGCGACCGTCGCGCCGAGGCTGGCGCGCATGGCGGGCAGCGCGACGTTGACGATCGTCGTATCGAGCACCGCCATGAACATCCCGATCGCGACCAGCGCAAGCGTCAGGTGGCGGCCGCGCGCGGTCGGGCGGCCTGCCGTCGCCACGGGTGCGGGTACAGGTACGGCAACGGAGGCGGATTGACAGTCGGTCATGAAAAACTCCAGGTCGATGCCGGGAGTCTAGAAACCGTGTGCAATGCAGAAAAGTAGTAATTTCGCATCCAGATGATGCAGAATTGCATCTCCGCTTCCGTCACCGCCTTGCCTCGCGAAACCACCCATCCGCATGAACTGGGACAACGCCCGCTTCTTTCTGGCCCTGGCGCGCACCGGCACGCTGCGTGCCGCCGCAGCGCAACTGAACGTCGATCAGGCAACGGTGGGACGCCGCATCGGTGCGCTGGAGGACGAACTCTCCGCGCGCCTGTTCCTGCGCACCCCGGCCCTCTACGTGCTGACGACCGCGGGTGAAGCGTTGCTCGAGCCCGCCGAAACGATGGAACGCGCGTCGCTGACGATCGAGCGGCGCGTGATGGGGCTCGACGACCAATTGTCCGGATCCGTCCGGATCGCGACGACCGACTCGCTCGGCAAGCGTTTCGTGATTCCGGCCATCGCCCGCCTGCGCCACAAGCACGCCGGGATCGACGTCGCGTGCGTGACGTCCACGGAAATCGCCAACCTCACGCGGCGCGAAGCGGATCTCGCGATTCGCACGTTGCGTCCGGAATCGCCGGACCTGATCGTCAGGCGGCTCGGGCATCTGGAAAGCGGCATCTATGCGTCCCGCGGCTATCTGGCCGAACGCGGCGAACCGACGCCGGGCCATGCGTTCGAAGGACACGATCTCGTGATGTACCAGCAGCCGGTGATGCCGACGATGTGGGGTGCGCTGTGCGGCGAACCGACGTCGCGCGGCCGCGTGATGTTCCAGACATCGTCGACGATGATGCTGGTCGAGGCCACGCTCGCGGGGCTCGGCGTGGCGGAACTGCCCTGTTTTCGTGCCGACCTCGAGCCGCAACTGGTACGCCTCATGCCGCGCCGATGCAACCACTTCGACGTGTGGCTCGTCGCGCATGCGGATCTCTACAAGACAGCGCGCATCCAGGCCGTGATCGAGGCCGTCGTCGACGAATTCTCGTCCGCCGGCCCGTCGTCCCGGTAACGCCCCTGCCCGCGGCACGCGCGGCCCGCCATCAGCCCGCGAGCTTCCTCAGCGCGTCGAGCACCGCGTCGCCCTTGAACGGCTTCACGATCCAGCCCTTCACGCCGGCCGCCTTGCCGCGCTCCTTCATCGCCGGACTGCTTTCGGTCGTCAGCATCACGACGTTGACCGCCGTGTTCGCCAGTTCGCCGCGGATCTTCTCGACCATCGTCAGGCCGTCCATGTTCGGCATGTTCACGTCGCTGATCACGAGGCGCACGCCGGGCGTCGCCTTGAGCTTCGCGAGCCCGTCCTTGCCGTCGACGGCTGTCGCGACGTCGAGCCCGTGATTGCGCAGGAACCCCGCGACCTCGTCGCGCACCGTGCCCGAATCGTCGACCACCAGAATCTTTGCCATGTCGTATTCCCCTTCCTTTATTTCGGACTTCAACATTCAAAACAGTTCGAGTTCGCCCGATTCGACCATCGGCCCCACGTCCGGCACCGATTCGCGGAAATCCTCCGGCGACCAGCTCAGGCTGAACACGAAACGCTGGTCGAGACACACGGAGCGCCCCGATGCCGGGTCGGTCATCCGGTACTTGAAGCAGAGCTGCGGACAGTCGCCGCCGAACGAGATGAACTTCTGCTTGTGATTGACGACGAGCGGCACCTGCACCGGATGGCGCGCGAGCGCCTCCGCATCGCCGAGATAGCGGTTCTTGAACGCACCCCACACGAGGTTGGTCAGCTCGCCGAGCACGCTGTTCACGTCCCGGAAATCCGGCGCGCGGCCGTCGTCGCGCGTGCCGCCGATCATGTCCAGCAGCGGCTGCTCGCTCGTCTGCAGAAGCATGTAGCCGCGGCACCATGCGCTTTCGAGCGCGATCAGGCTGAACACTTCGCCGAAGATGATCTGGTCGCGGACGATGCACGGCGTTTCGTGCTCGATCGTCATGCCCGGAAACAGGCTGTCGATGCGCGCCTCGGTGATCTCCGAGATGCCGCGCACGAGCGCGTTCGGATAGTCGCGGCCGAACAGGTATTCGTCGATCGCGCGCTTGAGCGGCGTCATGTCGTCCGCGACGTAGGCCGCGCATGCCACCCGCGCAAGCGCGTCGGGCAGCCCGTCGCGCGATGCGAGCGATTCGCGGCGCAGGATGATCGGCAGCTCGGGCCGCAGCGCGTCGATCTGCGTCGCGATGATCGCGCTCTCGACCGGCGAGCCGCCGTAATCCTCGGCCAGCAGGATCGCACCGAGATCGATATTCGAGCGCAGCACCTTCAGCAGCCGGCTGCGCCGCACGGTCAGGCCGACCAGGTTGTGCTCGTCGCAGAAACGCTTGATCGCATCGGCATGCGTGCGGCTGTCGTCGAGCACGAGCACCTTGCTGACAGGTTGGTCTTCGGTCATCTCAAGGGTTCCTCATGGTCGATCAGAACAGTTCGAGTTCGCCGCCGGTATCCGCCGCGGCCGCTTCCGGCACATGGAAATCGACCGGCGCGTTCGCGCATACGCACAGCGTCGCGCCGACCCGCACGTCGCCGTCGAGCGTCAGGTCGTAGGCGGCCACGTAGTCGGGTGCGAGCGCGGGCAGCCAGTCGATGCTCGCGCCGCTCAGCAGGGAAGGCGTCGACATCCCGAGATCGGGAAACGGCACGGTCAGCGCCTGGTTGATCGCGCCGCAGCACAGGTTCGCGACTTCCATGAACGCTTCGGGCAGCGGCCGCTGGCCGCTCGTGCCCGCCGTCGCGCCGGCGAAATGGCGGCGCGTCGCATCGTCGTCGCCGAAGCGCAGCGCGAGCAGCAGGCGGAAATGCAGCGCCGAGATCGTCAGCACCACGACGTACTCGGGCACCTTCGGTTTCGATCGCGACTTCATGCACGCGGGATCGTGCGCATCGCCGGCCGACGGCCGGATGTCGCACGCGCCGCCGGACGCGAGCCGCGTGCGCGCCGCATCAAAGAAGATCCGCTCGAAGCCGGCTTTCGCCTGTGCGCCGATCACGCCGCCTCTCCTTCGATCCGCGCGTGCAGTTGCCCGGCCAGCGTCTCGACGGTCGCGAGCGCGGCCGTGATCATCTTGCCGCCGGCCTGGATGTCCTGGAACGTCGCGGCTGTCACGAGATCGTTGCGGTTCAGGCTGTCGCGATAGCTGTTCGACAGCTGCTGCGAGCGTGCGGCCAGCCCGCGCACCTCGCTCGCGACGATCGAGAAGCCGCGCCCGGCCGTGCCCGCGCGCGCGGCCTCGATCGACGCGTTCAGCGACACGATCGACACGTGCGCGACGATCGCCGACAGCTCCTGGTTCTTCGTGCGCATGTCCTGGTTCTGCGTGGTCAGCGAGATCATCTGCTCGTGCCAGCGCTCGAACGTGCCGGCGAGCCCGCGCAGGCGCGCGGCTTCGTCGGCGATCTTCATCGCATGCTGCGCAAGCGCGGCGCGGTCCGCCGACAGCGCCTGCAGCGCGTCGCGCTGTGTGCCGGCCGCGGACACCTCGCGCGCCAGCGCATCCTCGAGCCGCACCTCGCGTTGCGCCCATGCGTCGGCGGCTTCGGCATGTGCCGACGCCGCTTCTGCCGCCTTCGCGTCGGCCGCATCGAGCGCGCCGCGCAACGCATGCGCGTCACGTGCCATCGCTGCGACAAGCCGTTTTCGCATCACGCGAAACACGACCGCCGCCGCCACCGCGACGACGAAGCCGCCCGCCAGCGCGGCGGCAATCGGGATCATCCACGCCTGCACGATCACGCCATCACTCCGCTGCGCCGACGTCTGCAATGCGCTCGTGCGCGGCGCCGTGACCGGCACCGTCCGCCGCGAAGCGCGCCGGCAGCGACACGATCGTCTCGAACGCGCGATACGGCGCGCCGACGCGATCGTCGGTGAAGCGCAGCGCGATGTCGCCGCCGTCGCGCTTCAGGAAGTTGCGCACCGCGTCCATGCCGACGCCGCGCCCCGACACCTCGGTTACCGCGTGCGCGGTCGAGAAGCCCGGCCGGAAGATCAGCTCGGCCACCGCTTCGTCGGTGAGCGCCGCTTCGTTGCCGGCATCGATCCACCCGCGCTCGCGCGCGATGCCGCGAATCCGGTCGAGCGCGAGGCCGCGGCCGTCGTCGCTCAACACGAACCACAACTCGCCGCCGCCGACGCCGACCGCGATGTCGATCGTGCCGGACGCCGCCTTGCCGGCCGCGCGGCGCTCTTCGGACGATTCGATCCCGTGATCGATCGAATTGCGCAGCAGGTGCATGAACACGTTCTTCAGCGTCGCGCCGATCTCGCTGCGCACCCGATGGCCGTGGCTGTCGATATGCACGACGGGCGCCGGCTTGCCGAGTTCGGCCGCGAGCGACGGCAGCGACTCGATCACGCCGCCGAGCGCGTCGCCGATGCCCTGCGTGCCGAGCTGGCTCAGCATGCGGCGCACGGCATCGCGTGCCGCCTGCCAGTCGTTCGCGTTCGCCGGATCGGCACCGTCGAGCACGCGCAGGCTCTCGCTGATGTGCGCGCGTTCGACCATCAGGTAATCGGCACCGCCGTGCGCCGGTTCGCCGCTGCGGCCGAGCGTGACCGCGTTGATCGTCGCGTAGCGTTCGACGGCCTCGCGCACGCGGACCAGGTCGTCCATCAGCGCGTCGCGGTTCCACTCGGGGCCGCCGTCCGCGCGGCGCAGCGATTCGTACGCCTGTTCCGCTTCGTGGACGATGTTCGTCAGGTGCTGCAGGCTGTACGTGCGCGCATTGCCCTTGATCGTATGCATGTTGCGGAACAGCGCCGCGACGATCGAATGATCGGCACGCTCGTGCTGGCGGATCATCCGTTCGTTCTCGCTGAGGAAGCCCTTCGCACTGTGCACGAAGTCATGGAACTTGTCCTGGCTGATCGACAGGATCTCGCCGATCATCTCGAGGCGGCGCTGCTGCTCGCCGGCCTGCGCGGTCAGCTCGCGAATCTCGGTCACGTCGCGCACGCACAGCATCAGGCGCACGACCGTATCGGTCTCGTCGGTGATCGCCGACCAGCTCAGGTCGAGCCATTTCTCGCGGCCGTCCGGCATCCGCTTCGCGACTTCGTTGACGAGCAGGTGCGCGTTGAATTCGAAGTTCATGCTGTCTTCGCCGAGGCACGCGTGCACGGCCGCATCGACCTGCGAGCGCGCGTCGGCGCCGATCGCCGAATCGTCGAACACGAGCGCCATCAGGTCGCGGCCGGCGATGTCGTTCGTCTCGAAGATGGTTTCGAGGTACGCCGAATACTCCGCATGCACGACGCCGCCTTCGACGACGGTCAGGATCCCTTGCTGCATGTTCTGCAGCATCGCCTGGATGTCCGCCGTCTTCTGCTTGAGCTGCGCGGCGTTCTCCTGGATCTTCTCGATCATTCCGTTGAACGCGACGATCGAATGGCCGATCTCGTCCATCCGGCCCACCGGCACGCGGCGCGTGAAATCCTGGCTCGTCGCGATCTCGCTCATCATCGTCTGCATCCCGATCAGCGGACGCGTGATCTGGCGATACAGCACGAAACCGAGCGCGGTCAACAGCACGATCACCGTGCCCGCGACGCCCGCGATCGCGGTTGCCGTCGTCGCGAGCATCCCGTTCAGCGCGCTGATCGCGTCGTCCTTCTGGCGGTTCTTCTCGACGCGCAGCGTGTCGACGATGCTTTCGAGTTCGTCGCGATACTGCGCGACGTTCGCGAACAGGTAGGCCTGCGCCATCTCGGCCTTGCCGTCGGCCTTCATCTTCACCGTGTCGTCGATCGCCGCGAAATAGTTCGCGGCGCTGTCCTTCGCCTGCGCGACGAGGCCTTCCTGCGCGCGGCCGACCGCCGATCGCGCCTGCGCGTCGAGTGCGGCGCGCAGCGCGGCCTGCTTCGCCTTCAGCTCGTCGCGCGCCTGTGCGGCGGTATTCGCGTCGGGCGCGTAGACGAGCGTCATCGTCGCGATCTGGATGTTCTTCACATCGGCGACGAGATCGGCCGACGCGAGCGCGCTCGGCACGATGCCCTGGGTAACCTGGCGCACCTCGGACGCGCTCTTGCGCGTCTGGTACACGGCATAGATGCCGATCGCGGAAAGCGCGAAGAACGTCAGGACGACTAGCAGCGTAATGCGATGACGGATGGTCATGAGTACAGCTCCCCGCAGCGATCCGGCTTCGACCGCCCATTGATCTAATGAAAGAATATGAGCGCCGAATTATCGGGGATGGTGTATGACTGTCCGATGACCGTTAATCAATCGATCATTGAGAAAATTGGAATGATTAATTGTGGCGGGAAAAAGCTAAAGTTCTTTGCGGGTTTGCCGTTAACACCCGACCACCAACGCTGCGGAGTTTGCCGAATCGGCGGAGTAACGGATATTCATTGTTTTATTCGTGTTCCGCCCAATCGATTTTATTGAATAACGGTAAAACGTTTGCGCATTATCGTGCGAGTCGATTCATTGCCGCCCCGTCATGCGGAAAATACCGGATGCGATGTGCGGGCCCGCGCCGGCCGTCACGATCACGCGCTCGGAACCGACCGCCTGCCCCGATTCCTTCACGTGTTCGCGCGCGTTCGAGCACGGCGCATGACGCAACGCAACGCGGCGCGACACCGTAAGACGAACGCGCCGCGCTCGCAGGCAGGTTCGCATGCGGGTAGCGAGCCGGATTCGGCGCGGAGGAATCCGTTCCGGTCGTTGCATGACTGCAATGCGGTCAGTTTTCGTGCGCGCCTGCGAGCCAATCCTCGATCCGCAGCTCCGGGACTCGCTCAAACTCGCGCATGTTATGCGTGACAAGCACCAGCCGCCGCGCACGCGCCTGCCCTGCGATCAATGCATCATATGGGCCGATCGGTGTTCCTGCCGCGGTCAAATGCGCACGAATTTCGCCGGCATGCTGAGCATCTTCCGCGTCGAACGACACGACCTCGAACTGAAGCCCCTCCACGCGCGCCAGATTGGCTGCCACTCGCTGACTTTTGTAAGCTCCGTAATAGAGCTCATGCGCGACGATCGCCGGAATTCCGAAGTCTGCCGGTCGATGCGCACGCAGCTTGGCCAGCATGGCCGGCTCGCCTTTGAGAATGGCGATTACCGCGTTGGTATCCAGCAGAAACTTCATTCAAACACGTCCAGTCCCGGGCGCTCTTGAACGTCCGGCTGGGTTGTTGCAGCGGCCTCGAAGTCGGCGTCGACCGGGCCGATCAGCGGTGTCAGCCATGCCCAGTCTTGCGGCACCGGCTCGAGAATGACGGACGCCCCGTGGCGGCGAATCCGAACCTCGGTCGTCTCGAAGCGGAAATCCTTCGGCAGCCGGACGGCCTGCGATCCGCCATGCTTGAAGATCTTGGCAATATCCATCTTCACGCCCCCACGTATCTACAAAATGTATCTATTTTATCAACTAAGCGTGAGGATGACGAGTCGTCCGATCGGCCTGTTGTCGGTGGGTATTTCGGCCATCGCCCGCGCCGTGCGTCGCGATATCGGCTATCTGGCCCTCGACATGAACCGTGGCCGAATTCATTCCTGCCAGGAAACAATTAATCGCCACCCGGCGATTCACCTCTACGTCCGCACGCTCTAGACTGTCGCATCGTTCCCTTTCCGGACCCACGCAATGACCGACGCCCTGCCGCTGACCACCAATCCCGATTCGGGCCTCCAGTACCGGCTGCGCCCGGCTGCCGGCCGCCCCGCCGCCCGCCTGTTGCTGCTGCATGGCGTCGGCGGCAACGAAACCAACCTGCTGAACATTTCCGATGTGATCGATCCGCGCATCGAGATCGCGTTCGTGCGCGGCCCGCTGACCTTCGGGCCCGACCAGCACGCGTGGTTTCCGGTGCGCTTCGGCCCGAACGGCCCCGAAATCGACGCGGCCCGCGCGGACGCCAGCCGCCTCCAGCTGATTGCGCTGCTGCGCGCCTTCCGCGCGCGGGACGGCGCGGGCTCCGCGTTGCCGGCCGTGATCGCCGGCTTTAGCCAGGGCGGCATCATGAGCGCGAGCGTCGGCCTCACGTCGCCGGCCGACGTCGCCGCGTTCGCCGTGCTGTGCGGCCGCATCCTGCCGGAAATCGATCCGCTGATCGCGCCGCGCGATGCGCTTCGCCCGTTGCACGCGCTGATCGTGCACGGCCGCTTCGACGACAAGCTGCCCGTCGCATGGGCCGATACCGCCGATGCAAAACTCACGGCGCTCGATGTCGCACACGACACGCGGCTGTATGCGGCCGGGCACGAACTGACTCAGGAAATGGCCGCCGATTTCGGCCGATGGGTCGGCGAACGCACCGGATTGAACTGACCGCACCGGTAAAGCCAGCCCGCGAACGGACCGGCCCCCGGCGCGCACCGTCACGCGTTCTGCGCAGGATCTGCGACGACGCGCACGGCCGCGGGTGCGGCAACCGCCCGCTCACGCTCGGCACCGCGCTTCGCGAGCTTCCAGCCGATCACCAACGCGAGCACGACAACCGGAATCGTCGCGACGGTCCACGTACCGCCCGGGTAGTCGAACGCCATCAGCACCAGCACGCCGACGAGGAATGCGAGCGTGAGCCACGAAGTGAACGGCGCGCCGGGCATCCGGAACGACACGGCCTTCAGCTCGCCGCGATCGACCGCGCGGCGGAACAGGATCTGGCTCATCACGATGAAACCCCACGTCGTGATGATCCCGAGCGACGCCATGTTCAGCACGATCTCGAACGCCTGGGCCGGCACGATGTAGTTCAGCGGCACGCCGATCGCATTGATCGCGACCGTGATCAGGATCCCGCCGTACGGCACGCCGCGCGCGTTCATCCTCGACACGAAGCGCGGCGCCGACCCGCCCATCGCGAGCGAGCGCAGCACGCGCCCGGTCGAATAGAGACCCGAATTCAGGCTCGACAGCGCGGCGGTCAGCACCACGACGTTCATTACCGTGCCGACGTACGGCACGCCGAGCTTGCCGAAGAACGTCACGAACGGGCTTTCGTGCGCGCTGTATGCGGTCCACGGCAGCAGCAGCGTCAACAGCACGACCGAACCGACGTAGAACAGCGCAATGCGCCACATCACGCCGTTGATGGCCTTCGGCAGCACCTTGCGCGCATCGGCCGTCTCGCCCGCCGCGACGCCGACGAGCTCGATGCTCGCATACGCGAACACGACGCCCTGCACGATCAGCACGGCCGGCAGGATGCCGTGCGGAAAGATCCCGCCGTGATCCGCGACGAGATGAAGCCCCGGCATCTGGCCGGCGACCGGATGGCCGCTCGCGAGGAACACGGCGCCGACCGCGAGGAACACCGCGAGCGTGCCCACCTTGACGAGCGAGAACCAAAACTCCATCTCGCCGAACACCTTCACGCCGATCATGTTCATCACCGACACGATCCCGAGCGCGCCGAGCGCGAACACCCACTGCGGCACGTCCGTGAACACGGCCCAGTACTTCATGTAGATCGCGACCGCGGTGATGTCGACGATGCCGGTCGTCGCCCAGTTCAGGTAGTACATCCAGCCCGCGACGAACGACGCGCGCTCGCCCATGAACTCCCGCGCATACGACACGAAGCTGCCGCTGGTCGGCCGGTGCATCACGAGCTCGCCGAGCGCGCGCATGATCAGGAACGCGAACACGCCGCAGACCAGATACACGAGCGCCAGTGCGGGCCCCGCGCTTTGCAGGCGCCCGCCCGCGCCGAGAAAGAGGCCGGTGCCGATCGCACCGCCCATCGCGATCATCTGCACGTGCCGCGGCTTCAAATGCTTCGCATAACCGGCTTCGTGCGACGCGAACATCGCGTCGGGATCGGCATGACGGGAATCCGCGCCGCCGGCCGTATCGGCCGGCCGCTCGCTGGTGTGTTTCATGTTGAGTCTCCGTATATTGATGTGTCGCGCCCCGCTCCGGGGCGCTTTTTGAACGGTCGCGCGCAGGCCGCCGGCGGCAGGCGCCGGTGCCGCGCGGCCGGTGTCAAAGCACGCGCGGCCGGATCAGCGCTTCGGGTTGCAGCGCGTCGTCCAGTTGCGCTTCGGTCATCAACTGGTGATCCAGCACGACCTCGCGGATCGACTTGCCGCTCTCGTGCGCCTCGGCGGCCACGGCGGTCGCGCGCTTGTAGCCGATGTACGGGTTCAGCGCGGTTGCAAGCGCGACCGAGCGCTCCATCGTTTCGCGCAGCCGCTCGGGATTCGCGGTGATCCCGCTCACGCACCGCTGCGCGAGCGTCGTGCATGCGGCCGTCAGGTGGCTGAAGCTGCGGAACAGCGCGCTGGCGATCACCGGCTCGAATGCGTTGAGCTGAAGCTGTCCGGCCTCGGCGGCGAAGGTCACGGTCAGGTCGTTGCCGAACACCTCGAACGCGACCTGGTTGACGACTTCCGGGATCACCGGATTCACCTTGCCCGGCATGATCGACGAGCCGGCCTGCACGGGCGGCAGGTTGATCTCGCCGAACCCCGCGCGCGGGCCGCTCGACAGCAGCCGCAGGTCGTTGCAGATCTTCGACAGCTTGACGGCGATCCGCTTGAGCACGCCCGAGACCTGCACGAACGCGCCGCAATCCTGCGTCGCCTCGATCAGGTTCGGCGCGGTGCTCAGGTCGAGCCCGGTGATGCGCCGCAGCGCCGCCAGCGCCTTCTCCGCATACTGCGGATGCGCGGTGATCCCCGTGCCGATCGCGGTCGCGCCGAGATTGATCTCGCGGATCAGCCAGCCGGCTTCCTGCAAGCGCGCAATGTCTTCCGTCAGCATCACCGCGTACGTCGAGAATTCCTGGCCGAGCGTCATCGGCACCGCGTCCTGCAACTGCGTGCGGCCGAGCTTCAGCAGGCCCGCGAACGCGTCGGCCCGCTCCGCGAATGCATCGCGCAGGCGCGCCATCGCGTCGAGCAGGTGCTCGACCGCGAAGCACGTGGCGACCCGGATCGCGGTCGGATAGACGTCGTTCGTGCTCTGCGCGAGATTGACGTGCTCGTTCGGATGCAGATATTCGTACTGCCCGCGCGCGTGCCCCATGATTTCGAGCGCGCGGTTGCAGATCACCTCGTTCGCGTTCATGTTGGTCGACGTGCCGGCCCCGCCCTGGATGACGTCGACGACGAACTGGTCGTGCAGGCGCCCTTCGCGGATCTCGACGCACGCGGCGGCGATCGCATCGCGATACGGCTTCGGCAGCAGCCCGAGCTCGCAGTTGGCGTCGGCCGCGGCTTCCTTCACGGCCGCGAGCGCCATCACGAGGTACGGCAGCGTCGCGATACTGCGGCCGGAAATGTCGAAATTCTCTTTGGCGCGCAGCGTGTGTACGCCGTAGTAGGCCGCATCCGGAATGCTTCGTTTACCTAAAAGATCCGCTTCGACGCGGAAGCCGCTTTCTGCCATCGTGCCCCTCCTGGGTGTCTCGTGCCGCTCGTCGTGCGCCGCTTCCCGACGCGACGGGTTCGCATTCTATGCCTTTGCAAAAACATGCTCGCCTCTGTATTATCGAAAGCGGTTTTGCGTGGGACGCAACAACGAGAATCGGATGAAAAAAGGCATGAGAGAGACAGGCATCGATCACCTCGGCGCGATGCGCGCGTTCGTGAGAGTGGTCGAAACGGGGAGTTTTTCGGCGGTCGCGAAGGAGATGCACGTGTCGACGTCGACCGTCGCGCGCAAGGTGACGGCGATCGAGGAAACGCTCGGCGTCGCGCTGCTGCACCGTTCGACGCACAGCGTGACGCTGACCGAGGCCGGCCATATCTATCTGGAGCGCGCCATCACGCTGATCGCCGATCTCGACGACACGCTGCGTGTGGTCGCCGAGCTGAATGCGCAGCCGAGCGGCCCGCTGAAGCTCACCGCGCCGGTCGCGTTCGGGCGCCGTCATCTCGCGCCGCTGATCGCGCCGTTTCTCGCGCGCTACCCGACAATCCAGCTCGACGTGCGGCTCACCGACAACCACAACGACCTCGTGGCCGGCGGCTTCGATCTCGACATTCACGAGGGCGAGAACTACCTGGACAACCTGGTCGTCCACCGGCTGTCGCGCAACGACAGCATCCTGTGCGCAGCGCCCGGCTATCTCGATCGCTACGGGCGCCCGTCGGCGCCGGACGACCTGAAGCACCACAACTGCCTGCGCTACGTGCACCCGGAAGGCGATCCGCGCTGGGATTTCGTGCACGGCGACGCGCGACACAGCGTGCTGCCGGCCGGCAATCTCGTCACCGACCATTCGGAGCTGCTGCTCGAAGCGACCTGCGCGGGGCTCGGCATCGCGGAGTTCGAGATCTGGCTGGTGCGCGACCTGCTCGCGAGCGGGCAACTCGAAGCCGTGCTGCCGCGCTACCGGCTGCAGAATCGACTGACGGGCGAATTCATCTACATCGCGTATCTGGCGAACCGGCGCAGCTCGGCGAAGCTGCGCGTGCTGAAGGATTTTCTCGCGGAACATCTCGCGCAGATCGGCGAACTGTCGGACGTCGAGCTGGCGAAGATTCGCGGCGCGCGCGCGTAGCGCCCGCGTTGGCGTTCGCGTTCGCGTCGATCAGCTAGCGGGCGGGCGCCGATGCGCACGGCCCGGTTCGCGGGCCGGCGGCATCGGTGATCGGTGCAGGGACGAGCTCAGGCAGGCTGCAATTCGAACGGAAACGTGGCGTGCCCGATCTCGACGCCCTGCGTATTGAGCATCCGCGGCCGGTGGAAGCCGGCCAGTTGCGCGCGCTGCGCGGACGTACCGATCTGCAGCCGCTCGAGAATCTCGCTGACGACCATGTAGAGCACGTCGAGATTGCCGTCCTCGATCTTCACCGAGATGCCGAGCGCACCGTCGGCGCCGAGCCGCCGCGTGTTCTCCGATGCACGCACGCCGAGCCCGTAGCACGCATCGGCGCCGAGCTTGCCGACCACCTGCCCGCCGAATGCATTCATCAGCACCGTGCAATAGCGCCCGTCGCCGGCGACCAGCTCGGGATGCGCCGTCATCGCACGATGAATGCGCGCCAGCGCGCGAACGCGATCGCCGATCTCACCGCCGCCCGCTTCCACCGTGTCCGCGCCGTCGGCCAGCGATGCGTAAAGTCGCGCCAGCCGATCCAGCGAAAACGCAGGCGTCGGCAGGTTGCACCCGTCGATCGCCCAGTCGACTTCGTCGTCGCGCAAGCCGCACGCATCGGCCACGACGTGCTTCACGCGCACCTGCATCGGATGGTCGGGCAGATGGTAATCGGCCATCGCGGCGCCGATCGCCTGCGCGCCGGCCAGCATCCCGACGTGCTTGCCGGAACAGTTGCTGCACACGCCGGTCGGCGTGTAGTCGCGCTTGATCCACGACCGGTACACCGCGTCGGACAACGGCGGATGGCCGCCGCACCGCAAATCCGATTCGTGCGCGGCGACCTTGGCGAGCATCGCCCGCGTGCGTTCGATGTGCCGGTCCTCGCTGCTGTGCGACGCGCACATCAACGCGATGTCCGCGTCGTCGAAGCCGAAGCGCTCGGGCGCGCCCGTCTCGATCACCGACAGCGCCTGGGCCGGCTTGGCCGCCGAGCGCGCCAGCGTCATCCGGAACGGATCGCCGAACCGGGCCAGCAACCTGCCGCTTGCATCCACCACCACCACATGGGCGACGTGCGTGTTCTCGATCGCATTGCCGCGGTACGTGACGACCGCTGCGCGTTGGATGTCCATCGTGTCCTGCCTCCTCCTTGCTCGGGCCTGGCTGCCGGGGCCCGTCCAACCGGTACGGAAGTGTATCGAGTCGTCGCCGCCGCGCGCCCGCCGGGCAATGGAAAGCGGTGTTGCATCCCACGCAAAGGCAACCTGGTTGTGACAAAACCTGACCGATTCAGCACAAAATCATTCAAATTCATTTCTGTTGCGCACACCATTCCGGGACGCACGCCGATCCTGACGGCGCAGACATACGCGCGAACCTGCCCGCGCGCCGCCAGGATGATGCGGCCACACACGTCCGCACGTTCACGCGAGGTGGTAGCGCAGCCAGAAGGTCTCGCGACATGCGTTGTCGAACGTCAGCCGCGACGGGCTGATCGGCTGCGCATCGGGATGGCGGAGCACGTCGTAGTCGATCCAGCATTCGGCGCACAGCAGGTCGGACGGCGCGCGGTCCTGCTCGACCGAGCGGCGCACGATCGCGCCGTTGTCGAAACGGTATTCGGTTTCGTCGCGCACGACCTCGACATCGTCGTCGGTCCAGCGGTCGTGCGACGTCGCATGCGACACGATCGACACGGGGCCGGCGAACCCGTGAATCGCGGCGATGTAGGAAATGAGCTTGTGCATGGCGAAGAGGCGAACTGGCGGATGGCCGCTTCGCGCGATGAATGCGGCTCGAAGCGGACCGAGCGGCGAGTATAGCCGCGCGCCGATGACCTTGCCGCCGGCGGGGTTTCGCTCTCGCGCGCTACGCTTCCAGCGCGAGCAACGCGAACGTCGCGAGCCAGTGCTCGCCCATGTAATCGCCGGCCACGTGCGCGAGCGCGCTCGCGAGATGCCGGCCGGCCGCGTCGAGCAGCTTCGCGCGCCGTGCGTCGCCTTCCGGCAGCGCGCCGGCGAGCGCCCGCTGGCACCACGCGCGGCTCAGGTTCAGCCCGTCGAGGTGCGCGATCTTGCCGTCGCTGCGGTCGCTGACCGTCGCCGGCTCGAACAGCGTCGCCGGCTCGCCGCGCGCGAGATCCGGCAAAAAGCGCGCGAACCAGTCGTCGAATTCGGCTGCCGGCAGCACGCGCCGCATCAGCTCGGCTTCCATCAGCGCGGGCGACAGGAATTCGTCGCCCGACGGCTCCCACGCCTGGCACGCGACGTCGTTCAGGTGCCAGCGCTTCGCGGTGTCGACGATCAGCGCCGCGAGCCCGTCGCGCTGCGTGTCGCGCGCGAAGTCGAGCGTGAGCGCCAGCGCGAATGCGGTGTTGAAGTGCGTGCCGACGCGCAGCGGATAGGTCGCTTTCGGCAGGAAGGTCTCGAAGCGCGACACGAACAGGTCGGTGAGCGGCGCCATCGTCTTCGCCCAGCGCGCGGCCTGCGGCAGCACGCCCTTCAGCGCGAGCCGCTCGAGTTGCGCGGACAGCGCGAGCAGCCACGCCCAACCGTACGGCCGTTCGAAACCGCTGTTGTGCGGCAGCGCGAGATACGCGCGCTCGCCGGCGACATTCGCTTCGGTGAAGTGCGCGTCGACGATCGCGACGATGCGCTCGGCCTCCGGCAGCGCCGGATAGCGTTCGAGCACGCGCAGCACGAGCCAGTAGCCGTGCACGCACGAGTGCCAGTCGTAGCTGCCGTAGAAGATCGGATGCAGCGCGCGCGGCCCCTGCACGTCGTGCGGACCTTCGAGCGAATGCGTGAGCTTGTTCGGATATTCGCGGGTCAGGTGCGCGAGCGCGAGCGACGCGAATTTCGACGCGAGTTCGGGCGTGAGTCGATCGGTCATGAGGATCTCGTCCATCGAGTCAGAAGCGGAATACGAATGCATACATCAGCAGCGTGTTCACGGCCAGCAGCAGCACGGCCGTCGGCCATTGCGCCTTGATCACGCCGTTCTTGTCCTTCAGTTCGAGCAGCGCCGCCGGCACGACGTTGAAGTTCGCGGCCATCGGGGTCATCAGCGTACCGCAGAAGCCGCTCAGCATCCCGATCGCGCCGACGATCGCCGGGTTGCCGTGGAACTGGTGGACGATCAGCGGCAGGCCGATGCCGGCCGTCATCACCGGGAACGCGGCGAAGCCGTTGCCCATGATCATCGTGAACAGCGCCATGCCGACCGTGTAGGCCGCGACCACCGCGAACGGCGAATCGATCGGCACCCAGTCCTTCACGAGCCCCGACACCACGCCGCCGACACCGGCGAGCGCGAACAGCGCGCCGAGCGCCGCGAGCATCTGCGGCAGGATCGCGGCCCAGCCGACCGCGTCCATCGTGTGGCGCGCTTCCTTCAGCGCATGGACGGGCGAATCGCGCAACATCGCGAGCGCGACGACGAACGCGACGATCGTGCCGAGCACGAGCGAGATCAGCGTCACGCTCTTCGGGTCGACGAACGGCACGCGCTTCAGCGCGAACGTGCCGATCAGCGTGACCACCGGAATCAGCAGCGCGGGCAGGAACAGCCGGTTGCCGAAGCGCTGCGCGAGCGACTCGCGCCGCACGGCCGCCGCTTCGCCGGCTTCGTCCGACTTGCCGCGCCCGAGCTTGCCCGAGCCGGCGATCACCGCGAGCCCGATCGCGAGGCAGCCCGTCACGAAATGCGGCAGCAGCGCGCCGAACAGGAACGTGACCGCGTAGATCGCCCAGAACGCGAAATTGACGACGCGCCGCGGGTTCGTGCGGTCCGTCAGGTTGAAGCACGCGAACGCGGCGAACATCAGCCCCGCGAGCGTGTACAGCGATTCGAGGCCGATCATCGCGCGCCCTCCTGCGCCAGCAAGCCGCAGCCGCGCGCGAGCCGGCGGTCGAGCAGCGCGAGGCGCGTACAGTGGATCAGCAGCGCGGCGATCGCGGTCGGGATCGCCCATACCGACAGATGCAGCGGCTCGACGACGATCCCGTTCTGTTCGAGAAAGCCCTTGATCAGCAGGATCGACTGGATCGCGATGAAGATGTCCTCGCCGAAGAACACGGCGATGTTGTCGACGCCCGACGCATGCGCGCGGATCTGCTGGCGCACCGACTCGGGCAGTTCGCCGTGCCGGTCGACGGCGGCGGCCTCGGCCATCGGCGCGATCAGCGGCCGCACCATCTGCGCATGGCCGCCGAGCGACGTGAGGCCGAGCGCGGCCGTCGCCTGGCGCAGCACGAAGTACAGCATCAGCACGCGACCCGTGGTGGCCGCCTGCACGCGCGAGATCATCCGCTTCGCCTGCTCCTTGAGCCCGTTGCGCTCGAGCAGCGCGATCACCGGCAGCGTCAGCCAGATGAGGCCCATGTAGCGGTTTTCGGTGAACGCCTTGCCGAACGCGCTGACGATGTCGACGAGATTCAGCCCGCCCGCCAGCCCCGTCGCGAGCCCCGCGATCGTGACCACCAGCAGCGCATTGAAGCGCAGCGCGAAACCGATCACGACGATCGGCACCCCAATCAGCACCAGCATTGCTCCTCCTTGCCTTGTGTTGGACGCGCGGCGCCTTTGCAGCGGCCGCCTGCACGGTTTGGACCGGGCTCTGACCGCGAAATCTAACACGAGACTTTATCGATAAAAAGTCGACGATTTGCCGGTTCGGGTAAACGTTGAAGCATGCGGACACCGTGCACGGGCCATGTGTCGGCGGTGTTTCATCGGAGGAATCGATCGTCGGTCGGGCGGCGCGGCCGCACGCGTTGCGGCATGCGCTTCCCCGCATTCGCGCGGCCGGCGGCGGCCGGCACGGGCCGCCGCGCGTGGCGGAGCCCCGGTGCGCCGACTAAACTGGAAAGCATCTGCAACGTACGGGAGAGCCGCCATGATTGACGTATTCCAGACCATCGGCAGCCGCGCGTTCTCCGCTCATCTGGCGAAGGACGGGATGGTCACGCTGATGGAACAGCGCAATGAAGTCGACCGCGTGACGCTCGCGACCGCCTATGCCGCGCTCGTCGAGGAGGCCGAGCAGGAATCCGACCTGCTCGACGCGACGGTCGAAGGGATGATGCGCGCGCTGATCCAGGGGTACGCGCGCAGCCATTGACGGCGCGGCCGCGCATCCGGTACGCGGCCGGGTGCCCGGTTGCGACCGGCTATGCGACCGGCTATGCGGCCGGCGTGCCGGCGCCCGCGCCGAACCACCGGCCCGCGCGCAGTTGCCCGTGGTCGGCCCGCGTGAAGATCCTCAGCAGGTTCGATACGGCGCCGTTGCTGCCGCGGTCGAGCTGTGTCAGGAACGCTTCGACCTCGTCGCGGCCGGCAAACAGGATCGTGCTGAAGTAGCGTTCGCGCTCGGCGTCGGACAGGTTAGTCGCGCGCAACTGGTACGGATGATGAAGCGCCGCGAACAGGAAGTAGTAGCGCTCGGCGTCGTCGCGCAGCACGCGAACCGCGTCGGGCCCGACCGGAAACTCGCGGTAGAACGACGCGTGCCCGCTCTCGATGTCGATCCGGTACAGCAACCGGCCGTCGCGTTCGATCACGACCGGCGCGTATGAGTCGCGGCTGACGAGCGTGGTGTCGGGCGCAGCCATCCGGTTCTCCTCGTTCTTCGTGTCGAAGCCGGCACGGTAACATGCGTCCTTCGGCGGCCTGCCGTGCCGAGATCGCATGGCCCCGGCATGCACGACTGAGCCGGCCGGGTTCCGTTACCGGCCGGAAGCGCCGCACCGCCATCGTCATAGAGGAAACGTACTGGAACAGCGCCATGCGCAAATTTTTCGATTGCCGCCGCCCGCGCCGCATGACAGCATTCGGGGCGTCGCCAACCGAAAAAGAATGCCGCGCCGCCGGCCACCGATGCCGCCCGGCGGCGCCGAACAGGCAGCCCCTTCCATGAACCCGGCCCATATCCAACATTACGAACCGACCGGAGAATTCCGCTTGTGAACATCGGCATCGTCAACGACCTCCCGCTTGCCGTCGAGGCGATGCGCCGCGCGATCGCGCGTCGGCCCGAGCACCGCGTGCTGTGGGTCGCGACCGACGGTGCGCAGGCCGTCGAACTGTGCGCCGCGCAGCCGCCCGACGTCGTGCTGATGGACCTGATCATGCCGAAATTCGACGGGATCGAAGCGACACGGCGGATCATGCGATCCGAACGACCGTGCGCAATCCTGATCGTGACGAGCTGCATCGGCGCGAACGCGTGGCGCGTGTACGAAGCGATGGGCGCCGGTGCGCTCGACGCGGTCGACACGCCGCGGCTCGGCGATGGCGCGGCCGGCGATACGACCAGGTTACTGCTTGCGAAGATCGACCAGATCGGCCGCCTGCTCGATGCGCCCGGCGGCACGCGCATTGCCGGCACGGCCACCCGCGCCGGCGGCGGCCCGCTGGTCGCGATCGGCGCATCGGCCGGCGGCCCCGGCGCGCTCGCGTCGATCCTCGGCGCCCTGCCGGCCGATTTCAGCGCGCCGATCGTGATCGTGCAGCACGTCGACCGCGCATTCGCCGAAGGCATGGCGCAATGGCTCGACGGCCAGACGCCGCTCACCGTGCGCGTCGCGCGCGAAGGCGACCGCCCGCAGCCTGGCGTCGCGCTGCTCGCCGCGACCGACGATCACCTGCGCATCACGCGCGCCGGCACGCTCGAATACACGCGCGAGCCGGCCGCCACGCCGTATCGGCCGTCGGTCGACGTGTTCTTCAACAGCCTGACCGAGCACTGGCCCGGCCGCGTGATCGGCGTGCTGCTCACCGGGATGGGGCGCGACGGCGCGATCGGCCTGAAGGCGCTGCGGATGAAGGGCTACCATACGATCGCGCAGGACGAGGCGACGAGCGCCGTGTACGGCATGCCGAAGGCGGCCGCGACGCTCGGCGCGGCGCGCGCGATCCTGCCGCTCGGCCGTATCGCGGGCGAGCTGGCGGCGCTCGCGCGAATCTGATCCCGACGATGAACACGCGCAACACCCATGCCTGCCCTTGCAACAACCCGCATCGATCATGACTAGCGACCTGACTCGCCCGCCGGGCGGCCCGCATACGCCGCCCGTCGACGTGCCGGCGATGGTGCTGCTGGTCGACGACCAGACGATCGTCGCGGAAGCCGTGCGACGCGCGCTCGTCGACGAGGAAGGCATCGACTTCCACTACTGCCCGCGCTCGGACGACGCGATGGCCACCGCGATCGAGACGCGGCCGACCGTGATCCTGCAGGACCTCGTGATGCCCGGCACCGACGGGCTGAGCCTCGTGAAGACGTACCGCGCGAATCCGGCGACGCGCGACGTGCCGATCATCGTGCTGTCGACGCAGGAAGAGCCGGTGATCAAGAGCGCCGCGTTCGCGGCCGGCGCGAACGACTACCTCGTGAAGCTGCCCGATCGCATCGAGCTCGTCGCGCGCATCCGCTACCACTCGCGCTCGTACATGAACCTGCTGCAGCGCGACGAAGCCTATCGCGCGCTGCGGCAATCGCAGCAGCAGCTGCTCGAGGCCAATCTCGAACTGCGGCGCCTCACGCACTCGGACGGGCTGACCGGGCTGTCCAACCGCCGCTATCTCGACGAATACCTGGCCGCCGAATGGCGGCGCGGCACGCGCGAGCGCAGCGAGCTGTCGCTGCTGATGATCGACGTCGACAATTTCAAGCTGTACAACGACACGTACGGGCACGTGTCGGGCGACAGCGTGCTCAAGCAGATCGCGTCGACCATCGAGCGCTGTCTCGGGCAGTCGGGCGATCTCGCCGCGCGCTTCGGCGGCGAGGAATTCGCGGTCGTGATGCCGGCCACGTCGCCGGGCGCCGCACGGCTGCTCGGCGAGAAGATCCGTCTCGCGGTCGAGGCGCTGCGGCTGCGGCACGCGCATTCGTCGACGGGCAACACCGTGACGATCAGCATCGGCGGCGCGAGCATCGTGCCGGCGCCCGGCCTGCCGACGACCGTGCTGATCGAGGCCGCCGACCGCGCGCTGTACCGTGCGAAGCACGAAGGCAAGAACCGCGTCGAGATCGATGCGTCGGCACCGCCGCCAGGCGCCGGCGGTTTCGGCGCGCCGCGCGACGACTGAGCCCGCACCCCGCACTCCACGCTCCGCGCTCACGCGGCGCCGAGCCGGCGCGCGTAGTCGTTCGCGTCGAGCGGGCGGCTGAACAGGTAGCCCTGCTGCATGTCGCAGCCGATCTGCTGCAGGAACCTCGATTGCGCCTGTGTCTCGACACCTTCGGCCGTGACCTTCATCCCGAGCGAATGCGCCATCGCGACGACGGCCTGCGTGATCGCGACCGAGTCGTGATGATCGGGCACGCCCGACACGAACGAACGGTCGACCTTCAGGTTGTGCAGCGGAAAGCGCTTCAGGTACGCGAGCGACGAATAACCTGTGCCGAAATCGTCGACCGAGATTCGCACCTTCATGTCCGTGAGCGCCTCGAGCATCGGCAGCACGGTGTCCGTGTCGTTCATCAGCAGTCCTTCCGTGATCTCGAGCTCGAGCGCGGACGGATCGAGCCGCGTTTGCGCGAGACAGCGGCCGACCGATTCGACAAGCCCTTCGTGGAACTGCCGCGGCGACAGGTTCACGGCCAGCATCAGGTCCGGCGCGATCGTACGGCGCCATTCGGCCATCTGCCGGCACGCGGTTTCGAGCACCCACTGGCCGATCGCGACGATCAGCCCCGTATCTTCGGCGACCGGGATGAATTCCGCCGGCGACATCGGCCCGAGTTCGGGGCTCGTCCAGCGCAGCAGCGCCTCGGCGCCGACCGTGCGGCCGCTGCGCGCATCGACGACGGGCTGATACGCGAGGCGCAGCATGTCCGACGCGAGCGCGCGCCGCAGCGACTGCTCGATCGCGAAGCGGCGCTGCAGCCGCAGGTTGAGCTGCGCGGTGAAGAACGTGAAGTGGTTGCGGCCGTGCTGCTTCGCGTCGTACATCGCCGAATCGGCATTGCGCATCAGCGTGACGGCGTCGTCGCCGTCGCGCGGCGCGACGCTGATCCCGATCGACACGCCGAGCCAGTACTCGTTGTTCGCGATCGCGAACGGCTTCGCGATCGCGTCGATCACCTCGCGCGCGAGCACCGCGAGACGGTCGGGATCGTCGCAGTCCTCGACGAGGATCACGAACTCGTCGCCGCCGACGCGCGTGAGCGCGTGCCGGCCGCCCGCGCAGGCCTCGAGCCGCGCCGCGACGCTGCGCAGCAGCGCGTCGCCCGCGTCGTGACCGGCCGTGTCGTTGACCTTCTTGAAGCCGACGAGATCGATGAACAGGATCGCGACGCGCGCGGGCCCGGCCGCCGCATCGCGCTCGCCGAACAGTTCGCGCATGCGGTCGCCGAGCCAGCGGCGGTTGTAGAGGCCCGTCAGCGCATCACGCGTCGCCATGTAGCGCAACTGCTGCTGCGCTTCGCGCACCGGGCCGATGTCGTTGAACGACACGAGCACCGAGTCGGCCTGCGTCTCGCCCGGCTTCACGATCGGCACCGCGTTGCCGCGCACCCAGATGACGTCGCCGTCCGCGAGGCCGAAGCCGACCGTGTAGCCGAGCAGCGGCGTGGCCGTCACGAGCGCGAGCCGGCTCGGCCAGTCGTCCGGCGCGATCAACGTGCCGTCCTCGCGCAGCTTGCGCAGGATCACCGTCGACAACCGGCGGCCGACGAGGTCGCCCTTCACGCGCATCATCCGGTTCGCGCTCGGGTTGCTCGCGACCACGACGCCGTCGCGCGACACGACGAGGATTCCTTCGTTCAGGCTGTTGACGACGAGCCGGTGATGTTCCTCGCTGCGCGCGAGCTGCCGCACCATCCGGTCCTGGTGAACCGCGAGGCCGACGCTGTTGCCGATATCGCGCAACAGTGCGGTTTCCTCGTCGCTCGGCCGGCGCGGCGTGCGGTGATAGACGGCGAACGCGCCGAGCACGACGCCTGCCTCGTCGAGGAACGGCACCGACCAGCACGCGCGCAGGCCCAGCGGCAACGCGACGGAACGGTAGTCGGCCCACAGCGGATCGGTTTCGATGTCCTCGACGGCGACCATCCGGCGCTCGTACATCGCCGTGCCGCATGAGCCCGCCGCCGGCCCGATCGACGCGCCGTCGATCACGGCGCTGTACTGCGCGGGCAACGACGGCGCCGCGCCGACACGCACGTGCACGCCGTCCGTATCGAGCAGCAGGATCGTGCACGATGCACCGTCGCCGAGCAAAGTCTCGGCGCGCCGGCAGACTTCGATCAACAGTTCCGGCAGCGGTGTGTTGCGCGTGATCAGCCTCAGCACGCTTTGCTCGGACGCGAGCACTTCCGCCGCGAGGCCGAGGCTGTAACGAGAACTTTGCGGTTCGGTATTCAAGTCGAATCCTGCCGTCTGTCCGACCGGGGCAGATGCGCCCGATTCGTTATCGATCCTTCGTGCCGTTTTTCGCTCCGGGTTTACGCCGAGCCCGGTGCGCCCCGTTTGCGCGTCGAGCCAGCGCGCGCCGAAATGTATTTAACACCAATCCGTGACACCCCGCGCGTCCACGCGCATCAGGGCTTACGCGCGGTTGCCGCGCCGCCCGTCAATCCTTCCGGATGTGTTCGGCCAGGAAGTCGATCAGCAGGCATACGCGCGGCCGCCGGTGTTTTCCGGCCGGCGGCCGCGCCCTTACCCCCGTTCCGGCAGCCCCCGGAAGCCATCGTGGCCCGGCCAAGCCGCGTTTTCGTATCCGTGATTCAATATCGATCGAACCGGCGTCGCGCGTTCCGGCGGCACGGCGATGTGTGTCCTCATCGAACGACCTTCACTGGATCACCATGACGAACCCTGCCGAAATCAAGGCGCTCGTTTTCGATGTCTTCGGAACGATCGTCGACTGGAGAAGCGGCGTCGCACGCGGCGCCGCCGCCTTTCTGGAACGCCACGCGCCGGCGCTCGACCCGTTCGCGTTCGCCGATGCGTGGCGCGCCGAATATTCGCCGTCGATGGAAGAAGTCCGCAGCGGGCGCCGCCGCTACGTGCGGCTCGACGTGCTGCATCGCGAGAACCTCGTGCGCACGCTCGACCGCTACGGGATCGTCGACGTGCCCGACGCGGACATCGACGCGCTCAACCTCGCGTGGCACAGCCTCGACCCGTGGCCCGACGCCGTCGCCGCGCTGCACCGGCTGAAGCGGCGCTTCATCATCGCGCCGCTGTCGAACGGCAACATCCGGCTGATGGTCGACGTCGCGAAACGCGCGGGGCTGCCGTGGGACGCGATCCTCGGCGCGGAAGTCGTCCGCGCGTACAAGCCGTCGCCGCAGGTGTACAGCGACACGGTCGAGATTCTCGGCGTCGCGCCGGCCGAGCTGTGCCTGGTCGCGGCGCACAACGGCGATCTTGCCGCCGCGCGCCGGCAGGGGCTGTCGACCGCGTTCGTGCTGCGCCCGACCGAACACGGGCCCGGCCAGACGACCGACCTGGAAGCCGACGACGCGTGGGACTTCGACGTCAGGGACCTGAACGAACTCGCGGATCGGCTCGGCTGCCCGGGTTGAATGCCGGCTGCGCGGTTCGCCCCTTCGCCGCGAGCGCCGCGCGAATCGCCGCCGCTTCCGTTACCGGCTAATCCGGCTCGCCGACGAACCTGAGCCGCCCCGACTCCCCCATCAGCAATTCCCGGTTCGCCTCCGCCGCCGCCCGCAGGTAATCCCACAGCGCGGTCACGCGCCGCAGCTTGCGCAAGTCCTCGCGGCAGGTCAGCCAGAAGCACCGCGTGACGACCACGTCGTCCGGCAGCACCGGCACCAGCGCCGGCTGCGTGGCCGCCATGAAGCACGGCAGGATCGCGAGCCCGCCGCCCTGCTGCGCCGCGAAATATTGCGCGATCACGCTCGTCGTGCGCAGCCCGGCCGTCGCGCCCGGCACCGCGCGGTCCAGGTACAGCAGCTCGCTGCTGAACGCGAGATCGTCGACATAGCTGATGAACGCGTGCCGCGCGAGATCGTCGGTGCACGCGATCGGCGCATGGTTCGCGAGATAGTCGCGCGTCGCGTAGAGCCGCAACTGGTAGTCGCACAGCTTCGTGACCACGTAAGGCCCGCGCTCGGGCCGCTCGAGCGTGATCGCCAGGTCGGCCTCGCGCTTCGGCAGGTTGACGAAGTGCGGGACCGGCAGCAGATCGACCGTCACGTGCGGATGCGCGGCGCGAAACTGCGCGAGCTGCGGCGCCAGGAAAAAACAGCCGAACCCCTCGGTCGACCCGATCCGCACGTGGCCCGACAGCGCCTCGCCGGTATTCGCGACCTGGTCGCATGCGGACTGCACGGTCGTCTCCATCGCGTCCGCATACGCGACGAGCCGCTGCCCTTCGGCCGTCAGCGTGAAGCCGCCGGAGCGCGACTTGTCGAACAGCAGCGTGCCCATCGCGGCCTCGAGCGCGCGGACGCGCCGCGCGACGGTCGTGTAGTCGACCCCGAGCCGCTTCGCGGCGCCGCTCGCGCGCTGCGTGCGCGCGACTTCGAGGAAGAAGCGCAGGTCGTCCCAGTTCAGGTTGCCGGAAACCGGCTCGGTGGCATGTCGCATCGGCGTGGAAAAAAGGGCTGGAGTCTCCGGGCCGGCCGTCGATATGCAGAAATGCATATCCAACCGGTTTCTTTATCGGTACATCATGAATCTGCGCATAACTATACTCGACCGTGACCTGCGGACCATGAGCCGCGGCAACCACCACGGAGACACCATGCAGACCCGATCCACCCTCGATGAGCATGCGACAGTCGCGACGCCGGCTCCCGCCCGCACCGCGAAGCACTACCTGCTGGCCGGCTGGGCCAGCATGGCCGGCACGACGATCGAGTGGTACGACTTCTTCCTCTACGGCACGGCCGCCGCGCTCGTGTTCAACCGCATCTTCTTCCCGTCGCTGGACCCCGTGGTCGGCACGCTCGCCGCGTTCGGCACGTTCGCAGTCGGCTTCATCGGCCGGCCGATGGGCGGCATCGTGTTCGGCCACTTCGGCGACCGGATCGGCCGCAAGTCGATGCTGATGATCACGCTGCTGCTGATGGGCGTGCCGAGCATGATCATCGGGCTGATCCCGTCGTACGACAGCATCGGCTACTGGGCGGCCGCGCTGCTGATCGCGATGCGCTTCCTGCAAGGGATGGCCGTCGGCGGCGAATGGGGCGGCGCGGTGCTGATGGCCGTCGAACACGCGCCGAAGGGCCGCAAGGGGCTGTTCGGCAGCCTGCCGCAGACGGGCGTCGGGCTCGGCCTGATCCTGTCGTCGCTCGCGATGGCCGCGGTGGCCGCGCTGCCGGAAGCCGACATGCTGTCGTGGGGCTGGCGCGTGCCGTTCCTCGCGAGCATCGCGCTCGTCGGCCTCGGCTGGTTCATCCGCGCGAAGGTGCCCGAGTCGCCCGACTTCGAGAAGATGCAGCGCCAGGGCAAGGCCGAGAAGTCGCCGGTGACGGCCGCGCTGCGCCGTCATCCGCGCGAGGTGCTGACGATCGTCGGCGCGCGCGCCGCCGAGAACACGTGGTTCTACATGGTCGTCACGTTCGCGCTCGCATACGCGACGCAGCAGCTTCACCTGCCGAAGGCCGAGATGCTGCACGCGATCACGGCCGGCGCCGTGCTGTCGCTCGTCACGATGCCGCTGTGCGGCCACCTGAGCGACCGCATCGGCCAGCGCCGGATGTTCGCGATCGGCCTCGTGCTGATGTGCGCGTTCGCCGCGCCGTTCTTCATGATGCTCGGCACGCAGCAGACGTCGTACGCATGGTGGGCGATCGTGCTCGGCCTCGGCGTCGTGTTCCCGATCCTCTATGCGCCGGAATCGCTGCTGTTCGCGCAGCAGTTCCCGGCGGAAATCCGCTACAGCGGCATCTCGCTGTCGGTGCAGCTCGCCGGCGTGATCGGCGGCGGCTTCGCGCCGATGATCGCGACGTCGCTGCTGAAGGCCGGCGGCGGCCAGCCGCATTACGTGATCGCGTACCTCGTCGGCTTCGGCGTGTTCGCGCTCGTGTGTACCGCACTGATGCGGCCGCCGCGCACCTGAGCACGCCAGCCGGCATCCGATCGAATCCAGTTCGTCCTGCTGTCCGCCGCGCCTGCACGTGCGGCGGATACAGGCCCCCTTTCTCATCGCAACACCGCTTCCTTCCCGGAGAGTTCCATGAACGCCGCAGTTCCCCAGACCACCCTCGCCCTGCCCACCGCCAAGCTGCTGATCGACGGCGCGTTCGTCGAATCGCAAAGCGCCGAATGGGGCGACATCGTCAACCCCGCGACGCAGGAAACGATCGGCCGCGTGCCGTATGCGACGCTCGACGAGGTCGACGCCACGATCGCGTCCGCGCAGCGCGCATTCCAGACGTGGAAGACGACGCCGATCGGCACACGGCTGCGCATCATGCTGAAGTTCCAGGATCTCGTGCGCCGCAATCTCGAACGGATCGCGCACACGCTGACGGCCGAGCAAGGCAAGACGCTGCCCGACGCGCAGGGCGACATCTTCCGCGGCCTCGAAGTGGTCGAGCACGCGTGCTCGATCGGCACGCTTCAGCAAGGCGAATTCGCGGAGAACGTCGCGGGCGGCGTCGATACCTACACGCTGCGCCAGCCGATCGGCGTATGCGCGGGCATCACGCCGTTCAACTTCCCCGGGATGATCCCGCTGTGGATGTTCCCGATGGCGATCGTGTGCGGCAACACGTTCGTGCTGAAGCCGTCGGAGCAGGACCCGCTGTCGACGATGCAGCTCGTCGAACTCGCGATCGAGGCCGGCGTGCCAAAAGGTGTACTGAACGTCGTGCACGGCGGCAAGACCGCGGTCGACCGCCTGTGCACGCACCCGGACATCAAGGCGATCTCGTTCGTCGGCTCGACGCGCGTCGGCACGCACGTGTACAACCTCGGCAGCCAGCACGGCAAGCGCGTGCAGTCGATGATGGGCGCGAAGAACCACGCGG